>Ga0207703_10000169_pt1 | contig 76131 bp, 71 predicted proteins | sample KBSSwiS12_FD_184304 | JGI IMG/M metagenome (GOLD analysis project Ga0207703, IMG submission 184304) | Switchgrass rhizosphere microbial communities from Kellogg Biological Station, Michigan, USA - KBS Switchgrass S1-2 (SPAdes) (version 2) | ecosystem: Host-associated > Plants > Roots >...
CCTCTCCGAAACCGAAGCGCAAATCTCGAGCGTGCTCTCCAAAGTCGCACCAGCGGCCAGAGCCTCGGTTGCAGCCGCGTGGATGGTCGGCCCATCGGCAAGCGGATCGGAAAAAGGCACCCCGAGCTCGATCAGATCCGCCCCGGCGTCGACATAGGCGGCAGCTATCGCGAGCGAAGACGCCTGATCAGGAAAGCCACCCATCATGTAGGGCATAAGGGCAGCCCGCCCTTCCTCGACAGCTTTCTCAAAGGCCAGGCCGATCCGCTCCTCGCCAGTCGGAGCCCCCGCATCGGAAGGGCCCGGGGGGTGACCCGACGGAGCCTCCATGCTGTTGCTCCGGCGGGTCACCCCCCGGGCCCTTTCCCACTAGTCCGCTCCACAACCTCCGCCAGGTCCTTGTCGCCACGCCCCGAGAGGCACAGAACGTCATAGCCGTCCCCCCCACCGTTCTCCAGAGCCCAAGCGATTGCATGGGACGACTCGAGCGCAGGGATGATCCCCTCGAGCCGTGCCAGCTCCCCGAAGGCCGCCAGGGCCGCAGCATCGGTGACGGCGGTGTAGGTGGCGCGGCCGGTGTCGCGCAGTTGGGCGTGCTCAGGACCGACGCCGGGATAGTCGAGGCCCGCCGAGACCGAGTGGGCCTCGAGGATCTGGCCCTCGTCGTCGGCGATCACCGCCGAGAGCGAGCCGTGCAGGACGCCGGTGCTCCCCGCCCCCAGCGAGGCGCCGTGGCGCCCGCTGTCGAGCCCCTCGCCGGCCGCCTCGACGCCGATCAGCTCGACCGCGGCGTCGGCGATGAAAGGCGTGAAGATGCCGATCGAGTTCGAGCCGCCGCCAACGCAGGCGATCACCCGTGACGGCAGAGCCTCCTCGGCGGCGAGCGCCTGCTCGCGCGCCTCGTCGCCGATCACCCGTTGCAGGTCGCGAACGAGGGCCGGGAACGGCGCCGGCCCGACCGCCGAGCCGATCACGTAATGGGTCGTCTCGACGTTGGCGACCCAGTCGCGGATCGCGGCGCTGACGGCCTCCTTGAGCGTGCGCGCCCCGGCCTCGACCGGCGCGACCTCGGCTCCGAGGAGCTTCATCCGCTCGACGTTCGGCGCCTGGCGGCGGATGTCCTCGGTGCCCATGTAGACGACGCACTCGAGGCCGAGCAGCGCGCACGCGGTCGCGGTCGCGACGCCGTGCTGTCCGGCGCCGGTCTCGGCGATGATCCGCGGCTTGCCCATGCGCTGCGCCAGCAGCACCTGACCGACGGCGTTGTTGATCTTGTGGGCGCCGGTATGGGCGAGGTCCTCGCGCTTCAGGTAGACCCGCCGCCCGGCGCGCTCGGAGAGCTGCTCGGCGAGGTAGAGCGGCGTAGGGCGGCCGATGAAGTCGCGCCGCAGCGAGGCAAGGCGCACGCGGAAGTCCTCGTCGCCGCTCGCCGCCGCCCAGGCGGCGGTCAGCTCGTCGAGCGCAGGGATCAGCGTCTCGGGCACGTAGCGCCCCCCGTAGGGGCCGAATCTCTCCTCTATGGCCGGGCTCATCGAGCGCTAACGCTAGCCGTCTGCGCCGCCTCGAAGAAGGCGGTCATCGCGGCGTGGTCCTTGCGGCCGGGCTCGGCCTCGACGCCACTGGCGACGTCGACCGCCCAGGGACGGGTGACGGCGATCGCCTCGGCGACGTTTTCGGGACGCAGACCACCGGCGACGATCGCCGGTATGTCGGAGCGACGCTCGCCCAGCAGACCCCAATCGAAGCTCTCGCCCGTACCGCCCCAGAGCCCTTGCGTGCCCTTGTCGAAGAGATGGAAGTCGGTCCGGAACGCCTCCGCCGCATGAACATCGGCGGCGCTGGACACATGAACCGCCTTGATCACCTTGACCCCGGTTTTCCGCGCCACCTCGCCGCAGAACGAAGGCCCCTCTTCCCCGTTCAGCTGCACCATCGTCAACCCGGCATCCTCAACCGCCTTGGCAACCTCATCCAGCTCGGGATTCACAAAAACCCCCACCACCTCGCACTTCCTGCGAAAAGCAGCAGAAATCCGCACCGCTTCCTCGGCCGAACAAGCCCTCGGACTCTCAGCGAAGTGGATCAGCCCAATAGCCCAAGCCCCAAGCCGCACAGCCTCGGCAGCGTCGTCCAAATTCGTGACCCCACAGATCTTCACGCGCATGACCTGAGAGTACGCGACCCTTGAAGCGGGAAAGCTCAAGCGAACGCTAGGCGTGCTCAGGCCGAGGGTCGGGTGTCCCCCGCGGCAACTTGTGAGCCAACCTGGCGTCCGCGCCCTCGCGGAGCTCCCGGCGGCGGGTTGCAGCGGGGGATACCCGACCCTCGGCCGACACCACCTACCGCGACGGCACTTCTTCAGCCGACGCGGGACGCACCCCAAGAGTCACGTCGATCGTCTGCGGCTTCCCGTCGCGATCGACCGTAAGTTCCATCTTGTCTCCCGGCGAGGCGGCGTTGACCGCGTTGATCACGTCTTCCATGCCGGTGATCTTCTTGCCGTTGACTTCTGTGATCACGTCGCCGCCGAGCCTGAAGCTGGCGCCTTCGATCGTCGCCGAGGTGTCGCCACCCTTGATCCCCGCTTCGTCGGCCGGACCGCCCTTGACGACTTCGTTGACGAGCACTCCCTCTTCCTCGGGCAGCTTCAGCGCTTTGGCCAGGTCGGGCGTAATGCTGCCGCCGCTGATGCCCAGGTAGGCGTGCTTGATTTCGCCGTGTTCCTCGATCTGCTGGACGACTTCGCGCGCGGTGTTGATCGGCACCGCAAAGCCGATGCCGACGTTGCCGTCGCCGCTGCCGCCGGTCTGGATCTGGGAGTTGATCCCGATCACCTTTCCTTCGGATTCGATCAGGGGCCCGCCGGAGTTGCCGGGGTTGATCGCCGCGTCGGTCTGGATCACATGCGAGATCGAGAACCCGTTGGGCGCCTGGATCTGGCGCTGAATGGCGGAGACGATGCCCGCCGTAACGGTCCGGTCGAGGCCGAACGGGTTGCCGATCGCGACGACCGGTTCGCCCACCTCGACATTCGAGGAATCGCCCAGCGCGAGCGGGTGGAGACTGCTCGCCGGCGCTTCGACCTTGAGCAGCGCCACGTCGGTTGCCGGGTCGGTGCCGACGACTTCGGCGGTGTAGGTCGTGTCCGAGGAGCCGAGTTTGACCTCGACTTTGTCGGCGCCTTCGACCACGTGGTTGTTGGTGAGGACGTGGCCTTCGGTATCGATCAGTATTCCCGAGCCGGTCGCGACCCCGCCACCTTCGGATTCCCCGAACGGGCTGAGCCCGGAGGATTCTTCCGGCTTCAGCTGAGAGGAGATGAAAGCGACTCCCTGCCCGTCGCGACGGTATATCTGATTGACGCGATTGCTTTCGTCGCTTGCTTCGCTGGCATCGACCGGAGCGGACAGCGGTTCGGCGACCGTGACGGTCGAGCCGCTGCTGTCGGCGTTGATCCAGCCGGCGGCGATCGCCACCCAGCCGAAAGCGGCGACGACGACGCCGCCGAGAAGGGCAGAACCGAATGAGCTGCGCAGAAAGTTCTTCATTGGGAACGATGATCCGGAACGTCCCCAAAGTTCTTCTAAAAAGTGAAGAGGGCCCCGGGGCTCAGGGCAGGTGGTGCTCGCGGGTGCCCTCATCGGCACCGGTCAGAGCGCGGGCAAGCGCCTCCGGCTCAGCGGAGCTCATCAGCGCCGAGCCGATCAGCACCGCGTCGACGCCGACCCGCTCGAGCTCTTCCAGCTCGGCGCGGGTGGAGATCCCGCTCTCGGCGACAACGGTCTTCCCGGCGGGCACGTCGGGCATCAGCTCGTAGGTGGTGGAGACATCGACGGTCCCCTCCTCCAGATTGCGGTTGTTGATCCCGATCACGTCGACGTCGAGCTGCAGCGCTCGCTCCAACTCCTCCTCGTCGTGGACCTCGACCAGGCAGTCGAGGTCCAGACCCCGGGCCCTGTCGTACATCTCCCGCAGCGCGTCGTCGTCGAGTGCCCTGACGATCAGTAGCACCGCGTCGGCCCCGTTGACCGCGGCCTCGAAGAGCTGGTAGGGGTCGACGATGAAGTCCTTGCGAAGGATCGGCAGGCTGCAGGCCGCGCGGGCGGCGCGAAGGTCCTCGAGCGAGCCGCCGAAGTGCAGTTCGTCGGTCAGCACCGAGAGCGCCGCCGCGCCGCCGCGCTCGTAGGCGCCGACCTGGCCGGCGACGGTCGCGGTCGCCGAGATCTCCCCGGCGCTCGGCGAGCGCCGCTTGAACTCGGCGATCAGCGAAAGGCCGGGACGAACCAGCGCCTCGCTGAACGGCCGGTCCTCGCCGCGGCCGGTAAGCCTCGACTCGAGTTCCGCCTGAGACGTGCTGCTACGGCGTTCCTCCACCCCGGCCCGCGCCGCGGCGATCAGCTGCTCGATCATTCCCACGTGAGCGACGAAGCCTAGAGGGCCAGGCGGGTGGTCGTTGCAACCAAGCGCTCGAGCAGATCGCGGGCAGCGCCGCTGTCGATCGCCGCGGCCGCCTTCTCGACGCCCTCACCGAGGCCGGCCGCCAGGCCGCCGACGTAGATCGCGGCGCCGGCGTTGAGCACGACCAGGTCGCGGCGGGCACCGCCCTCGCCGGCCAGGACCGACCGGGAGACGGCCGCGTTCTCCTCGGGGCTGCCGCCGGCGACCTGCTCCAGCTCCGCCGTGCCCAGGCCGAATTCGCCCGGTTCGACGAACCACTCCGCGGTGCGTCCCTCGGCGACCTCGATGACCCGCGTGCGAGCCGAGATCGAGAGCTCGTCGACGCCGTCCTCCGCGGCTACGACCATCGCCCGCGCGCTGCCAAGGCCGACGAGCGCCTCGGCGATCGTCTCCTGATAGTGGCGGTCGGAGACGCCGAGCAGCTGTCGTTCGGCGCCTGCCGGGTTGGTCAGAGGTCCGAGGAAGTTGAAGATCGTGCGTACGCCAAGAGCTTTGCGCGCCGGTATGACGTTCGCCATCGCGCCGTGGTGGCGGGGAGCGAACATGAAACCGAAACCAACCTCGTCGATGCACTGACCGACCTTCGCCGCGTCGAGCTCGATGTTCACGCCGAGCGCTTCCAAGAGGTCGGCGGAGCCGCAGCGGCTGGTGCTCGAGCGGTTGCCGTGCTTGGCGACGGCGCAACCCGCCGCCGCCGCGACCAGCGCCGCCGTGGTCGAGACGTTGAAGGTCGAGGGGCCGCCGCCGGTGCCGGCGGTGTCGACGAGGTCTTCGCGCGAGGTCTCGACCGCGGCCGAGAGCGAGCGCATCGTCCGCGCCAGGCCGACCAGCTCGGGCACCGTCTCGCCCTTCGCCCGCAGGGCGATCAGGAAGGCGCCGGTCTGAACCTCGTCGGTCCGCCCCTCCATGATCTCGGCCAGCACCGCGGCGGCGTGATCGGTGGTCAGGTGGTCGCCGGCGCAAACCGCGTCGATCGCCCGGCTGACGACGTCGTTGGGCATGTCTACGAATCCTTGCCGAGGAAGTTCGCCAGCAGGTGCTTGCCCTGCGGGGTGAGAACGGACTCGGGGTGGAACTGGACGCCCTCGGCCGGCAGCTCGCGGTGGCGGGCGCCCATCACGACGTCGCCGAGGCTGGCGCTCAGCTCGAGCTCGTCGGGCAGGTCGGGGTCGGCGACCAGCGAGTGGTAACGGCCGGCGACCAGCGGGCTGGGAACTCCCGAGAAGATCGTCCTGCCGTCGTGACTGACCTCGGCCTCCTTGCCGTGGATCGGCTCACCCTGCACGGTCCGGCCGCCGAAGGCCTCGACCAACGACTGGTGCCCAAGGCAGACGCCCAGCACGGGTGTGCCGGCTTCCGCGAAGCGGCGGATCGCCTCGACGGAGATGCCCGCCTCGGCCGGCGTGCAGGGCCCCGGCGAGACGACGAGGCGATCGGCACCGCGCTCGACCAGCTCGTCGACCTCGGCGCGGTCGTTGCGGACCACCTCGATCTCCGCCCCCAGCTCGCCCAGGTACTGGACGAGGTTGTAGGTGAAGCTGTCGTAGTTGTCGATGACGAGGACGCGCACGGTCACGGCCAATCCGGTTGTTCGCAGGCAAGCGCGACCGCGCGGAAGACCGCCTTGGCCTTGTTGACGGACTCGTTGTACTCGTAGGCCGGCTTGGCGTCCGCGACGGTGCCGCCTCCTGCCTGCACGTGGACCTGGCCGTCCTTGACGACGACGGTGCGGATGTGGATAGCCGTGTCGAGGTCGCCGTTCCAGGAGAGGTAGCCGATCGCGCCACCGTAGGAGCAGCGCTTGACCGGCTCGAGCTCGTCGATGATCTGCATCGCCCGCACCTTGGGCGCGCCGGAGAGCGTGCCAGCGGGCAGCGCCGAGCGCAGCACGTCCATCGCCCCGATCCCCTCGCGCAGCGTCCCCGAGACCTGGCTGACGATGTGGAGGACGTGCGAGTAGGTCTCGACGACCATCAGCTCGTCGACGCCGACCGAGCCGTACTCGCAGACCCGGCCGAGGTCGTTGCGGCCGAGGTCGACCAGCATCACGTGCTCGGCCCGCTCCTTGGGGTCGTTGACGAGCTTCTCGGCGAGGCGACGGTCCTCCTCCTCGTCGCTGCCGCGCGGGTAGGTGCCGGCGATCGGCCGCGTCTCCACCCGCCGACCCTGCACCTTGACCAGCGGCTCGGGCGAGGCGCCGGCGATCTGGAAGTCGCCGAACTCGAGGAAGTACATGTAGGGGGAAGGGTTGACCGCGCGTAGGCCGCGATAGACCGAGAAGGCCTCGACGGGGGCGGGAGCGGAGAAGCGCTGGGAGGGGACGACCTGGAAGGCGTCGCCGGCGTGGACGTACTCGACGATCCGCTCCACCGCCGCTTCGAACTCCTCGCGCTCCATGCCGGAGACGAAGCGCGGGGGCTCGGCGACCGCGGGGCTCGCCGGGACCGGCACGGCGCCGCGCAGGCGCTCGCGCACCTCGGCGATCGTCGCCACCGAGCGCTCGTAGGCGGCGTCGATCCCGCCCTCGTCGTCGGCGAAGGCACAGGACATGATCGTCAGCTCGTGGCTCAGGTGGTCGAAGACGAGCAGTACGTCGGTGATCATCAACGCCATGTCGGGCAGCCCCAGCGGGTCGGGGTTGGGCTCGGCGAGCGGCTCCACCGTGCGCACCAGGTCGTAGCCGAAGAAACCCACGGCGCCGCCGGCGAAGGGCGGCAGGCCCTCGACCGGGGCGAGCCGGAAGCGGGCTAGGCTCTCGGCGACGGCGGCGTAGGGATCGGCGGCCTCACGATCCTCTCCGCCTGTCTCGCTCAGGACACCGTCGTCCCAACGCAGCACGGAACGAGGGCGGATGCCGACGAAGGAGTAGCGACCGACCTGGCCCTGCTCGGCCGACTCGAGCAGGAAGCAGGGCGCCCCCTCGGGCTCCCCGGCGCGGAGCTTGAGGAAGGCGGAGACCGGCGTCTCGCAGTCGTCGACGAAGCGTGTGCGGACAGGGACGACGTTGCCCTCGCCGGCGAGCCCCCGGGCCTCGTCGAGGCTGGGCTCGATGCGCAGCTCGGCGGAGGAATACCGCGTTCGCGCTCGTGAGGCAGCGGACATCATCAGATTGCCACCGCTACCTCACGAGACTCACTAGCCGCGACGGCCATTGAGGACCTCCATCACGTCTGCCTGGGAGACCTCGCGCGAGGCCAGCAGCACGCTGAGGTGGTAGAGCAGATCGGCTGCCTCTTCGGCGACACGCTCGTCGGACTCCTCGCGCGCCGCCCGCACGACCTCCTCGGCCTCCTCCTCGACCTTCTCGCCGATCAACTTCGGATCGTCGAGCAGTTTTACCGTGTAGCTGCCCTCAGGCCGCTCGGCCGCTCGGCTGCGCAGCGTGCGCTGCAGGACGGCGAGCGCCTCGTACGGGACCGGAGCCGGCTCATCGCCCTCGAGCTCCCGGTAGAAGCAAGAGCGCTCGCCCGTGTGACAAGCAGGGCCGGTCGGCTCGACCAAGGCAAGGATCGCGTCGCCGTCGCAGTCGTAGCGCAGCTGCCGCAGCTTCAAAACGTTGCCCGACTCTTCGCCTTTGCGCCAGATCTTCTCCCGTGAGCGACTGAAGAAGTGCATCTCCCCGGTCTCGACCGTGAGCCGCAACGACTCCTCGTTGGCATAGGCCAGCGTCAACACCTCGCCGCTGTCGGCGTCCTGGGCCACACACGGCACCAAGCCGCGCTCGTCGAACTGAACCTCGTCGAACATCAGAGCATCGTAGTTACTCGATGCCGAGTCGATCCAAGAGTCCCTCGTCGCGGCGCCAATGGCTGCGCACGCGGATCTTCAGGTCGAGATGGACCTTTGCGCCCAGCTCGGCCTCCAGCGAGCTGCGGGCCGCGGTGCCGACCTCGCCAATCTTCTTGCCGCCCTTGCCGATCAGGATGCCCTTCTGCGACTCGGTCTCCGCCCACACCTCGGCGCGCACGGTGACCAAGCCGTCCTCGCGGGCGTCGACCTCCTTGACGCTTACCTCGACCGAGTGCGGGATCTCGTCGCGGGTCCGGTTGAGGACCTGCTCGCGGATCAGCTCGGCGAGCATGGTCTCGCTCGACTGGTCGCTGTGATCCTCCGGCGGGTAGAGGTAGGGGCCCTCGGGAACGAGCTCTGCCAACCGCTGGACCAGGACGTCGAGGCCTTTGCCGCCACGAGCGCTGATCGGGAATACCTCGTCGACGCCCTCCAGGCCGGCGGCCTCGGCCAGTACCGGCACCAGCTGGTTGGGGCCGACCGTGTCGATCTTGTTGACCGCGCAGATCGTCGGCAGCTTGCTGTTCGCCTCGACCAGGGCGCGGGCGATGAAGCGGTCGCCGGCGCCGATCCCCTCCTGCCCGTTGACGACGAGCAGGGCGAGGTCGGAGTCGGCCAGCTCGCGCTCGACCCGGTGCTGCATCCGCTCGGTCAGCACGTCGCGCGGCTTCTGCACCCCTGGCAGATCGACGAGGACGAGCTGGGAGCCCGCCTCGACATCGGTGGCGATGCCGCGAATCGCCCGTCGCGTCGTCTGCGGGCGCATCGAGACGATCGCGACGCGACTGCCGACGATCGCGTTGACCAGGGTCGACTTGCCGACGTTCGGGCGCCCGGCGAGGCCGACGAAACCGGCGCGGGTCATCTCAGCCCATCCATCACGCGACCCTGCAGGGCGAGCATCTCGCCATCGTCGACCTCGTGGTCCATCCCGCAGAGGTGCAGGGTGCCGTGGACCGCCGCTTCGACGACATCGGCGCAGTGCTGCGGGCAGATCGCCACGTCGCCCAGCTCGCGCGGCCCGGCCGTCGGCCCGATGCCATCGAGCGGGAAGGCGAGCACGTCGGTGGGCGCGTCCTTTGCCCGGTGCACGCGGTTGAGCTCGCGGATCCGCTCGGCGTCGACCAGCTCGACCGCGATGTGCCCGTCGGCGACGCCCGCCCCCGCCAACGCCGCCGCCACCGCGTCGCGCAGCTCGGCCGGCACGTCGGCGAGGTCAACCCCCATCCGCCGACCGCCCGCTCTGCGTGCGCTCGGCGTGCTCGCCGTAGGCGGCAACGATCCGCTGCACCAGCTTGTGGCGGACGACGTCCTCGCCACCGAAGCGGACGAAGGAGATGTCCTGCACCTCGCTGAGGATGTCGCGGACGACCACCAGGCCCGAGCGCTGGTCGGTCGGCAGATCGATCTGGGTGACGTCGCCGGTTACGACCATGCGCGAGTTGAAGCCGAGCCGGGTGAGGAACATCTTCATCTGCTCGGGGCTGGTGTTCTGCGCCTCGTCGAGGATGACGAAGGAGTCGTTGAGGGTGCGGCCGCGCATGAACGCAAGCGGCGCCACCTCGATCACGCCGCGCTCGAAGTAACCGTTGACGCGGTCCGGGTCGAGCATGTCGTAGAGCGCGTCGAAGAGGGGCCGCAGATAGGGATCCACCTTGGCCTGAATGTCGCCGGGCAGGAAGCCGAGCCGCTCGCCGGCCTCGACCGCCGGCCGGGTGAGGATGATCCGCTGCACTTCCTTCTCGGCAAGGGCGTGCGCCGCCATCGCCACGGCGAGGAAGGTCTTGCCGGTTCCGGCCGGGCCGATGCCGAAGGTGATCGTGTGGCGGCGGATCGAGTCGACGTAGCGTTTCTGGTTGAGCGTCTTCGGCGCCACCTTGGTGCTGCGGTGCCGCCAGACGACATCCTCGAGGATCTCGGCCGGGCTCTCGTCGGCGTCGAGCGCACCGGTCACCGCTTCGATCGTCCCGGGGGCGACCTCGTGCCCCTGCTCGATCAGATCGACCAGCTCGTCGACCACGGTGGCCGCTGTCTGCACATCGATCGAGTCCCCGTCGAGGGTGAGGACGTTGCCGCGCAGGTGGAAGTCGCAATCGAGACGGCCGCGCAGCGCCCGCAGGACGGCGTCCTCGGAGCCGGCCAGCTCGGCGGCCACGGTGTTGTCGAGGGTCAGCTGCCTACGAGCCAAGTTTCTCTCGCACCGCCGCGCTCACCCGCTTGCCGTCGGCTCGGCCGCCGAGCTTCGGCATCAGCGCCGACATCACCTGCCCCATCTGCTTCTGCTCGGTCGCGCCGGTCTCGGCGACCGCCGCCCCGACCAGCTCGGCCAGCTCCTCGTCGGAGAGCTGCGCGGGCAGGTAGGCCTCGATCAACTCGGCCTCGAAACGCTCGGCGCTCGCCTGCTCGGCGCGATCCGCCTCGCGGTAGGCCTCCTCCGCCTCGAGCCGCTTCTTGCGCTCGCGCTGCAGGACCGCGACCTCGTCGCCGTTGCCCAGCTTGGCGTCCTGCTGCAGCGAGTCGACGACCATCCGCAACGCGGAGGCACGCTCGCGCTCGCCCGCTTTCATCGCGGTGCGCACATCCGCCTGAATCTGCTCGAGGACGCTCATCTCCTTAAGGGTAGTTGGCGGCGTCGGGCGCCACCGCCAACCCCTTTGAAACCAGATCGGCGATATCGGCGCTGATGAGGGTCCAATCGTGGCGGCGAGCGGCGGCGACGTAGGCGGCGTCGTAGGCCGTGAGGCCGTGCTCGGCCGCGATCTCCAGCGCTGACTCGATCAGATCGGAATCGACAGCCAGGACGCCCTCCCGGCACCGCCTCACGATCAGCTTGGTCAGGGTGCGGCCCTCGTCGGGCCGACCCTTCTTCGCGCCCAGGGCATTGGCCACCTCGTAAAGCGTCAGGTCCAGAGCCGCAAGCGGACGCTCGACGTCGGCGACCAATGCGTGCGCGGGCTCGTGGTATTTGTCGAAGGGGTCAGCGATCGCGACCCACACGCTGGCGTCCACCAGGCGCATGGTCAGTGCGATTCGCGGTCTTCGCGGATCAGCCGAGCCGCGTCTCCCCCGAGCCCCTCGGGGACCAAGGCCTTCGCCAGGAGCGCTTCGACCTCATCACGTTCCGCCGCCAGGGTCCCCTCGAGCTCGCGCTCAGCAAGGCGGCGCAGGAAGCCGCTGCGCGTCTCCCGGTTGGCGCGCGCCTGGGCGTCGAGCCGGTCGAGCAGGTCGTCGGGCATTGAGATCATCACCTTGGCCACAGGGTGAGTATATACGGTATTGCCAGATGGAATCGCTGTAGTCGTCATGGGTCTGGACGCTCGCAGGCCAGGACGCACGGGTGGGTTGAGAAGGTGCCAATTCTGAGAATTCTCTGGTACGGAAGGTCAGCCAGAGACCGGAATGTCGATCTGCTCGATATCTCCGAGCGGCATCTGCAGAAAGCGAGTGCCCAAATCGCAGAAGGAGTCGACCTCGCCGCTGCATAGGAAGCGGTACTCGCCTTCGCCGTCGGGGGAGCGCGCCAATCCGGCCGACTCGAGTGTCCGCTGGACCGCCGCGGCGACCGCGTGACCGCCGCTGACCAGGCGCACGTCGCGACCGAGGATGCGCTGCAGCATCGGCGCGACCAGCGGGTAGTGCGTGCAGCCGAGGATCAGCGTGTCGACCTCGGCGCGCTTCAGCGGCGCGCAGTAGGCGCGGGCCATCTTGAGCACACCCTGGTCGAAGGGGGAGCCGTCCTGGATGAAGGGGGCCAGGTCGGGCGCCTCCACTTCGGTCACTTCGAGCGCCCTTCCCTGGGTCTCCAGGGCGCGCCGGTAGGCGCCACTCTCGACCGTATTCGGAGTCGCCAGCACGCCGACCCGGCCGCTGTCGGTGATCGCCGCGGCGATCTCGGCCTGCGGCTCGACCACCGGCACCACCTCGACGCCGAATTCGTCGCCCACCTCGCGGGCCACATCGGTGCCGATCGCGGTGGCCGTGTTGCAGGCAATCACCAGCAGCTTCGTGCCCCTACCTTCGCGCAGCAGCAACGTCGCGATCGCGCGGATCCGCTCCCGCAGTAGCCCAGGATCGCGCGTGCCGTAGGGAAACATCTCCGTGTCGCCGAGGTAGACGTAGTCCTCCTCGGGCAAGGAGACCAGGCACTCGTGGAGGACGGTGAGGCCACCGACCCCCGAGTCGAACATCGCGATCGGCTGCGAGGCGTTTAGAGGAATGGCTTGTACGTCATGAAGAAGATGGTCACCACGATGACCAGCCCGGCGAACGTGCCGACTTTGCCGATCCGATCGCCGACCGATTCGAACTCGCTGCTGAGCGTGTCGCCGACCTTCAGGTCGCGCTCCGCGAGCTCTTTGGCCTTGCGTACCTGGGGCGTGAAGAAGGCGTGCTGCAGCGCGAGCAAGAGCGCCCAGGCGAGGAAGCCGACGCTGATGAACGCCTCGCTGGCATCCCAGTTGCCGTCGATCTGCATGTAGAAGGCGGCGATGATGATCACGAGCATGCCCGGGCCGACCAGGTACTTGTCGCACTTCTGCACCCCGGCGAGGATCGCCGGGGTCGCCCGCGGGTACTGCGGGGCGACCGAGAAGAAGAGCGCGTAGCCGAAGGTCGGGCCGAAGGCGAGCACGACCGCGAGCACGTGCAGGAAGAGGGCGATCTTGTAGCCGGGATCGACGATCGTTGCCAGCATCGCGGGAAACATATCCGCTAGCGGCGACGGAGCAGGAGCGCGGCCCAGTCGCCGTCGATGCGGCGATCGGCCTCGGCGAGGCCGGTGGGTGCGAAGGCGGCGGTAATCTCGTCTAACTCCGTGGGAAGCAGCCCGGAGCTGACAAGGGTGGAGGGAGCGGCGGGAGGACTCGGCGGAGCAACAGCGTGGAGGCTCCGCCGAGCCCTCCCCCCGCTCCCTCCACTGAGTTCGCACAGCTGACTTGCGACGGTTTTGAGGACGGGCGCTGTCAGGTTGGCCACCACGGTCGGTGCGAGGCTGGGGAGTCCCTCGCGCAAGTTGAGCTTCTCCAGGTCGATCGTGACGTCGTTGGCCTCGGCGTTGGTGACCGCCGCTTCGATCGAAGCTTGCTCGTGGTCAAAAGCTGAGACTGGGTCCCAGCCGAGCTTTGCCGCTGCGATTGCGAGGACTCCGGAGCCGGTGCCTAGATCTGTCAGTGGGCCGCCGGCTTCCCCGGCTTGCTCCAGCTCGAGCAGGAACTCGAGGCAGAGGCGGGTGGTCGGGTGGGCACCGGTGCCAAAGGCGCGACCCGGGTCGACTACGAGGTCGATCGCGCCGTCGCGCGGCTGCTCCCAGGAGGGCCGCAGCCAGAGCCGCTCTCCGACCAGCAGCGGCTTGTGGAAGTCCTGCCAGCGGTCCGCCCAGTCGTCGGGAACCGTGGTCGCGACCAGCTCGACCAGGCCGTCACCCGCCGCGACCTCGATCTCGCCCAACTCCGGCAGCTCGCCCTCGCCACCGTAGATCGCGTACTCGACGTAGCCTGGCCCGCGCTCCTCCTCGACCCCGTTCGGCGCCAGGACGGTCAGCTCGGCCAGGACCTGCTCGGCCAGCTCGGGAACGCAGCGGACCGCCAGCCGGATCAACCGAAGGCTCTGCGTACGCGCGAGAAGAAGCTTCCCTCGTCGCCGTGCCGCGAGCGCAGGTTGCGGGCCTCCATCGTCTCACCCAGCTTCTCCGCCATCTCGCGCTGCTCCTCAGAGAGCTGCTCCGGGACGATCACCTGCACAGCAATCACCATGTCCCCCGATGGGCCGCCGTTGGCGCCCGGCATGCCGTGCCCGCGCAGGGCGAACTGGCTGCCCGGTTGGATGCCGGCCGGAAGCTCGATCTCGCGCTCGCCCTCGTGGCTCGGGATCTTGATCTTGGTCCCCAGCATCGCGTCGATCGCCGAGATCTCAACTTGGTGGATCAGATCCTGGCCGCGCATCGGCCCGCGCCTCACCTCGAAGCCGAAATTGCCGCTGAAGAAGGCCTGGAAGATGTCCTCGACCGAGCCGAAGCCGCCCGGCGCGGCGCCGGCACCGTGCAGGCCCTCGTGGCCGTAGGCGTCGTAGGCGCGGCGGCGCTCCGGGTCGGAAAGCACCTCGTAGGCTTCCGCGGCCGCCTTGAACTTCTCCTCCGCCTCGGGATCGTGATCGTTGACGTCCGGATGCAGCTCGCGAGCGAGGCGACGGAAAGCGGTCTTCACCTCGGCTTTGTTGGCGTCGCGGCCGACGCCGAGGATCTCGTAATAGTCGCCGGGCATCAGCCGTAGACCGACTCGCAATAGCGCGAGAGCTCCCGCGCCGCGCCGCGCACCGAGACGATCGCGGTCGCGTAGTCCATCCGCAGCGGTCCGACGACGCCAACCGAGCCGAGATTCCGGTGAGCCAGGCCGTAGTTCGCGCCGACGACGCTGACCGAGCGCAGCTCCGGCTGCGGATTCTCGCCGCCGATCCAGAGGAAGACCGAGCGCTCGTCGAGGGCGGAGCGCAGCATGCCGAGCACACCCGCGCGGCGCTCCAGCGCGGTCATCAGCCGATCGGCGCGGGGCAGGTCGCCGCGATGGTCGTCGGAGAGGAGCCGCGAGGCGCCCTCCATGTAGAGGCTGTCGCCGGTTTCCTGCTCGAGCCCGGTGAAGGCCGGCCCGAGCGTGGCGAGGAAGCGCGACTCGGTCGGCCCGAGATCGGGGTCGGTCAAGCGGTTGGCGATCATCCGGGCGCCGACGCTCATCCCGGCGAGGGACTCGTTGAGGTAGCTGGAGGCCCACTCGACCAGACCGGGGTCGACCGGCCCGTCGAAGTCGAAGACGCGCTTGGCGATGGCCCCGGTCGAGGCGATCGCGATCGCCATCACCTTGGTCGGCTGCAGCCGCAGGACCTCGACCCGGTGGATCGTCGCGGTGGCCGGCGCGGGGGCCGTGGCGAGGGCCATCAGGTCGGTCATCTGGGCAAGCGCGGCCGTCGTCTCCCGCATCGCCTCGTCGACCTCCCGCCGCAGGCGCGAGAGCTCCAGCTCGACCCCGGGGTCGGCCTTAGGCACTCCGGACTCGATCAGCCGATCGACGTAGTAGCGGTATCCAACCTCAGTAGGAACCCGCCCCGCAGAGGTATGCGGGTGGTTCAGAAATCCAGCCGCCTCGAGCGCCGCCAGCTCAGCCCGCACAGTCGAAGGGCCCCACTCAATCTCGCGACTCTCCGCAATCGCCTTCGAAGGCACAGGCTTTCCCGACGCGAGATACGCATCGACGGCCAGCCGCAGAATCAACTCTTGTCGCTGGGAAAGCACGCGACGAAGTCTAAGACGAGGGCCGGGTGCCCCCTCCCAAAACACTCAAGCGAGGCTCCCGCCGAGCGTTTTGGGAGGGGGCACCCGGCCCTCGTCCCCCACCTACAGCGCTACTTCCGCCTCGGCATTCCGAATCGTCTGATTGTCGCCCTGCGCGGCGACGACGTCGATCACGGCCCTGCCGCCCTCGACCGACTTGACGGTGCCAGTCACGACGATCTCGGTCTCCGGCGCGCCCATGCCACGGAACTGGACCGAGAGCCGCTTCAGCGAGCGGGGATCGCCGCCACCGGCCCCTTCGGCGCTTGCCCGGGCGACGAGGCCCATCATGTAGAGGCCGTGCAGGATCGTGTTCGGCAGGCCGACGGCCTTGGCGAACTCCGGGTCGATGTGGATCGGGTTGAAGTCGCCCGAAGCGCCCGCGTAGCGGTGCGGCAGGTACTTGTCGGGGGTGACCCTCAGCTCGGCGATCTGCTCGCCGGCGCTCAACTCCGCCATCTCAGACTCCCCTCACGATGTTGGTCCAGGTCCCGCGCACGACCTCGGCGCCGTCCTGATTCGTCGAGACGGTCTCGAATACGTAAAAGCCCTTGCCGTCTTTCTCGAAGATCTGCAGGCACTTGGCGCCGGTCGTGATCTCATCGCCCGAACAGGCCGGCTCGCCCCAGACGAACTCCTGACCGCCGTGCACCATCGCGGCGAAGTTCATCGCCACCTCGGGGTCGAACATCGCCGGGCCAAGCGCCGGCGCGCTGTAGACGACGCAGAACATCGGCGGCGCGACGACATCGCGGTAGCCGGCGGCCTTGGCCGCCTCGCGGTCGAAGTGCACCGGGTTCTCGATCCCGATCACCCGCGCGTACTCGCCAATCTTCTCCTTACCCACCTCATAAGTCGTGGCGGGCCATTCCTTGCCAACAGCATCAGTCTTAAGCGTCATGACGCGGCAGTCTATTCAGCCTTTCGAGAGAGGGAGGTGGGGTGCGCCTCTCGCGCAGCGGCGTCCTGTTTTTCGCCCCAATCGCAACCGCGGACGGCCTGGGCGCGACTGGCGAAAAACCCAGCAAGCGAGAGGGGCACCCCACCTCCCTCCCCAACAGCTTTACTCGTCGATCTGCAGCACCGCCAGGAACGCCTCCTGCGGCACCTCGACACGCCCGACCTGCTTCATCCGCTTCTTGCCCGCTTTCTGCTTCTTCAGCAGCTTGTTCTTACGGGTGACGTCGCCGCCGTAGAGCTTCGCGGTGACGTCCTTGCGCAGCGCCTTGACCGTCTCGCGGGCGAGGATGTTGGAGCCGATCGCAGCCTGAACGGGCACGTCGAAGAGCTGGCGCGGGATCGTCTTGCGCAGCCGCTCGACCAACCGCTTGCCCTGCTCGTAGGAAAATTCGCGGTGGACGATGATCGAGAGCGCGTCGACCTTGTCGCCGGCCAGCAGGATGTCGACCTTGACCAGATCGGACGCCTGGTTGCCGATCGGCTCGTAGTCGAGTGAGGCGTAGCCGCGGGTCGAGGACTTGAGCAGGTCGAAGAAGTCGAGGACGATCTCGGCCAGCGGCATGTCGTAGCGGATCTGCACCCGCTGCGGGCTCAGGTAGTGCATGTCGACATGGGTGCCGCGGCGCGCCTGACAGAGCTCCATCACGGCGCCAACCTGCTCGGACGGAGAGATGATCGTGGCCCGTATGAAGGGCTCTTCGATCGCCTCGATCGTGCCCGGGTCGGGCAGCTCGGTGGGGCTGCGTACCTCCTTCGAGGTTCCGTTGGTCATGTGGACCTCGTAGCGCACGTTCGGGGTCGTCGAGAGCAGGTCGAGGCCGTACTCGCGCTCCAGCCGCTCGCGCACGATCTCCATGTGGAGCAGCCCGAGGAAGCCGCAACGGAAGCCGAACCCGAGCGCCTCCGAGGTCTCCGGCTCCCAGGACAGCGCGGCGTCGTTGAGGGCGAGCTTCTCGAGCGCGTCGCGCAGGTCTTCGAAGCGGTCGGTGTCGATCGGGAAGAGCCCGCAGAAGACCATCGGGCGGACCTCGCGGTAGCCCTCGAGCGGCTCGGCCGCCGGCCGCTCCTGTGCCGTCAGCGTGTCGCCGACGCGCAGCTTGGCGACGTCCTTGATGCCGGTGATCAAGTAGCCGACGTCGCCGGCGTCCATCCCCTCCACCCCCGTCATCGCCGGTCGGAAGAAGCCGATGTCGTCGATGTCGGCCTCGGTGCCGTTCTGCATCGCCAGGATTCGCTCGTGCTTGCGGAAGGAGCCGTCGACCATCCGCACGTAAGCGATCACGCCGCGGTACTGGTCGAACTCGGAGTCGAAGATCAGCGCTCTGGTGGGAGCCTCCGGCTCGCCCTTGGGGGCCGGGATCCGCTCGACGATCGCCTCCAGCACCTCGACCACCCCCTCGCCCGTCTTGGCCGAGATCCACAGCGCTTCCTCCGGGTCGCCCCCGGTGAGGTCGGCGATCTCTTGCGCGACCCGGTCGGGCTCGGCACCGGGAAGGTCGACCTTGTTGATCACCGGGATCAGCTCCAGCCCGTTCTCGACCGCCAGATACGTGTTGGCGACGGTCTGCGCCTCGACCCCCTGGGCGGCGTCGACGACGAGCAGGGCGCCCTCGCAGGCGGCGAGGCTGCGCGAGACCTCGTAGGAGAAATCGACGTGGCCGGGGGTGTCGATCAGATGCAGGTGGTAGACCTGCCCGTCGGAGGCCTTGTACTCGACCCGCACGGCCTGAGCCTTGATCGTGATCCCGCGCTCGCGCTCGAGGTCCATCGAGTCGAGCATCTGTGCCTGCATTTTCTTTGGGTCGACGGCGCCGGTGACCTCGAGGATGCGGTCGGCCAGGGTCGACTTGCCGTGGTCTATGTGGGCGATAATGCTGAAGTTGCGGATGTGGTCCATGGCGGATCGCCAGTATGGCGATTGGTTGACGGGGCTTGTCGGGGAGGGGCAGGGGGCGTCCGGGCGATTGCTGGGTTTTCGCCAGCCGCGTCGGTCTCGCTCGCTGAGCTAGTGGGGCGAAAAGAGGACGCCGCTGCTCGCCCGGACGCCCCCTGCCCCTCTACTCGATGGCCGCCGTCGTTCGCAAGACCGACCTACCCACACGCCGATGGATCCAGCGAGCCACTCAGCTTGAAGACGACCGTTGGCGGCGTTTTCAAGATTGGGGTTGCTCCCAGGCCTTCGGTCCAGCGGGTGGTTGGTGGGTATGGGGGCTTGCCTTGTTCTACTCGGTCTCGCGAGGTCACCACGTAGTCGTAGTGCCCTTCGTTGAGGAGATGGCGCCATTGCAGGCAGGTCGATGGGGCTACGAAGCCTCCTTGGGGTGCTTCTTCGCCTATGTACTGGACGTGGTTGGAGATGTCGGTGCCGAAGAGGGGGTATTGGCGGGTGCTGGTGGTGGCTATGCGGGCGTCCGAGATGCCGTTGGCCCATTTGAAGGCGGCGTTGAGGCCAGGGGTGGCAAAGGTGGGGTTCGCGTAGCGGTTCTCGAGGTAGTGGCGCTGGACCGGGTAGCCGATCGCGATCACGGCGAGGAGGAGCGCCAAGGCAGCCGGGCGGGCGTGGGGTGTCCCCCGCCTTGCTGGGTTTTTCGCCTGATGACGTTGCGCCCGTCCGAGAGCCCGGATGGGGCGAAAAAGAGGACGCCGCTGCGTCGGGGGACCCCCCACGCCCGCCCTTCGAAGCCGTGGAGACAGCACGACGGGAAGCAACGTGAGGCCAAGCACGATGGTTGGAGCCAGGTAGCGGAGGCCGGATTCGAAGCCGCGGGCCACGCCGTCGGGGCCGGAAGCTGAGGTCGGCGCGATCAGCCAGGCGACGATCACCGCAAGCCCGATAGCACCGGCGACCACCAGCGCACCATCGCGGTCGAGGTTAGGTCCGGATGGCGATCCAAAGCTCGACCGCACTGGGAAAAGAGACAGGAGAAGGCCTGCAAGGGCGAGAGCAACGAGCAGCGGCCAGAGAATCGTCAGGCCGCCGTGCAAGCCCGGCAGGAACCAGTCCGACCAGACCGAGCTGTCGGTCAGGTAGCCGAGCACGCTGTGGCCTTCGCGCCCGCCGAGCGTCTGGTCGGGGGCGGGCAACGAGATCGGGCCGAGGTGGTCGAACCAGGGCAATGGGTTGCCGGTGTGGATCAAGTTGCGCAGATACCAATAGCCGCCGCCGGCGAGAGCTGCCAGGCCAGCTGCAGCGAGAGCTCGCCACCTCGCCCCCGCTGGCGCGACAAGCGCAATTCCAAGGATGAGAACTGCAGCAGGTAGGAGGAAGTTGAGCTTGGTGCCTGCGGCTAGACCCGCTGCCAAACCGGTGACAACGAGAGCGCCCGTGGAGAGGCCAGCTTTCCCCTCTCTCCGCACCGTCCACGCATTGAGAGCAATCGCAACTGCAGCAAGCAGGAAGAAGATCCCGACGATGTCGTTGCGCGCTTCGCCGGCTTGATCCGACAGCACAGGCAAGCTCAGCGCGATAGCTCCCAGCGCAAGTGACCACAGCGCAACTCGGTACGGCTTTCCGATGCACCAGCAGGCCAGCAGACAGCCGACAAACCATCCGAGATTCAGCAACGGCGAAAGCAAATCCCGGCCGAACGCCAGCATCCCAGCGGCGTGGAAGATTTCGGCGTTGGCCGGGTAGAACCAGGCCAGGAACTGCGGCGCGATGAAGTGCAGGCTCCACGTGTCGCCGCTTTGAAAGAACCCGGCCGCGAACGGCCCGTGGTACCAGGTTGAATCGAACCCGGTCATTCCCGTGGACAGCTTCGACTTGACGTCGATTCCGAACTTGATCACCGCGACAGCGGCGATCGCCAGTGCGATCAGAGTTGGCGCCAGTCCCGCGGTTCCTTGAATTCGACTCCGAGTGGGAGGACGGGGGTATCCCCCTCGCGCAGCGGCGTCCTCTTTTTCGCCCCGCTCACCTCCTCGGACGGCCGCCAAACCCCGTGGCGAAAAACCCAGCAAGCGAGGGGGATACCCCCGTCCTCCCCCAACCCACAGCCAAAGTCCCAAGCCGACCACGCCCATGCCAACGAGATACGGAACTGGCTCGAACGCCCCGAAGCTGCCAAGGATCTCCGCGATCCAGATCAAGAGCGCAAGCGCGACCACCCCGGTCGCCAAGTGAGCAGGAGCACCCCGGAAACCCGGGAGCAGGCGTGAGCGAATAGCTGCTGCTCCCAGCGCGGCGAAGCCGGCGAGCAAGGCAATCTCAGCAACGCCCAGCAGGTAACGCACCAGATCGAGCATCTAGCGGCGGCGGACCAGCCGCGTTATCTGCTCCAGCTCGGCGATGCGCAGGAGCTTGGCGGCGCCAACGTAGACCAGGCCACCAAGCGCCAGCGCCGTGCCCAGCGAGACGATCTGCCCTCCCAAGCTGCGGCCAAGGGCGTTGTCGAGCAGGTCCCAGATGCCGAACGAGACTGCCGCCAGAGCGGCCGCGGCGATGGTGATCTTGATCCCCGTCGAGAGCAGCCTGCCCAGCTCGAGGCCCCCCAGCTCGCGACGCAGGACGACCGCCTGCGCAAGCACGGCGGCGGTCGTGCCGATGCCGGTGCCGGCGACGATCCCTCCGGTGCCGAAGGGCTTGTAGAGGAACAGGGCGCCGAGCGCCGAGACGACCAGGTCGAGCGCCGCCAGCCCGGTCGCCATCCACGGTCGCTGCAGGCTGAAGAAGGTCCGCGTCTGCAACAGGTAGAGGCCGTTGGTCGGCAGCGAGAAGGCGAACCAGAAGAGGGCGGTGGCAACCAACGTCGTCTCCTGCGGGGTGAACTCACCGCGCTGGTAGACCAGGCGGATCATCGGCTCGGAGAGGACCAACACCGCGGCCGCAGCGGGCAGCAGGACGAAGAGGATCTGGCGCATCCCGTTGGCCATCGTCGCTCGCAGGTTGTCGTGCTCGCCGCGGGCGGCGAAGCGGGCGAGCGTCGGGAAGAGCACCGTCGCGATCGCCACCGAGAAGATGCCCTGGGGAAGCTGGTAGATGCGGAAGGCCTTGTCGATCGCCGCCGGCGATTGATCGCTGACGAGGCTGCCGAAGAGGCTGTTGATCAGCAGGTTGAAGTTGATCAGGCCGAGGCTGATCGTCACCGGCAGCATCAGCAGGAGGACGCGGCGCACGTCCGGGTTGCGCCACTCGAAGCTCCATTCGAACTTGAAGGGCGTATTGCGCAGATCCCAGGTCGGGATCAGGAGCTGAACCAAGGTGCCGGCGAGGATGCCGATCGCGTAGGCGTAGATCCGGTTCTGCCCGTGGAAGGCCGGGATCAGGAAGACCAGCGCGGCGATGATCGTCAGGTTCCAGAACAGCGGCGAGATCGCGAAGGCGCCGAAGCGGTCGTAGCTGTTGAGGATGCCGACGACGACGCCGCTCAGCCCGAGCAGGATCAGGATCGGGAAGAGGACCTGGGAGAGCGTGACGGTGAGATCGAGGATCGCCCCCTCGAAGCCCGGGGCGAAGAGCGGCATGATGACCGGCGCCAGGAGGACGAACAGGGCCGTGATCGCGCCCAGCACGAGCGTGACCAGGAGCAGCAGGGTCGAGGCGAGCCGGAAGGCCTCGCGGTAGTTCTTCTTCTCGAGCTGCTCGGTGAAGACGGGGACGAAGGCCGGCTGCAGCGCCGCGTCGGCGAATAGGGCGCGCACCAGATTGGGAACCTGAAAGGCGATCGTGAAGGCGGACATCGGTCCGCTGACGCCGTAGTAGCCGGCGGCGACGACCTCGCGGACGAGGCCGGCGATGCGCGAGGCGGCGGTCGCGATCGAGAAGAACGCGGTGGAGCGCGCGATGCGCCCCGATCGCAGGCCGGGAGCGGGCTCGCCGGAGCTTTCCTCGCCGGGCTCGAAGGCCTCCGCGGCGCGCACAGCGGCATCGGCGGCGACCGCTGCCTCCTCGCGATCGTCTCCCTCAGGTGCGTTAGGTTTCTCCAAGCTGGGTCTCAGTCGCTATAGTCGGCGGCCGCCTGGGACCGGCAGATGCCGCTTCGAGGCTCACGACTCATGGCCAACATAGCCTCACAAAAGAAGCGGATCCTACGCAGCGACCGCGAGCGAACCGAGAACCGGCTCCTGACCAGCACGGTCAAGACCTATTTCCGGCGGCTCGAAAGCGCTGTAGAGGGCGGCGATACGGCCGTGATCGAGGCCGAGCACCGCACTCTCGTCTCGCGCATCGACAAGGCCGTCCAAAAGGGCGCCTTCCACAAGAACACCGCCGCGCGGAAGAAGTCGAAAGCCGCGCGCATCGCAGCCACCAAGTAGTCAGGCCGGAGCTCCGGCTGCGGCGCGCAGCGCCAGGGTCAGCGCCAACGCATCCCCGTAATCGGCTCCACCGCGGCACCAGACCTCTAGATCGGCGAGGGCGATCGTCGCCTCCCGCAGATCGCTCGCGTCGACATTCCGAAGCCTGCCTACCAGCTGCTTGGCCGCATAGGGATGCATGCCCAAGCTCGACTCGACCTGCTTCGGAGCCATCCCCTCTTCCAACATTGCCGCCGCCGCGCAGGCTTTGCGCAGGCGCGACGCGAGGCCGTAGATCAACCCGGTGACGTTCTCGCCCTGCGAGATCAGCCGCTCGGCGATCCGCAGCGCGGCCGCCGCATCGCGCTCCAGCAGCGCGTCGGACAACGCCCAGACGACCGCCTCCGAGGTGTCGGCGATCATCGCGCCGAGATCGTCGGCGCCAACCGCCCCGCCCTCTCCTGCCCAGAGCGCCAGGCGCTCCAGCTCGTTGTGGAGGCGCTGTGGATTCGCCCCCATCCGCTCGACCAGCATGCGCGCCGCCGCCGGGTCGAGGCGGAAGCCGAGCCGCTCGGCGTCGGCGATCAACATGCGCGGCATCTCCCTCGCCTTGGGAGCCTCGAACTCGTGGATCTCTCCTTTCGCCGCCTTGACCGCCTTGACCAGCTTCGCCGGCGCCTTCGCCCGCGCGATCAGAACGACGCTGAGGTCCGGGGGCAGCTCGGCGAGCGCCGCCGCGACTGCTTCCAACTGGCGGTCGCGCCAGCGCTCGACGCCGTCGGCGAGCAGATAGCGGCGAGACTCCGTCAGCGACATCGCCGGGATCGCGCCCAGCAGCGCCTCGTGATCGGGTGCGCCCCGACCCTCGCCGGGCTCGAAGACCTGCAACGAGGCGACTCCCCCGTCGCGCTCCGCCCGCGCCCGCAGGCGCGAGCGCGTCGCGTCGATCTTGGCCCCGTCGGTGCCGGCGATCAGATAGAGGGGGCGCATCTCCTCGGCCATCGGCCGAGTCTAGATGTCGGTCCGGAACGGCCGCTACCAGTGGCCGTGGCCATGGCCGCCGCCGTGGCTCCAAGACGACGAGTGCGACTGCTCGCTTTCGGATTCCTCGGGGGCGTCGGTTTCTTGCGCTGGGGCTTCGTTCGGGTCGGGCGCAGTTTCGGGGCTCTCGCTTGCCTCAGAGGTGTCCGAGTCGCTCCCGCCGTGTGAGTGGCCATGACCATGACTCGTGTGGCCATGACCGTGCTCCTCGCTTTCGTTGTCGGCCGGGCGGGCCTGCGAGGGAATCGGGGACTCCGGCGTTTCAGACGTCGTGCCCGAGGGCGAGGGGGTGGAGCTGGAAACCGGCACCGCCGCCGGCGCGGGCGTCGGAGCGGCAGCGGGCGGGGGTTGCTGGGCAACAGGCGTCGGATTCGGGACCGCTTCGCCCGCCGGGCTGCCGCCGGCGGGGCTCGCCGGGGTCGGATGGGCGACGAGGCCCGCGGCCTGAGGGGCCTGCGATCCGGCCAGCGCGACGGTCCCACCCGGGCGAGAGCTCGGCTTGCCCGAGGAGACCCCTGGGCCGGCTTGCCTGGTCGCGGCGGAGATCGCCGGGCTGCTACCTCGGGCTTTCGCTTTCGCCACCACCGCGGCCTTGCCAACAGCCTGATGCTCGCTCCCCAAGCCGGGAATCGGGGCGCCGGCGATCAGCGGCCAACCTTGGTTGAGCGCCAGGGCGATCATCGTCAGGCCGATCGCGGCGGTTGCGCCGAGCAACGCCAGCGATGTGCTGCGGGTCCGCTCGAGCAGCCCCTCGCCGAGAACGCTCGCCCTGGCGGCGGATCGCAGCGACCGCTGTCGATGTTTGGAGAGCACCGATACGTCCATCGACCGCGCCGCGGCTATCGACAAGGAGGCGGCGACATAACCCCAATATCGATTCGTTGATTCGTCCAGCGACCGGGCGAGGGAGCTCGCCGCCGAAAAAGCTCAGCCGCCCTCGCCCTCCACGCGAACCGAGTCGCCGACCGCTTCGAGCACGACGGTCCCATCGCGGTCGGTGCGCAGAGTGGGAATGCCGTGCGAGGCAAGCGTCGCGAGAGTCGCCGCGGTCGGATGACCGAACGGGTTGCCGGCACCTACCGAGATCACCGCCAGGCGGGGCCGGGTGCGGTCGAGCAGGCCGCCCAGCCCGGCATCGTCGCTACCGTGATGGGCAACCTTGAGCACGTCTATGGGGCCGGGGTCGATCGGGGTCGTTTCCGCCTCCGCGTCGGCGGTCAGCAGCATCGAGAAGCGGCGCCAGCGGGCAAGCATGACCAGGGCCAGCTGGTTTGGGTCTTCCCCGGCGTGCGGGCCGGCGAGCAACTCGGCCGGTGGCCAGAGCACGTCGAGCCGCAACTCGCCCGATCGCAGCTCACTTCCCCGGGCTAGGCGACGACGGGGAACCCTCGCAGCGGCGACCTCAGACAGGGTCTGCCCCTGCAAGACCCCGTAGAGGAGGCGCTCGATCGGGAAGACACCGAGCAGGTCTCGGATCCCACCCGCGTGGTCCGACTGATCGTGGGTGACGATAGCGGCGCCGAGCCGGTCGACCCCGGCGTCGCGCAGTTTCGCCGCGAGCCCGTCCCCGGGCGGGCCGCCATCGACCAGCACCGCCGCTGCGTCCCGTGGCTGCAGCAGGATCGCGTCGCCCTGCCCGACGTCGAGGACGGAGATCCGCAAACCCGCCGGTGGACCGAGGGCCGCGCCCCCGTCCGCCGCAGTCGCCTCCCACGCCCACGCCAGTCCGAGCGCAACCAGGCCGATCGCCAGCGCCGACCTGGCCCACCGCAGCCTCCGCCGACGTCGGCTCGTGCGCGCTGCGAACACCGACGCGGCTGCGATCCCTAGATAAGAACCGGCCAAGCCGCCCAACCCCAGCCGTACGTGCAGGTAGGCCCAGCTCGGTCGGCCGCACCAGGCGGCCACCTGGGCGACGTAGGCGAGCAGAAGGGAGTTGACGGCGTTGAGCGCTCCGACCGGCAGGCCAGGCACCTGGCCGGCGGCGGCGACCAACATCCCCAGCCACATCGCCGGCGCCACCGCGGGCAACGCCAACAGGTTGGCGACGAGCGTCGCGGTCGAGATCGCTTCGAAATGGAAGGCGATCAGCGGCGCCGTGGCGAGCGTGGCGGCGATCGTCATCGCCGCCGCCTCGGCCAGAGCGCGGCGCGGGCCATGTGTGCCGATCCTCGCCGCGATCCCGGCCCGCAGCGGCGCGGCGAGCAGGAGGATGCCGAGAACCGCCGCGAAGCTGAGTTGCCAGCCGACGTCGGCCGCGATACCGGGCTCGAGGACGAGCAGAACCGCCGCCGCGAACACCAATCCGTAGAAGCGCGAGGCGCGGCGGCCGCTCAGAGTCGCCAGCACGCTCAGTGCGCCCATGATCCCGGCGCGCTGAATCGACGGGCCGGCGCCCGCCAAGGGCACGTAGACGGCGATCAGGCCGAGCACCCAGAGCAGGCGGGCGCGGAGCGGCAATCCGAGCGCAGCCAGCACCGGCATCGCCAACAGGACGAGCAGCGCCACGTTCTGACCTGAGACGGCAAGCAGGTGACTCAGCCCCGCGCGGCGGAAGTCTTCCTTCGTCGCCTGATCGATCCCCTCGTCCTCGCCGAGCACGAAGCCACGCGCCAGCGCCGCCTCCCGCGCCGGCATACCCCGGCCGAGCGCCGCCTCGGCGCGAGCGCGGATCTCGCCGCTGTGGGAAAGCGCCAGCGCTGCCGCCGCCGCGACCAGCAAAAGCGGCACTGACAGGCCCCGGGCGCGCATGGCCGCTAGGGCTGCAGTCGGGACCGCAGCGATTCCATCGTCGCGGGGCCGATGCCGCTCACCTGGTCGAGCTGATCGACCGAGGCGAGACCGCCGTGCTGGTCGCGGTATTCGACGATCTTGGCGGCGGTCACCGGGCCGATGCCGTCGATCGTGTCGAGCTGCTCGACGCTGGCACTGCCGAGGCTGATCGGGCCGTCTTCCGCCGCGACGCCCACAGTCGCGACCGCTCCACCCGGTCCTCGCTTCGGCACCATGACCTGTTGCCCGTCGGCGAGGCGCGCGGCGCGGTTGATCCCTTCGAGCAGAGCGCCGCCGGCCGCTCCTCCGGCGCGTTCGATCGCATCGACGACGCGTGCGCCGGCGGGCAGCCGGTAGACCCCGGGCCGCTGAACGGCGCCGGCGACATCGACCACGATGTCGGAACCGCCGCCGCTCTTCAGGCTGAAGTCGCCGGAGTCGCTCGAGCTCGAAGCGACAGAGGCGGATGCCGCCGCGCCATCGCCCTCAGCGCGAATCGCCCGCGCCCCGACCAGCAGAAGGGCGATTGCGACTGCGCCGTAGACGAGGACCTGGGACCGCGAAAGCTCTGGCATTGACCGCAGCGTCGCCGGTCCAAGCGCACGCGTGGCGCGCTAAATCGAAAAAGTCTGAAACTCAACTGAGCCGCGAGCGCGGCTCAAAGGTCTTCGTCGTCGTTGTAGCCAGCGACTTCCGCAAGTTTGTCGCTATAGAGCTCGGCCGCGGCAACCGGGGGCGACTGCACCGAGACGCAGGCCAGCCCCTCCTCGCCATCGTTGGCGATCGAGTGGTCGGTGGCGGGCGGGACGAGGATCAGGTCGCCCTCCCCCACGCCCTGCGTGTCGCCGGCGACGGACATCGTTCCCGCCCCGCGCACGACCACGTAGACCTGCTCGGCGCCCTCGTCGGAGCGCAGGGTCTGCTCGGTGCCGGCGGGAATCTCCAGCCAGGTCACCGACATGTTGCGAGCCCCGAGCTGACCCGCGTCCATCAACGCGTGGTAGCGAAGCCGGTGCCACTCCTCGGCGGGAGCTTCTGACAGGCGCCTGACGAGCATCGGCGGCTTTGTACCAGAAAGGAGCCCCGAACCGTGAGAACTCAGCGAACTACGAGGTTCACGAGCTTGCCCGGGACGACAATCTCCTTGACGACGTCCTTGCCCTCGAGGTGGTGCCGCACCTTCTCGCTCTCCCGGGCCAGCGCGAGCAGATCGGCCTCGGAGGCGTCGGCGGCGGCCTCGATCCGGTCGCGCAGCTTGCCGTTGACCTGGACCACGAGGGTTACCGTGTCGCTGACCAGCAGGTCGGGGTCGGCGAGCGGCCACGGGCTCTCCCAGAGGCGCCCCCCTTCCAGCCGCTCCCAGATGTCGGCCCCGAGATGCGGGGCGAAGGGAAAGATCAGCGAGGCCGCCGTCGCGGTCGCAAAGCGCACCGCCGCTTCGCCGTCGGGCTCGCCGTAGAGGCCGTCCTTGAGCCGGTAGGCCTCGTTGACCAGCTCCATCACCGCGGCGATCGCGGTGTTGAACTGGAAGCCGCGCTCGAAGTCCCGGCCCACCTTGTCGATTGCCCAGTGGGCCTTGGCGAGCAGCTCGCGCGCGGCGCCCTTCACGTCGTCGCCGGGTGCTCCCGCCCCGGTCCGCTCCGCGACCTCGCCGCAGAGGCGCCAGAGGCGAGAGAGGAAGCGGTTGACGCCCTCGACCCCCTCGTCGGACCAATCGCCACCGCGCTCCGGCGGGCCCATGAAGCAGACGTAGGTGCGAGCGGTATCGGCGCCGTAGCGCTCGACGTAGTCGGCCGGGCTGACCGTGTTGCCCTTCGACTTCGACATCTTGGCGCCGTCGCGGGTGATCATCCCCTGGGTGAAGAGATTGGCGAACGGCTCCTGCACCGAGAGGAATCCGAGGTCGGCAAGCGCCTTGGTGAAGAAGCGCGCGTACATCAGATGCAGGATCGCGTGCTCGACGCCGCCGATGTACTGATCGACGGACAGCCAGTGGTCGGCCGCGGCGCGGTCCCAGGCTGCCTCCGCATTGCTCGGGTCGAGGTAGCGGATGAAGTACCAGGAGGAGTCGACGAAGGTGTCCATCGTGTCGGTCTCGCGCCGGGCGGGGGCACCGCAGCGCGGGCACTCGGTCGCGACCCAGTCCTCGGCGGCGGCAAGCGGACTGCGGCCCTGCGGCGCGTAGTCGTCGACCTCGGGCAGCTCGACCGGGAGCTGATCGTCGGGGACGGGGACGATGCCGCACCCCTCGCAGTAGACGACCGGGATCGGCGCGCCCCAGTAGCGCTGGCGCGAAACGAGCCAGTCGCGCAGGCGGTAGTTGACCGCCGATTCGCCCCGACCGTCCTCGTTGAGCCAGGCGACGATCTCCTCGTAGGCCTCGCGGTTGTGCTTGCCGTCGAAGCGACCCGACGCGGTCATCGGCCCGTCGCCGGGATACGGCAGCCCCGCGGCGTCACGGGCGACCTCCGGGTCGGAGCCTTCGATCACCCGCTCGATCGGCAGGTCGAAGGTCTTGGCGAACTCGTAGTCGCGGCTGTCGTGGCCCGGGACCGCCATGATCGCGCCGGTGCCGTACTCCATCAGCACGTAGTCGGCGACGAACATCGGGATCCGCTCGCCGTTGACCGGGTTGACGACGCTGCGACCGAGCGGCACGCCCGTCTTTACACGGCCCTCGTCGCCGCGGTCCTCGACCGACTCGCGGGCGACCTGGTTGACGTACTCGCGCACCGCCTCCTCGGCCGCCGTGCCGGCGATCAGGCGCTCGAGCTCGGGGTGCTCGGGGGCAAGGACGAAGAAGGTCGCGCCGAACAACGTGTCGGGGCGGGTGGTGAAGACGGGGAAGTCGAGGTCGAGCTCCTCGCAGCGGAAGGTCACCTCGGCTCCCTCCGAGCGGCCGATCCAGTTGCGCTGCATGGTGACCACGTGCTCCGGCCAGGACTCGAGCAGGTCGAAGTCGGCGAGCAGCCGCTCGGCGTACTCGGTGATCCTGAAGAACCACTGCTCGAGCCGGCGCTGTTCGACCGGCGTGCCGCAGCGCTCGCAGCGACCGTCGACGACCTGCTCGTTGGCGAGCACGGTGGCGTCCTTTGGGCACCACTGAACCGGAGCCTCGTCGCGGTAGGCGAGGCCGCGCTCGAGCAGGCGCAGGAAGATCCACTGGGTCCAGCGGTAGTACTCGGGCGTGTGGGTGCCCAGCTCACGCGACCAGTCGATCGAGATCCCCCACTCGCGGAACTGGCGGCGGAAGGACTCGATCGAGCGCTCGGTGGCCGCGCGCGGCGGCTCGCCGGTCTTGATCGCGTTGTTCTCGGCCGGCAGGCCGAAGGCGTCGTAGCCCATCGGGTGGATCACCTCGAAGCCGTGGCGGCGGCGGAAGTGGGCGATCGCGTCGCCGACCGCGTAGCACTTGAGGTGACCGACGTGGGGCTCGCCCGAGGGATAGGGGAGCATCTCCAGCACGTAGGACTTCGGCTTGGCCTCGTCGAACCCGGGCCGGCCAGGGTTCGGGACCTCCCAGGTCTTCTCCTCGGCCCATGTCCGCTGCCACTTCGCCTCGATCGCCTTCGGGTCGTAACCGGCCATTGACCGGCGATCTTATGAGTCAGACGACGGGCGAGACCGCCTCGAGGATGTGAGGCCACACGTAGACCTCGATCGTCGCCGCGACGACGAGGGTCGGGATCGCGATCGCGACGGTGAGGAAGGTCGCCGCGAGGAGCTGGTTCCACTCGCCGCGGCGGCTGGCGATCAGCCAGGCGGCAAGGGGCAGGAAGAGGGCGGTCAGCTCGGGGATCGCGTGGGGAAGCACGGTGAGAATCAGGACGGCGCGGGAGATGTCGAGCTGGGAGGAGACCGTCGCGCCCTGGAAGCCGAGGTAGAGGGACTGGGTGAGCAGCGAGAAGAGGGTGACGGCGGCGACGAAGAGGATCGCGAACTGGCCCGCCTTGACATGCACCCAGCGCGAAAGGCCGCTGCGCTGAGCGGCGGCGATCGGCATCGATGCGCCGGCGATGAAGCCGGCGACGCAGGCGGTCGCGTGCAGGGCGAGGACCAGCGAGTTGCGCCAGAGAATCGGCAACAGGTCGCCGGGATCCTGCGGTTCGGTCAGTCCCGGCAGGTGAATCGGGCTGATGTCGGGCGTCAGCAGTCCAGCGACCACCCAGACCGCGCCCAGCAGCGACAGCGCGATCGCCAGGCTGAGGGCCAGCCAGCCGCGCAGGACGGCCCACGGGTGCCCGTTCCAGGCCTCGAGGGTGTCCCGCGTGTCCTGCATGCCGTGCGAGAAGACGTGCTGGTTCGCGCCGCTCATCGCCTGATCATCGGCACTCGAGGGGCGACGATTGAGCGAAGTAGGCTGCGCCCGTGATCGTCCTGCTCCTGATAGCTGCCGCGATCAGCTGGCATTTCTCGGACGCCGTGCTCGTCCCGGACCACTCCGACTGGAATAGAAGCACGCGGGTCGAAGCGCTGCCGGCCGGTCGGATCGTCCTTGCCCGCAACGAAGACTCGGAGCGCCCCGGCGTCTACGGGCTCGATTGGACAGGCGGCCATGCGATCGTCGGCGCGATCGTCGCCGGCGGCGCCGACACGGTGACCCGCCGTCTGCGGGCGGTGCGCGGATACCTGGTGCCCGGAATGGACATCGGGGTCGAAGCGAACGTCTACGCCGGGGATCCCGAAGGGGCATTTGGGCTTCGCTCCGACGAAGTGAGAGTCCCCGACGAGCTCGGCCCGATGCCGGCCTGGTCGGTTCCCGCCCGGGGCAATACCTGGGCGATCGTCGTGCACGGGATCAACGGCACCCCGCAGGAGGGGCTGCGCCTCGTCCCGACCCTGCACCGGGCCGGGCTGCCGACTCTGCTGATCTCCTACCGCGAGGACCTCGGCGCGCCGCCGAGCCCCGACGGCCTCCACCACATGGGCCTGACCGAGTGGCGCGATCTGGCTGCCGCCGCTCGCTACGCGCTCGCCCACGGAGCGCGGCGCCTGCTGCTCGTCGGCTACTCGATGGGCGGCGCGATCGTGACGCAGTTCATGCAGCACTCCCCCCTGGCCTCACGCGTCGCCGGTCTCGTCCTCGACGCGCCCGCCCTGGACTGGAAGCGGATCCTCGAATTCAACGCTACCCGGTTGGGCTTCCCGGCCCTCGGCGCGCTGCCGGTCGAGTGGGCGATCGACGCCCGCATCGACGCCGACTGGGACAGCCTCGACGCCCTCCGCCACCCGGAGGATTTCCAGCTGCCGATCCTGCTCTTCCACGGCACCGACGACAAGGTCGTGCCGATCTCGACCAGCGACGACTTCGCCGCCGAGCTGCCCGATTGGGTGACCTACTACAGAGTCCCGAGCGCCGGTCACACCGAGTCGTGGAACGTAGCGCCGAGGCTCTACGAACGCAGGCTAGACACGTTCCTGGCACAAACGTCGCGGTGAGCTGACCCAGATTGCGGGGTGTGCGTGAACGTTTCCACAGAGCGTAAATCCAGATCTCGAGTTATTTGATTTACTTATATTTAGTACTTTACTTACTACTATTCAATCAATAGGCCAGGAAATGTCCACGCGCGGCTCCACGGTCGCGGTTATGTGAAACGGGAGGCAACCCCATGGTGCGACTGTTCGTCAATCTCGATGCCGCCGGCGAGGAGCTCGTGCTCGATCGTGAGGTGCCGGGAGGAGAACCCTTCAACGTCGACCTGATGGTGGAACAAGATGAGAAGGAGTCCGAGCCAGTGGTCTTCGACACCCTCATATTCGAGATCCTCTACAACGACCGCGATTACCTCATCACGAGCGACCCCAAAGCCCGACCCCTCCCCGGCGAGCTGATCCACGACACCACTCGTGACGCCTTCACGGATCACCTGCTCACGCCCGGCAGCTCGAAGGACGAGCGTTACCCATATTCCAGCGCCAGCTTGCTCACCCTGCGCCAGCCACACGGTGATCGCGTCGGCGTCTATAAGACCGGCACCGGCCGCGCCGGCTACGTCGATCGCGACAACCCGTTCGAACTGACCCCTGGCCAGCGGGGGTCGGGCATGGTGGGTCGCCTGTTCACGCTCGCGGATGCGCCGCTGGGACAGAGCAGCCTGGTGATCGTGGGGCAGCTGCTGCGCGAAAACGTACTGCTCCCAACCGAATCGGTCATATCGACGGTCACCGTCAACGAGCGCCTGGCAACGGACTGAGCGAAGTTTCGATGGGGTTGGATACGGGCGAGATCCTCGTAACCGGTGCAACTGGTAAGACCGGGCTGCGCTTGGTCGAGGAGCTGAGCGACCGTGGATTGCCGGTGCACGCCCTCGTCCACGACGAGAACAAAGCCGACCGCATCGCCTCCCTCGGGGCCGATGTATCAGTGGGGGACTTCTTCGATCTGGCGTCACTGCGGGAGGCTCTCGCGGGAGTCAAGCGCGCCTACTTCTGCTATCCGCCGGCCGAAGATCTGCTCGAGGCCAGCGTCAACTTCGCGTTGGTCGGACGTGAGGTGGGCCTGGAGATGCTCGTCAACGTCTCGCAGCTGCATGCTCGCGAGGGACATCCGAGCGTGCTGACCCGCCAGCACTGGTTGGCGGAGCAAATATTCGATTGGGCGATCCCCGGCACCGCCCACCTGCGATGCAGCTTCTTCAGCGAGGTCTACTTGATTGTGGCCGGCACAAGCATCGCGAGCAATGGGTCTTTTGCGCTTGCCTATGGCGAGGGCAGGCACGCGCCGGTGACGTGCAGGGACGTGGCACGGGTCGCCGCCGGTCTTCTCCAGGGGCCCGCTTTCCGTGGCAGTCACAGGTATGAGGTCACCGGCCCGGCGACGCTGTCTCAGGCCGAGGTCGCAGCGATCTTCAGCCGTGTTCTGGAGCGACCGGTTGCCTACGTGGACGTCCCGGGCGAGGCGTGGAGCGCCGCGGCGGAAGGAATGGGCATGCCCCCGTTCTTGGTCGAACACTTGACGCTTGCCGCAGAGGACCTCAGGCGGGGTGCGTTCGACAGGGCGACGGACATCGTGAAGCAGGTTGGAGGCAGCGAGCCCCAGTCGCTCGAAGAGTTCATCGCAGCACACGCGCCGGCTTTCACCGGAGCGCAATAGCACCCGCCACACCCACACCTGACCGCATGGCATTCGACATCCACACCGAGACGCCCGTTCAGACCTTTTACCCCGGTCCGCTGTTCGATCCCTTGCAACGCCGCACCGGCCTCGACCCGGTTGCCGGCATACCGCCATATGGCCTCCCGCCCGATGCAGTGGATCTCAACGCGTGCCAGCTCGAGGACAGCAAGCTGCACCTTGAGGTGGACCCCCGCGACTCCTTCTTCGGCGACTGCATTCGCGTGATAGACGAGCCGGGGGAGGCGCCACTCGCGCCTGATATGCCGCCGTTCGGCTGGTCGGGCAAACAGCTGCTGGGCGGTCATGCGATGACGGCGGCCAGACTCCACGGCGAGCTCGTCCTCGACTTTGGGAAGACACGCGATGGATGGATCCCGTTCGCGGTTGGACGCTCGTCGAGGCTGGTCGGTGACGAGGGCATTCTGGCGGCACCCGATGGCTACGAGCTTCCGATCGCGGAAAACGAGGTCTCGCTGATCGACCCCGAGTCCCGTGGCACGCTCGAGCTCGCGACCGGCAGGGTCTTCAACCTCCACTTCAACTGTAGGTTCACCAACACGGCGATCCGCACGCTCCTGGGACTGAACCCGTCGCTCGAGGAGCCCCCTTTGCTCTTCCCAGGCACGCCCCACAGCGGACACGCGCTTGCCTGGTTCACGACAACCGACGATGGAGCGCTGTGCTTCAAGCTCGCCGCCCAGATGTTCCTTCCGCTCGGAGAGGGGCTCCCGGAATCTCCCTTGACGATGCCTGCGTCGGCTTCGCCCAGGTCCCGTCAGGACGACTTCCCAGCCCGGAACTCCTCACTGCATCCCTTCATCTTCCTCGCCTGCCGCGAGTGCCCGGCGATCGGCCCGCGGCAGGAAAGCAAGCGCTGGCGAAAGTCGCCAATTGGCGCGGCGCTGGAGGACCGCGAGAACGGCACGCTGCGGCTCACCTGTTGGCCCAAGGAGACCTACTTCGGAGACGACTTCGATGTGCTGAGCACTGAGCTCGGGGGGGTGGCGCGCGCGCAGAGTCCGCTGTTCGGAGGCGCAGTCGTCCAGCTGGGCAAGATCGTTGACGGCTTTGCCCCGTTCAGCCTGAGTCTCTCCCCGCCCTCAGCCGCCTACGAGCCGAAGTTCGCGCCCCTGCTCGAGTTGCTGCCGCCGGGAACCCGCCCTGGGCTCGTCGGCCTCCGCGGCGATCTGGCGTTTCCCAAGCAGCTCTACCATCAGCGCAACCTCAGCCTCAACACTGATCCGTACAAGGTCTCGGTTGGAATCGTCGAGATCGCGACGGGTGAGATCAGGGGCGCGGTGCTACGGAAGTTCCTCTTCCAAGACCTGATGCTGACATTGCTGCACATCGAGCCCCGCACCCCAACCGACTCCTTCGCATACATCGCGACGGGCGCCTTCCGACTAGAGAGCGGTCGCCTTTCGCTCGATCTCGCCGGAGCACTGACCATCCCCTACCCGACCGGATACAAGTTCCCTCTTCCCGACGGGGGGGCAACGGTCGCCAAGGAGGGCTCCCAGTTGACCCCTTTCGTTCGGCTCTCGGCCATCGAGACAGACGCGTTCGCACCCGCTCGCGTTGACGAGCCGCTCCGGTTCAGCGGCAGCGGGCACGTACGCGGGCGCCGGGCGGACACCATCCTGTTCGAGATCGAGCCCACCGACGCACCTGATGTCGTGGCCATCGAGCTCGACTTGGACGATCTGCGCATCCGCGGACGCGGTGCGACGCCACACGAAGCGCGGTTGGGCGATCGTCGACTTGTGACCGGAGAGCTCACCCGCGACGAAGGCGCTCCTTGCAACTACTACCTGACGGTCAGCGAGCGAGCCACCGACCTTCAGCTCGTCTCGGCAGACGAAGACTTGGACCTCTGGTTCACGGGACAGGTCGTCGCCTGAGGCTTCTGCCGCGGGCGGAGTGGAGCTGACGGGACTCGAACCCGTGACCTACGCGCTGCCAGCGCGTCGCTCTTCCAACTGAGCTACAGCCCCAAGCGCACAACGTGCAAAAGTCTACCGCGGCTCAGGCTCAGATCCGCTATGCGGCGCGCTGCTCGGGGTCCTGATCGTCGTCGACGTCGAGGACGAGGTTGTCGTCGGCGGTGCGGCGGATGTTGAAGTCGAAGGGGGCGTTCTCTTCCAGCTCGCGGAGGAGGTCGACGGGCTCGTCGAGCCGCATCGAGAGGGTCGCGCGACCCTCGGAGAAGCGTTCGACCGAGATCTCCGAAGCACCGAGGCGGCCGACCGCGTTTTCGAAGCCGACCAGCTGTGAGAAGTCGCCGAGCGGACCGATCTCGAGCTTGATCAGGCCCTCGAAGAGTTGTCCCAAGGCGGCCTCGGCGCCAGCGGGTGCTACCGGCTCGGCGCCGTTCGACGAGCTCTCGTGGATCTCGGCCAGGTCCTGCGTGCGGCGGCTTACCTCGACAGCCTCGCGCAGGGCCTTCATCCTGATCCGCGTCGCCTGACCGCGGGCCTGGGCCTCGATCGTCTCGAGGCGATCGGAGACTGCGTGCAGGGAGACGATGCTGCGCTCGTGGCGCTCGTCGGCTTCCTGTAGGCGCTCGGTCAGATTGCGGATCTCACGCTCGCGCTCGATCACCATTCCCGAGAGCGAGGCCAGTTCGGAATCCGCGGTGGACGCGTGGTGCTCGACGGCTGAGATCGCCGCGTCGCGCGCCGACATCGCCGCGTCTACTTCGTTACGGCTGTAGCCGAATAGAGCCCGCTTGAAGCTAGCCATGCGCGGCACCGTAGAGGTGCCCTCGGACGCCATCCTGTGGCAGTTGCAACTCAAGCCGCGGCGCCTCGCGCCAGAGGTCCTCGAGCTGGTAGCGCTCCCTTTCCTCGGCGGTGAAGACGTGCAGGACGGCGTCGAGGTAGTCGAGCACGATCCAACCGGCTTCTCCCTCCCCGTCGACCCCGCCGGGCAGCAACCCGTGCTCCCCCTTGAGGCGCAACTTGACCTCGTCGACTATCGCCCGCGCCTGACGTTCGTTGCGCGCCGTGCAGATCGCCAGGAAGTCCGTGTAGGCGGCGAGGCCGCGCATGTCGAGGACGACGATCTCGGTCGCACCTTTCGAGTCGGCCAGCGCGGCCAGCCGCCCGGCCAGTGCCTCGGACTCGAGCCCGCTCACGAGTAGATCCCCTTCTCCTCGATGAACCGCGCGACCGCCTCCGGCACGAGATAGCGCAACGGCCTGCCGGCCGCCGCCCGCTCGCGCACGGCGGAGGAGGAGACGCCGAACTGGGGCATCTCGAGCATCGTCGCCTTCCCCTCGGCGCTGACGCCGCGCATCACAGCGCCCACGTCGGCCTCGGATATGCCCGAGCGCCGCGCCACCGCCAGCCGCGCCAGCTCGACGACCCGCTGGGGCTTACGCCAGCTCTCGAACCCGACAGCGGCATCCGCCCCCATTACGAACACCAAGTCCGGCTCTTCCCTTTCGCGTGCAAGCAATTCCAAGGTCTCATACGTGTAGGACGGCCCTTCGCGTTCGACCTCGAGCGTGGAGACGGTGAAGCGCGGGTCGTCGGCGGCGGCGAGCCGCGTCATCGCCAAGCGCAGCTCCCGGCCGGGATCGTCGTGTATCCGCTTGTGCGGCGCCTCGCCGGTCGGCACCAGCACGACCTCGTCGAGCCCGAGCTGCCAGAGCGCCTCCTGGGCGAGCGCCAGGTGCCCCAGGTGGGGCGGGTTGAAGGCCGAGCCGAGGACGCCGATCGCGGGACGAGCGCTGTCGGTCCCGGGGGGGTTACTCACGCACTTGGCCGTCGCCGTGGACGACGTACTTGTAGGTGGTCAGCTCGCGTAGGCCAATCGGGCCGCGGGCGTGCAGCTTCTGGGTCGAGTTGCCGATCTCCGCGCCCATCCCGAACTCGAAGCCATCGGTGAAGCGGGTCGAGGCGTTGGTGTAGACGACGGCGGCGTCCACCCCGGCGGAGAAGCGCGCGGCCGCATCGTCGGAGCGGGTGACAATCGCCTCGGAGTGACGGGTGCCGTGGAGATTGACGTGATCGATCGCGTCCTCGAGCGAGTCGACGACGGCGACAGCGAGCTTCAGGTCGAGGTACTCGTCGTCCCAGTCCTTTTCGTCCGCCGGCCCGACCTCGACTCCCCCGGCAGCCGCCCGAGCGCGCTCGTCGCCGACCAGCTCGACACCGGCGTCGCGCAGCTCGGCGAGCGCGCCTGGCAAGAACTCGGCCGCGACCACAGCGTCGACCAGCAGCGTCTCCGCCGCGTTGCAGACACCGGGCCGCTGCGTCTTCGCGTTGACCGCGATTCGCCGCGCCATCTCGAGATCGGCGTCGGCATGGACGTAGACGTGGCAGTTGCCGGCTGCGGCGAAGATCACCGGCACCGTGGCGACGTCCTTGAGCGCGTTCTTCAAGCCCTCCCCGCCGCGCGGGATCAGCAGATCGACAGTCTCCTCTTGGGTCGCCAGCTCGGCCAAGTCCTCGTGGCCCCCACCCGCCAAAAGCACCGCCGCGTCCGCCGGCAGGCCGGCCTCCTCGAGCGCCTCGCGGACGATCGCCGCCAACGCCCCGTTGGTGCGCTCGGCGTAGTGAGAGCCGCGCAGGACGATCGCGTTGCCGCTCTTGATCGTCAGCGCGGCGCAATCGATCGTCACATTGGGCCGCGCCTCGTAGACGACGGCGACGACCCCGAGGGGAACGCGCAACTTGGTCAGTTCAACGCCGCTCTCCAAAGTCTTGCGGTCGAGCACCTCCCCGACCGGATCGTCCAATCCCGCAACCGCCCGCACCCCGTCGGCCATCGCCGCCACCCGCTCAGCGCTCAGCGCCAACCGGTCCCTCAGCGCCGGAGTCAGTCCCTCCGCACGCTCGTCGGCCAGATCGGCGGCATTCGCCTCGAGCACCTCGCCGACCCGCTCGCCGAGCAGTCGTGCGATCGCGCCCAGCGCCGCGTCCTTCGTCTCGGTCGGCGCGGCGCCAAGCTCACGCGCCGCCCGTTGGGCGGCGGCACACGTTTCGGCAACAGAGGTGGTCGTAACTGCCATGGACCGCTAAGGGTAGCCATGAGCGCCGGGTGTCCTCCCCAAAACACTCGAGCGAGGCTCCCGCCGAGCGTTTTGGGAAGGACACCCGGCGCTCAAACCAACACAAACCGATCCCTGTGGATGACCTCGTCGGCAGCATGCGGAAGCAGCTCACGCACCTGCTCGGTCTTCATCCCGATCACGCCGTTTAACTCGTGAGCGGCGTAGTCGGCGATTCCCTTGCCGATCACCGCGCCGTCGGTCACGACCTCGACGGCATCGCCCACCTCGAAGCTTCCATCGACCGCAGTGATGCCGACCGGCAGCAGGCTCGAACCGCTCTCACGCAGCACGCGTGCGGCGCCCGCATCGACCACGATCTTCCCCTTTGCCGGCTTGGCGTACTTGAGCCAGAGCTTGAAGCTCGATGCCACGCCGGCCTGTGCGGCGAAGCGGGTGCCGACCGTCCCTCCGCCGGCGGCGGAGAGCAGCGTTCCCGGCGTGGTCCCGTTGCAGATCGTCGCCGGGATGCCAGACTCGGCGGCCATCTCCGCGGCGGCGACCTTGCTGCGCATCCCACCCGAGCCGAAGGCCGAGGTGCGGTCGCCGATGTCCATGCCCTTCAGCTCGGCGAAGTTGCCGACCTCGGCGACCATTGCCGCTCCGGGGTCGCTGCGCGGATCGCTCTCGTAGAGCCCGTCGACGTCGGAGAGCAGGACGAGCAGTCGCGCGCCGAGCAGGATCGCGACTTGGGCGGCGAGGAAGTCGTTGTCGCCGAAGGTGATCTCGTCGGTCGCGGTAGTGTCGTTCTCGTTGACCACCGGCACGACTCCCCACTCGATCAGCCGGCGCAGCGTCTGGCGGGCGTTGAGGTAGTTGGTACGCGCGGCGATGTCGCCCGCCGTCAGCAGGACCTGGGCGGAGCGAGTTCCCCCCTTTGCGAGCCTTGACTGGTAGGCCCGAAAGAGATCGCCCTGGCCGACGGCGGAGGCGGCCTGCAACTCGTCCATCGCCCGCGGTCGCTCGGGCAGGCTCATCAAGCGGATGCCACGGGCGATCGCGCCGGAGGTGACCATCGCGACCCGCTCGCCGGCCTGCTCCAGCTCGGCGACCTGGGCGCAGACCGAGTCGAGCACGTCCTCGCGTAGCTCGCCGTCGTCGGCGGCGACGATCGAGGAGCCGAGCTTGACCACCAGCGTCATTGGGAAAGTCTATGAGCGCCGGAAATCCTCAGCCCCGAGAAATCGCCCTCGTCGCGAATCCGCTCGGCGGCGCCGGCCATCGCCTCGACGGCAACCCAGGCCAGGCTGCTGCCGACGCTGACGCGCTGGGCGCCCGCCACGACCACCTCGGCCATCGAGAGCCCCGGGTGGGCGAGGACGTTGACCGGCTTCGTCGTCGCCTCGCAGACCGCGCGAACCTCGTCCGCGCTGCGCAGCCCCGGTGCGTAAAGCACGTCGGCACCGGCAGCCTCGAACGCCTGCAGGCGCGCGATCGTCTCTTCGAGGTCGGGGTTGCCGCGGATGTGGTTCTCGGCACGCGCCGTGAAAGTGAACGGGAAGTCGAGATTTCGTGCGGCCTCGGCCGCCGCGGCAACTCGCTCGACGGCGTGATCGAGGGCGTAGATCCCGTCCTCGTGGCCGTAATCCTCGATCGAGCCGCCGACCGCCCCCGCCGCGGCCGCATGGGCGATCGCCGTGGCTGCGTCCTCCGGAGCCGAGCCGAAGCCGTTCTCGAGGTCGACCGAGACCGGCAGGCTCGTCGCTTGATCGAGTGCGATCACGTGCTCGGCCAGCTCCTCGAGCCCGACCTCACCGTCCTCACGGCCCAGGGTGAAGGCAAACCCGCCGCTGGTCGTCGCCAGCGCCTTGAACCCGAGGTTCTCCATCACCCGCGCGGAGCCGGCGTCCCAAGGATTGGGAATGACGAACGGCTCGCCCTCGTGCAGGGCACAGAATGCATCGGCCTTCTGCTGTTGTGTCGCGCTCAAAACGTTGCCTCCTTCGCTCATGGATGCAGCTCGAACTCGTGCTCGCCGACACGGACGTCGTTCCCCGCTTCGAAGCCGGCGGCTTTCAACGCGGCGATCACGCCGATCTCCTTCAGTCGCTGCTCGAGATATGCAAGCGCCTCCTCGTTCTTGAGGTCATGGCGCTCGAAGAGCAACTCGACGCCGCGGCCGAGGATGCGGAAGGCGCCGTCGTCCTCGCGCTCGACCGAGTAGCCGCCCTCGCCCACCGGGCGGTAGACGCGGTGCTCGACCTCGAATTCGGCCGGGCCGGCCTCGCGGCGCTCGGGGCGCGCCGGAACGTCCTCGGGCAGCTCGGAGAGGATCAGCCCGCGCAGCTCTTCCAAGCCCTCGCCGGTCGCGGCGGAGGCCGCCAGCACGCCCTTCACCCGGTCGCCGAATCGCCGACGCCACTCGGCAACCTCCTCCTCCACCTGCTCGGCTGGGAGCAGGTCCCGCTTCGAGAGAAGGAGGACCTCGGGAAGTTGCTCGAGACCGGCGCCATAGGCGGACAGCTCGCTCCGCACCGCCTCGTAGTTGGCCTGGGGATCGCCCTCCGCCGGCGCCAGGTCGACGAGGTGGACGAGCATCGAGCAGCGCTCGACGTGGGCGAGGAACTCGTGGCCCAGCCCGGCTCCCTCCGCCGCCCCTTCGATAAGGCCGGGGATGTCGGCAACCACCGCCTGCCGATCCTCCCCCTCGATCGTCCCCAGCACCGGCGAGAGCGTCGTGAACGGGTAGTCCCCGACCTTCGGCTCCGCCCGCGTCAACCGCCCCAGCAGCGAGGACTTGCCGGCGCTGGGCAGCCCGACCAGGCCAACGTCGGCGAGCAGTTTCAACCGAACCTCGATCCAGCCCTCCTCGCCCGAAGTCCCCTTCTCGGAAAATCGCGGCGCCTGCCGAACGGAGGTCGAGAACCGCTTGTTGCCGTGCCCCCCACGCCCGCCATGCGCAATCACTGCCCGCTGACCGGCCTCGACGAGGTCGATCCGGCTTCCATCGACAGCTTCGGCCTGCGTGCCGGCAGGCACGGGAATCAAAAGCTCCTCCCCCCGAGCCCCGTGCCGGTTGGACCCTTCGCCACCCTTCCCACGCCCAGCTCGGAAGTGCTTGCTACCGCGCAGCGCGCCCAAGTCCCGGCGCGACGAGTCGCAGACAAGCACCACATCCCCCCCATGCCCGCCATCCCCACCATCGGGACCGCCACGAGGCACGTGCGCCTCCCTGCGGAAGCTCACGCACCCATTGCCACCAGCCCCACCCTCAACCCAGATTTTCGCCTTGTCGTACACGCGAATGCAGCGTAGTCGTCCCGGAAATCAAAATCTTCAATCACAGAACTGTCATTTCTGCCCGATGCCGTCCACAGGCACGAATTCAGCCAATACATTCCGAATGCCGCTACGGCGGCGCGCGCCCGCTGCCGGACGCAGGCCCTGAATTGACTAAACGGGGTTGGCGGGTTCGACTCCCGCCGGGCGCGCTAAACTTATGGCGTCAATTCAGGGTGTCGCGTTCGACGGCAACCCCGTTTTCTTGAGAAGGCGGCCCTTCGGGGCCGCCTTCTTTGTGTGTAACCTTTTGTCACGTGAGGGTGGGGTCCGGCCTCCTGTCAGCTCGCGCACGAGGCTCTGCGACGCTTCGCGAGAAGGGGCAGGGTGTCCCTCTCGCGCAGCGGCGTCCTGTTTTTCGCCCAACGGCGTTATCGGACAGCCACCGGCGCTACGCGGCGAAAAACCCAGCTAGCGAGAGGGACACCCTGCCCCTTCTCCCCGCTAGTCAGCCAGAACCGAGATCGTGCGGCCCTTGCGCGAGGGCTTGAACTGAACGGTCCCGGCCTGCTTCGCGAAGATCGTGTGATCGCGACCGAGCCCGACGCCGTCGCCTGGCCAGAACCGCGTGCCGCGCTGGCGCACGATGATCTCGCCGCCCGTCACCTTCTGGCCCGCGAAGACCTTGACCCCGAGCATGTTGGGGTTGGATTCGCGGCCGTTGCGGCTGGAGCCAAGGCCTTTCTTATGAGCCATCGTCGGAGTCCTTTTTGGCAGCGGGTTTTTTAGCCGCAGGTTTTTTAGCAGCCGCTTTGGGTTTGGCCTCGGCTTTTGGTTTCGCCGCCGCTTTGCGGGCGCCCAGTTTCAGCTCGGTGACCTCGAGCCGGGTCAGCTCCGAGCGGTGCCCGGCGCGGCGGCGGTAGCCCTTCTTCGCCTTGTATTTGAAGACCTTGATCTTCGGGCCGCGCAGGTGCTCGGAGACGGTCGCCTCGACTTTCACCTTCTCCAGCTCTTTCGGCTCGGCGACGATCTCTTTGTCGCGGAACAGCACGGGCCTGAGGGCGACCACGTCGCCCTCACTGGCATTCAACCGGTCGACGAGCAGCGAAGTGCCCTTCTCGACCTTGTACTGCTTGCCACCGCTCTCTATGACCGCGTACGTGCTCATCTGGCGGCGGCGGATTCTAGAGCGTCTTGCCCGGAGCCGTTGCCAGCGGGGTCGCCGAGCAGCGAAGCGACCGCAGCCGCGCGTTCGACCTGCTCGATTCGGACCATCTTGCGATCGCCGACATAGCGCCCGCCGCCCGTCACGCTGACGATGTAGGAGTCGATCCGGGCGACCGCGTCGTCGGCGTTGTACATGTGCGGCTCCTCGATTGTGACCAGCACCTCCTCGCCGACCTTGAACGGCAGCGCCCGCTCCTCGATCTTTGCGCGGCTGCCCGCTTCGATCAGAGTGAAGGTGTCGATCGCGAGCGCGTCGCCGCCCTCGAAGTGGAACTGCTTGCCGGTTTCCTCCTCGAGCTCCGTCAGACCGCTGTCGGGCTTGATCAGCTCCGCCGCGACCTTCGGGTTGACTCGCAGCAGGAACGCCTCCTCGTCGCGGCTGGCGAGGTCGCGCATCTGCCGCAACCCCTCCAGCGCCACCGTCTCGGCGGAGAGGACGACGCCCTCGCCGTCGCAGGTCGGGCAGGGCGCGGTGAGGATCTCGCGCACCCCGTCGGTGATGTTCTGCCGGGTCATCTCGACCAGCCCCAGCGGCGAGACCTCGACCACGTAGCTCTTCGACTTGTCGGCGTCGAGCGCTTTGCGCAGCGTCTTCAGCACTTTGTCGCGGTTTTTGGCCCGCGCCATGTCGATGAAGTCGATCACGATGATGCCGCCGATGTCGCGCAGTCGCAGCTGTCGCACGACCTCGTCGGCGGCCTCGGTGTTGACCCGGGTGATCGTCTCCTCGAGACCGCCTTTGCCGCGACCGGTGAAGCTGCCGCTGTTGACGTCGACGACGGTCAGCGCCTCGGTGTAGTCGATGATCAGGTAGCCGCCCGAGGGAAGGTCGACGCGGCGCACGAGGGTCGACTCGATCTCCTTGTTGACCTCCCATTTGTCGAGCAGCGGCTTGGAGCCCTCGTACAGCTCGACTTTGCCGACCAGCTCCGGCGCGGTGCGCTGGAAGAAGTTGGTCACCCGGTCGAGCTGCTTGGGCGAGTCGATCACGGCTTTTTCGAAGTCAGAGAGGAAGACGTCGCGCAACACCCGCACCGGCAGGTCGGCCTCCTGGAAGACGAGGCCGAGCCCTTTGGTCTTCTCGGCCCGGCGCTCCAAGACGTCGTAGAGCTTGTGCAGGTAGCCGACCTCGCGGACGAAGTCCGATTTTTTCGCGCCGTGGGCGGCCGTGCGGACGATCAGCCCGCCCGGGCCCTTGTAGGTGTTGTCGACCATCTTGCGCAGCCGGTCGCGCTCGGATTCGGAGAGTCGCCTGCTGACCCCGACGCCGCTGCCCTGCGGCGCGTAGACGAGGTAGCGGCCGGCGATCGAGAGATTCATCGAAAGCCGCGCGCCCTTCGACTTGAGTGGGTCCTTGACGACCTGGACGAGGATCTCCTGGCCGGATTTGATCAGCTCGCTGATCTTGCGGCCGCTGCCGCGGCCGCGCTTGGGCGCCTGTTCCCCGTTGGGCAGGACTATCTCGTCGACGTGGAGGAAGCCGTTGCGCTCGAGGCCGATGTCGACGAAGGCGGCCTCCATGCCGGGAAGGACGTTGTCGACCTTCCCCTTGTAGATGTTGCCGACGATCGATCGCCGGCCGCGGCGCTCTATGTAGAGCTCCGCCACGCTGCGTTTGCCGCCTTTGGTCTTCGACTCGAGGACGGCGACACGGGTCTCGCCGCGATCGGCGGACACCAGGATGGTTTTTTTCATGTGTTTGTCAGCTCAGTTCGGATAGGTACGCATGGCCAGGTCCCTTTCAAGGGGTCACCAGGCGAACCTGCCTTTCTGGCTGAGGCGCGCTTGCATGTGAATGCTCTGAAGCACTCCGACCGCGAGTAACGTCGCCAGCACGGAGGAACCCCCGTAGCTGAGCAGCGGCAGGGGGATCCCGGTGATCGGCATGATCCCGAGGTTCATCCCCACGTTGACGAAGACCTGGAAGAGCAGCATGGCGGCGATGCCGCCTGCCACAAGGGTCCCGTACGAGTTCTTCGAGAGCGTCACGATCCGCAGCGCCCGCCAGATCAGCAGGGCGTATAGGGATAGGACGAACGCGGCGCCGAGAAATCCATAGCGCTCACCGATCACCGCAAAGATGAAGTCGGTGTGCCGCTCAGGGACGAAATCGAGCCGCGTCTGAGTGGCCCGATCGCCCCGCCCGGTTTTCTCTCCGGAGCCGATGGCGATCTTGGCCTGGTTCTGCTGGTAGCCCGCGTCGCTGGGGTCCGCGCTCGGATGCGTGAAGGAAGTCAGCCTTTGCTGCTGGTATTCCTTCAACACGGGCGTCCCGATTGCGGGAGCGACCACGAGCACGAGTGCAACTAGTGCGACGAGAGCCGCGCCGATCACCGCGAAGTGCGTCCAGCGGACGCCCCCCACGTACATCACGGCGAGGGTGATTGCCCCGTACACCAAAGAGGTGCCGAGGTCCGGCTGCAAGAAGACAAGCGCAGCCGGGGCGAAGCCAAGGCAGAGGTAGCGCACAGTGCGCTGCCTTGCCGAGCCCCGCCGGGCGCCATCGATGACGAAGCCGGCAAGCGCCAGAACGAGCAGGAGCTTGCCCAGCTCCGATGGCTGGAAGCTGAAGAAGGGGAGTTCGAAGGAGCGCCGCGAACCGCGCGCCGCGAAGCCGAAGACGAAGACCAGCGAGACACTGGCGACGAGGAAGGTGTAGATGCCGACGCGCAGCTCACGGAAGCGCGAGTAGTCGATCCGGGCGAGCAGGTACATCCCGACAAGGCCGAGCACACCGTAGATCGCCTGCCGATCGACGTAATAGCCGGGGTTGCCCGGCACGTCGTGCTTGGTCGCCTCGCCGAGGGTGAAGACGCCGAAGGCGACCAGCGCGAAGGCGGCAAAGCCGAGGCCGGCGTCCATGTAGGGCAGGCCGAGGCGCTCGGCGATCCCCGGTCGCAGGGCGAAGGGCTCGGGACGAGCGCGACGGGTTCGGGTCGCGTACATCAGCCTCCCCCTTCCGGAGATTCGGCTTCGCCTTCGGAGCCTTCCGCTTCGTGGGAAAGCCGGCCGGCGAAATAGGCTTCGAGGATCTGTCTTGCGGCGGGCGCCGCGGCTTCGGCGCCGAAGCCGCCTTCCTCCATCGTCACGAAGGTGACAATACGCGGATTGGGATACGGGGCGAGCACTCCGTACCAGGATTGGTCGGCGTGCGGTGGCCGTTCGGCGGTGCCCGTCTTGCCCGCGACCGGGATCGGGAAGTTGCCGAAGACCGCGAACGAGGTCCCGGCGCCGTTCTGCGCAGCGTCGTGCAGGCCTTCGAGGATCGCTTCCCGGTAGGCGGGATCCATGTGGACGTGGCGGCGCGGCGGCGGGTCGAATTCCTTCAGCACTCGACCGGCGGCGTCGTCGACCTGCATGCCGACGTGGGGAGTGACGATCGTGCCGCCATTGGCGATCGCCGCGTAGGCGACGGCCATCTGCAGCGGGTTGGTCTGCAGGTCGCCCTGGCCGGTGGCGAGCTGGATGTTGTCGCCGGCCGACCACGGCCGTTCGGTCAAGCCTTCCTTGTAGAGCTGATTGCGCCAGTGCTGGGACGGCAGCAGCCCGTCGCTCGGGACCGGGAGGTCGATGCCGGTCGGGCGGCCGATGCCGAGCGCGTGCGCCCAATGCTGGAGCTGGCCGGTGTCCCACATGCGAAAGCCGAGGTTGTAGAAGAACACGTCTGAGGACACTTCCAGCGCCGAGACGAGGCTGACCGAGCCATTCGCCGCTTCGCCGGCGTTTTTGAAGACCTCGCCGCCGACTTCGAACTGGCCGGGGTCTTCGATCACTTCGGTCGGGGTCAGGTTGCCGCTTTCGAGCGCGGCGATCGCGGTGATCGGCTTGAACGTGGAGCCGGTCGGGTAGAGACCCGAGGTCGCGCGGTCGGTGAGCGGCGCCGCGACCGGGTCGCGATAGAGGGCGTTGACCTGGGCCTGGGTCATCGGCCGGGTGAAGACCGCGGGGTCGAAGGTCGGGTAGGAGGCGAGACCAAGTATTTCCCCCGTGTGCACGTTCATCGTGATGAAGCCGCCATGCAGGCCACGGGCCGCCAGCGCCGCTTCGCCCGCCTCCTGCACCTTGGAGTCGATCGAGAGTTTGAGGTTGTCCCCCGGCACAGGCGGCTGGGAAGCCAGCTGGCCGTTGCGGGTCGGTTGGCCGAGGGCGTCGACTTGAATTCGCGTCAACCCCGGCTTGCCGCGCAAGAACCGGTCGTAGGTGTCCTCAACGCCTTCCTGGCCAATTTCGTCGCCCGGCTGGAGACCTTTGTAGCGCGCTTCCTTCAGCTGTTCTTCGGAGACCTCGCCGACGTTGCCGAGGATGTGGGCGGCGAGCGTGCCGTGCGGGTAGCGGCGCACGAAGACGCGCTGCACGGTGACGCCGGGGAAACGGGCCTGGTTCTCCTGCAGGTAGTAGACGAGGTAGTTGCCGACGTCGCGGCGCAGGGTCACCGGTGCGCTTGCCGCCAACTCGAGCTGTTCGTGCATCGTCCTGCGTAGGCGCGGCAGCGAGCTGTGGGTCAGCTCGGCGAGCCGGCCCAGCTCGGCTCGACGCTCACGCGGGGCTTCAGGCAGTTTCTCGGAATTGATCTGCAGCGCGAGGCTGGTCCGGTTGGAGACGATGTCGTTGCCGTTGCGGTCGAGGATTTTGCCGCGCGGGGCGCTGACCCTGAACTCGCGGGTGCGGTTGTTCTTCGCTTCGGCGAGGTACTTCTCGCCGTTGATCACCTGCAGGAACCAGAGCCGGAAGAAGAGCACGCCGAAGAGCGCCAGGGCGACGCCACCGAAGACGGCGATGCGCAAGGCAAGGCGGTTGTTCATCTGCGGTCCGAGTTCGTCAGAGCGCCGGTACATCAGGTCCTCCCCAGCACCGTCGGCTGGCGGCGGCGGGCCACTCTCGACTCCTCGACCAGCGCCGGCCGCAGCACCCGCCGCAGGCCGAAGTAGATCGGCCAGGCGAGGAAGAAGGCGTAGATGCTCTTCAGCAGCATGTCGCGGACGATCAGCACGCTGACCGGGGCGTCGACGCCGAGCATCACCTGCACGGCGGCGAAGCCGAGCTCGGCGAACAGGGTCAACCCCATGCAGACGAGCGGTGGCACCAGGGCGCTGTGGATGTCGAAGCGCTCGCGGAAGAGCCCGGCCAGGTAGCCGGCGCCAAGCAGCACCAGCGAGGAGCCGCCGAGCGGCGCGACCAGCAGGCAATCGACGAGGAAGCCGACCGAGAAACCGGCCACCGCGCCGGTCAGGCTGCCGCCGAGCAGGCCGAGCGAGACGACGACGGCGGGCAGCACATCGGCGCTGGTGTGAAGGAACTCGACCCGCGAGAAGAACGAAAGCTGCAAGAGGACCGCGAGGATCACGATCGCGACGAGGCGGGCGAAGATCTTCGGCGTGACGATCATCTTCGGGACCCTCCGGTCAGCACCTGGACGAGGTCGAGGTTGGCCATGTCGGCGTAGGGACGCAGGTGGACCTGCTGGCTGGCCTCCTGCTCGACGATCGAGGCGCTGGTCACTTCGCCGATCGGCAGGCCCGGCGGGAAGAGCGAGGCGAGGCCCTGGGCGCGCCAGCCCGAGGTGACCACGGCCTGGCCTCCGTGCACGGCCTTGCTCGAGTTGATGAAATCGAGGATCAGGTCTTCGGGGTCTCCGACGTCGGGCTTGATCACCCCCTGCACGCCAGGGGGCACGACCTTGGCCGAGACGGCGCTGGCGTGGTCGGTGATCAGGGTCACCTGGGCGGACCCCCCCTCGGTCGAGGCGACGAGGCCGACGAGCCCGTCGCCGCTGACGACCGGATCGTCGACCTTGACCCCGTCGCCGGAGCCGACGTCGACCGTCACGGTCGAGTTCCAGACGGTCGGCGAGCGGGCGATCACCCGCCCGGTCACCGGCTTGTAGGCCGATTCGGCCAGCGCCGGACCGCGGTCCAGTTCGACCAGCTTGCGCAGCTGGGCGTTCTCCTGCAGTGCCTCCTGCCCGGCGACCGCCTGGCGTCGCACGGTCACGAGCTCGGCCTTGAGGCGGCTGTTTTCGCCGCGCGCATCGAAGGTCTTGTCGAACCAGTCGACCAGGTCCCGGGCGGGCTTCAGAGCCCTGTCGGCAACGGTCTGCAGCGGGCTGAAGATCGTGCTGACGCCCCGCTGCACGCCACCCGAGCTATGCCCATAGGTGATCGTCAGCAACAGGAAGGAGCCGATGACGAGGAGAGTGAGTACCGCTCTACGGCGGCGTACTTGCTTGCGATACACGACGGAGACCTAAGTTTGGCGCTTTGAATGAACGGCAGCTAAGCAACGCGTGCCGTTCCCGAGTTCATCTTGCTGGCGCGGTGGATCGTCTCGAACTCCTCCAGCGATATGCCGGAGCCGACGGCCACGCACGTCAACGGCGACTCTGCCAGTTGACACGGCATCTGGCACTCGTCGCGAAGGCGCTGTTCGAGTCCTTGCAGGAGCGCGCCTCCACCGGCAAGGGTAATGCCTCGATCCATGATGTCCCCCGCCAGCTCCGGCGGGGTGCGGTCGAGCGTGTCCTTGACCGCGTCGATGATGTTGCTGATCGTTTCGTCGAGGGCCTCGCGCACCTCGGCCGAGCCGAGCGTGATCGTCTTCGGCAGGCCGGACACGAGGTCGCGGCCGCGGATCTCGACCTCGACCTCCTCCGGCAGCGGCGAGGCCGAGCCCGCCTCGAGCTTGACCTCCTCCGCCGTCTGGGTGCCGATCGCAAGTTTGTAGTGGTGTTTGCAGTGGTGGACGATCGCGTCGTCGAGCTCGTCGCCGCCGACCCTGATCGACTGCGAGACGACGATCCCGCCGAGCGAGATCACCGCGACCTCGGTGGTGCCGCCGCCGACGTCGACGATCAGCGAGCCGGTCGGCTCGGCAACGGGCAGGCCGGCGCCGATCGCCGCCGCCATCGGCTCCTCGATCAGGTATGCCTTGCGGGCGCCGGCCGAGAGGCAGGCCTCCTCGACGGCGCGCTTCTCGACGCCGGTGACGCCGGAGGGCACGCAGACGACGACGCGCGGGTGGGCGAAGCGGTTGGAGTGAACCTGCTTGATGAAGTGACGCAGCATCTGTTCGGTGACGTCGAAGTCGGCGATGACGCCGTCCTTGAGCGGCCGGATCGCGGTGATCGTCCCCGGCGTGCGCCCCAGCATCCGCTTCGCCTCGACGCCGACCGCGTGGACCTGGCCGCTGCGCGAGTCGATCGCCACCACCGAGGGCTCGGAGAGCACGATGCCGCGACCGCGCACGTAGACCAAGGTGTTGGCCGTGCCGAGGTCGACCGCCATGTCGCGGCCGCCCAGTCCGGTCAGGTAACTGAATATGCCCATGTGCGCAATTTGGGGAAAAGCAGGGCAATCATTCCAGATGGTCCAAATCGGCCAACTCAGGCGCCAGGTCCAGCAACAACCCGACCGGCAGGCCGACGACGTTGGAGACGCTCCCCTCGATCCGCTCGACCAGGGTCGAGCCAAGCGTCTGGATCGCATAGCCACCGGATCTCCCCCGCCACTCCCCAAACCTCACATAGCGCTCGATCTCAGCCTCACCCAGCTCCCTGAAGACGACCGTCGTCCGTTCCAATCCACTCCGCTCTTCGCCGTCGGCAAGCACAACGAGCCCGCTCATCACGACATGCGGGCGTCCAGACATGCGCTCCAGATATTCCCGAGCCTCAGCTTCGTCAGCGGGCTTACCGAGCGCCTTGCCATCGAGGACGACATCGGTATCGCACGCGAGCACCAAGGAGGAGCCGAGGGGGTCTCCGGCCACCGCATAGGCCTTCATCCGCGCGTTCTCGACCACCTCAACCTCAGGATCCCCACCCGTAAGCTCCTTGACCCCGGAAACCACGACCTCGAACTCCACCCCAAGCTTTTGAAGAATCTCGCGTCGCTGAGGCGATCCAGATGCGAGCGTGACTTTCAAGCGTTCAGACCTTCGGTCGGGATGTGGGTAGGGGGTGGAGCGTCTTGTACTTTTTCGTCACGAGCTTGCGGGCGCCAGCCCAAGGCGATCCACCGAAAAAGTTAAGCGGAACCCCCTGCCCGCAGCCCGGCCGCTAGCCGAGCTCCGGGAACCAGATGCCGATCTCCCTCTCAGCCGACTCGTCGGAGTCGGAGCCGTGGACCATGTTGAAGGTCACCTCGAGCGCGTAGTCGCCACGGATCGAGCCCGGAGCGGCCTCGACCGGGTTCGTCGCGCCGATCAGCTGCCGGGCCGCCGCGACCGCTTCGGTCCCCTCCAGCACCATCGCGACCAGCGTGCCGCCGGTGATGAACTCGACCAGCTCGCCGAAGAAGGGCTTCTCGGTGTGCTCGGCGTAGTGCTCGTTGGCGATCTGCTCGGAGGCCACCATCGTCTTCAGCGCCGCCACCCGCAGGCCCTTGCGCTCGAAACGGGCGATCACCTCGCCGCTCAGGGCGCGTTCGAAGGCGTCAGGCTTGACGAGGATCAGGGTCCGGCTCACGGTTGGGGCTCCTTGGCTGTCGTTTGGGTTTCGAAGTCTCTTTCGGCGCCTCGCGCTTTGGCGCGTCGTGCGCCGGGGGTTCCTCTTTCGCGACGGCGGACGGCTTGGTCGCGGGCGCTTTTTTTCGAGCGGGCGCTTTGCGCCTTCGTGGCTGCTCTCGACTGGACAGCGCGGTTTCGCAGTAGGGGCAGAGCGCCCAGCTCGGATCGACGGGCCTGCTGCAGCTGGGACAAGGGTTCTTGAGGCGATGCTGGCACTCGGGGCAGCGCAGGAAGTTCTTCTCCGCCGGAAACCCACAGTTCGGGCACGAGTGCTCGGTGAGCTGGCGCACCCGCAGCTCGGCCGCTTTGATCTCGAGCTCGCGTTCGTGGGCGTCCTCGAGGAACTCCGGCGGGCGCACGATCGCGTAAACGGCGGTCCCGATGTAGGGGATGAAGGAGGCGAGCGTCGCGCAACCGATCAGGAACGGATCGGAGATGCGGCGCTTGGCATCGAGGTAGGTGTAGACGATCAGCGCCAGCCAGACGACGACCAGCATCAGGATGAGCAGGTCGACGACCAAGTTGAGGCCGTTGTTGCTGATGCCGAAGATCGCGATTGCCATGGCTTTTGCGCCCGTCCGGGAGAGGAGCGGCGGTGAGTCTACTTCGCCGCCTGCCTCGCGAACCCTGTCGTGCCTGCGGCTTAGAGGAAAAGACTGCCGAACAGGTAGCCAAGCCCGAAGAAGATCAGGATCACCGCGGCGACCACCGCGGCGACCAAGGCCATCATCGAGAGGAGTTCGGTTCCAGCGCTTTTAGAGCCCATTCGTCGTCTCAATCCTCGCACAGACGCAGCGCGGCGCGAGCCGGTGCGAGCGCGTAGTGTGAGCCGGTGACGAGCAGGATGCCTGCCGCCTCGAGGGCAAGCTCGCGCCCGCGAGCCACGGCCGCCGCGAAGTCAGGCTCAGCCTCGGCAGTAAACCCAGACTCCGTGCAGATGCGAGCAAGCTCGACAGCCCCGAGCCCCCGCCGATCGGCGGCGGACGCGGGGAGCTCGGTGCAGATGGCTCGGCTCAGGGCTGGGGCCAGGGCCTCGATCATCGCCCGCACGTCCTTGTCGGCCAGGACCGCGAGGACGGCGATGACCGGCCGACCTTCGGCGAGCTCCGGCAGAGCCTCGCCCAGAGCCTTGGCGCCATCGGGATTGTGGGCGGCATCCAGAAAGGTCGGCGGGTCGCCTGGCACCGGCTCCAGCCGGCCGGGGATCTCCAGGTCGGCGGCAACGGCCGCCGACCGCTCGGTGTCGAGCTCGCCGAGGAAGGCCTGTGCCGCGGCGCAGGCGAGGGCGAAGTTGCGACGCTGGAAGCCGCCCGCCGCGCGAAGGCTGATCCCCGCGCCCGGATCCTCCGGTGCGACGATCAACGTCGCGCCCCGTTCACGGGCCGTGCGCTCCGCCATCTCCGCGACAGACGAGCTGACTCGCCCCAAAACCAGCGTCGTGTGATCGCGCAGCACCGCCAGCTTCTCCGCCGCGATCTCCTCCTCGCTCTCGCCCAGCCACTCGGTGTGGTCGAGCCCGACTGAGGTCAGGACGGTGACCTTGGAGGGGATCGTGTTGGTCGCGTCGAGGCGTCCTCCCAGGCCGGCCTCGACCACGGCGGCCTTGACCCGAGCGCCGGCCAAGGCGACGAACGCCGCGGCCGTCGCCAGCTCGAACTGGGTCACCGCCTCGCCCTCCTCCAAACTGCGATTGACCGTTTCGGCTGCAGCGGCAGTGCGCTCGACGGCGGCGGCGAACTCGGCGGCGCCGATCTCGCGGCCGTGGATGAGGATCCGTTCGGACCAGCGCGCCGTGTGCGGCGAAACGCAGGCGCCGGCGGATACGCCGTGCGCCTCCAGCAGCGCCGCGACCATGCGCGTCACCGAAGACTTGCCGTTGGTGCCGACGACGTGGATCGAGGCAAAGCGATGTTGCGGCAGGCCGAGCAGGGTGCTCAGCGTGCGCATCCGCCCCAGGCCCAGCTTCCAGCCGATCGGCTCGAGCGAGTCGAGGTAGGCCTCGGGGTCGCGCGGCTCTATTCCGAGAGCTCCTCCAGCTCGGCGCGGTAGCGCTCGAGCTTCTGCCGCTCCTCCTCGACCACCTCGGCCGGCGCCCGGTCGACGAACTTCTCGTTGCCGAGCTTGCCCTCGGCCCGGCTGACCTCGGAGCGCAGCTCCTCGCGCCGGGCCTCGAGTCGGGCTGCGACCGCCTCGGCGTCGATCTCGGCGGAGGCGAGGATCTTCACCGGGCCCACCGCCGCCACCGGGTCCCCCCCGTCCTCTCCGAACTCGAAGCGAGCGAGCCGGCCGACGAACTCCCGTGGCTCGATCCCCTCGGCACGAGCGGGCAGCACGATTGCTGCCGGCGCCTCGACCAGGTCGCGCCAAGCGCGCAGTTTCCCGGTCAGCTCGATGCCCGCCTGGACCTCGGCCTCTGCCTCGGCGTCGCGCAACGACTCGTCGGCCTCGGGAAAGGCGTGGACGGCCAGATGGCCCCGCCGCGAGGGGTGGTGGGACCAGATCTCCTCGGTGACGAAAGGCATCAGCGGGTGCAGCAGCGCCAGCAGGCGTTCCAACGTCCAGAGCAGGGTCGCTGACACCTCGGCCTCGCCCTCGTAGAGGCGGGGCTTGACGATCTCCAGGTACCAGTCGCAGAGCTCCGACCAGAAGAAGGCATATGCCTCCTGGGCGGCGTGGGCGAAGTCGTATTCCTCCAGCTTCGCCGTGACCGAGGCGATCGTCGCCTCCAGCCGCGAGAGCAGCCAGCGGTCCTCGATGCCGGCCGGCCGCGGTGCCGCCTCGACGTCGGCGACGTTGAGCAGAATCAGGCGGCTCGCGTTCCAGAGCTTGTTGGCGAGGTCGGCGCCTTGCTGGACCTTGGCGTCGGAGAAGCGCACGTCCTGGGTAGAGGACATCGCCAGCAGGCCGAAGCGCAGCGCGTCGGCGCCGTGCTCGTCGATTTCCTCGAGCGGGTCGATGCCGGTGCCGAGGCTCTTCGACATCCGCCGCCCGTCGCGGGCCTGGATCACCGAGTGCACGTAGACGTCGCGAAAGGGGACGTCGCCGGCGAACTCGATCCCGGTCATGACCATCCGCGCGACCCAGAGGAAGAGGATCTCGCGCGCCGTGGTGAGGAAGCTGGTCGGGTAGAAGGCGCGCAGCTCCGGCGTGTCCTCGGGCCAGCCCAGCGTCGCGAAAGGCCAGAGCGCCGAGCTGAACCAGGTGTCGAGCACGTCCTCCTCCCGGCGCAGCTCTCCGCCGCAGGCGCCGCAGCGCTCGGGGGCCTGCTCGGCGACGAAGGTCTCCTCGCAGGGGTCGCAGTACCAGACGGGGATCCGGTGCCCCCACCAGAGCTGGCGCGAGACGCACCAGGGTCGGATCTCGCGCATCCAGTCGAGATAGACGCGCTTCCACTGCGGCGGCGTTATCCGCACCTCGTCGCGCTCGACCGCCTCGATCGCGGGCTTGGCCAGCTCGTCCATGCGACAGAACCACTGCAGCGAGATCAGCGGCTCGATCCGCGCGCCGGAGCGCTCCGAGAAGGGAACCGAGTGGACGTAGGGCTCCTCGGCACGGAGGCGGCCCTCCTCGCGCAGCGCCGCGACGACCGCCTCCCCCGCTTCCGCCGCGGTGAGGCCGGCGAAGCGCTCCCCGGCCTCCTCGTTCATCCGCCCGTCGGGCCCGATAACGCCGACCTCCTCGAGGCCGTGCCTGCGGCCGATCTCGAAGTCGTTGATGTCGTGGCCCGGGGTGACCTTGAGCGCCCCGGTGCCGAACTCGGGATCGACGTGCTCGTCGGCGATGATCGGCAGCCGGCGCCCGACCAACGGCAGGATGCAGTGACCGCCGACCAGGTCGGCGTGGCGTTCGTCGTTCGGGTTGACCGCCACCGCGGTGTCGGCGAGCATCGTTTCCGGCCTCACCGTGGCCACGGTGAGGACGCGGTCGGTGCCCTCGACCGGGTAGTCGATCGAGTAGAGAGTGTCCTCGACTTCGCGGTTGACGACCTCGAGGTCGGAGATCGCCGAGTGCGAGCCCGGGTCCCAGTTGACCATATAGTTGTCGCGGTAGATGTAGCCCTTGTCGTAGAGCCGCTTGAAGACGCGGTACACCGCCTTGACGTAGCCGTCGTCGAGCGTGAAGCGCTCGTTCTCGTAGTCGAGCGAGGCGCCAAGTCGCTTGTATTGCTCGACGATCTGCGAGCCGTACTCCTCTTTCCAGGCCCAGACGCGCTCGACGAAGGCCTCGCGACCGAGCTCCTGGCGCGAGGTGCCTTCCTCGCGGAGCATCTTCTCGACCACCGCCTGGGTGGCGATGCCGGCGTGGTCGGTGCCCAGCGTCCAGAGCGTGTTGCGGCCGCGCATCCGGTTCATCCGCACCAGCGCGTCCTGCATCGAGCCGTTCAGCGCATGGCCCATATGCAGCACCCCGGTCACATTCGGCGGCGGAATGGCAACCGAAAAGTTCTCCTGTGGCGAACCCTCAGCTTTGGGATGGAAATAGCCAGCCTCCATCCACTCAGCGAACAGCCGCCGCTCGACCTCGGCGGGTTCGTAGCGAGTGGTCTCTTCCAGCTTCTTCCGCTTCGCTGCGTCCACTCGCGCGAGTCTAGATAGCCCCCGAGAGGAGGGGCCGGGTGCCCCTCCCCACTCTTACGCGGTTTCCTCGCCCACGTCGGGCTCGGCCGGGCCGATGTCCTGCTGAGCAGCCTCGGTCACCAGAGTCGGTCGCCGTCCCTGGACGATCGTCTCGCGAGTCACCACGCACTTGGTCACGTCACGACGCGAGGGCAGCTCGAACTGGACATCGAGCAGGGTCTCCTCGAGGATCGAGCGCAGCCCACGGGCGCCGGTCTCCCGCTCCAGGGCTTTGTCGGCGATCGCCTCGAGGCTGTCCTCTGAGAAGACGAGCTCGATGTCGTCGAAGTCGAAGAAGCGCTGAAACTGCCGGGTGAGCGCGTGCTTGGGCTCGGTCAGGATCGTGATCAGGTCGTCGCGGTTGAGCTGGTGGATCGCGGCGACGACCGGCAGGCGTCCGATGAACTCGGGGATCAGGCCGTATTCGATCAGGTCCTCTGGCAGCACCTGCTCGAACCACTCGCCTTTGTCCTTCTTCTCACGCGAGGAAATTTCGGCACCGAAGCCGACGCCGCGCTCCCCCACGCGCCGCTCGATCACCTTGTCGAGCTCGGCGAAGGAGCCGCCGCAGACGAAGAGGATGTTCGTCGTGTCGATCGTGAGGAACTCCTGGTGGGGGTGCTTGCGCCCGCCCTGCGGCGGCACCGACGCAGTCGTCCCCTCGAGGATCTTCAGCAGCGCCTGCTGGACGCCTTCGCCGGAGACGTCGCGGGTGATCGACGGGTTGTCGGCTTTGCGCGCGATCTTGTCGATCTCGTCGATGTAGATGATTCCGGTCTCGGCCTTTTTGACGTCGTAGTCGGCGGCCTGGATCAGCTTGAGGAGGATGTTCTCGACGTCCTCGCCGACGTAGCCCGCCTCGGTCAGAGCCGTCGCGTCGGCGATCGCGAAGGGGACGTTGAGGATGCGGGCGAGGGTCTGGGCGAGCAGCGTCTTGCCACAGCCGGTCGGGCCGAGCAGGAGGATGTTCGACTTCTGCAGCTCGACCTCGGGGTCGTCGCCCTGGGAGGCCATCTGGACCCGCTTGTAGTGGTTGTAGACGGCGACGGAGAGGGCGCGCTTGGCGGCCTCCTGGCCGACGACGTACTCCTCGAGGATCTCGTGGATCTCACGCGGTTTCGGCAGGTTCTCGAGCTCGACACCCTCGCTGGGCGGGGTCAGCTCCTCGTCGATGATCTCGTTGCAGAGGTCGATGCACTCGTCGCAGATGTAGACGCCGGGGCCGGCGATCAGCTTTTTGACCTGGCGCTGCGACTTGCCGCAGAAGCTGCAGAGGAGTTGCTCGTTCGAGTCTGTGGGACGTGCCAAAGCGGAAATCCCTCCTTGCGGGGGCGGTAGTTGCCTACCGGCGTCGCGCCCCAAAAGCTTAAAGGGGGCCGCAACCCGGCTCGGTCGCTGCCGTCGTTTACGGCAGGATCGCGGCGGTCCCTTCTTGCGGGCGGCGCCTTGCGGGTTGCGCGATACGGTGATCGGGGTGCCGGCTGAGCTCCACATCGAGCCGATCTCCCCGGAGCAGGTGCAGGTGCTGCTGCCGCTGATCGGGGCATACCAGCGCTTCTACGAGGTCGAGGAGATCGACGAGGAGCGCAACCGCGCCTTCTTCTCCCGCTTCCTCGCGCCAAGCGCGCCCGGCAACCAGACCGCCCAGCGACTGAACGACTCGACCGGTGCCGAGCGCAGCGAGTGGGTCGAGTACGAGCTCCGGCTCGACTGACACCGAGGCAAGTGCGGCTACTCAGGCCGCTTGGGCGGGAGGCAACCGATCGATCAACGCGAAGAGCGCCTCTCGCTGTGCCTTCGACTCCTCGCGCAGGTCTTTCAACTCGACCAGGATCCTGTCGGTCTTACGGTCGGCCCTCTCCCTGTCGCGGTCGGCTTTCTCGTCTCGAACGCTCAGCCCTTTCATGAACTCCTGGTGGTCGCGCACGATCTGCTGGACGACGACCTCGCTGCGGCGGTTCATGTCGCGGATGAAGATCCTCTGCTCGTCTGTCGTCTGCTCGAAGCGATCGAGCGCGGCCATCACCCGCTCAAAGGCCTGGGTGTTGCGCTCAAACGCGGTGCGGTTGAGCTCCATCAACTCCTCGCCACGCTCGATGTGGCGCTCGAGTCGGACAGACAATCCCTTTCGGACCATGCCCGGGATTGTGGCAGGCTGAAACGCGCGTGTGGTGCGCGGCGTGGGCCAATTGCGATCCAACTTTGCAACAACTCCGCAACGCTCAGGAGGCGGCGCGCTCTTTCCCCGCCGCCTCCCTTCCTTGGCCGACCTGGGCGCTAGCCGTTGACGGCCTTCTTCAGCTCCGCGCCGGGGCTGAACTTGGCAGCCGTTTTGGCCGCGATCTGCATCGACTCGCCGGTCTGCGGGTTGCGGCCTTCGCGAGCCGGTCGGTCGACCGTCGAGAATTTGCCGAAGCCGGTGAATTTGACGTCGTTGCCGGCCTTGAGCTGAGCCGTGATCTCCGCGATCGTCGCGTCCAGCGCGGCCTTGGCCTGGCTGTTGTCAAGCCCGGCTCGCGCGGCGACCAGCTTCGCCAGCTCATCCTTGGTCGTAATTGCCATCCTGTCTCCTCTGGTAGTGGACGCACGGCCGGGTTCGGCCTGCTGTCAGGGGGCTTTCTACAGATCGGATCGGGCGGAGCGCGGCGCCGGCGCCCGACGACTTGTGTGGATCGCCACTAACGGCGGTTTCCAACCGCGCGAGCTATCGAGCGCGCATCGAAGCGCATCAGGCGCATCTGCCCCGAGAGATCGCCGCGGAAGCCCGTGAAGAACAGCCCCGGTGCGCTTGGGTGCCGGCGTCCGCCGTGCACCTGCGGCCTGCCGCGCTCGTCGAGCACCCCCAGGTGACCGACGAGCGGCTCGAGCCCGCGGCGGTAACCGGTCGCCGCGATTACCGCGTCGGGCTGGGCGCGCGAGCCGTCAGCGAGCAGCACCTCAGCACCATCGAATCCATCGACGGCCGCGACGATCTCGATGCGGCCGGCCTTGACCGAGGCCACGAAGCCGGCGTCGTACGCCGGCGCCTGCTGCTTTTCCGCCATCAGCGACGCGAGGCCAACCGGCGGCCGCGGCAATCCATAGCGGGACAGGTTCCCGTAGAGGGCTCGCTCGGAAGCCCAGAGGATCTCGTCGGCCACGCGCAGAGGGAAATGGTTGAGCACGACGCCGGGGACATTGATCGGGATGCCAAACGTCTTGCGGGGAAAGATATGGGGCGGCGTGCGGCGTGCGACCCGCACGCGTCCCGCCCCACCCTTGGCGAGCAGGTGGGCCACCTCGGAGCCGGTTACTCCCGGGCCGACCACCAGCACGTCCCGGCCTCGATAGGGGCCCGGATCGCTGTAGGCGCAGGCGTGGATCAGCTCGCCGCTGAAGCTCTCGCGCCCCGGCCAATCGGGCATGTACGGGTCATGGTCGAAGCCGGTGGCGATCACGACCGCCCGCGCGTCAAATGCGCCGCCGGTCGTCTGGACCCGCCAGGCGTCGTCGCGGGCGGAGATCCGCTGGATCTCCGTGGCGAAGCGCACATCGAGCTGGTGGTGCGCGGAATAGTCCTCGAGGTAGCGAATCCACTCATCGCGCGTGGGGTACTCGCCGTAGCGTCGGCGCGTCGCGCGGTAACCGGGCTGGGTGGACATCCAGCCCGGCGTGTTGAGCCGCAGGGCCGCGTAGCGCGACCGCCAGCTCGCCCCCACTTGGTCCGAGCGCTCGATCACCACCGCCTCGACGCCCGCACGACGCAACATCGCCGCCGATGCAAGCCCCGCCGCCCCCGCCCCGCAGACAATCGCAGATGACATGGGGCGAGCCTAGGGGCGCTTGCACCCCCCGTCATGACCTGACCTGACCCAATTCGAGCGCCCCCCTTCGGATCGACGTCAGATGGGGCGTAGTCAAGGTTGACTACATCGCTCTAGCCTTCGAGGTCCCAGCGGCTCAAAGCGGGCGCCGGGTCTATCGGGCGCCCGTGGACGTGGATCTCGAAGTGGAGATGGCAGCCGACGGTGCGGGCGTTTCCGGTCTTGCCGACCGAGCCGACCCGCTCGCCGGCCCAGACGCGATCACCACGCTCGACCGCCGCCGAGCGGATCATGTGGGCGTAGAAATAGCTGCGCTGTTCGCCTTGGCCGTGGATCAGCAGGTAGTTGCCGTAGAGGACCGGGTCGTAGCCCGTCCGCAACACGCGGCCGGTCGCGACGGCGACCAGGGGCGTCCGACAGGCGGCGACGATGTCGAAGCCTTCGTGGCTGCGGCCACCGCTGCGCGGCGCCCCGAATTCGCCGATCGCGCCACGCGTCCAGTGCGGCCCCGCGACCGGGAAGACGTGGGCGTAGAACGTCGTTGCGCCATCGCGGCCCGCAATGGCGGCAGACGCCGAAGGGACGAGCGCAACGAGGAGGACGAGGCCGAGAAGGAGCGGGCGCTTCAGTGGTGTTCGATGACGCGGTCGACGATGTTGTACTCCTTCGCCTCCTCCGCGCTCATGAAGTAGTCGCGATCGGTGTCGTTCGTGACTTTGTCGAAGGGCTGGCCGGTGTGCTTGGCGATGATCTCGTCGAGCCGGCGGCGCGTGTCGATGATCTCTTTGGCGTGAATCTCGATGTCGGTCGCCTGGCCCTGGAAGCCGGCGGAGACCTGGTGGATGAGGATCTTCGAGTTGGGCAGCGACATCCGCTTGCCGGCGGCGCCGCCGGCAAGCAGCAGCGCGCCCATGCTCATCGCGATGCCGACGCAGATCGTCTGCACGTCGGGCTTGATGAACTGCATCGTGTCGTAGATCGCCAGGCCGGCGTAGACGTCGCCGCCGGGCGAGTTGACATAGATGCTGATGTCCTTGTCCGGGTCCTCGGACTCGAGGTGAAGAAGCTGGGCGACGATCAGGTTGGCGATGTCCTGATTCACCTGCGTGCCGAGGAAGATGATCCGCTCGTTCAGCAGGCGCGAGTAGATGTCGAAGGAGCGCTCGCCGCGCGAGGTCTGCTCGACAACCATCGGAACCAGAGGGCTCATGCGCGGCACTCTATAGAAGGCGCCCGGCGGGCTGCCGTCACTCCGAGTCCGGGGTCCAAAGGGAGCCCGCCTCTTTGCGCTCCTTCTCCGGCGTCCAGATCTGCTCGCGCGCCTCGGCCTGCTCGAGCGGGATCGGCTTGGCCGCCTCGGCGACCAGGTCGATCGCCTTGCGGAAGCGGATGTCGTCGCGGATCATCGCGTCGCGGCCGCTCTCGCGCAGGCGCCCCAGCAGCTTCTCGGGCGTGGTCCGCTCGTGCTCGGCTGAGTGCTCGAGCGCCTCGATCATCTCCTCCTCGGAAGCCTCGATCTCCTCGGCATCCGCGATCGCCGCCAGCACCGCCTCGCGCTTCAGCTCCGCCTCGGCCTCCGGCTTGGACTCCTCGATCACGTCCTCACGGGTTTTCCCCTGCATCTGCAGGTAGGCGTCGGGCTGCATGCCCCGTGAGGCGAGCTGGCGCTCGACCCGCTCCCAACGCTCGGTTGCGCGAGCGGTGACGAGCTCGTCGGGAAGGTCGAGCTTCGCCTCGCCGGCCGCCGCGTCGACCGCGGCGACGCGGAAGTCCTGCTCGGCGCGCTGGCCGACCGCCTCGGCGAGGCGCTTGGCTATGTCGGCGCGCAGCTCCTCCAAGCTGTCGAACTCGGATGCATCGGAGGCGAAATCGTCGTCGAGCTCGGGCAGGACTTTTTCCCGCACCTCCTTGACCTCGACCGTGAAGACGGCGTCTTCGCCGGCAAGCTGCTCGGCTTGGTAGTCCTCGGGGAAGGTGACCTCGACACTGCGGGTCTCGCCTCCGCTGACGCCGGCGAGCTGCTCCTCGAAGCCCTCGATCAGCTGACCGCCGCCGAGCTCGAGCAGGTAGTCGCTCGCCTTGCCGCCCTCGAAGGCTTTGCCGTCGAGCAGGCCCTCGAAGTCGACCAGCAGCACGTCTCCTTCGCCGGCGGCGCGATCGACCGGCTCCAGCTTGGCGAAGCCTTCGCGCATCCGCTCGACCTCACGGTCGACCAATTCCTCCGGCGGCTCGGGCTCGGCCTTGCCCACCTCCAGGCCCCTGTACTCGCCCAGCTCGGCCTTCGGCCGCACGCCGATCTCGAACTTGAAGGCGAGCGGCTCGCCCTCGGCCTCGGGCGTGGAGACGACCTCGACGCTGGGATCGCCGACCGGCGCGATGCCGGAGCCGAGCAGCGCTCTTTCGTACCACTCCGGCAGCGCCTCGCGGATCGCCTCGTCGAGCACGGCGGCGAAGCCGACCCGCTGGATCACCAGGGAAGGCGGCGCCTTGCCCTTGCGGAAACCGGGCATCCGCATCTCCCGCGCCAGGCCGCGGGCGGCGCGGGCCACGGCGCGGTCGACGTCGGCGGCGGGAACCTCGACCTCGACGCTGACGCGCGAGCCGGGTAGCTCTGAGACTGTTGGCTGCATGGAGAGCGCGGGACCCTATCGCGAGCGCCGCAGCAGCCCCCTGCGCACCGCCACGCCGAAGTCGATCGCGAAGGCCAGACCGCGGCCGAGCGGGCCGGTGACCAGCCATGCCTTGGTCCTAGTCATCGCGAGTCGCCGTCAGCCGTTCCTCCAGCAGGGCTCCGTGCCCGGCGGCGACGGCGCGCTGGGCGCGGCGCTCGTCGAGCTCGATCCCGCGCTCGCGGGCGAGGTCGAGCAGGTCCTGCTTTTCGGTCCCTTCGCGGGCGACCTCGAAGAAGACCCAGGCCAGGACGCCCAGCGCCAGGAAGGTCTCCTCGACCATCATGATCACCCCGGCCGTGCTCTGATCGGCGATCGCCGAGATGTGCCAGTAGCGCTCCCCCTTCGCGTAGATCGGGTACAGAACCGACCCCGACCACATCAGCACGTTGCCGAGGATCGCGCCGGTGAAGCGGACCGCGAACACGTAGGCGACCTTCCAGCCGGCGCTGAACCACTGCGGTTTGGGCAAGGGGCCGAAGAGCGGCATCCACATCAGGCAACCGAAGGCAAGGAAGGTCGTGTGCTCCAGCGCGTGGATCGGCGCCGTGCCGTACGCGGCGTCGTAGATCGCCGGGACGTGCCAGAAGTAGAAGTTGAGCGCCCAGAGCGGGAAGGCGACCGCCGGGTGAGTGAGGACCTGGAGACGGTTGAAGAGGCGGATCGAGAGAACCGGCTGCAACAGCGATTTGGTCAGGCCGAGCACGATCAGCAGCGAGGCGACATCGCCGATCAGCAGATGCTCGGTCATGTGGGCGATCACCAGCTCGTCGGAGATGTGGCCAATCGGGCTGAACAGGGCGATCGAGATCGTCAGCAGCCCGGCGCCAAAGCAGAGCTGGCGCCAGAGCGGCACCTTGCGGCCATCCCAAGAAAGCGTCAGCACCCGGCGCCAGTAGGCGACGCCGCCGACCGTGATCGGGATCACCTCGATCGGCGCAAAAGCACCGGTCACGTGGGCAAGGGGCAGGCTCACGGTGGTAGCTTGGCACTTACGTGAGCGCCGGTCCCAACCGCTTCCCCCCGATCGGCAGCTACGGCTTCCTCTCCGACTGCCACACCAGCGCGCTCGTCTCCTACGACGGCTCGGTCGAGTGGCTCTGCCTGCCGCGCTTCGACTCGCCCAGCGCCTTCGCCGCCCTGCTCGATCGCGGCGCCGGCCATTTCAAGCTGAAGCCGCGCGGTGTCGTCGTGCCGATCAGCCGGCGCTACGAGCCCGGCACGCTGGTGATCGAGACGACCTGGGTGACCGACAGCGGCTGGGCCGTCGTCCACGACGCGCTGACGATCGCCGACTGGGTTGAGCAGGCCGGCCCCGGCTCGCGCCCGGTGACCGAACACGAGTCCGACCACTCGCTGCTGCGCACGATCACCTGCATCGACGGCGAGGTCGAGATCGAGATGGAGTGCCTGCCGCGCTTCGCCTATGGCGCCGAGGCAGCCATCTGGAGCGGCGGCGAGCTGGGCGAGGCGACCGCCGGCTGCGCGGACGGCACCGAGCTGCAGCTGACCAGCGACATGGAGCTCACGCTCGACGGCGGCACCGCCCGCGGCACCGTCAGGCTGCGCGAGAACGAGACGAGCTTCTGTGCCCTGACCTGGGGCAACGACGACCTGGGCGGGCCGCGCAGCGCGCCGGAGGCGTTGGAGCGGCTCGACTCGACCGAAGACTTCTGGCGCAAGTGGCTGCGCGACGGCGACTTCCCCGACCACCCCTGGCGCATCCACCTGCAGCGCTCGGCGCTGGTCCTGAAGGGGCTGACCTACGCGCCGACCGGAGCGCTGCTCGCCGCGCCGACCACCTCGCTTCCCGAGACCCCCGGCGGCGAACGCAACTGGGACTACCGCTTCAGCTGGATCCGCGACTCGACCTTCAGCCTCTGGGCCCTGCACACGCTCGGCTTCGACCAGGAGGCGCGCGACTTCATGCGCTTCATCCTCGGCATCTGCCGCAAGGACCCCCGGCTGCAGATCATGTACGGGATCGGCGGCGAGAAGGAGCTGACCGAGAGCACGCTCGACCACCTCGAAGGCTACGGTGGGGCGAGCCCGGTGCGGATCGGCAACGGCGCCTACGACCAGCGCCAGAACGACGTCTGGGGAGCGCTGCTCGACTCGATCTACCTGCACGAAAAGGCCCTGCGCGGCTCCGCCACCCCGTCCGACCGCCAGATCGTCCGCCAGCAGGTCGAAGCGGCGATCGAGGCCTGGCCCGAACCCGACCAGGGGATCTGGGAGTCGCGCGGCGAACCCCGGCACTACGTCTCCTCGAAGCTGATGATCTGGGTCGCGGTCGACCGCGGCGCCAGGCTCGCCCGCTGGGCCGGGTTCGGCGAGCTCGCCGAGGAATGGGAGAAGACGGCGGGGGAGATCCGCGAGGAGATCCTCGACCGCGGTGTCCGCGACGGGGTCTTCCGCCAGCACTACGACACCGACGCGCTCGACGCATCGACCCTGCTGATCCCGCTGCTGCGCTTCCTCCCCCCCGACGATCCGCGCGTCTGCGCGACCGTCGACGCGATCGCGGCCGACCTGACCGAGCACGGGCTCGTCCAGCGCTACAAAGTCGAGGAGACCGACGACGGACTGAGCGGCGAGGAGGGAACCTTCCTGATCTGCTCCTTCTGGCTCGTTTCGGCGCTCTCGGAGATCGGCGAGCCGGTGCGGGCACGGGAGCTGTGCGAGCGACTGCTCGAGGCAGCCGGCTGGCTCGACCTCTACGCCGAGGAGCTGGAGGCCGAAAGCGGTCGCCATCTCGGCAACTTCCCCCAGGCGTTCACCCATCTGGCCCTGATCAACGCGGTCTCCCACGTGATCGCCGACGAGCAGCGCGAAGACGGCGGCGTCACCGCCGTGTTCAGCGAGATGGGCGGGGTCCGCGAGGGCGTCTGAGACAGGTTCCAAGCGCACGATCGCTTGCGCAGACGAAAGGTCTTCAGACAGAAGATCTCGTTCTCTCGTATATTCCCCGTCGAATGGCGGGATTCGAGGACGGCCGGGAGCGTCGGGACATGGAGCATCGCTATCGCCGTGCCGCGCTGACGCATCCCGTGCGACAGGGAATCCTCTGTCTGATGCTCGACGGCATGGAGGCAGGCGTGGCCGAGATCGCCGCCACGCTGGCGGAGGAGCCCGGCCGGATCGCCTATCACCTGCGCGTATTGACCAAGCGCGGAGCCTTGAAGGGGGTCGCCAAGGATCCGCCGGCGCCGCCATTCTTCCGCCTGGCACCGGGGGCATTGTGGGCACGCAAAATGCTCGCCGAGCTGACCAAGCGGGACGGGGAGGACGATCCAGGGGGGAGAGATTGAGGGCCGACGCCCTTGGTGGTGAGGTGGTGGGAGACATCGACCAGACCCAAAGCCCGATCGTGCAGGACACGACCGTCGAAGCCGCCGTCCTGCGGCAGCTCCTCGCCCTGCACCCGGTCCAGCTCACCCTCGCCGAGCTGGTCCGGGAGATCTCCGACGGCGCGGCGGACTTCGCCGCGACCGATCCGGTCGAGCGCGCCGTCGGCGGGCTCAGCGCCGCCGGCTTGGTTCACCGCAGCGGCGCCATGGTCATACCCAGCCGCGCGGCGTTGCGCTCCTACGAGCTGCTCGAATGAGCGGCTCCTACTCGCCGTGATCGAGAAAGCTCTCCAAGGCGTCCAGCGTCTCCCGCGGCGACTCCCAGAAGACGTTATGCCCGTTGGGGACGTCGACCCGAGTTAGCAGCGCGCCCAGCTCCTCTTCGTAGCGGCGGTGCTGGGCGCTGCCGTCGTAGAGCGGCTTTTCCGCCGCAACGAGGAGCGTCGGGACGCGGGCGATCTCCGGCGGGGGCAGCGTCATCTCGCTCCAAGCCACCACCGCCGCGCTCGGGCAGAAGCTGAACCGGAAGCGGCCGTCGGCCCCTTTGCCGACGTCGTCCTCGACGTAAGCGGCCACGACCTCGCGTGGGGAGGCGACGATCGTGTCGTTGGAGAGCAGGGCGTTGAGCGCCCCGTCGACCGTGGCGAAGTTCCAATCGAGGCGTTCGAGCTCGGCGCTGCGCAGGGCGCGCTCGACCGGCACGAGAAGGCCGGGGTCGAGCAGAGCAACCCTCTCGGTGCGATCGGCGAGCTTCACCGCAAGCGCCGCCGCAAGCCGGCCGCCGAAACTGTGCCCCACCCAACTCACCCGTTCGACGCCAAGCGAATCGATCGTCTCCTCGATGTCGCGCACGTGCGTCTCGACGTTCCACGGCGGCTCGTGACCGGATCCGCCATGGCCGCGCAGATCGACGGACACCACCGAGTGACCGCTTTGCGCCAGCTGCCTGCCGAAGTCCGCGAAGACCCTGCCGTGCTGGGCGACGCCGTGAATGCAGACGATCGCGCCGGCGTCGCTCGGGCCCCAGCGGTGCGTGCTCAGCTTCATGCTGCTTCTCCCTGGATGTCGGTTTTCACTTGTTCGCGGTGAACAGCGCGACGACACCCTCCACTTGAACCTCGCAGGAGGGAAATGTCTCAGCCAGCCCCGCTTCGAGATCCTCGCGGCGATCTTCGAGGTTGGAGGCCGCCCCTTTGCGATTCAAGCGTTCGATCGCCTTGCGCGATTTTTTGCTGTGGTCTGCCTCGAAGCCGAGGATGGTCGCGCCGAAGAGCGTGCCTCCCGGAGCGAGCGCGTCCCTGGCGTGCTCGAAGGCAACGCTCTTCTCACGCAACGTGCCCGGCACGCAGTGCAGGAGGTTCGACATGGCCACCGATTCGAACGATTCCGGGGGAAGACCCCACGGCTCGAGCACGTTGGCCTGGTGGGTGCGCGGCTGGTAGCGGCGCAGGCGACGAGCGGCATACCTGAGTGAGTTCGGGCTCAGATCCATCAGCGTGATCTCCGGCGAATCGGTCGGGAAGCGACACCTGTCGATCAGGTATCCACTGGCGACGCCGATGTCGATGTGGCGACCGCTGACGTTCTCGTCGTACAGCTCGAATAGGCACTCTTTCGGGCAGCGCCAGAGCTTCGGCATGTTGTACCGCATCACGACCAGGTCGTAGAGGGGGAGTGTGATCCGGTTGTAGCCGGCCTGACCCGCGTAGGCGGGATCGTCTGCGCTCAGCCGCACCTCCGTGTCCACATCAGCTTGCATCGACTTGCCTTTCCTCGCTTGGTTTGGTCAACGACGCAAGCAGCTCATCCAGTGCCCGCGCTGTTTCGTCTGCGTGTTCCCACATCATCGTCAGGTGATTTCCGGGCACCCTGAAGGTCTCGAGCGGCCGGGCGATCTCCACCATCTCGTCGATCTGGCTCTCGACCACATCGAGCGGTTCCTCCGCCCGAACCATCAGCACCGGGGCCTCGAGCTCCTCCGGCTCCCACTCGCCGAACAACTGGAAGTAGTGGGCCATCGCGGTCAGCCGTGCGTCGTCCGGCGGCGCGAAGAGCTGCTCGCCCCATTCCGCACCGACCGTCGGCATGAACTCCAGCAGCTTTGCCGTGTCGACCGAGGTGGAGGGTGTGTCGAGGAGCACGACCGCCGCCGCGGGCGTGCCCAGTCGCTCGAGCGACGCGGCGACGGCGTGGGCGGCCCAGCCGCCCGAGGAGTATCCGGCGAGGGCGAAGCTCGAATCGCCGCACTCGCGCTGGATCGCCTCCGCGGTCGACGTGGCGAAAGCGTCGAGGTCGGCCGGCAGGGGCTCGCCGGCCGCGAAGCCCGGCAGGGAGAGCCCAATCGCGGACCGCTTGCCACGCAGCCCCTGCGCCAACCTCGCGTATTCCTGGGGGCCCGACATCGCGACCAGAGAGGAGACGAGAACCAATCGGGGCGAGGCCTCGCCGTCGGAGAGGCTGACGGCGGCAGGGGAATCTGCGGCGACGAGTGGACGGTCGAAGCTCGGCCGGTACTTGGCCGCCCCCGTGAGCAGGTCCATGAAGGCGCCGATCTCGCCCTGCTCCCGAGCCCTGTCGAGCAGGCCGACGAAGGTGCCGGCGGGCGGGCCCGCGTCGGCTGCGGCGGGCGTCGGAGAGTCCAGCGCCTGGCTGACGTGGCGGACCAGCTCTCGAGCGGTCGGCTGACCGGCGAGGAAGGACACCGGGACCCGCACCCCAACCGCCGCGGCGACGCGGTTGCGCAGCTCCATCGCGCTGACCGAGTCGAGCCCGAGCTCGAGGAAGGGGCGAGTCAGGTCGACGGCAGCCGTCGCGCTGTGGCCGAGGATCTCGGCGATCTGCGTACGGAGAAGATCAAGGACCGCGGCTTCGCGCTCCTCGACGGCGAGCGCGGCGAGCCGGCTCGCCAGCTCCTCCGGGCGATGCCGCGGCCGAACGCTGGTCAGCTCGCGCAGGACCGCGGGCAGCACACCGGCTTCACCCATGCCGCGCAGTCGCGCTGAGCTGAAGCGGACCGGCGCCAACAGAGGCAGGTCGAGCCCACGGGCAGCGTCGAAGAGATCGAGCGCATCGTCGACTCGCAGCGGCACGACCGCGTCGCGCGGCACCGTGTCCCCCTCTCCGACCCAGGGCCCCCAGGAGATCGAAGTGCCCGACAGACCGAGGCCGCGACGGTGGAGTGTCATCGCGTCGAGAAATGCGCCGCAAGCCGCGACTGAGGCCAGGCCGCTGCCGCCGAGGAGGCCGGCCACGGAGGAGAAGGCGAGGAGCCGTACGCCTTTTGACCCTGCGGTCAGCTCGTGCAGGTTCAAAGCGGCCTCGATCCGCTTCTGCAACGCATCGTCGTCTACCGGCACGTAGACGACGATGCGCAGCGGGTGCTCGGCGGGAACCGAATCGACCAACCATTCGAGGGTGGCCGGGTCGGCAAGGTCGGTCGCCCTGGCATACCGGAAGTACGCGACACCGTGAGCCGCAGCGAGATGATCGGCAATCGCTTTGCCGCGGCCATCGACATCGCCGGCGATCAGCACCGTCGAATCCAAGTCGGGCGACAAAACGGGCCCATCCGATACATCCACCTGGACCGGGTTCATGCGGGGAACCAGGGCCTCGCCCGCACGCAGGGCGATCTGAGGCTCGTGCGCTCCCAGCGCCAGAGCCGCCCGCTTCACTCCCTCGGAAGCTTCGCTTCCGTCGGTGTCGATCAGGGCAAAGCGCCCGGGATTCTCCGAGATCGCCGAGCGCAGGAGGCCCCAGACAGCCGCAGCGATCAGATTGGGTTGCTCGTCATCCGCGGTGGCGACGGCATTGTGGGTGATCAGCGTGAGGCGCTCGCCGGCGCGCTCCTCGTCGGCGATCCACCCCTGCACATGGGCAAGCGCCTGCTCTGCGGTCGCCTGCGCCGCGGCGGCCAATTCACCGCCATTGACCTCGGCCGGAACGATCTCGACCGTCTCCCCCCCGGGCTCTCCCGCCTCTCCCGGTGAAACCGCCCGCCAACTGACGCCGAAAAGGGAGCGTCGTCGTCGCGCCGATTCAATCGCGCCTCGATCCAACGACTCCGACTCGAGCGAGGTCGCGCTGAGCACGGGGGCGCCGTCGAGGTCGTAGGCGGCGAGCCTGCGCACCCCTTCGTCGAACGCGAGCACCAGACGCAGGCTCTCCGCGCCCGCCGCATGCAAGGCCACCTGCCGCCACTCGCGGGGCAACTCGAGCTCACCCGAGTCCCGCTCGCCAAGGCCGGCTCCCTCCAGCGCAAGCTCGAGCAGACCTGGATGCAGGGCGAAGCGCTCAGCCTCGGAGGATTCTCCCTCGGGCAGCGAGACCTCGGCGTGGACGCAGTCGCCTTCCGGTGGCCAGGCGGTGAGCGGCGCGGGGGGCGCGGGAGAGTCGGGGGAGAGAAGGCCGGTGGCACGGCAAACCCATCCAGCCCCCTCATCCTCGTCGCGGGAGTGGATCGAGAGCCCGCGCTGCCCCTTTTCGTCCAACCCCCCGACCGTCGCCTGCAGAGCGACGCCGCCTTGGTCGGCGAGCAGCATCAGCGGCTCGGCGAGGACGAGCTCCTCGACCGTGCTCGTGCCGCTCAAAGCACACGCCTGCAACGCCACCTCGAGGAAGACCCCTCCCGACACGAGGGCCTCGCCGGCGACCGCATGCTGTGCCAGCCACGACTGGTCCTGGAGCGAGAGGCGACCGCTCAGCAGCAGGCCTCCGCCGGCCAGCTCGACCGTGTCGTGGATGAGCGGGTGACCCGCGGCGACCCCGCCGGGCGCGCCGGGCAGGGGTATGGCCGCCTCCTCGGCCAGGCCCGAATCGAGCCAGTAGCGCTCGCGCTGGAACGCGTAGGTGGGCAGCGCTACGCGCCGCACGCCGGTGCCCTCATAGAAAGCCGCCCAGTCGACCGCGACGCCACTTGCGTAGGCCTCGGCGAGGGACATGGCGAAGCGCTCGCCGTCGTCCTCGTCGCGGCGCAGGGTCGAGAGAAGCACGAGGTCGCCGGGGCTCTCCAGCACATCTTCCGCGGTCTCGGCAACGCCAACGGCGAGGATCGGGTGCGGTCCGACCTCCACCAAGGCACGGTGGCCCGCCTCGAGCAAGGAGCGGACGACCGGCTCCAGCCGAACCGGCTGTCGGAGGTTGCGGTACCAGTACTCGGGGCCCATCTCGCTCGCGTCGATCTCCGCGCCGGTCACGGTCGAGTGAAGAGGGATCTGCGCGCTGCGAGGCGTGATCGGCGCGAACGCCTCGAGGAGCTCCTCGCGCAGGGCCTCGACCTGGGCTGAGTGGGCGGCGTAGTCGACCGCAATCGCCCGGGCACGCACACCGTCGCGCTCGCAATCCGCTTCGACCGCGGCGAGCGCCTCGGGGTCGCCGGAGAGGACAAGCGAGGTCGGGCCGTTGACGGCGGCCAGCGAGACGCTGTCCCCGAGGGCATCTGTGTATCGGGGCAGCCGGTCGGCGGCGAGCGAGACCGAGAGCATCCCACCCTTGCCGGCGAGCTTCGCCATCGCCTTGCTGCGCTCGGCGACGATCAAGGAGGCATCGGCGAGCGACAGCGCCCCGGCGATGTGGGCCGCCGCTATCTCTCCCTGGGAGTGGCCGACCACGGCCGCCGGCGTCACGCCGCATTCGCTCCACAGCTTCGCCAGGGAAACCATCACGGCGAAGAGCGCCGGCTGGACGATGTCGATGCGATCCAGCCACACCGCGTCGGCGTCTCTAAGGACCTCGGCCAGAGACCAGTCGACGTGCTCTGCGAGCGCATCCTCGCAAGCCGCGATGTGGCCCGCGAAGGCGGGCGACGAATCGATCAGGCCAACGGCCATTTCCTTTGCCTGGGGCCCCTGGCCGGGGAAGAGGAAGACCGGTCGGTGGCCGCGGCGCGTCACGCCCCTGGCAGTGCGGGGCGCGTCTTTGCCTCCGGCCAGGGCGTCGAGCGAGGAGAGCAGCTCCGCTCGATCCGCGCCGAGCACGACCGCCCGCCGCTCCAAGGCGGCGCGGGTACCGGCCAGCGAGTAGGCGACGTCTCGCGGCGCCAACTCCGGGTTGGCACGCAGCCGGCCTGCCAGGCGCCTCGCGGTGGCAGCGAGGGCCGGCTCGGTTTTCGCCGAGAGCACCAGCGGGATCTGGCCCGTCAAGGGGCCGATGGCGCCCTCTTCGACATCGCCGCCGCCCTCACTGTCCACGTCTGGCCCGGTCCGGGTGGGCGCGGGTGGCTCCTCCAGGATCACATGGGCATTGGTCCCGCTGGCGCCGAACGACGAGACCCCGGCCCTGCGGGGGGCGCCGTCCGCCTCCCACGGGATCTCCTCGGTGAGGAGCTCGATCCGCCCCGCCCCCCAGTCGACTTTGGTCGACGGCGCGTCGACGTGCAGCGTCTTGGGCAGGGTGCGCTCCCGCATCGCCATCGCCATCTTGATCACACCGCCGACCCCTGCCGCCGCTTGGGTGTGGCCGATGTTCGACTTGAGTGAGCCGAGCCTCAGGGGCTCCTCCCTGTCTTGGCCGTAGGTGGCAAGCAGGGCACCTGCCTCGATCGGGTCCCCGAGGGTGGTGCCGGTGCCGTGGCCCTCGACCGCGTCGATGTCCTTTGCCTCGAGGCGGGCGTTTGCCAGGGCCTGTCTGATCACTTGCTCCTGGGAGGGGCCGTTGGGGGCGGCGATGCCGGCGGATGCGCCATCCTGGTTGACGGCGGACCCCTTGAGCACGGCAAGTACCTCATGGCCGCTTCGCTTTGCGTCGGAAAGGCGCTCGAGGACCAGCATTCCGACGCCGTCGGAGAAGCCGGTGCCGTCGGCGGCATCGGAGAAGGCCTTGCAGCGTCCGTCGGGGGCGAGTCCGCGCTGACGGCTGAACTCGACGAAGACCGCCGGCGTGGATAGGACCGTCACCCCACCGGCCAGCGCCAGCGTGCACTCGCCCTCTCGCAGGGCCTGGGAGGCGAGGTGAATCGCGACGAGCGAGGATGAGCAGGCGGTGTTGACGGTTATAGCCGGCCCCTCGAGGCCAAGCGAGTAGGAAACCCGACCCGAGAGGATGCTCGAGGAGACGATGGGAGAGGCGCCGTAGTCCTGATACGCGACGCCGGCGAAGACGCCGGTCGGGCTCTTGCGCAGCGAGAGCGGGTCAAGCCCGGCGTCCTCCAGGGCCTCCCAGGAAGATTCGAGCAGGAGGCGTTCCTGGGGGTCCATGAAGACCGCTTCGCGGGGACTGATCGAGAAGAACCCGGCGTCGAACTCGGCGACGTCGGGCAGGAAGCCGCCCTCGCGCGAATAGGAGGTTCCCGGGCGCTCGGCGCTCGGATCGTAGAGGCGCTCGATGTCCCAGCCGCGGTCGGCGGGAAACTCGCCAACCCCGTCGCGTCCCTCGGCAACCAACCGCCAGAGATCCTCGGGAGAGGCGACCTCGCCGGGATAGCGACAGGCCATGCCGACGATGGCGATCGGCTCGTCGCTGGACTGGGCCCGCACCGCGACCCGCCCTACGACTCCGTGCGCGTCGGCGTCGGCGAGGATGCGCTCGGCCAGGGAGGCCGAGCTCGGGTGGTCGAAGACGACGGTGGTGGGCAGACGAAGCCCGGTCCGCTGATTCAGCCGGTTGCGTAGCTCCACCGCCGTGAGCGATTCGAAGCCGAGCTCCCGAAAGCCCAGATCCGGATCGACGTCCCTAGCCGAGGCGTGGCCGAGCACCACCGCCACCTCGCTCCTGACCAGCTCGAGGACATGGCTCTCGCGCTCAGTCGGGGACAGCGACGCGAGCGCCGTTGCGAGCGAGCCCGCGGCGGCGGCGCGCCGCACAGGGATACGGACGAGGTCGGCGAGAAGCGGCGGTAGGGCGCCGTCTGTGGCGAGCGTCCTCAGCCCGGCGGTGTCGAGTCGCATGGCCAGCGCAACAGCCTGGTCGGCAGCCAGGGATTCGTCGAAGAGCGCCAACCCGGCCTCTTCGGCGAGCGGCTCGATCCCACCGCGCCTCATCCGCTCCACGTCGGCCTCGCGGACGCCTCCCTCGCCCCCCACCTGATGCTCCCACAGCCCCCAGGCAATAGAGCTCGCCCGCCGGCCCTGGGCACAGAGGTCCTCTGCAAGCGCATCGAGGAAGGCATTCGCCGCCGCGTAGTTGCCCTGGCCCGGGGAGGCAAAGGTTCCGACGATCGAGGAGAAGAGGACAAACGCCGAGAGATCGCTGTCCGCGGTCAGCTCTTGCAGGTTCCAGGCGGCCTCCGCCTTCGAAGCGAAGACGAGATCGACCTGCTCGCCGCTCATCGACTCGACCATGCTGTCGGCGACCTGGGCGGCGCAGTGGACCACCGACCCCAGGGGATATGCAGGGTCGATCGTGTCGAGAGCGACGCGTAGCGAGTCGCGGTCCGCGAGGTCGCAGACCGCGACCTCCGTTGCCGCGCCGGCACTCTCGAGCTCGCCTCGGAGAGAGTCGAGCGCACGCTCCTCGGCGGCATCTCCGGCGAGAAGGAGCAAGTGCAGTGCTCCGTGGCGCTCGACCAGATGGCGGGCGACGAGCGCACCGGTGTCGTCGGCCGCACCGGTGATCGCAACCGTTCGCTCCAGGTCGATCCGAGCGCCGGCCTCGATGTCGATCGCACCGAGCTTGCCAAGGCGGGGGACGAGGGGAATGCCTTCGCGCAGAGCGAGCTGGGGCTCCTCGGCGGTCAGCGCCAGAGCGGTGTCGAGAGCCGCCTCCGACGGCTCGCTGCCATCGAGGTCGATCAGGGCGAAGCGGCCGGGGTGCTCGGCCTGCGCCGAGCGGACAAGACCCCAGATCGCCGCCGCGGCGGGATCGGGAGACTCCTCCTCCTGGACCCTAACGGCGCCGTGGGTGACCAGGGCGAGGCGCTTGTCTGCCTTCGACTCGTCGGCGAGCCACTCCTGGATGGATTCGAGGGCCTCGCAGCATGCCTGGCGCGCGGCATCGACAGCGGATTGCTCGGAGTCGGTCCCACAGCGCAGAACCTCGATGTCTTCCAGGGCTACCTCGCCCTCGTTGAGCGGGGCCTTCTGCCAGCCGACTGTCAGCAGGCCTGCCCCGCCGCGCCCGTGTGCCCCTGTCTGAGAGACATCCAGCCGGCGGAACGCCAGCGAGCCGGCCGAGGCGATCGGCGCTCCCTGGATATCGGCCAGTTGCAGCTCGAACGCCTCCTCGTCCATGGCGAGACAGGCCCGGATCTCGGTCGCGCCGGCCGCCGCGATCCCGACCTCACGCCAGGAAAAGGGAAGGCTCGGCACCTGCTCGCCCGCCTCCAGTCTGGTCAGCATCGCTGCCAGAAGAGCGACATCGAGCAGGACCGGGTGGATGCCGAACCTCCCTGCCTCCTGAGCCATCGACTCGGGCAACGAAGCCTGGACATAGACCCGCTGGCCGTCTCGCCAGGCCGCGGTCAGCGCTTGAAAGGCCAAGCCGAACTCGACGCCGAGCTCGGCGAGGCGGTCGTAGAGATAGTCGACGTCGAGCGGCTCGGCCCCCTGCGGAGGCCATGCGTCGAGTCTCGGTGCGACGACATGGAACTGCTCGGCGAGCAGGCCACTCGCGTGCTGCGTCCACTCGCCCACACCGTCCGCCGGCCGAGAGTGAATCGCCAGCTCGCGCCGCCCGTCCTCTCCAGCCCTGCCGACGACGACTTGGAGCACGACCGCCGCGTCTCCGGGGAGAACGAGGGGCGCCAGCATGGTCAGCTCCTCGACTCCCTCGGCACCGGCCTCGCCGGCTGCCTCGAGGGCAAGCTCCAGCAAGGCCGAGGCCGACAACAGCACGGTGCCCTCGATGGCATGATCAGCCAACCAAGGATGGGTGGCGAGGGAGATCCGCCCGCTCAGGGTCAAGCCCTCTCCGGCAGGGTCTTCGATAGCGGCGGAGAGCAACGGGTGGTCGGCGTCGGCGAGCCCGGCGGCACCGAGGTCCCCCGCCCCGGCGCCTGCCGTCACCCAGAAGCGCTCGCGTTGAAAGGGATAGGTCGGCAGGGGAACGCGCCTCGCACCCGAGC
>Ga0207703_10000172_pt1 | contig 75695 bp, 66 predicted proteins | sample KBSSwiS12_FD_184304 | JGI IMG/M metagenome (GOLD analysis project Ga0207703, IMG submission 184304) | Switchgrass rhizosphere microbial communities from Kellogg Biological Station, Michigan, USA - KBS Switchgrass S1-2 (SPAdes) (version 2) | ecosystem: Host-associated > Plants > Roots >...
GTCCGTGTCAAGCGGAATGTTTCCGTGCCCGGCCGAGGCGTTTTGCCTCGCGCGCGAACCCATCCCGTATGACTCGGACACCGGTACCCACGCTGGGTTTGGGGGTTGGAAAGATCGAACTGCCTGCTGCGCCGGGATCGAGGAGTTTATGTCCCGCCCCGCCGCTTGTCAAGATCGCGTCGGGAACGTTGATAACTCGTCACCGCCCGTCGCTATTCCAACCACCGCTCGTTTCGTTCAAAGATCCAGGCGTTTGCCGCCGGGACTCGCGCTAACGTCCGACGGCGCATGCCTATTCCGAGCCAGCGATGCACAACTTGTTGTGCATCCAGTGGTTACCGTTCGATTGTCAGAGAGCTACTTCCCCGTTTGGGACCCGTGACAACGGTGACCCTGGGGGTCCTATTCCCAGATTTTGGAAAGATGAGCACGACGGCCGCAAGGACCGCCAGGAACGTCGATCCGTAGAACGCCGTCGGCCGGTAAGTGACTCGTACATGGTGCTTTCCGGCTCCGATCCGGAAACCGATGAATCCGCCTCGCACCGTCTCGATCGGAACCCTTCTCCCGTCGACCCGCACCACCCAGCCGTCCGCCATCGGCTGACTCGACTTCACCAGCCCGTCCTTTGCCGCGTCAACGGCCAGCGTGAACGACACCGGCGAGTCCGCCCGCACGAAAACACTCCCCTCGGGCGTCGTGAAGCGCCCCCTGGCTTGATGGTTCTCGAACAGCGTCCCGTCCGCGCCGCTATAGATGAGCTGCCACTTCGGGCCGAACGTCGCGCCCGGCTCCGCCAGCAGGAACCGGACGTTGAGGAAATCGATGAGCTCGTGATCGACGTCGCCGACTCGCAGTACGTCGAACTCCCGATTCTCCAGCGACACCGGCTTCAGCGCCTCGACGTACCAGCGGAACGCCATCGGATCGGAGCCGCGGACGTCCTCGAGCCCGTACTGAGCCGCCGCGTTCGGCAGGAAGACCCAGTCGTGTCCTACGACGCGGAACGGTTCCGCCGGCGCATGCTGCCGCAACGCCTCGATGATCGGCAGCCGCGGGCGGTAATACCGTCCGTCGACCAGCGCATTGAAGCCGGCGTTCAGCGCGAACAACTCGACCGTGACGAGCACGAACGCCGCGACAGCGGCAAATCGTCGCGGCAGAAGAACGAAAATCACGACGCCGATCGCGCCGAGGAGGTCGATCGGCCGGACCACGGCCGGCTTCGCCCACCACACGTAAATCGCCAGCCCGGCGATCACAGCGGCAATCGGCGCGACGAGCCACCGTTCCCACGTCCGATCGAGCCACAACGCCCCGGCGGCCGCGGCGATGAAGCAGGCCACAAAGCGGAACTTGTCATGAGCCGTGACATCGAGGAGCGGCAGCAACCGGACGGCGCGACCGACCACGCTCCAGTTCAACGCGATGAGATAGATGAGCACCGCCATGCCGACCCACGCCCGCTCGCGCGCGGTCGCACTGAGCGACACGAGCACCGCGATCGCCAGGACCAGAGGCAGCAGACCGACATACGACGACGCGATCGAAAAGTAGTTGCTGATCCAGTTCCAGTTGTGTCGCGCCGGATTGCCGAACCCGTTCGGACTGACCATCGCCCAGAGCGCGGTCACCGGATACGTGTCGACGCGCATCGCTCCGCGAAGCGACGCGTAACGGGCACTCAGCGGAACCTGCAGCGCTGACGGCACCCATGCCGGCGCCGACAACGCCACGCCGGCGATCGCGCCGAGCAGTGGATATCGAAACCGGCGGATCCACTCGCGCCGGTCGTCCGCGAGGGCGAGCTCGATCGCCAGCAGCATCGCCGCTCCCATCGCGATGTGCACGACGGTCTCGGGATGTCCCCCTGCCATCAACGCCGCGATGACGAGCGCCATGAGCACGACGCCGCGACGCGATGCCACATCGATCGCGTAGACGAGCGCGAAGAGCGCCGCCGGCAGCATCGACATGACGGTGCCCGATGAGTAATAGAGGTTGACGGTCGCGCCGACGGAGAAGGTGTACGCACTCGCGGCGAAGCAGGCCGCCGCGTCGCTCGCACCGAAGCGCTTCAGGAACAGAAACGCGAACAGCAGCGAGATGAAGATCTTCAGCCCCGCCATCGCCACGATCTGTTTCGGCAGCGAGACGAAGAGGGTGGCCAGAAAGAGCGGCGAGAACGGCGCCGACTCGCCGTTGCCGAGGAGCGGGTAACCGCCGAACGCGTACCGGTTCCAGAGCGGCGCCCGGAAATGCGCCAGCTCCTCGCGCGCGACCTGCATCCACGGCAGGAAGAGCTTGACCGTGTCGTTGGTCAGCGGATTCCGCGCCTCGACGTCGCCAAAAATCCCGCGATACGGATAGCCTCGCGCCACTTCATCCACCGGCACCGGCAACTTCGAAGTGAAGACAGCGCCATGCAGAAATCCGAGCGTCAGCGCGAGAAAGAGCAGCACGATCCGCCACGGCACCGGCGAGATCCACCGTCGCAGCGCAAGCACGAGCAGCAACGACGGTCCCGCGATCCCAATCAGCGTCACCCGATCTCCTCGGCCAGCTTCTTCCGCAGCAGCTTCCCGAGCGCCGAGCGCGGAATCGCTGCCACCCGGTGCACGCCGCGAATCCGCTCGAACGGCGCCACCCGCTTGTCGAACTCCTCCCGAATCGTCCTCGGGTCGCCGGCCACCGCGAGGTGAATCACGAATCCGAGCCGCGCATCGGGCAGGGCCACGAGCGCCGCGTCCGCCCCTCCGGCAACCTCCTCGAGGATCCGATCGAGCCGCCGCAGATTCACCAGTTCGCCGCCGATCTTGATCACGTCGCCGGCCCGCCCTTCGATCCGCAGAACCCGGCCGTCGACGGTTCCAAGGTCGTCCGAGATGAACCAGCCGTCGACCTTCGGATCGGCAAACCCATTATTAGAGGTTGCGTAGCCCGTCAGCAGAGACGACCCGGCGAACGCAAGGCGGCCGTCCGCCTCCGTTCGTGCGTCGAGGTGATCGAGGAGGAGCAGCTCCGGTCCGTCGTGCGTCGCCGTCGCGATCTGCGAGCAGCACTCGGTCATGCCGTAGCTCGGCAGCACCGGCCAGCCGAGCGCGCGCGCGTCGCGATAGAGCTCCGCCGGCATCGCCCCGCCTCCGACGACGATCGCCTGCAACGCACCTGGCGCGCGCAAGCCCGCGCGCACGAGGTCGACCACCTGCGCCGGCACGAGCGAGGAGAACGCAGCCGGCGTTTCCGCAAACGCGTGCGGGTCCCACGACAGCTCGATCACGCGGCCATCGCTGATCGACGCCCGGACCCGGATCCCGAGGCCGCCGACGTGAAAGGTCGGCAGGACGCAGCACCAGCTCTCGCCGCCGCGCACGCCGAGCCTACGGTTCACCGCCGCGGCCGACGCGAGCAACGCCTCCTTCGACAGCGCGACGAGCTTCCAGCCGCCGGTGCTCCCCGAGGTCGCGATCCAGACATGCGCCGGCAGCGGCGGCGCGCTCGCGTAGATCGCCTCGAGCGCGCGACGATCGTCATCCGGCAACCGCGGATTTAGCAGGAGATACGATTCGCTGCTCGTGAAGTCGATCATCGGAGCTTCTTCCACGGCAGCCCTGCGAGCAGATCATCGAATCCGATTCCGGTCCCTTCGGGTGCGAGCAATCGCGGTCCATCCGCACGAACGCACTCGAAAAATGAATCGGACTCGTACAGCACGTGCGTGAACAACCCGCACACGCTCGTGATCCCGTGAGACGCCGCGACATACGCCGCGAAGAACTGCCCGATCGCGTGATCCATGTACGAGGTGACGACGAGCTCGCGCGACGTCCGTGGCATCTCCAGCACCGCCGGCTTCACCACGAGCACGTCGACGCCATCCTCGGCCACCACCCGATCGAGCGCCAGCCGCAACCCCGTTCGATCGCGGAGCATGCGCCACGTCGAAGCGTCGTACGGACACGGATCCTCGATGAAGTCGATCCGGTCGCGCGGCAGTTCCATTCGCAGAAATTCATCCGCCGTGAGCTTCGCGTTGAAGTCGATCCGGAGCCGCACGCGTTCCGGCAACCGCTCGATCGACTTCAACTTAGCGACGTCGAACGACGCAGGCGGATCGCTCCCCGGCCAGTGACTCGGCGGGATGGTCAGACCATCGAACAAACTGCGCGACTCGGCGCGCGCAGCGGCGTCGAGGGAAGCGAAATGCAGCGACCGCCGCGTCAGCGCCGTCGTCTCGCCGCGCGCGAGCAGCGCCAGTTGTTCGTCAATCGGAAGGTCGCCCAGCTCCGGCCACGGATGCACATCCGCAACGCCGTTTCCGACGCGGATGAGCGCGCCCTGGCGCGGCGCGTCGCGAGCAATCGCGCTCAGCCGCCGCTTCGGGGTGAGCTCATACCGCCAGAAAAAGCAGTCCATAGCACCACTGCAGCAGGCCGGCGAGCGCGAGCGATTGGTTCAGCGCCCGGCCGCTGCCGCGCCACGCGGAGACAACCACGAACATCGCCAGCGGCAACGCGATCAACGTAAACAGCCGCCCGAGGTAAACCGCCGCGACGAACGGCAACAGCGCGAGGATCGCGATCTCGACACGCGCAAACGTCTCGCCGAATCGCACCACCGTCGTCCTCTTGTCGCTCACGCGATCGCTGGTCACGTCGCGCAGATTGTTGATGACCAGCAGCACCGTCGCCAGGCAGCCGACGCCGATTCCGGCGATGGTGATGTCGGCGACCCATCCGAGCGTCTGCACGAAATACGTCCCGCCGACCGCGATGACGCCGAAGAAGACGATCACGAAAATCTCGCCCAGGCCGTGGTATGCCAGCGGGTACGGCCCGCCGGTGTAGGCGTAGGCGGCGACGATCGACGCCACGCCGATCGCCAGCAGCGGCCATCCGCCGTGGACGATCAGCGGCACGCCGCAGATCGCCGCCCCGGCGAAGCAGAGGTAGGCGCCCATCATCACCGCGTCCGCGGTGAGCAATCCCGCCGCGGTCACGCGCGTCGGCCCCAGACGCTCGCCCGTGTCCGCCCCTTTTTTGAAGTCGAGCGCATCATTGATGTAGTTCGTGGCGATCTGAATCAGCACGGCGCCGAGCAGCGTGCAGGCGAGCAGTCCCCATTTCAGCGGCGTGCGGACGAGCGCGGCGCCGACCATGACCGGAACGACCGCCGCCGACAGCGTCTTCGGGCGCGCTGCGAGGATCCAGGCGTTCACGGGAATCGGGGGAACTTTTTGAAGTCGGGCTTCCGCTTCTCGACGTACGCGTTGCGCCCTTCCTGCGCCTCTTCGCTGAGGTAGTAGAGCAGGGTGGCATCGCCGCCGAAATCGAGCAGGCCGATCTGGCCGTCGCAGTCGGCGTTCATCGCCGCCTTCAGGAATCGGAGCGCCATCGGCGAGAGCGCGAGCATCTCGCGGCACCACTTCAGCGTCTCCTCCTCCAGTTGCGCAAGCGGCACGACCGTGTTGACCAGCCCCATCTCCAGCGCCTGCTGCGCGTCGTACTGGCGGCAGAGAAACCAGATCTCGCGCGCCTTCTTCTGGCCGACGATGCGCGCCAGGTAAGACGATCCGAGTCCCGCGTCGAACGAGCCGACGCGCGGGCCGGTCTGGCCGAAGCGCGCGTTGTCGGCGGCGATGGTCAGATCGCAGACGACGTGCAGCACGTGTCCGCCGCCGATGGCGTAGCCGGCGACCATGGCCACGACCGGCTTCGGCATGCTGCGGATCTGCTTCTGCACGTCGAGGATGTTGAGCCGCGGAATCTTCTCTTTCGGATCGACGTAACCTCCCTTGCCGCGTACCCGCTGATCGCCGCCGGAGCAGAACGCCTCCGGCCCTTCGCCGGTGAAGATGACGACGCCGATGTCGCCGTCGTCGCGCGCCAGGTCGAGCGCTTCTTTCATCTCCGCGACGGTCAGCGGCCGGAACGCGTTGCGCACTTCCGGCCTGTTGATCGTGATCTTGGCGATGCCGTCTTCGGTTCGTTCGAATCGGATGTCGGTGAACTGTTTGATCGGGGTCCAGGTTTCTGCCATGGATCGAAAACTAGTTCATTTGCACGACGCGGGACAAGCACCCAGCTCGTCCCAACCACCGGAGAGGCACGCCGCACACGCCGGGAAGTCGTTCTGGAAAGACGCACCGAAACGTCTCAACGCCGCCTAACCGCCAGCTGCCAGGGCGATCACACACACTTGACGTATGCGGCGTCCTCCTGTCGTCCGCGGTTGCGAAACGCAACCTTGCATCGCTCCTACATTTCAGCATCGACCTCTTAGTATTCGACCTCTCACCCGTTTCCCCGAGGCCCATCAAGTCTTCTAGTCCGTGAAGCCGCTTTCGTCCTGAGCGACGACAAAACCCATCGCCGCAAGGCTCCGAGCTTCCGGCGTTCGATCCGGAAATGCGACGATATGTGGAACGATGGTGGCGAGTATCGACTGAATGACCGGAACACGGCGTCGGCATCCGCGTTGGTCCGTGACGCCGCGTCATACAGCGGGCCAGGTAAATGATGGCATCGCGGAGATCGATGGCCCCTTTCAGAGGAGTCAGTGCTCTGAGTCCAGTGCGGATACGATTCTCACCTCGTTCACGAACTGCCAGCACAGCCATTCGCTTCGCAAATATCGCGGCTACCCACTCCTCATCCGCCGACAATTTCGGTGCATGACTCTCGGTCTCGTCGTCGGCTGCGAAACGCGCAATCACTTGATACAGCGCGTCATCATCACTTGCCGGAATGGGAGATCTGGCATAGGTCTTGGCATCGATGGATTTCAGGAAGCCCTCGTTCGTGTCGGCCATGAGCCGGAGCCGACCTTCTTACTTGTGACGTGAAATCGTTGTCGTACGTCCGCTCCTAGAACACTATCCGCTCAGCTAAAGTAATTATGGTATCCACCCGCCGTCCGGATGATTGTCTCGTGCGAGTGGAACGAGACCAAGTCTACCAATGGCCCCGCGGGGTATTTCGCATCGCGAAGGGCATTCACTGCAATCGATTCGAGATGAACGCGATCGCCCGACGAATTGAAGCGTGCCAGTACCGCGTCGGTCGGAAAAATCACATTGATGCGCAATTTCGACGCGTCTGCCAAGCCTAATCGAGTCTCAATCGATTCAACGGGATATCCGTTTTGCCTCAGGAACGCGCGAACCGCGCTCGCAGCGCATGAAGCGCGCGGCTTGAGAACAAGATAATTGCGAATCAATATCCAGATTCCCATCAGGTTGGCGGTCGCTTCAGCGTACCTGCGAACTTGCCGAAGGGAAACGAGCTCGAATACTCCGCGGTAGTGCGTTTGTGTCTGCAACGAAGAAATCCGGTCCGCAAATCGACCGCAGGACTGCCAGCCTACCTTGGCGGCTGCCCAGAATAATAACTTGTCCACGCCGGCCCATCGACGAATTCAACGGCATGCCGCCGGCCCAAGAATCTGAGCCAGGAAGTACGCGCAAGAAACTTCTCAACGCGGGGCAATATCCTCATTCGCTCGTCGTCCGTCATGTGATGCGGTGCAAAGGACTCCCCCTTGGACGGCGGCAGTGTAACAACCCACGTACCACGCGAATACCTCACATTAAAGCGATAAGTCAGGTACTGATCGCTTCCCGTTGCACGCTCCCGGTATTCCAAACCCTCGCCACGCGCGGCTAGAGATACCCTGAAATCCTGGCTGATAGTATTCATGGCAGATAGTTGATTGCGGTACCAAAAAACTCAAGGACACGTTGTTCTATCGCCCATCCTTCGCCCGCCGCTCTAATCACTGCCGTTGCTTCCGACGCATTGGCAGCGAAGGTAGCGGACGCAGCATTCCATAACGCTTTCGGGAGCCCTACGCCATATTCTCTCAGACCGGCATCGACTGTATCCATTGCTCCGCCGATTAATGTCTGCTCAAGCGTCGTTCCTCCCACGGCTTCGGCCGAATAACGAGCTCCCTGACTAAATCCCGACCAAAAAGTCGAGTTCGCCCCTCCATTCAAACCCGCCGCCCACATCGTGGCGGTCGCTTCAGCATATCCCGCATACTTGCCGAAGGCGTATGAAGTCGAACATTCCTCGACGTTATCGACCCCGAGCGCGTCGTTCTCCCAGTTCCGCAGGTCTTTCGTTGAAAATGTGCCGAACGTGAGCGCGCTCGAGATCGCGTCACCAAACCCCGCCGCGATATTGGCGATGATGGTCATCGCGTCGTCGATCCAGCCGCGTCCGGATGGATCGACATGGTTAATCGGATCGTTACCGGCGTACGCGTACAAATTCGCGTCGCCACCGCCGAAGAGCAGCGGGTCCTTTGTGGTCCAGCGCCCCACTTTCGGGTCATAGTCTCTCGCGCCGAACCTGATCAGACCAGTGTCCGCGTCGTAGAGGCCGCCCGCGAAGCCGTATGATTGAAATCCGGGACTCGAGTCGCTGAGGACGTTGCCAAATTCATCAAATCCCAGCATTTGAGCGATCGCGCCGGTCGCGGCATTGACGATGATTCTGGGGCTGCCCAGATGGTCGGCAATGATGCGGTACGTCACGCCCTGGCGGATCAGATAATCAGGTACATTCGTACGGGTGGCGTACACGAAACGATTGTTGACCGCGCCGCTTCCGTCAAGCTCTGCGATGATCTGCATCCGGTTCGCGTAGACCCATTGACGGACCAGCGTTCCGTTGATCTTCTTCCCGACCCGCCGATTCTGGCCATCGACTACATATTCGATCAGCGTTCCGTCGGCCTTCGTCACTTTGCGCAGGTTGCCGAATGCGTCGTAGCCGTAGGTCGTCGTCCCCGAGGCGTCCGTTTTTGACGCGAGCTCACCACCCGGCGCATAGGTGTACGTCGCGCCCGCATACGAGAGGAGGCGATCTTGCTCGTCGTAGCTGCCACCTTCACCCTCGCCCTGCGGTACGGATTTGGACAGACGATTGCCGTTCTGGTCATAGGTGTAGGTTGCAATGACGTCGCCATTCCTGGCGACGCTGGCAAGACGGCCGGCATCATCGTAGGCATATCCAAATTGAGCGGTCGCCCCGTACATCGTTTCGGTCCGGGTGGCGATCCGCCCCGCGGCGTCACGTGTGAATTGCTCGACGTAGGCGGAGGAGCCTGACACCGTCGCGGTATACGACTGCGCCTGGCCGGTCGGAGTATATGTCCGCGTGTCTGCCGTCGAGGCGAGCGTCGCGCCGGTGATCGTGCCATTCGATGGGTCATGGGTAACGTTGAGCGCGCCTGCGCGTGTCAGCAGCCCGTCGTCGTCATAGACGAAGGCGATCGAGCTCCCGTTGACACTCTCGCCCGATAACCGGAAATTGAAGTCGTATGTGAAGCCTATGCTCGCAGACACCGCACCGCTCCAGCTCATCGAGGTCAACAGCGATCCGTCCCAACCGTAGCTGACAGCCGCGCCATTTGACGGAGATACCGCCACGAGCTGACCTGTTGGCAAGTAACTGTAGGTCAGCGTATTCGTTGTGCCGGAAAGGCTGGATACACGTCCGCCTGCGTCGTACGTCGTCGAAATGACCGTGCCGTCCGGTTTTGAAATTCCCGTCAGCTGATGATCGGCGTTCCACACGAAGCGCGTGGTGCCTCCTCCTGTTACCGTCGGAGCAACATAGGCCTCCGGCATGTCCGCGTCGGAGTATGTGAATGAATGTGCCGGTCGTCCGGACGGAGTCAGGGAGAGAAGATTGTGATGCTCATCCCACTCGTACTTCACCGTACGTCCATCCGAAAACCGCTGCGCAATCACGCGATCCGCCGCGTCGTAATCGAACTGCGTCGACCCATGCAGCGTGTCCGTCACGGACTGGAGCCGATTCGCATTGTCCCATGTCAGTGTGGCAGATCGCGCTCCCTGGCTCGTAGAGGCGACACGTCCCTGAGAGTCGTACGAAGTTGTTACCGAAGTCATTCCCGGGACTGAGACCTGGAGCGGGCGTCCGGCGCCGTCAACCGACACAGTTGTTTGTCTGCCCAACGGTGACCGCGCTGTAATCGTGCGCTGCGCGCGATCGAACACGTTGGTCCAGTTCTTTCCCGCGACCTGCACGACATCCGTCACGCGTGAAGCACTCAACGGATTCGCGGCGTCGGCCAGCGTCACGGTTCTCGTCAGGTTCGCGACAAGCGCGCGGTTTGCAGGTGTCCTGATGGTCACCGATTTTGTCAGCGGCGACTGCATGCCGAACCGCGGGTCGCTCGTGACTGCGATCGAAGTCGTCGTGCCATCCGTACGCACGTTCGTCAGACTTCCATCGACGCCGATGGTGCTGACGCTGGCCAGTCCCGCGGCGCTGATACGCGTCCTGCGCGTCTCGCCGGTTGAGAGTTTTTCCGTCACGTAGCGAGTCACGAGTCCCAAAGCGCTCGTGCGGGTCAGCGTAAAATCATCGTTGCTCGTCCGGTTGATCGAAAGCGTTTTCGATGAACTGGCAGGACCGGCGTCGAACAGCAGCCGCCCTGTGCCATCGTAGTTGAAAGAATGGTTCCTGCCGCGCGCATCGACCAGGCCTGTCAACAGACCGGTGGGGGAAAACTGCGTGCTGACGGTCTCCCCGGCGGGATTGCTTATGGTGCTGAGATAACCGGTTCCCCCGGTCGCGAAGGTCGTTCGTTGGCCGCCCGGGCCGACGATGGCTGTCGGGTTGCCATCGGGATCGTGCTCGACGGTCGTCACATTTCCGGAAGCATCCGTGATCGAAGTCAATCTTCCGGTTGCGTCATATCCGAATGAGTGCAGTGGGACGTTGAGGAGAGCGTCGATTGTTCGGAGGTGCCGCCCATTCTGATCGAACGCGAATACGCGTCTCCCATCGGAGCTGGCGTACAAAAGTTCGGAGCCGCTCGGCCGAGCGATGAGCGGCTCGACGCGGCGCACACGCCAGTTCACGGTGTCACCAATGAGGACAGCGCCGTCCGGTGCTACGGCGATGCCGCCGGGGAAATAGAAGCGGTTCGTCGTCGCTGTCGCGGCACTTCCTTCGCCGGCAAAGAACGCGTCCGTTGGCTGCGCGCTCGAGGTGTTGAACAGGACTCCCGCAGCGATCTTCGTCTTCGATCCGTCGGGGGCGATCCGCAGGACCATGTATTGCTGATTGAGCAGATGTGAGACGTAGACCGAGCCGTCCGGCCCAACCGCTATCCAACGCTTGACCTGCTCGTATCCCCGTACACAGACAAAGTCGTTGCCGAGGCAGTCGTCGAGCTGGGCGACGATCGTTTTCAGATTCCCGTCAGGTGCGATCCGTTGCACAGTTGTCGGCGTAACCATGTAGACGCTGCCATCGGGACCTACTGCAATTCCCTGAACCAGAAAGACGCCGCTGGTATATGTCGTCGTGATTGTCCCGTCCGTGGCGATGCGGCGAATCCGTCCGAGATCGATGAAGTAGATGCTGCCGTCCGGCCCCGCGGCAAGACTGGAGGGATGGTTGAGCAACGCATTGATCGCCGGGCCGCCGTCGCCGCTGAAACCGGTGACTCCGGCCTGCCCGGCGACGAGCGTGATCTGCCCGTTCGGGCCTACACGTTTGATCGTCGAGAAGCCATCCGTTACGTAAACACTACGGTCTGGTGTCAGGGCGAGGCTGTTGACGCCGAACAGACCGGACGTGATTCTGACAATGTGGCCGGTCGCATCAACAAGAAACAGCTCGTTACTGCCGATGTAGAAGGCGCCGTCCGGCGCAGCTGCGACGGCGCGTGCGCCGCCCGAGAGGCAGAAGTCCGTCGCCAATCCACCTTCAGGACCGCAACTCAACGACGTCACGGCATGTCCGGCGACCGTCTTGATCGTTCCGGCAGATGCCGACGCGGTCCGCTTTGTGCCGTCCCCCATCAGCAGCTGATTTCCCGCGGTGTCGAGCGTGTGATGAACGTCGAGCCTCCATCCGCCAAGCCCGGTTGCTCGCTCATCCCATGTTCGTAGGGTCGCATGATGTTCCTCGGAAAGCGTTCCGGCCGTACGACCGGGACGCAAAGCCGGGCCATCGGGTTGAGCCACATTGAACCAGCTGCCGCCGAGCGGGATTGCGCGGTAAACCGTCGGATAGACGTACGCGACATCGACGGCAAGATCCTGCGCCCCCTGGAGCGTACGGCCGTAAACGTCCTTACCGTCCCACTGGAAGGTTTCTTTGAGATCCACGGCGGGCGGGTACGATCGCGTGAATCTTCGACCAGCGACATCGATCGTAACTTCGATCGCCTGCACGTCGGGGGGTAACGTCGAGTCGCTGACGGTCAACTCCGCGGTTCGTCCGGCGCTGCGCCCCGGTTGCCGCGCGCTGTTGTAATTGAGTACGAAAGGCGTTCCGGCGACGGGAATCGCCTCACCGAGAGTCTGGCTCTGAGATTCGATGACCGAGCCGTCGCAGCGGCAGGAATCGTCGGGGTTCACATCGACGCGCGGTGCCTTGACACCGGGCTTTTTCGCCGTCAGCGGCGCACCGAGCGTTACGGCCCAGTTCGTATCGACCGGGGTAAAGTGAGAAACAGTCACACGCCAGAGCGACTCTCCTGCGCTGTACCGCGCCGCAAGCGTGATTCGCTCTTCTTCGGTAATTCCGATCGCGGCGAGAACGTCCGGGGCATCCGCCATCCCATCGCCATCTGTGTCAAGAGAAGCGATGCCTTGCAGTGTAGTAAGAACACGGATGATCCTACCGTTCGGCATGGCCACCCAAAGGCCTCGTGCTCGGTCGTAGTACCCGACTGGTATGCCCGTTCCGACCGGAAAGCCGAGGAAGTTCTCCACATAGACGACTACCGGTTTGCTGAACGTGACTGTGTTCGCGCCCGCAGCAACAGCCTCATCCACGCTCAGCTCAGCACAATATGTGTACCCGCTTTGAGGCGGGAGTGCGGCAGGCATAGCCTTCGGACCATTCGGACCGACCGTGTATTCGGTCGCGCGGACGTGCAGTGTGGCAATCGGACGAGTCGTACCATCCGGAAGAATCATCAGCGCTTCGGTGCCGGGGGAAAAGAGCATCGTAGCGTGACGGTCGCCGTCGCCGTCATGTGCGTTACTGCTTTCAGCGACCTGAATCGCCGTGGCGTTTGCGAGATCGATTGTCGTCACGCGCGAGTCATAGCTTGTCATGACGACATCTGGCAGCGTGGCGAAACGATGCCAATCAGCATCGATTCTCCGTTGCACGGTGATGTATCCACTCTTCTCGTACTGCAGTACGACTGCTCCGCCACCATTTGCGGCGAGATCGAACCAGCCGTCCGCGCGCGACAGCGTGTGCCCCGTTTCCGGGCTGCCGAGAACCGTAATGCGAACGCCGGAGGCTGCTCGGAGATCCTGGTCGAGAACACGGCCGCGAAGAACTGCGACGCGCTTCTCGTCGATCGCATTCGGCGCCAAGTTTCTCTGAATCGGATTCGTCCCGCTGTAGAGAAATCGAACGCTGTCACCAAAGGAAGTCGCGATGCTCAGGTTAAGGGGCGGCGCGACGGTAACCGGATCGGGCGGCAGAGGTTCGCCGTCGGTCACGGTCGCCCTCATGGTTGCGGTTAGACCGCCGAAGGCAGCCGTAATTGTCGAAGCTCCGGTTGCGTTGGCATGAACGAATCCCGCAATCACGTCGACAGCCGACGGATTCGAGGAGGCCCACGTCGCGGATTGCGTGACGTCCAAGTGTGTTCCATCCGAACGTGTTGCCGTTGCGGTCAGCTGTTGCGTTTCTCCCGTCGTGAGCTGCGCGGTGGCCGGCGAGACTGTCAGCGCAGTGTACGAAGTAACGGCGAACGAGGAAGCACTCGTGGCCGATCCGCCTGCCGTCGTAATACTGATCGGACCCGTTAGCGCGCCTGCCGGAACGGCTGTGATCAGCGTGGTTGCAGTCGCTGACGTAACCTGCGCATCGATGGTTCCGAACGCGATGCGAGTTCCGGCAGGATCGGGATCGAAGTTGGCCCCGCTCACGGTTACCGTCGTGCCGGTACCTCCCGACGATGGTGAAAAGGCCGCGATCAGAGGTGGCGCGAGATAGGCGAATGCGCCGTGCGCGAGATCCGCGCCGCCTGATGTGGTGACGCGGACATCAGCCTGCCCTGCCGCGCCGGCGGGTGTGAGCGCCGTCAGCATGGCGGGGGAGGCCACGAAAACGCTCCCCGCCTGAGCACTGCCGATCTTCACATCTGTTGATCCGTCGACGAAATTCGTGCCGAACAGCGTTACGAGATCCCCGCCCGCGGTTTTCCCTTTCGCCGGCGTAATGGAAAACACCGACGGCGGTAGAACGTACGTATATCCGGCCGGCAGAAGCGCCGTTCCGCCCCCTGTCGTAATACGAACGTCGACAGTTCCATTGCCCGCTCCGGGCACAGTCGCGAACAACTCCGTCGACGAGATGTACGCGACGGATGTGGCTTCCGAGTCACCGATCCAGACACGAGTCCTGCCCGGGATGAATCCCACACCGAAGAGCCGAATCTGATTGCCGCCCGCGCCCGATCCCAGATGAGGATCAACGGCCGTCAGGCGCGGCACAGCATAGACAACGCGAATCGCATTATTGAGCGTGTCGGCGATAAAGAGCGCCCCCGCGAAGACGACGCCCGAGGGATGACTGAATTGCGCGGAGGTCGGCGCACCATCGGTGAACCCCGGTTTCCCGGTGCCCGCTACGGTGACAACCATATCGCCGCTAATTTCGCGAACGACATCGTTCTGAGTATCGGCGATGAAGACGTTACCGCCTTCGTCGACAGAGATGAATGTCGGATGGCTGAACTCCGCCGCGAGCGGCGCACCGTTGACCAGCCCGGCGTGTCCCGTGCCGGCGATCGTCGTAACGACGCCGTTCGCAATCCTGCGAATCACGCTGTTGTTCGTGTCGGCCACGAGCAGGAAGCCATCTGCCGTAATCGCAACACCTTGTGGATGATTGAACAAGGCATCAAGAGCCGGCCCATCCGCGCGCCCCTCCCGCCCACTGCCGGCGATTGTTGTAACGACTCCATTCGCGGTGATCTTCTTGATTTTGCCGTTTCCGCTGTCGGCCACGACAAGGTTCCCCTCGGGATCGATCACCAGACCGACCGGCTGCTTGAGTCCTGCCATCGCCCCGATACCGTCGACATCCTCGGGACGCCCGGAACCCGCTAACGTAGAGACGAAGCCGTCGGCTGTGATCCGTCGAATGACGTGATTCCCGGTATCTGCGATGTAGATGATCGAGCGTTGAAAATCGACGGCGATTCCGCTCGGCTCCCTGAATGACGCAGTCGCGGCAATTCCATCACCGAGCCCAGGATTCCCGGTGCCGGCCAGCACGCGCGAGACACCATCCGATCCGATCACACGAACCTGATGATGGAGAGTGTCTGCGAAGTAAATCGTGCCACCTGCAGTGGCGATGCCGCCGGCCGGCTGCTTCAAATCAGAAGCGAGAGTTACAACACGCGTAAAGGCGGGGTCGGCCGAAACAATGAATGGCACCGTCTCGCCGGCAGCGGCGATCGGCCCACTGACCGCAGTCTCCGGAACTCGCAGCTCGATCTGCGTTTCCGTCTGCGACATGATTGACGCCGCCGCTCGACCGCCTCCCGCCGCGCTGAACGTAACGGCAAGCTGCCGATCATCGAGACCTCTGCCGGTAACGACGACGCGAGCGCCGCGCGGTGCTTGTCCGGGAATGACGCTCTGAAGTGTCGCTGCGAGCAAAGACCCGGTCAGAAATGACGAAATGCAAAGAGACAGAACGGACGCGAGCACGCGACGGCGCATGCGGAACTCCTTGATGGTTGAAGGTTGAAGACTTGCCGAAACTACCGCGGAAGAGCCGAGAGCCTCACGGCGCATCCGCCAGATAAATGGATTGGGACGAGATTTGGGAGCCGCGCATCGTACCGATGGTATGCATTTCCGTCAAGATTCATTGCCACATCTCCTTGTTGCCCGGGAGAGGCGGATCAGTACTATGCGGCGGATCGGTTCATCGATCAGGCGGCTGCAGACGACAAACTCCGCGTGCAAGTCGTGAATCGGTAACTCATGGGCTGGAATCGGAATCATTGCACGCGTCTGTGAATCCCCGTTGCCGCTATCAGGATCAACGCGATGGAAGGACGTGCCGTGACGTTCAGTCCAGAGGAGAGACCATTCGACATCGGTGTCGATTCCATAGTGCAGTTCGAAAGCCTTCGTCAGTCCGTTACGGGACCATACAAACAGCTCCATTTTCCGGTTCCGGAAGGTCGTCCGTTCCAGGCCCGTCGCGTCGATCACGGGCTTGGAAACACGCCTTATCGCTCGGCTTCGAACCGGGGCGCGTTCAGGAACATCCTCGGCGGGCAGAACAGTCATTAGTCGGCGAGCTCCTTCATCATGGAGTTCACTTCGTCATATACAGCCTGGATGCGCATGTGCATCGACGTGATTCGCGAGTTGCCGGCGCCATAGCGCGAGATGTCCAGGGCATCGCTCACGGCCACGAGAGCGTCGGCGAAGACATCCATAAGCTGTTCTGCAAGGGGTAATCGCGCTCTCGAGACTGCGTCGAGATTGATGAGTGGTATCGGTTCAGGCATTTCATGTCACCCCTACGGAATGCCGGAGACAATACCAGCGGTGCGCTGAACCTCGTTTCCCGTGTTGCAATCGGTTGCCTATCTTCGGAACTGCGCACGGTACTCGCTGGGCGAGACGCCGAAAGCCGCCCGGAAGGCGCGATGGAGCGTGGTGCGATCGCCGAAGGCGCTCTGCGCGGCCACTTCGGACAGCGGCAGATTCGTCGATCGAAGCAGGCCTGCGGCGCGTTTCACCTGCCGTTCGCGCAACGCGGCCTTCAGCGACTTACCGAGATAGTGAGTGATGGTGCGGCTGAGCGTGGGGCGATTGCCGCCGAGGAGCCGGGCGAGCGAGGCGACCCTGGCCGGCGTACGCGTGGCGTAGCACTCGCGGAGATAGTGCCCGATGATGTGACCGAACCGGATCTCGTTGGCCCGCTGACGGACGCTCTTCTTTGTTGGTTTAGGCATCGTCACCCGTAGGCGGCCGCCATTACATCGCCGCCGCCTACCTGAAGAGTGACGAGGCCTAGGAGTTCCCTACCTACGGGCCAAGGCGGGGTTAACCCCTGACCCGCCGTTCAGGGATGTGGGACATCAAGCTCACCGAGCACCGTACCGATGAAGCGACGAATCAGCGAGCGCAGGCGCCTCTCCAGCGGCGGCTGTCCTGGTTCGCGACCGGGCGCAAAAGCGAACTGCGACCGGACCGGCACAGGTGAAGCGGGAGTCGCGGTCAGGATGGACAACAGAGCGATGACCGCGGCGAAAACGACAGCCGCCGGTCTGGTTCGAACGTAGACACTTTGCATATCCCCTCCGGTCCCGCCTGACGGGCGGGTAGAAATGGAGGGTGCGCACCCTGCTTATCGGGTGAAGTTCCACGGCGTAGGAATTTCTTTGAGGGGTCAGCGAAAATCTGGCGGGGCGAACTCCAGTTGCGGGCGTTTCGCCAACCGGGTGAGGTAATCCCGGACATGCTGAACATCGCGTCGGGTCAAGCGGCGAAGTTCCGCGAGTTCCTTCAGATACGACGCAGCGGTGAGTGCGCCCAACAACATGTTCGCCTGAGTGAAAATCGCCGGCAGACTGGCGCAGATCGAGTGCGCGTACTCATACTCCCGCAGCATGAGGTGCGCTTCGACACGGTCGAGGTCCACCTCCGCGGCGTCCGAGGCCATTCCCCTCTCGGCCAGAGCCGAGCGAATCTCGAAAAGACGCGCGGCAGCGTCACGGGCTTTGCCCATCATGAGCGACAGCCTGGCGATGGACCATCTCATCCGAACGACCATGGCGTCTTTTCCCATCGCCTGATACAGCTGGAGAGCCTCCAGAAAATACTGGCTCGCCGTCCCGAAGTCACCGCCGTCTCGGGCGATCACGCCGAGACCCTTGGCGCAGCGCGCCTTCATCGTCATGTTGTCGAGATTCTCGGCCGCGTCGTACAGGTTGCGGTACAACGCATGCGCCGCCGGTATGTCGCCCAACTCGTGTGTGATTACGGCGATCGTCTCTCTGGTTTCGAGATAGAGAAGGGTTTCATTCCGCTCCTCGTATTCCTGTGCGGCTTCACGTGCGAGTGGTAGTGCCTCGGCGTTTCTTTGTTGTGCCCGGAGCAGCAGCGCCTTTCCATGCTTCACAGCGGCGAGCCCCATCCCGTCGTCTGTCAGTTCTTTGAAAGCCGCCTCGGCCCGGGCGAGAGCTCGGTGAGCTTCGTCGAACTTTCCGAGGAAACGGTACACAGTCGCGAAGTCTTTCAAGACATTTCCCCGAAGATTGTGGAACAGTGCGGCCGGATAATAGTTCTTCGGGATTTGAGTCAAGATCAACTCGCCCGTTCCCGCCAATGCCAGCGCGTATTTCGGATCCTTGTGGCATTGTTCGAGCGCGGCCGCCATGAGCTTGCGTACGACACCGCCGGTCCGAAAACGAGGCTTGGCGGTAATGTTGGCATACGCAAGGGTGTACGGCGTTTCGAGGATCGTGTCGAGGATTCTCTCGGCTTCCTGGTCCTCCGCATCCAGCCGGTCGCCGAAGTTGCGGGCATCGAGCTGGCCGCGCTGGCTCGTGATCTCATCTTCGATCCGCCATGTCTCGCGCTGGCGCATTCCACTGGCAAGCGCCTGATCGGTCTCCACCGTTTTCCGGCATTGACCGCAAGAATTCAGATGCTCTTCGATTTCGCGGTGCGAGCCGGGATCGCGCGCATACGCGGCGAGAACCTCATCTGGTATGTGATCAGCCTGCGGCATCACCGAACCTGCGTGATCGACTCATAGATCCTGCGGGCGTGCTTCCGGCAGTTGAACATGATGTAGTTCACGTTCGCCGGAGTCGTGTTGAGCGCCGCCGCGATCTCATTCGTGTTTTCGTCTTCGAGGTAGTAGCGACGAAGGGCCTCTTTGCAGCGGCTTCCGAGTCTCGCGAGAACGGCCGCCACGACCATGTTCAGGGAGAGGCCGTCCGAGAAGTCCGCACGTCGAATGCCGTTGGCTTCCTCGGCGGCTCGCACTTCATCGTCCGTGAACACGCGCCGGTCCGAATGCTTCGTGCGCCAGTACTTGCGGCAAGCGTTCTTGATACCGCCGATGAGATACGCGCGCGCATTCGAGCGCACACCGCGCCGATTGGCCAGATACGTGAGGAAAACGTCATGAACAAGCGTGTCCGCGTCTTGTTCAGGAATGTGAAAGGTGAACACGGCGATGCGGTGAAGCATCGGTGCGGTGTGGAGGTACACGTATTCAAGCGATCCCTCCTCCACTCCGATGAGCTGTGGAAAAGCAATCGGCTCGTCAGCGCCCGGGTGGAGCGTGTACGCGTCTGAAGTGTCCATCGCTCCATGATAGGAGTGACCGGGCTCTGAATTTCCCTACTTCGGCGTAGCCGAAACCAGGAAAGTCAGCCGGCTTGGAACAGCGCGACGGTCAGCGGGTCATGAAGCTCGCCTCGGCTCCCGGAGCCGATTTGGACAGCGCCTCACGGCGCCTTCTCGAGAAACTTCTGCAGCGCTTCACGGGCGTCGCCCTTTCCGATGGCGACGCCCGTCGGGCCGGCCTCGCGGAGCACATTGCCCCACGCGACTTTGTCCTTCGCGGTCACGGCCGGCACGACGAAGTTCTCGTCGACGTCCTTGTAGAACCTGTCGAGTTGCAGCGTCACGGATAGATCGGACGGCACGGTGATCGGCGAGGAAACCTCTTTCCCCTTCTCGTTGTCGAAACGGTTCGGAAGGGGAGTCGCGCCGGCGAGATCCACATGGGCCTGCTTATGGATCAAGAGCTCGCGGTCGTCGCCCAGCCTCTCGACCCAGGGGATGAACCGGTTGGCCTGGATCAGCGCGGTGCCGTCGACGGTGTTCATCACGCGCTCCTTGCCGCCGCCGACTTCCATCCCCCGCCATTCCCCTTCCTCCCTCGGCTTGTTCGTAAAGCCCCAGCGATAGAGGAGATTGTTGTAGATGTGCGCGAAACACTCCCTGGCCACGCGCGGCTGGCGGCGCCAGACGTCGATGTAGACGTTGTTCGCGACGGTGACGAACGCATTGCCGAGGGGCGCGTCCTTCGCCGAGATGTTGATGGAGCCGCGATTCTTGAACGGCGCTTTACCGGGCCCGAGCTCGCCGGGCACGTCGTCGTAGAAGAAGCAGTGATCGATCGTGGCCAGGACCTTCGGCCCCTCACTGTCGGTGTTGAAATCGACGGCGATGTCGTAGTAACCGTTGAACGAGCAGTGGGTGATGCGGACGCGGCTTACTTTGTTCGCTTCGCCCTGTTTGCTGGCAACGATGTCGATCGCGTCGCGCGCCCCGTCCGCCGCTCCCTCGGAGCGGAAGACGAGGTCGCTGATCAGGATGTTGTCCGAGACGTTGCAGTCGAGGCTCAGCCGGACGTTCTTCAGGACGGGCGCGCCGGACGGGCGAAGGGTGAGGTTTCTGGCCTTGACCTCGATCGTTTGTTTTGTCCCGCCCGCGCCCGACCCGAAGTCATAGGCGTTCTTGTCCTTGCCGGCGACGATCTCGATCACCGTCGGCCCGTCGGGCTTCAGTTGCGCCAGTGCCTTGCGAAGCTCCTCTGCGTTGTTGACGGGCTTGGGAACGGCGTTGCCGCCGCCGGTCACACTTTGTGCGAAGCCAAAAGAAATGCCGTTCATCGGAGATCCTCCTGCTTACGGAGTGTCGGCTGGGAGGTATTCCCCTACCTCGGCGTAGCCGAAACCAAAGAAGTCAGCCGATGAGCTACATTTCCGCCATCCCGACACCTCATCCACCCGGCAATCGCATCAAATACGATTGCGGCCCGTGGTACGAGGTAGTCGGTCTCGAAGAGTGGCAACAGAACGCAACACAACCTTGTGAGACTCGTCGCCCGCGCTGTAGCGTGGCGCGCAGTGGTTGGCTCAGTCCGATGGAAAGGAATGCGCGAATGAAGGTATAGCGCGCGTCCGCGTCAGTCGGGAGAATGGACCGATTACGCGTAATGGACGTACACGATTCCGGCGAATTCAGCGGGAACCTGGACGCGGGGAACAAAGTTGCTTGACGGCACGAACTACTCTCTTCGGTCCTTACGTCGAGCGCGCCTCTTCGCTTCTCCACCACCGGCTGAGCCGCCACCGCTTTTCGCGGCGTCACGTTCGACTGACCGCCCGCGCCAGATTCGGCGCAGCGGACTTTGACTGAAGGACAAGATGAACCCTGGCACGGGTATTCCGTTGACGGCGGTTTTCCGGCGAAACGAGCAGGGAAGCGGCTTTACAGGAATTGTCGCAGAATTGCCTGGACCCTATGCCCGGGGTGACACGCTCGCGGAAACACTCGATGCGGACACCACGCCTGTAATTGCCATCAATGAACTCCTCCGCATCCCCTTACCGATCCGCATTCAGTTCGGTGACGACAATCGATTCGTGCGCCAAATGATCGACTCGTCAGTCATCGTCGGCGTGACGCTCGATACCGCGAAACTGGCGCAGCTCATACAGGCTCTCGCCCATCCTGAATACGAATGCATGACGCGGCGAGCGTCCGCCGGTGCGCCGCCACACCGGCGAAAGGGCCGGGCGCTGTCACCGCCCGGCCTTCCCTGGTCGGCTACGACTCCAGTATCGGCGGCGGCTGCGGCGCCGGCGCCGGAGTGACCTGCTTCGCGCGCTTCACACCGAACTTGTTCAGCCGCTTCATCGTCTCGACGTGCGGCAGGAGGTTGGCGTGCTGCTTCTGGCGCACCAGCCGGCGGGTGATGGCGTAGGCCGTCAGGGCCGTCTCGCCGATCCGGTTGCGCCGGACGAGATTGGACGCGGCGACGCCGTCGAGCAGGGCGCGCAGTTCGTCTTCCAGGTCGCTCCAGCCCTGCGCCTCGGTCGCCTCCTGGCGCAGCTCTTCGGGCGTCCGCCCGAGGGCCTGCTGGACGTTCGGCGACTCGGCGACGCTGTTGATCGACGCGCGCACGAATTCAGGATTCGTGGCCGCCACCACCCGGATCGACCTCCGTGCGGGGATGGGGAGATGCGTGTATTCGGGAATCTGCTCCCGCATGGCGCGTAGCTGCGCGATCAGGATCATCGGATTGAGGGGCTCATCGTTCTGGGACATGGTGCTTCTCTTTCTGCCCCTTCCGGGGCGAGTCAAACCGGCCGTGTCAAAGCCGGCGGGCGATCGGCCACACGCCGAATGCCCGACGTCAAACATTCCCTGAGTGCGCACTCAGGGGGTCTTGTCGGGGGAGATCCGGCGGGAGGAGCGTCACATCTCTCACTCCGGCTCCTGCGGGGTCTTTCGACCGGCACGGATGCCTGCTACGCCCGGGCAGTACTAGGTTTCCACGTCCCGGCGCGGGGTCCGGATCAAGGACTGCGATCCCGCGCTACTAAAGATTGGGCTCGCCAGATCGAGTTGTCAACCTTCTCTCCGGCTCTCCGGAAATTGGGGCTTTCGGATCGATTGCTCGACATCTACGCCGCGTCGCTCGCGATCGAAGAGCCGTCGTTCGATGTCTACGCCGCATCGCTCGCGATCGAAGCCGCATAGCTCGCGATCAATGACCCTGTCGTTCCCGATCTACGCCGCATCGTTCGCGATCAATGACCCTGTCGCTCGCGATCTACACGGCTTAGTTCGCGATCTATGCCGCTTCGCTCGCGATCTACGCCGCGTCGTTCGAGGTCAACGACCCTGTCGTTCGATCTCTTCGCCGCTTCGTTCGCGAGCGACGAAGTCGCGCAATCGTGCGGCGAACGCTTCCGGCTGTTCCCACGGCACGCGATGCGCCGCGCCTTCCGCGATCCACAACTCGGCGCGCGGCAGGAGCTCGATCCCGCGCCGTGCCTCCGCGACGTATTTCGCGTCGCGGCTGCCGGCGATCCAGAGCACCGGGATGTCGATCTCGTGCAGCCGGACGGCGACGGGCGGGAGGGCGGCGGGGGACCACTCGCGCAGCTGCCGGGCGAGCTCGCGGCGATCGAAGGCGTCTTCGTGGCGCGGCATGGCGTGGCCGCCGAAGATCGGCTGCGCGTTCCAGTCGCGCATGACGGCGTACCACTCGCCGTGCTCGAAGCGCTCGGCCCAATGCTCGTCCTGCGCGAGGCGCTCCTCACGGCCTTCTTCGACGCCGAGGCCGGCGGAGACGATGACGGCGTTGCGATAACGCGCGCCGCCGAGCAGCGCGTGCAGCGCGAGGCGGCCGCCGAGCGAATAGCCGAGGAGCGTGTCGCCTTGCTGCGGGATCTCGCGCAGGTCGGGCGTGGTCACGTCGACGCCGGCGCGGCGCAGGAAATCCCAATCGGACGGAAGGCCGAGAAATCCGTGCAGGGCCGTGATCATTTCCAGAGCTCGTCGTACCGCGCCCAGACGCGCCGGCTCGCCTCGTTGTCGGGCCGCAGCTCGGTGACGTCGATGCCGAACATCCCGCCCCATTTGTCGAAGCGGAGATCGTGGTCATTGATGACGAGCCGCCGATCGGCCGTGGCGACGCGCTCGAAGATCCGGCCGCCGCGGTTGTTGATGATGACGATGCGGAACGACGCCTCGAGCTGCGGCACGATCCACGGCGCGTTCAGGTCGTACAGCGCGGTGAGGTCGCCGACGATCGCCACGTTCGCCGCGTTCGGCGCGCACCAGCCGAAGAAGGTCGACAGCTGGCCGTCGATCCCGTTCGCGCCGCGATTCGCCTCGTACTCGAAGCCGCGCTGGTCGCGCGTCGCGGCGAGGTCCCATTCGCGGACCGGCAGCGAGTTGCCGAGGTAGATGCGGGCGTTGTCCGGCAATTCGCGCGACAGCTTGCGCAGCATCGCCAGCTCCGACTCCGGCTCGTCGTCGAGGATTCGCGCGATCCGCGACGACTGCTGGCGATCGAACGCGTACAGCGCCTCATCGCGATTCGCCGTGATTGCCGGCAGCTCGTCGAGCGAACGCATCGCGCCGCGCGTGAGGCCGGTGAACGGCAGCCGCGAGTAATGCGTGACCGGGACGTCGCGCGTTTCCAGGTCGCGCCAGTAGCGGAAGGTCGGCACGTTGCCGATGCGGATCACCTCATCGAACGTCGCGCGATGCAGCGTCCGCTCGTTGTGGATCGCGATGCCGGCAAGCTCTTCGCGCAGGCCCGACAGCGGCTCCGCGTACACCGTCGCGTTCGCAACGAGCTCGCGCACGCGCGGGCGATCCGAAATCGCGAGGCTGCCGAGGATGATGAGCGGGTTATTCATCGATGAGCGGCTCGTCAAACTCCACATTGATATGCCGCGTCCCGTAGACGCCGAACAGGTTCACCTGCTCGATCGACTGCGGCGCGCCGGTGCCGCGGAAGCGCGCCGGACGGTCGGCGGTGATGACGAACAGCGGCAGGCCGGAGTAATGCGCCTCGACCAGCGCGGGCAGCAGCTCCGCCGCGGCGGTCCCCGAGGTCGTCACCACCGCGACCGGCTGGCCGGTCAACTTCATCCGTCCGATGGCGAAGAACGCCGCGGAGCGCTCATCGACGAAGGTCCACAACTTCAGATCGCTGCGGGACAGCACGGCGAGCAGCGGCGCGTTGCGCGAACCGGAACAGACGCACATCTCGCGCACGCCGGCGAGACGCGCCTCCTCGATCACGGCGCGCGCCTTCGCGATGTTGGTCATGCGCGAAGTTTATGCCGAGCGCGCATTACGACACGGTCCGCGCAGCCAGCTCCGGTGATCCCTCGCGTTGCTCGGGATGAACTGGCAGGAACAGCGCCTTCACCTGCTCGCGTTTCTGGCGCAGCTCCTCGAATTCGCGCTCCAGGCGGCTCTCCGGCAGGAGTCCCGCGCCGGAGCCGACGCGGATCGAATCGCGCGTCCACTGCAGATTGCGGATGGCCACCAGCGCCAGCGCCGCATGATCCTCGCGCTCGACTCCGAACGGCGCGCCGAAGGTCCGCCGCTTCACGCCGCGGTCGGCGTCGCGCAGCCACCGCTCCCCCGCCTCGGTGCGCGGCCAGACGCCGAGCGCCGCGGTCGGATGAAGGCGTCGCACCATTTCGGCGAACGACATCTTCTCCTCCACTCCGAGGCCGCTCTCCTGGAAGAAGATCGGCGTGGCGAGATGCGCGATCTTCGGCAGCTCGAGCACGCCGAGCGCGCCGACTTCGATGTTGCCGAACGGCGCCAGGCGGCGAACGATGTCGTCGACCACCATGCGATGCTCGCGCAGCTCCTTCGCGTCGCTCAGCAACTCCGCCGCGCGCGCGATCGGCCGCGTTCCTGCGAGCGCCATCGTGGCGTAGCCGCGACCCTTCGAGCGGAAGAGCAATTCCGGCGTCGCGCCGATCAGGCCGTGCGACTGATACGAATAGCCGTACGCCGTCATGTGCGCGGGAAGGTTCGGCAGCCGCTCGACGAAAAACCGCCAGTCGGCGGGATGCGACAGCGTGCCGTTCTCGAACAGCACCGGTACGATTTTGCGAAACTCACCGCGCGACATCGCCTCCGCCGCTGATTCGAACAGCGGCGCGAATTCTTCGATCGACGGAGGCATCCATCGCACGCGTGGCGCCTCGCCTGGTTCGAAGCGCGACGCAAATTCAGCGAACGACAGCTCCTCCCACGACGCCGGATGCCGCCACGGATGCGGATCGTCGAGAAAAAAATCGGCGATGAAAAACGCCGGCTTCCCCGGCCGCCGCATCGGCGCCTGATCGAACGGTCCCCAGCCGACGAAGAGCCGGTCGGGAGCGGTCTGGATGAAGGCGAAGTCGCGGGACATCTCTGCGAGATTGTATGTGACGCGCTGTTGGTTGCCAGTTGCCGGTTACCGGTTGCCTGTGAGATTGTCGCGGCCCGTGTCTGGCAACCGGCAACCGGCAACCGGCAACTCCTACCAGGGCCCCGATCCGACGAAGATCCGCGCCATGTTCCGCGACATTTCCCCCCGCTACGATCGCGCGAACACCGTCATCTCCGCCGGCATCCATCACCTCTGGCGGCGGTCGGCCGTTCGCGTGTCGGAAGCGAAGCCGGGAGACGCGGTGCTCGATTGCGCCACCGGCACCGGCGACCTCGCCATCGCCTTCAAGAAACGGGTCGGAGCGGGCCGCGTCGTCGGCACCGATTTCGTCCCGGAGATGATCGAGCTCGCGCGCAGGAAATCGCCGCACATCGAATTCGAAGTCGCGGACGTGACGCAGCTGCCGTACGCGGACGACACGTTCGACATCGCCTCGATCTCCTTCGGCATCCGCAACGTCGGCGATCCGCGCCGCGGCGTCAGCGAGCTCGCGCGCGTGGTGAAGCCGGGCGGACGGGTGATCGTGCTCGAGTTCGGCCAGCCGCGCAGCCGCGCGTTCGGCGCGTTCTACGACTTCTACCGCAAGCGCATCCTGCCGCGCCTCGGCGGCGTCCTCACCGGCAACCGCGACGCGTACGACTACCTCGAGTCGTCGACGGCGCGCTTTCCCTCGGACGAACAATTCGTCGCCTTGATGCGGGAGTCGGCGCCCTTCACGTCGATCACCATGCGTCCGCTGACGTTCGGCATTGCCTGGCTTTACTGCGGAGTTAAATGACTCCACACTCGGTGCATGCGCAAGCTCTTCGTCGTCATCGTTCTCTCTCTCCTCGCGCGGGCGGCGTTCGCCTGCGCTCCCGCGCCGCATGCGGGCGATGAGATCGCGATCGTCGAAGAGTCGGCGCTGATCGTCTGGGATCCGGCGACGACGACCGAGCACTTCATCCGCCGCGCGACGTTCCGCGGCAGGGGACGCGACTTCGGGTTCCTCGTCCCGACGCCGTCGATTCCGACACTGGCCGAGGCGGACGACGCGATCTTCACCGAGCTGACGTCATGGGCGAAGCCGCCCGTGAAGCACGTCACCGACCGGCGCATCGACTGGACTCCATGGGTCCTTGCGTACTTCGCGCGCCACGAGATCCCGACGACAGCGGCCGCCGGTGTCGAAGTGCTCTCCACGCAGCAGATCGCCGGATACGAGGCGACGGTGCTCGAGGCGAGCGATTCCGCCGCGCTGCAGAAGTGGCTGAGTGAGCACGGCTATGAGGCGAACCACGATCTCACCTACTGGCTCGACGCCTACGTCTCGCAACGCTGGAAGATCACCGCGTTCAAGATCGCAGCGACGAATCCCGAGGCCCGGACCGGCGCGGTGAAGATGTCGTTCGTCACTCCCCGGCCATTCTTCCCGTATCGAGAGCCGCAATCGCAGCGCCAGTTCTCCTCACAGCTGAACCGCACGCTGCGCGTCTTCTTCCTCGGGCCGGAGCGCGTGACCGGCACGATCGGCAGCGGCACCGAATGGCCGTCGGAGTTGAAGCGCAGCGAGAACCTTACCCCGCCGCTGCACGCGTCGATCACGAAAGCGACCAGCCTGACGCTCCCGGCGGCGCTTCGCCTCACCGCATTCGAAGACTGGTTGCCGGTCCGGCCCGGAATGGACGATCTCTTCTTCAATCGCGCCGACGATCAAACGCCGTTCATTCCGCAGCCGCTCGTCGTGACAGACGTGCTCGTGAGACACATGCCGCTCGACGTGATCTTCGCGATCCTCGCCCTGATCGCACTGCCCATATACTTGCGCGCCCGGTCCAGACGCCATGAACATTGAGGTCTATAAATTCGGCGGAGTTGCCGTCGGTTCCGCAGACGCGATCCGCACCGCGCTCGCGCATGTGCGACGCGGCGCCGCCCAGCCGAAAACGAACATCGCGGCCGTCGTCTCGGCGATGAACGGCGTCACCGATCTGCTGCTCGACGCCGCGCACGCGGCGTTGAAAGGCGATCGCGAGAAAGCAGCCGACGCCGCGCGCAGGTTCTTCGATCGCCACGTCGCGCTCATTCCCGAGCTGATCACCAGCCGCGATCGCGCCGAGGGCTTGCGCGCGTTCCTCACCTCGGTCACGGACGAACTGACGTCGATGACCGATTCGATCGCCGTGCTTCGCGAGCTGACGCCGCGCGCGCAGGACGCGGTCATCGCACGCGGCGAGGTTGTCCTCGCCCGCTTCTTCACCGAGGCCGCGCGCGACTCCGGCATCGACGCGGTGTACGTCGACGCGCCCGAGATCATCATCACCGAGCGCCGCCTCGGCAGCCTCTGGCCGAACTTCACGAAGTGCGAGCGCGCGGCGAAAAAGATCATCACGCCGCACCTCGACGCAAACCGCGTCGTGATCATGCCCGGCTTCCTCGGCGGCGGTCCCGACGGCGAAGTCGTGACCCTCGGCCGCGGCGGCACCGACTTCTCCGCCGCGATCCTCGCCCGCTCGCTCAACGCGAAATCGGTCACGCTGTTCAAGGAGGTCGACGGCCTGATGACCGCCGATCCGAAGAGCGTGCCGCAGGCGCGCGTGCTCGCGGAGCTGCATTACCGCGAGGCGGCGGAGCTGGCGTACTACGGCGCGAAGGTCCTCCATCCGCGGACGATGATTCCGCTCGTCGACCGCAAGATCCCGCTCTTCGTCCGCAACACGTTCCGCGATCGCTATCCCGGGACGCGCATCGCCGACGACGTGAAGCCGGGCGAGTATCCGGTGAAAGCACTCACCGCGATTCACAAGCAGGCGCTGATCGCGATCGAAGGCAAGGGGATGATCGGCGTCCCCGGCGTCGCGGCGCGCGCGTTCACCGCGCTCTCGAACGCGGGGCATTCGGTGTCGATGATCAGCCAGGCGTCGAGCGAGTCGAGCATCTGCTTCGTGCTCCCCGAGGCGGAGGCGAAGCATGCCATCGAGGCGCTGGAGCAGGCGTTCGCGCTGGAGCAGAAACTGAAGCTCGTCGATCGCGTGAACGCCACGCGCGACGTCGCGCTGATCGCGGTCGTCGGCCTCGGCATGCGCCATCGCCCCGGCATCGCGGCGCGCACGTTCTCTGCGCTCAGCAGTGCACGCGTGAATGTCGTCGCCATCGCGCAGGGGTCGTCGGAGTTGAACATCACCATCGCGGTGACCGAGGCCGACGCGACGCGCGCCCTCATCGCACTGCACGACGAATTTCAGCTCGACAAGCTGCGCGCGCTGGCCGACGTCACGGGCCGCGAATCGAAACTCACTCTCCTCGGATTCGGGCAGATCGGTCGCGCGCTGGCGCGGCAGATCATCGCCCAGGAGCCGCACCTGCGCCAGGAGCTCGGCGTCGATCTGCGCGTCATCGCCATCGCCGATCGCTCCGGCATCCGCATCGAAGAAAAAGGATTCAAGCCGGCGACGCTGACGCGCGTGGCGAAGCAGAAGGAATCGGGCGGCAAGCTCTTCGATCGCAGCTCGCCGCTCACGCTGACGCAACTGCAGGCGATGATGCAGAAGGAGCTGTGGCTTCTCCCCGCCTATCGCCCGATCCTCGTCGACCTGACGTCGGAAGAGACCGCGCCGCTGCTGCAGGAGGCGCTGGAGAACGGCTTCCACATCGTCACTGCGAACAAGAAACCGCTCGCGGTGCCGCAGATCGAATTCGATCGCCTGATCCAGACGGCGAAGGATCGCCGCCTCGAACTGCGCTACGAAGCGACGGCGGGCGCGGGGCTGCCGGTACTCGACACGCTGGCGAAGCTGGCCGACGCCGGCGATCGCGTCGAGGAGATCCTGGGCTGCTTTTCCGGAACGCTGGGATTCCTGATGACCGCGCTGGAGGATGGACGGAAGTTCTCCGAGGCCGTGCACGAGGCGTGGAAACTCGGCTACACCGAGCCCGATCCGCGCGATGACCTCTCCGGCCTCGACGTCGCGCGCAAGGCGCTGATCCTCGCCCGCACGCTCGGACGACGGGTCGAGCTGAGCGAGATCCGGCTCGAGCCGCTCTTCAGCAAAGAGGTTGATGATCCCGATCCGGCCCGCTTCATCGAGAAGCTACGCGCGCTCGACGACGACATGGCGAAGCGCGCCGCCAGCGCGAGCCGCGAAGGGAAGACGCTGCGCTACGTGGCGAAGATCGGGAAAGAGATCCGCGTCGGAATCGAAGCGGTGCCGAAGTCGTCGCCGATGGGCGGATTGCGCGGCACAGCCAATCAGGTAGCGATCTACTCGAAGCGCTACAAGACCAACCCGCTCGTCGTGACCGGACCGGGCGCGGGGGCGGACGTGACGGCGGCGGGCGTGTTGAACGACATCGTCGCCATCACGGTGCAGGAGCGGAGGCGGCGGTGACTCGCGCCGGGGAGAGGGTGCCGAAGGCGGGTGAGGGGCTGGGCCAATTGCGCCGAGTGCCCCCTCATCCGCCTGCGGCACCTTCTCCCCCGTGCGCGGGGGAGAAGGAAGTTCAGTCATGACTCGCGCCACGGCCTTTGCCCCCGGCTCCGTCGGCAACGTCGGTCCCGGCTTCGACGTCCTCGGGCTGGCGATCGACGGGATCGGCGACACGGCGACCGTGATCCTGCACGACGGTCCGGCGCAGGTCGAATCGATCACCGGCCGCGACGCGGAGCTCGTGCCGCGCGATCCGCAACTGAACGCGGCGGTGATCGCCGCGATCGCGTTTCTCCGGGCGCATGGCGACAACCGCAATCCGCTCGTCGCGATCGAAAAGGGCCTGCCGCTCTCCGGCGGCCTCGGTGGATCGGCGGCATCGAGCGTCGCCGGCGCGTATGCGGCCGCACGCGCGATGGGCATCGACGATCCGAAGCCGGTGGAGATCATCGCCGCCGCGCTGGAAGGCGAAGCGGCGGTCGCGGGGCGCCATCTCGACAACATCGCCGCGTCGGTCCTCGGCGGCCTGACGATCTCGCGCTCCGTCGATCCGCTCGACGCGGTCGCGGTCGCGGTGAAAGAACCGTGGTGGGTCGCGGTGGTCACGCCGAACGTGCGCATCCGGACGAAAGACGCGCGCTCGATCCTGCCGATGGAGTGGGAGCGCGCGAACTGGGTACAGCAGATGGCCAACACCGCCGCGCTGACGTACGCGTTCGCCAGCGGCGACGGCGATCTCGTCCGCCGCTCGCTCGACGATCGTTACGCCGAGCCAAGGCGCGCGTCGCTCATTCCGCACTTTCACGACGTCAAGCGCGCCGCCGTGCTCGCCGGCGCGTTCGGCTGCTCCATCAGCGGATCGGGCCCCACCGTCTTCGCCATCGCCGAGAATGAAGAGGTGGCGAACAAGTGCGCGACCGCGATGCAGCACGCGTTTGGCGAGGTCAAGTCGACCGCCTACCACGGCCCGATTGCGCTGAGAGGGGTGCGGACGTCTCGTCCGCACAGTGCGGACGAGGACGTCCGCACCCCTCCTCGGAGGAACCTGTGAAACTCCGCTGCATCTCCTGCGGCACGACTTACCCCGCGGACAAGATCCGCTACACCTGCGACTGCGGCAACCTCCTGTCCGTCGAGCGCGACACGTTCCCCGCGAACACGAAGCTCTTCGACGAGCGCCGCGCCTCGCGCAAGACGATCGATCAAAGCGGCGTCTGGCGCTTCCGCGAGGCGGTGCTCCACGTCGACGACGATCAGATCGTCACGCATCCCGAAGGCTCCACGCGCCTCTACGAGCGCAACGGCATCTTCTTCAAACACGAAGGCGAGAACCCGACCGGCTCGTTCAAGGACCGCGGGATGACCGTCGCCGTGACGCAGGCGGTCCGCCTCGGCGCGACGGCCATCGCCTGCGCGTCGACCGGCAACACCAGCGCGTCGCTCGCCGCGTACGCCGCGCAGGCCGGGCTCCGCGCGCTGGTCTTCATCCCCGCCGGCAAAGTCGCGGCGGGCAAGCTCGCGCAGACGCTGGCGTACGGCGCGACCTGCCTCGCCGTCCGCGGCGACTTCGACGCGGCGATGGCGCTCGTCCGCCAGGCGTGCGACCGCCTCGGCATCTACCTCGTCAACTCGATCAATCCGTTCCGCATCGAAGGCCAGAAGACGATCGTCTGGGAGCTGCTGCAGGATCTCGAATGGAACGCGCCCGACTGGATCGTCGTCCCCGCCGGCAACCTCGGCAACACGAGCGCGTTCGGCAAGGCGCTGGCCGAAGCGCATGCGGCGGGGTGGATCAACCGGATGCCGCGAATCGCGTCGATCCAGGCCAGCGGCGCGAATCCGTTCTTCCGCAGCTTCCGCGAGAACTTCGCGCAGCGGCATCGCGTGACCGCGGAAACGATCGCCAGCGCGATCCGCATCGGCGATCCGGTGAGCTATGAAAAAGCCGTGGCGAGCATCCGCGACACCAATGGCATCGTGGCCGAGGTGTCGGATGAAGATCTGATGACGGCGAAGCGCGACATCGATCGGATGGGCATCGGCTGCGAGCCGGCCTCCGCCACCACCCTCGCCGGCGTGCGCAAGCTGAAGCTCACCGGACGCATCGTCTGCGTCCTCACCGGGCACGTGCTGAAGGATCCGGACGCGATCCTGAAGAACGTGCCGGCGGAGCAGATGATCGAGATCGATCCGACGATCGATGCGGTCGAGCACGCTGTCGGCACGAAGTAGTGCGAGAATCAGCGTGTGAAACGCCTCCTCGTCGCAACCGCGGCCGTTCTCGTTCTCGCCTGCGGCGGCCATAGCTCGCCGACCGATCCGCTGTCCAGCGTCCGCACCGGAAAGCTGATCGGCCTGGTGACCATCGGCCCGAACTGCCCCGGCCCCACGACGACGAATCCGTGCACCACGCCGCCGTCCGCGTATGCCGCGCGCAAGGTCGAGTTGTACGACGCCGCGCGCACGAAGCTGCTCGAGACCATCGACATCGACAACGGCGGCTTCTATTCGATCGACCTCGCGCCGAACACGTACACGGTCGACCTGAAGCCGAACGGCATCGACAAGAGCGCCGACGTGCCGAAGCAGGTGGTCGTGACGGCGAATGAAACGACGCGCGTCGACATCTCGATCGATACCGGGATCAGGTGAGTTGATCGTTGGCCGTTGGCCGTTCGCAGTTGGCCGTGGTTCGTTCTCCTGCCAACGGCCAACTGCCCACTGCCAACTAAAAACAAAAAGGCGGACCGAAGTCCGCCCTCGTGCACGTCGTAGACGTCGTTGATTACTTCGACAGGTGCTTGTTGACCAGCGCGGTCATCTCGAACATCGAGACCTGCTTCTTGCCGCCGAACACCTTCAACAGCTTGTCGTCGGCGTTGATCATCCGCTTGTTGGTCTGATCCTGCAGGCCGTGCTTCTTGACGTAATCCCACACCCGCTTGGTCACTTCGCTGCGGGGAATGGGATCACTGCCAACGATCGGCGCCAGGTCGGCGCTCGGCTTGACTTCGGCGGCGAGGCCTTTTCCACCGCCCTTTGACTCTGAGCTCTTATTCGTCGCCATTACTTCTCCGTCCTCTCATTTTTTTGCGATTCTGCGCTTGCTTCGGTCTGCGCGTCAAACCCACCGTACCACTAGATAGCAGATAGCAGATAGCAGATAGCACGAGTTTTCACCTGCTATCTGCGATCTGCTATCCGCTATCGAATCCCCTGCAAGTTCCGCGCGAAGACATCGCGATCGCCCTCGACGTACTGCGCGACGCGCACGTAAACGCAAGCGGCATAAGGCCGGAGCCGCTCCCGCCGCTCGAGCCGGATGATTTCTGCCGCCGCTGCGGATCGGACGAAATCTACCCTGCCGTCCCGCCCGTCACCGCCCTCGTCATCAACATCGCGCCGCGGATGATCTGCCGCAATTGCCACGCACGGTGGCGTGCTGGTACAACCCTTCTTCATGAACCGCACGCTCGCTTTTCTCGTCGCGATCAGTGTGTCCCTGCCCGCCTTCGCCGGTCTTCACGGACCGACGCGCAAGAGCGCCGGAGCGTCGGCCGGGAAGAGCATGACCGGCGTGCATGGACAGGGATCGTTCGCCATGATCCAGTTCGAGCTGTCGCGGGCGTTCCTCGCGCACACCGAAGTGACGTCGGGCGTGCAGGCGATGTTCATCGAACAGCCGAGCCACTTCTTCATCGCCGACGGCCGCGGGAACGAGCACGCCATCGCCCTGCAATCGACCCTCGGCATCCGCCATCATTTCGGCGCGGAGTCTGCGCCGACGCGGCCGTTCATCGAGCTCGCCAGCGGTCCGATGTGGTCGGACAAACGCGTTCCCGCCACCAGCTCGCGCGTCAACTTCTACTCCTACGGCGCGATCGGCGCGACGTTCCACGCGCGCAACGGCTACGCGCCGTACGCCGGCGTCCGCTTCGGGCACATCTCGAACGCCGGCATCGTCGCCGACCGCAACCCCGGCTACAACATCGGCTCGATCGTCTTCGGCGTCCGCTTCGTGCGTTAGACTGCGAAGCCGTGACGCCGATCCTCTGGATCCACGGTTTTCCCCTCTCCTCCGCGATGTTCGAGCCGCAGAAGCGGATCGAAGGCTATCGTCACCTGATGCCCGATCTGCGGGGCTTCGGATCGGCTCCCGCGCCGGATGACGAGATGTCGATGGCGAGCTACGCGCGCGACCTGCTGAACGTCGTCGACGCCGAGCGCTTCGTCCTCGCCGGCTTCTCGATGGGCGGCTACATCGCGATGGAGATGCTGCGCCAGGCGCCGAAGCGCGTCGCCGCGCTGCTGCTGCTTGACACGCGCGAAACGCCCGACACCGAGGAAGGCCGCGCCAATCGCTTCAAGCAGGCGGACGATGTGGCGAAGAACGGGATCGGCGGCGTGGTCGAGGCGATGCTCCCGAAGATGGTGGTGCAGGACGCGTTTCGCGATGAGGTGCGGCGGATCATGGAGAGCGCGTCGCCGCAGGGCGTGATCGCCGCGCTGAAGGCGATGGCCACGCGTCCCGATTCGACCGCGACGCTGCGCAGCGCGACGATGCCGGCGTTCGTCATCGTCGGCGACCGCGACGAGATCACGCCGGTGCGCGACGCGGAGCGGATGGTGTCGCTCCTGCCGCACGCGGAGATGGCGCCGATCGCCCGCGCGGCGCACATGGCGAATTACGAGGCGTCGGAGCAGGTGAACAATCTCATCGCGGCGTTTCTGGGGCGGGCCTTGCGTCCGCAATGAACCGCATCGCCCACTCCTTCGTCGCCGCGATCCGCTCCCGATCGAGCGCCGGCAACGGCAGGGCGCCGTCGCGTTTGCCGAGCTTCGATCCATCGGCGTTCGTCACCAGCGGCAGATGCGCGTACTCCGGCGTCGCGTAGCCGAGCGCGCGCTGCAGTGCGATCTGGCGCGGCGTCGATGAGAGCAGATCGCGTCCGCGCACGACCTGCGTCACACCCTGCTCCGCGTCGTCGACCACCACCGCCAGCTGATACGCGAACACGCCGTCGGCACGACGGACGATGAAGTCGTCGCTCGTCCCCTCGACGCGGCCGCAGAGCCGGTCGTCGAACGCGATCACCTCATCCGGCGCGCGGAAACGAATCGCGCGCGGCACCTTTCCCGGCGGCAAGCCGTTGCGGCAGGTGCCGGGATAGATCGCCTCGCCGGCGAGCGGCGCCGACGCCGCGCGCTGCAGATCGGCGCGCGAGCAGCCGCAGTCGTAGACGAGATTTTTCTCCCGCAGCATCGCGAGAGCCGCTTCGTACAACGCCGTCCGCCGCGATTGAAAGACGACCTCGCCGTCCCACTGCAGCTCGTATCGCCGCAGCGTCTCGAGGATCTCCTCGGCCGATCCCGGCACGACCCGCGGCGTATCGAGGTCCTCCATCCGCACCAGCCAGCGTCCGTTCGCGCGGCGGGCGAAGAGCCACGACCCGAGTGCGGCGACCAGGCTGCCGAGGTGAAGGGGGCCGGTGGGAGATGGGGCGAAGCGGCCGGTTACTTCCACGAGATGTCGAACGTGCAGCTCGGATCACCGTAGCACTGGCACTCCACCTCGACCACGCTCACATTCGTGCCGCCGTGCGACTCGACGCAGCCTTCGAAGTAGCCGAGGGCGCTGGCGCAGTACGCCGGCGAATAGCTCGTGTACTGCGTGTAGATCATCCGCCCCGAGGTGTCGCCGGTCTGCTCATACGTGACCTTGCCGAAATCCTGGAACTGCGTGTGGAGCAGCGCGGAGTGGTTGAAGAACTCGTGGTTCGCCTTCCGGTCGAGCAGCTTGTACGTCGTCGACAGATTGATCAGGGCCGAATACTTGCCGAGCTCGCGGATGGTGTTGTCGCCGCCGCCGAACTGTTCGGCGATGGCGCGGTCGAGCGCCGTGAGCCAGGCGAACGGAAACCACGACGTGGCGAGGATCGCGCCGGTGAGCGCCTGCTTCGCGTCCGCCGGAAGGCGATCCAGTACCTTCTGCATGTCCGCCGGATGCTTGTCCCTGATCCACTGCAGATGGGAGCGGAAGATGCCGCCCTTCAAGCGGCCGGGCGTGAGAACTTCGCGCGGCGTTCCGGATTTCGGCATCAGAGTTTGAGGACCAGCATCGTCATGTCGTGCTGGTTGCCGTCCGGATCGGTGCCGTATCCCGGATGCACGTGCGCCTTGAAGCCGAGCGTCTCCAGCGTCTGCACCGCGTCCGCTTCGAGATCGGAGATGAGCATCGAGTTGAGATGCTTCAGGCCGTTCTCCCGGGCGATGGTGATGAAGTGGTTGACCAGGAGCGTGCCGAGGCCGACGCCGCGCCAGACCGGATCGATCATCCACTTCACGCGCCCCACGAGGCGGAGCGGTCCGCCGTCGCGGCGATGCAGCGTGGCGTCGGCGACGATCTTGTTGCCGTCGACCGCCAGCAGCGGAAAGACTTTGGCGTAGTCGATGTTCCGGCCCCAGCTCTCGATCAGGCCGTGGTTGTCGATCGGGTCCCACGCGAAGCGGCGGTACTCGACCGGCAGGCGGTGAAAGAAATCGTAGAGCGCGTCGACATCTTTTTCGGTGAAGGGACGAAGCAGGATCCGGCGTCCGTCACGGAGCGCGGCCTGCTGCGGATAGTGGTGAGGCATAGTGCGCGGGAGAATATCAAAGGGAGATAGCAGATAGCAGATAGCAGATAGCGGATAGCAAGGAAGCACGCTCGCGTTGCTATCTGCTATCTGCTATCTGCTATCTGACATGAAAGTACGGATCGTTCTCGTCGAGCCGCACGAAGCGGGCAACGTCGGCGCCGCGGCGCGGGCCATGAAGAACTTCGGCTTCACCGATCTCTGGATCGCCGGTCCGCGCCCGCAGCGGCTCGACGACGTCTCGGACTGGTGGGCGAAGGGAGCGAGCGACGTGGCGGAGTCGGCGACGCGCGTGCCGACGCTGGAGGAAGCGCTGGCCGACGTCCACCTCAGTGTGGCCACCACCGCCGTGCGCGCGCGGCAGGTGTTCGAGCAGCTCGCGCCGCACGAAGTCGCGCAGCTCGCCTCCGAACATCTAACCGCCGAGCAGACGCTCGCCGTCGTCTTCGGCCGCGAGGAGTTCGGCCTGAGCGGACGGGAAGTGGCGCTGTGCCAGCGCACCGCCTCGATTCCGACCTCGCCGGCGTTCCCCACCATGAACCTCGCGCAGTCGGTGGCGATCTTCTGCTACGAGCTCGGAAAAGGGCTCCGTCCGGCGCCGAAAGATCGCGAGCCGGCGGCCGGTCATCTGCTGCAGGTGCTCGCGTCGCGCTCGCGGAGTCTGTTCGACGACGTCGGTTTCTTCGGCGAAAAGAACGCCGACCGGATGTGCGCCGAGTTGCAGGCGCTGGCGGGGCGCGCGGTGCTCACCACGCGCGAAGCGTCGCTGCTCCTGTCGCTCGTCTCCCATCTGCAGAAATCCCGCGAAAAACCGTAGAAAAACCTTGCTCCGCGGGTGGAAGCACCGTACATTGCTGCGACTTTGCCGCAAGGCAGACAGAAAAAAATCAAAGGAGTCACGACGAACCCATGGCAACAGGTCCAATGACCAAATCGAAGATCATTGCTCATCTCGCCGAGGCCGCCGAAGTGTCGAAGAAGACGGCGTCCCAGATGCTCGAGGCGCTCAGCGACCTCGCTTACAAAGAGGCCAAGAAAGGCTTCACCGTCCCGGGACTCGGAAAGCTCGTGCTCGTGAACCGCAAGGCGCGCATGGGCCGCAATCCGCTGACCGGCGCCACCATCAAGATTCCGGCGAAGAAGGTCGTGAAGTTCCGCGTCGCCAAGGCGTGCAAGGACGCGATCCTCGTTTCGAAGAAGTAGCTTTGCGTTACCGGTTGCCGGTTGCCAGTTACCGGCAGCCGGCAACCGGCTACTGTTTCTTGAACACTTCCCGCATCAGCTTCGTGTACTCCGCCAGCGGCTGCAGCCCCATCTTCGCGCGACGCTCTTCCACGTGCGCTTCATCCTCGATCGGAAACGGCACGAGCTCTCCGTTGACCTCGTGGAACTGCGTGCCGTAGAGCTGCGGCTTCTTCTGGCCGGTCATCAGCCTGTCGTAGAACGTGGCGTACAAGGCGGGCTGGAGATCGCCGGAATTCATCGCCTTCTCCAGCATCGGCTGGTATCGCAACTGCGCCGCCAGATCGTTGTGCTGCACGATCGTCCACGCCGCGCTGACCCCTTTCATCCCGGCCGCCGCCTTCGTCGGAAAGCCATGCGCCGCGACGATGGCGTCGAGCTGGGCGAGATTCTCCGCGTCGATCTTCTTCAGGGCGGGCGTATCGAGGTCCGCATACCGCGCCTGCTGATCGCGATCGCGCATGGCCAGCAGCTGCGCGCAGAACGCCTTCTCGCTCGCGCCGGCGCAATCGACCGCCGGATCGGCGTTCTTCCACACGCGCTTCGGCGGCGGCGAGTCGATGATGTCGTAGTGCTTCAGCGTCCCCGGCGCGTCGATGAGGAACTCCCTGTCGCGCGGCAGCTCGTGCACCTTCTCGATGTCCGCGCCGGCGTACGCGTGGATGGCGTCGCGATTCGGCCAGTACGAGATCACCACGAACTCCGTGGTGTCGCCTTCGTCGCGGCGGAGGACGTCGACGCCGAGGTTGTCCTTGATCGCGCGCAGCTTCGCGATGCCCGCTTCCTCGAGGTACTTCTGATACTCGTCGGCCCGCGCGTGCGGAACGCGTCCACGCCACATGCGGGCCACCGCCCTGCGGTTCTCCGCGTGCAGCGCAAGGGCGAACATCATCAGCAGAAATGCGATCGCGACGCGTTTCATCGCACCGTCCCCCTGCATTCTCCGAATCCGACGCGCAGTCCGTCCTTCTCGCACCACGCGCGCATGATCACTTCGTCGCCGTCCTCGAGGAACGTCCGCTTCTCGCCCGTCGACAGCTCCAGCGGCTCGGTGCCGCGCCATGTCAGCTCCAGCAGACTGCCGCGCGACTCCTTCGCCGTGCCCGACACCGTGCCGCTGGCCAGCAGGTCGCCCGACTGCAGGTTGCAGCCGTTCGAGGTGTGATGCGCCACCAGCTGCGCCAGCGTCCAGTACATGTCGCGGAAGTTGCCGCGGCTCACGCGCTGCGCCTTGTCCATCTTCGCGCTGCGGATCGAAACCTCGACGTTGATGTCGATCCCCATCCCCGCCGGCTGCAGGTACGGCAGCGGCGCGGGATCGCCCTCCTCGCGCGCGAACGCCGGCACCCGGAACGGCTCGAGCGCGTCGAGTGACACGACCCACGGCGAGACCGACGTGGCGAAGTTCTTGGCCAGGAACGGACCGAGCGGCTGGTACTCCCACGTCTGGATGTCGCGCGCCGACCAGTCGTTGACGATGCAGAGTCCGAAGATGTGATCCTCCGCAGACTCGACCGGCACCGGCTCGCCGATGCGATTGCCGTGACCGATGAACGCGCCGATCTCCATCTCGTAGTCGAGCCGGCGCGACGGACCGAACGCCGGCGGCTGCGACGCGTCATCGCGCGTCTGCCCCGACGGCCGCGCGAACGACGTGCCGCTGATGACGATCGACGAGGCGCGCCCGTGATATCCGATGGGGACGTATTTGTAATTCGGCAGCAGCGGGTTGTCGGGCCGGAACATCGAGCCGACGTTCGTGGCGTGATGAATGGAGGCGTAGAAATCGGTGTAGTCGCGGACGGCGAACGGCAGCAGCATCTCCGCTTCGCGCCGCGGCACGAGATGTCGCGCCGCACGATGCCGTTCCGGAGCTCCCTCGGTCAGCAGTTCCGTCAGGCGCGCCCGCAGCGTGCGCGCCGCCTCACGCCCGTGCGAGGCGAGCTCGTTGAGCGTGCCGTGCGTGCACGCGTCGTCCTGAATCAGTCCGTCGGTGAAGCACGCCGCGAGATCGAGGATCCGATCGCCGATGGCCACGCCGATGTGCGTCTGCCGTCCGGCGCGGAAGACGCCGAACGGGAGGTTCTCGAGCGGAAAGTCGCTCGCGTAATTCGCCGACTCGACCCACGATTTCAAAGCCACCCCAACTCCTTCAGATCGGCCACCGGCTCCTCGAACGAACAGGAGCCGAACGAGATCGCGAATTCACTCCGCACGCGCACCAGGTCCTCGGTTCGCACCGCATGGCCTCGCCATGAAGCGGAATCATCTCCGAATTCGAAGGCCTGCGCATCCGTCTCCATGACGATTGTTTCAGCATGGTGTGGGAGCGCCGCGGCCATGAAGACGTTCACGAACCCGTGCATCGTGCCGGTCGGCGCGTCGGGCTCGTACGTCAGCGGCTTCACGCAGCGCAGCGGATGATGCAGCCCCGCCGTCGCCTTGAACGCCACGCCCCGCTCCGCGCAGTGCTCGATGAAGCGCGCGATGAATGACGCGTCGGGGAAGGCGTCGTGCGTGACGCCGCCGGTGCGGATCTTCGCGCGCAGGCCGCGCTCGGCGAGCGTGTCGATGAGCGCGAGGTCGGTGGTCTCGACGTAGACGATGTCGTTGTCACTGACTTCGACGAGCGGCGCGACGAAGGTGAGCGGATAGTCGTCCGGCACTTCGCCGATCTTCGCCGCCGGGACGACGAAGCGACCGAGCATCCAGGCGTGCTCGCCGCGCCGGTACGCGTCGTAATTGCGCAGCGCGTCCGCCATCGGCAACGCGGCGGGAGGGAACAGCCCCGCGTAATCGATCAGGCCGGAGAAAAGTGCTTTCGCAGACCTTGCCAGCATGTCCAGTAGTCGCGCTGCCGCTGCGGCGCGTCCATCGCGAATTTCGTCGGACGCAGCACCGACCGCGTCTCGAACATGAATGCCAGCGTGTCGGCGAGATAGCGCGGCTGCAGCTCGGCGGACGAAGCCTGCTCGAACGTCGCGGCGTCGGGGCCGTGTCCCGACATGCAGTTGTGCAGGCTCGCGCCGCCCGGCAGGAAGCCCTCCGCCTTCGCGTCGTAGACGCCGAAGATCAGTCCCATGTACTCGTTCATGATGTTGCGGTGGAAGTAGGGCGGGCGGAAGGTGTGCTCGCCGACCATCCAGCGCGGCGGGAAGATCACGAAGTCGATGTTCGCCGTGCCGATGGTGTCCGAGGGAGAGGTGAGGACGGTGAAGATCGACGGATCGGGATGATCGAACGACACGGTGTTGACGGTGTTGAAGCGGCGCAGATCGTATTTGTACGGCGCGTAGTTGCCGTGCCAGCCGACGACGTCGAGCGGCGAGTGATCGAGGCGCGCGCGGTAGAGCTTTCCGAGAAATTTCGAGACGAGCTCGAAGTCGCCGTCGCGATCCTCGAACGCCGCGACCGGCGTCAGGAAGTCGCGTGAATTGGCCAGGCCGTTGGAGCCGATCGGCCCGAGGTCGGGCGGGCGGAGGAGCGCGCCGTGGTTCTCGCAGACGTAGCCGCGCGACGGACCGCTCACTTCGACGCGGAACCGGATCCCGCGCTGAATGACGGCGATCTCTCCCGGCTCTGCTTCGATCACGCCGAGCTCGGTGCGGATGGTCAGCGTGCCGTGTTGCGGCACGATCAGCAGCTCGCCGTCGGCGTCGTAGAAGAACCGATCGTCCATCGAGCGGTTCGCGCCATAGACGTAGACGCCGGCGACTTCGTTCGCGCAGACCGGCAGCAGCCCGTCGACGAAGTCCGTCTCCTCGGACGGAATCGGAAACGGATCCCAGCGGAGTTGATTCGGCGTTTCTTCGAGCTCGCCCCACATCGCGCGCAGCGGCTCGAAGGGCTCGTGACAGACGGAAGGGCGGATGCGATACAGCCACGAACGCCGATTGCCGGCACGCGGCGCGGTGAACGGCGTCCCGCTCAATTGCTCGGCGTAAAGACTGTGCGCCACGCGCTGCGGCGAGTTCTGTCCGACCGGCAAGGTGCGGGCGACGGCCTCGGTCGCGAATTCGTTGCCGAAGCCGGAGAGGTACTCGAACATGCGACGCATTCTATCGGTTGCCAGTTGCCAGTTGCCGGTTGCCACCGCGGCAACTGGTAACCGGTAACCGGCAACGCATCACAGGTTCCCCCGCTTCTCCTGCTCCGCCTCGATCGACTCGAACAGCGCGCGGAAGTTCCCCTTGCCGAATCCGCGCGAGCCCTTGCGCTGGATGATCTCGAAGAACACCGTCGGACGGTCCTCGACCGGTTTCGTGAAGAGCTGCAGGAGATACCCCTCGTCATCCTTGTCGATGAGGATCTTCAGCTCGCGGATCTTCTCCATCGGCTCTTCGATCTCGCCGACGCGCTGCGGCAGCTCTTCGTAGTACGTGTCGGGCACGGCGAGAAACTCGACGCCGTTCGCCTTCAGCCGCGTCACCGTCTCGATGATGTCGCCGCACAGCAGCGCGACATGCTGCACGCCCGCGCCGCCGTACCAGTCGAGGTACTCGTCGATCTGGCTCTTCTTCCGCCCCGGCGCCGGCTCGTTGATCGGGAACTTCACCACCCGGTTGTCGTCCGACATCACGATCGACATCAGCGCCGAAAACTCGGTGGAGATGTCCTTGTCATCGAACGTGATGTAGCGCGAAAAGCCCATCACCTTCGAATACCACTCCGCCCACTCGTTCATCTTCCCGAGCTCGACGTTGCCGACGATGTGGTCGACGATCAGCAGCCCCGCGCTGTCGCCCGGGACATCCGCCGGCGCATACCCAGGCAGGAACGGCCCCTTGTAATCCTCGTAGGAGATGAAGGTGTGCAGCGTGTCGCCGTAGGTGTGGATGGACGCGCGGCGGATCGACCCGAACTGGTCCTTCACGTCGTGCGGCTCGACCGCGGGCCTTGCTCCGCGGCGGACCGCCTCGTGGAAGGCGAAGTCGGCATCCTCGACCTGCAGCGCGATGTCGATCACGCCGTCGCCGTGCTGCCGGATGTGCTCGCTCCAGGCGTGATCCGGACGGAGAGGCGAGGTGATGACGAAGCGGACCTTCCCCTGCGCCAGGACGTACGACGTCGCCTCGCGGTTGCCGGTCTCCAGCCCCGCGTACGCGACTTGGGAGAAGCCGAAGGCCTTGCGGTAAAAGTACGCCGACTGCTTCGCGTTCCCCGCCAGGAACTCCACGTGATGGATCCTCTTCAATTTCAGCGGGTTATGGCCGCTCTGCGGCTCGCGAACGGCGACATTGGTCTCGACGGCGGTCATGCGGTTCTCCTTCTCGTTAGAGGCGCAGATTCTACTGCGCGAGGGGTGTGGACGTCTCGTCCGCACGTGGTCCGTTTCGCCGACTTGTGCGGACGAGACGTCCGCACTCCACTATCTGTAGATGTGTGCAACATTCTGCCCATGCGACTCTACTGCATGTATACTCCGCGCACTTTAAGTAACTTATGAGAGTCATTTCTATTCTCCGCGATGCCAGAACCCACCTGACCGCCGACGGCTGGTCGGTCCGGGAAGGGGCGTTTCATTCGCGCGGAACGGTCGATCTGGCCGCGCAGCGGACCTGGCGCCGGGGAGAGATCGAGGCGGTCCTGCACCTGCTTGTGATCATCGATCCTTCCGAGGGAGAGCTCGAGTTTCTCGAGATTGCGGGAAAGGTCCCGCACGCGCCGATCACGTTCTCCCTCGGTGATGACGACCCCGCTCTGCACCAGGCCCTCGGCGACGAGCTCTTCGCACGCGTGCACGCGATCGCCTACCCGCGCGAGCGGTCGATCACCGCGCCGGCACACGTCGAGGCGCCGGCCGCCCGCACGCGCGCGTCGTTCGCCAGCGGCAACGAATCGCTCGCCCGGGCGTTCGATGCGCTCGACGGCGTGCGCGGCGACCTGCTGAACTTCGCGCTGGAGATGCTGGCCGACGACGGCGAGCCGGCGATCGAGCCGTTTATCCGCCGCTGCGATCTCCTGCACGCGATCGTCATCACCGACCGCACGATGCGCACGAAGAGCGTCCGCCTCGAACGGTCGCGCGTAGTCGGCGCCGACTATCAGTGGATCGACGTCGTCCGCTCGAATGCCTTCGCCGATTACGCGAACGCCCTGACCCGGCATTACGCGTCGCGCTTCGCAAAACGCCGCTTCACAGCCTGATCGGCATCGCCTCGACGCCCCAGATCTCGCGCGCATACTCCGCCACCGTCCGATCGGCGGAGAAGCGTCCGCTGCGCGCGGTGTTGAGGATCGACATGCGCATCCACTCTTCGGTGCGCGTCCACCTTTCCGCCGCGCGATCCTGCGTATCGACATACGCGGCGAAATCGGCGCAGTGGAAGTAGCGGTCGCCGTTCGTCAACAGGTTGACCAGATCGTCGTAATGCCAGGCGGCGAGGCGATCGATGACGGCCCGCAACTCATCCGACACGAACCGCCGCGGATCGTACGACGCCTGCATCGACTCGATCTCTTCCGCCTTCAGGCCGAAGAGGAAGATGTTCTCCTCGCCCACCTCGTCGCGGATCTCGATGTTCGCGCCGTCGTGCGTGCCGATGATGACGCCGCCGTTCAGCACCGCCTTCATGCACCCCGTCCCCGAGGCCTCGGTGCCGGCGGTCGAGATCTGCTCCGAGAGGTCGGTCGCCGGAAACAGCAGCTCCGCCGACGAGACATCGTAGTTCGGCACGAAGACGACGTTCAGCCGTTCCGCGACGCGCGGCGTGGCGCGCACCAGCGCCGCCGTGTCGTGAATCAGCCGGATGATCCGCTTGGCGATGGCGTAACTCGGCGCCGATTTCCCGGCGAAGATCACCGTGCGGTTCACGTCGTCGCCCTCGCCGCGGGCGATGCGGTCGAAGAGCGCCAGCACGTGCAGCACGTTCAACAGCTGGCGCTTGTATTCATGGATGCGCTTGATCTGCACGTCGAACAGCGAGTCGGGATCGACGTCGATGGCGTGCACGCGGTGCAGCCAGCGCGACACGCGCACCTTGCGCAGGCGGCGGATGGCGCGCCAGCGCTCCCGGAATTCGGCGTCGTCCGCGAACGGCTCCAATCCGCGCAGCCGGTCGAGGTCGCGCGGCCATTGATCGCCGACCGCTTCGGTGATCAGCAGCGACAATTCCGGATTCGCCTGCAGCAGCCAGCGCCGCGGCGTGATGCCGTTCGTCTTGTTGTTGAAGCGGCGCGGATAGAACTCGTGCAGCTCGGGGAAGATCCGCGACGTCAGGATCTCGCTGTGCAGGCGCGCCACGCCGTTCACCGAATGGCTCCCGATGATGGCGAGGTTCGCCATGCGCACGCTGTCCGACTCGTCGTCGATGACCGTCATCCGCTTCACGCGCGCGTCGTCGCCGGGATGAACGTCGAGCACGGCGCGGCGGAAGCGGCGGTCGATCTCTTCGATGATCTGCATGTGCCGCGGCAGCACATGGGACATCAATTCACGCGGCCATCTCTCCAATGCCTCGGGCAGCACGGTGTGGTTCGTGTAGCCGAAGACGCGCTCGCCGAGGCGCCACGCCACGTCCCACTCCAGTTCCTCTTCATCGACCAGGATGCGCATCAGCTCCGGGATGGCGATGGCCGGATGCGTGTCGTTGAGCTGCATCGCCACCTTCTCCGGCAGGTCCTGCCACTGCCGCCCCGGATATTTCGAAAAGCGGCGCAGGATGTCGCGGATCGTGGCGGAGACGAAGAAGTACTGCTGCTTGAGGCGCAGCTCGCGTCCGGCGTATTGCGCGTCCGACGGATAGAGCACCTTGGAGATGTTCTCCGAGCGCGTCTTGTCCTCGACCGCCTCCACATACGCGCCGGTGTTGAATTTCTCCAGGTCGAATTCGCGGCTCGATTTCGCCGCCCACAAGCGCAGCGAGTTGACCGTGTCATTGCAGAAACCGGGAGCGGCGAGGTCGTACGCCATCGCGTAGACGTCGTCGGTGTCGACCCAGCGCCACCGTCCGCGGCCGTCGCCGTCGGTGTAGTAATCGGTCCGGCCGTGGAACTTGACCGGGAAGACGACGTCGGGCCGCGGCACCTCCCACGGATTTCCGTAGCGCAACCACGGATCGGGCGACTCGCGCTGCTCACCGTCGACGATCTTCTGGCGGAAGATGCCGAATTCGTAGCGGATGCCGTAGGCGTAGAACGGCAGCGCCAGCGTCGACGCCGAATCGAGAAAACAGGCGGCCAGACGTCCCAGTCCGCCGTTGCCGAGTCCCGCGTCCGCTTCGCGCTCCGCCAGCTCCTCGAGATTGAAACCGAGCAGTTGCATCGCCGCGTCGTATGCGCCGGCCGCGCCGAGGCTCAGGGCGTTGCTCATGAGGAGCCGCCCGAGGAGGAACTCGAGCGAGAGGTAGTAAACGCGCTTCACGTCCGCCTGGTAGTACTTGTCCTGCGTGGCGAACCAGCGCTCCATCAGCCGGTCGCGCACGGAGAACGCGAGCGCCTGGTACGAGTCGAGATCGGTGGCGTTGTACTGATCGCGCGCCACCGAATACATCATGCGCAACGCGAACGCGTCGACGATCGACTGCGGATCGAGTCCACCCGGACGCGGTTTTGGAATCACCCGCGCTCGATTATCCGCCCGAAGGCGCCGATTCCGCACGGCGCTTGATCGCGTCGAGCCAGCCGCGGCGAATGAGGTCGCTGCCCGGATGGATGATCCGCCAGTAGACGCCGAAACGCCGCCGCGCCGCGTCGTCCTTCGCGTGGATGCGTGTCTCGGTGATCAGGCGCGACGTCGATCCGTGCGGCTCGACGCGGAAATTCATCGCCGCGATGGCGCGATCGGGCCTGATCACCGTCGTGCCGATGACGATCTCGCGCGGCGACTCGTCGGCCATGACGAAGAACCCGCTTCGCAACGCGACGTCGAGGATCGGCGCGCGCCGCGATGGATTGAGGATGTTTTCCCCTCCGCCCCTGCCGCCCCGGCGAATCGCCGTCAGCGTGTTGAAGAAACGGATCTCATCCGCACGCACCGCGTGGATGGCATCGAAGATCCGCTCCGGCGTCGCCGCGACGTCGACTTCATGCCGCTCGTCGAACTCCCAAACCGGCATCTCGCGATCGAGCGCCGTCGCAGTTGCGGCGTGCTTCTCCTTCGCCGGCCAGAAGAGCGCGATCGCCATCCCCGCCACCCCGGCGATGATCGCCGCCGTCCCGAACCTGCGCGTCCGCCGGCGGAACATCATGCCGGCGCCTGCCAGCGTCAGGAGCGCACTGAAATACAGCAGCAGCGAGTCGATCATGGGTCGAGCGGATCCATCGCGTCGATCTGCAGCGAGTCCAACGCCGGCGTGAACTCGAGATCGAATTCCGTCAGGCGCTTCAGCAGTTTCGCCGGCTGATATCCGAAGTCCTGTTCGCAACGCTTCGAAAACGCGTCGCTTTCGATGTAGGAGCTCTGGAATGAATCGGTCGTGACCAGCGCCGTCCGTTCGAACGGAATCCCGTAGCGATACATCAGCCGCGCCGCGTTGCGCAGGTTCGTCGTCGTGTGCCGCGCGTGCGGATCGACGAGGATCGCGTCCGCCGGGACTCCGAGCTCGGCGACGAGCGTGTTCTTCATCTCCATCGCTTCGCAATATTGCGTCTGGTTGGGATGAACGTAACCGCCGGAGACGAGGATCAGCGGCGCCTTGCGCCGACGGTACCGGCGCGCCGCGATCTCGAGGCGCAGTTTCGCTTCCGGCGCGAGCGCCCACGACGGCCGGTCGGGTCCGTATCCGGGAACGACGATCACCGAGTACGGAAATCGCTTCCATTCGATCGACGCGATCCGTTTCAGCGCCGCCGCGTTCACCCCGCGCTCCAGCGGCTCGAAACGCCCCGCTTCATCGCGATGATTGATCTCCAGCAACTGCAGCGCGAAGCGGAGGGACGGCTGGAAGAAGAGCGGCATCTCCTCCTCGGCCAGGCTGCCGGTCACGGTGTGCAGCATCCGGGTGTACGCCTCGCTCTTCACGTCGTACGACACCGCGTCGATCGCCGGAGAGCGCGGCGCCTTGCCGCTGCCGTAGACGTCGATAATGTTGTTGATCGCGCGCGCGGCGGCGACCCACGCCGCGGCGGGGAGATCGGCGTCGCGCACGTACGCGCCGCTGCGTCGCAGCTCGTCATCGGTCAATGCGCGGACGCCGTCATTCGTGTCGTACAGATGCCGCAGCGCGGCGCCCGCTGCGGAGATCTCCACGTCGGAGAAACGCAGCTTCTCCCAGTCCGTGCGCAACGCGTCCGCTTTCGCGCGATGCAGCTCCGCCAGTTGCGCGTCGTCGTTCACGGCGAGCGCGACTGCCGGTGTTCTTTCGATCAATGAGAGGAGGTAGAAGTTCTTGTCCTGAACCGGCGCGCGAAGAGGAAGAGGCGCGCGCTTCGGCTCTGCGGCCTGGAGGACCAGGCCGCAGAAGAGCAAGGCGGTTGCAACAGATCCGCGGAGGCTCACTCCACCTTTGCGGTGACGTTCATGACCTTCCGGCCGCATGACGTCAGGACGTTGGCGGTGCCGCTGAACGTGCCGCCGGTTTCGACGAGCTCGCTCGTCACCACTTCTTTGGCAAACGGCGCGGAAAGGCGGTAGTAGATCGTCGGTCCGTCGAACACCGCTTCGATCGTCGTGTCGCCGCGCTGCGAGAGCCCGAAGACTCCGTCGCGCCAGAACTTCCAGCGATCGGAGATCTCGTCGATGCACTCGCCGCGCATCTGCACCTGCAGAGCGCTGTCGCCGGCCGGCGGACGCGATGCCCGTCCCCGGCCGAACAGCGGCACCGGCGCGCCGGTCGTCGCGGCCGCGACGTCATCGCTGCCGTAGAAAAGACGCGGACGCGGATACATCCCGCCCCAGATCAGCGTCCCCATGACGTAGAGATCGGTTGCGCCATTGCCGCGGAACGATCCGGGACGGATATCGAGCAGCCAATACTCGGACGGCGTGCGCGACACTTCGCGCAGCGCTCCCCGCTCATACGCGAAGACGACCAGGTCGCCCTCGCCCATTCCGGCTGCGATCTGCGTCTGATCGCGGCGGGTGAAGTGGCCGATGGCGATGTCACGCGGCTGATTCATCCGGTCGAGGCCGAGATCGGGAACGGTCGGAGGCAGAACGGCGTCGTGAATCTTCGCGATCCGGGTGATGGTCGAGCGCGGGAAGTTTCCGTGGCCGTCGCCGTAGAAGACGCGGATGTTTCGGAACCCCGGGATGATCACGTCGACATTCGAATCGCCGTCGATGTCGGCGAGCCGCGTCGACCACCATCCGTAATTCTCGTTCTGCGGCAGGTAGCGGCTCTGCACCGCAAACCGTCCGCCGCCCATGCCGCGCAGGATCACGAGGTCGAAGGCGCAGCGAATCACCAGATCGGGCAACCCGTCGTGATTGAGATCGCCCGAGGCCACCCGGTAATCGGGAAAGATCTGCGCCAGCTGCGGGATGCGGAACGGCGCGAGGCGCTCGAACGTGCCGTCGCCGAGGGAGCGGAGCACGGTCACGTCGGTGGCCACGTCACGGACGCCGTCCGGACGGACGGGGCTCAGGATGAGGAAGTCGTCCTTGCCGTCGGCGTCGACGTCGGCGATGTAAGGCTGGGGGCCGGCGGAGATATCGATCGGCGTCGGGTAGTTCCGCGACGCGTCAGCAATGTAGAGCCGGTACATCGGTGCTCGTCCGCCGCCGCCGCTCGGATCGACCTGCACCGGCACCATTACCGGCGTGGTCATGGTGAGCAGGTCGACGCGTCCGTCGCCATTCACGTCGAGGATGCCGACGACCTTCTCGCCACTCGGGAGGGCGAGATCATGCTCCGCGACGAGAGCGCCCCCGTTGTTATTGAGGATGACGTTCCGCTCCTGGATCAAATCGTCCAAACCGTCGCCGTTGAAATCGGCCACGATCGGAAACGGCTCGCCGGAACGAACGATGAAGCCCGGAGTCAGTTGTGCGGCGGCTGCGGATGCGAGAGCGAAGGCCAGAACAGTTACCGCCGAAAGTCTCATCGAGGTCCTCCGATCGACAGGTAAACAGCTTGGAGATTGAATCTTACGTCCGCAGGCGGACGCGCGCGCGCATCAATTGCGACAGCCTCGGCCGCTAGCCGGGGATCGAGATCTCGCGCACCACTTCTTCTTCGACTTCGGGCGTCTCATCGATCTCCGGCCCGTCGCCGGTTTTACGCTCGGCGCGCTTCTCGGCCTTGCGGAGCTTCCGCTCGCGCTTCAGCTGCTCGCGCTGCCGCTTGGTGACTGACGGTCGTGCACTTCCCATGGCATCCTCTTCCGTTATGGCGAAGGTCGCTTCATTTGAGCGGCCGTCGCCGAGTTATTGAGAACACGAACGCACAGCGCCCGCCAATTCAGGATTCGTACTCCGTCCGGCAGATGGAGAGCCTGATCGACCCGGAATCGCGGTCAGCCAGGGGCCAGGACTGACGTCTTGAGAACAGATACAGCCGGTCTGAAGGCGGTTTTTTATGATTTTTTGGCCTTCTGAGCCGCCGGCGGCGCAGTTTTCCTGCTGGCCTGAAGAGTCCGGTCTTTGAGGCGCTGCGCTGTGCGCCGCCGCTTCTCGATTGCTGCTCGCGCTTTTTCGCCGTTGCGTGCTGACATGTGCGCCTCCCGGCTCGGACTGTACCACGTTTCCCTCCCCGAGGCCGTCCGGCCCTCTCGTGGTATCGTCATGGGCTTCGCCCCTCACGCCCGACACCCGGAATCGAAGGAAAGGCAGAACCCGTGACCATAACCGCCAGCGTGCCAGCTGACGTCAGCATCGTCCCCGAGTCCATCAAGCGCCGCTCCGACACCCCCATCGTCTCCAGCCTCGGTACCGAACCCTGGAACGCTCCATGGTGGAAGCCTGCCAAGGGAGACGCGCCGACGTTCTACTACATCATCACCATCCACATCCTGGCCCTGATCGGCCTGGTATTTTTTGCCACGCCCGGATGGCGCATCGCAGTCGCCACGGTCGCGCTGGCGTGGATCGGCGGCCTCGGCGTCACGGTCTGCTACCACCGCACGCTGGCCCACACCGCCCTTCGCCTGCACCCCGTCGTGAAGCATCTGCTCATCTTCTTCGCCATGTTCAACGGGTCCGGGTCCCCCGACTCGTGGACCGCCAATCACCGGCAGCATCATTCCAAAGTCGAGACGCCGGACGACATCTCCAGCCCCGCCGTCGGCGGCTTCTGGTGGGCCCACCTCCGCTGGCTCTGGCAGGCCGGAAAGATCCCTCTCGACCGCTGGTGCCCCGACCTCAATCGTCCCGAATACCGGATCTGGAACCGCATGCAGATCCCCATGCTGGCGGTATCGCTCTTCGGAGGACTGGCCTTCGGCCTTCCCGCCTTCTTCTGGCTCGGCCCCATGCGGCTCGTCGTCTCGCTGCACGCTCAATGCTTCGTCAACAGCATCGCCCACATGCGCGAAGGACGTGAAGCGGGCGACGATTCATCCCAGAACATCACCTGGCTCGCGCCGTTGCATTTCTTCCAGGGTGAGAACTGGCACCGCAATCACCACGCAAAACCCTCCGCCGCCCGCCTCGGCTGGAAACCCTGGCAACTCGACTTCGGCTGGTACGCCATCGTGTTATTGGAGGCCGTGGGACTGGCGACGTCCGTAAAGCGAGTGTCGCAGCAGGAAATGTCGTCGTAAGGAAGACGTGCCTTGTTCCGCGTCGGCCCATCGCATGCTCCGACGAAGCGTCAATTCCTCAGTCATAAAAAGCCTCGGCTACTCGGCAGCCGACCAGGTCCTCGAAGTTCAATTCCGAAACGGCCGCATCTACCAATACATCGGCGTCCCCGCAGAGGAATACGACGCGTTGCTGAGCGCGAATTCGGTAGGTGGCTATTTCAATAAGATGATTCGAGACCGATACGAGGCGCGGCGGGGGGCTTCTGCTACGTAAGTCGCGCGCTGTGGCCGGCGGGCCGAAGCCGGGCCGCGTCGGCTTCTCGGCGAGTCAGCCGGCGCCCGGGTGGTCGAGTCATTCCTCGTCCATTGGATCGTCCTCATAGCCATCTTCTTCGTTAACTCCCCACCAACGATTTCCGGCGGCAATGACGATGTCGTAGCCAGCAACTACCATCGCCGATTCGGCGTCCTCTGCGGCGTCAGGCACAAACCGTGGTGCACCGCGAAAACCGGCATGAGCAACTGCGTAGAAGAGCGCCATCACCGCCGTCATGTAGTTTGGATGGACAAACTGCGATAACCACTCATGTGTCGCGCGACGGCAAGCTGCGAACTCGGAGCGATGTTCAATTCCGATTTCGAGCTCCGATTCAACGGTTGCGAGAATCGCGGATATCGGGCGCGATCCCAGCCTCTGCCGCCAAAAGCGGCGTGCATCTTCCGGTTCAACGGCTGTGATGAAACCTGCGCGCAGACCGCGGTCAGCCAGCAAAGCCAATGTCAAGTGACTACTCTCAACATGATTCGCAGCATCGCCTTCGCCTGGCAGTCAAATCCCGATCGGACAAGTCGATGCACGGCGGCGGCATTGTTTACGACAGATCCGAGAAGCATGAACGGCAATCTTTCCTCTTTTCCCTCGCAGTCATATGGCTCGTGCTTCACGCGCCAGAGAAGGTTATAAGCCGCCAACCAACCAATCTCCTCCTGGAAAAGTCGCAGCCACGGCTGAAGATAGCGGTTGGCCGCGCGTACCGCCGCTCTCTCCCGCGACGGCCGCATGAGATCGACGGGTCGATGTTCGAAGTCGAAGTTGTCCCGTGCGAGAAGACGGATCCACGCCATCTCGATCTGATCATCAATGAGGTTTTCGTGATCGCGTAGAGCTTTGCGTGTGTCGCGGGATTTTGGCACGGCCCGATCCTACTTCAACGGCGTCAACCGCCATGCTTTGGGTCCGGCTAACGGTCCAGAGGTTAACCCGCGCGGCCAGGGCCCTCGTGCCGAAGCCAGAGCGGCGCGCCGCATGTGAGGTGCGCGAATGTGCGCCGCGTGACGCCGTGCGGTCTTGACTTCCCGAGCCGGCTCGGCCGGCGGGCCGAAGCCGGGCCGTGCCAGCTTCTGCGGCGAGTTGGGCCGCCCGACTTCATAGACGCTCGACACCATCGAGCTTGCTTAGGGTCCTATCGAAGGTGCCAAGTGGTAAGTGACCAGCCTTTCGTGCAATTTCGAGCACCAAACAGTCTGAAAACCCCAAGGCGGGTCTTTGACGATAGCGCTCCAACGCCGCCTCCACGACCTCAACGTCTTGGACTGCGACCTTTTGATGGTTGAGCAGCATCTCCACAGCCATCGCGATTTGTGAGTGGTCGAGCTCATATGCCGAGCTGAGAACCCACGTTGTTTCCGCCAGAACGACAAGGGAAACCCACACTCCTCGGCTTATGAACGATTCGGCCGCTTCCACCTGTCTGTCTTCATCTCGAGTAATCAGACGAACAAGGACGTTTGTGTCAACGGCGCGCATGCTTCTCCTGCGCGTGTTGTGAAATGGCTCGCTTCAATTGTTCAAGCGTTCGGGTTTTCGGTCGTTTTGCGAAGACTGCCCGGTGAATGTCCTCCGACGAGAATCGACCCGCCTTCCGAACCAACACCTTGTCACCGTCCTGCTCCCACTCGAGAACGGAGCCAGGACCAATCCCTAACTTTCGACGAATTTCAACTGGCACGGATATCTGGCCTTGAGCTGTGACCTTGGATTGCGGTAGTGGCATGTGTGGATAGTACCACGGTAATCGCCGGGCCTGAAGTCGCTTGGCGTGCTGGCTGCCCCGCAGCGATAGCAATCGGCCTCTCGCAAAGCATGACCCGTTCGCCCACTTGTTCGTCGGGGGAGTAAAGCACAGAAATACCTTCGGCCAGTATCAGCGGTTGCCGCCAGACAGCGGCCACCTTTTCGGTCGGCCCAACGGATTAGACGTTAAGCTGCGCGGCCAAGGCCCGCGTGCCGAAGCCGGAGCGGCGCGCGGCGCGCTGCATGTGAGGCGCGCGAATGCGCGCCGCGTGACGCCGTGATGGTTTTGACTCTAACGAGCCGGCTCGGCCGCCGGGCCGAAGCCGGCCGCGTCAGCTTCTACGTCGAGTTAGCCCGCTCGATTCATGGCGGTCTGCCATTGAGGGCCTAGATCCAAAGTGTTAACCCAATGCTCAACATATTCTCTGTCGAGGTTTGCACCTTGGACTTTGATTATACCCACCGCATCGTTCATCTGCCGTTCGGACTCGCCCAATTTAGACCACCATAACTTAGTGATCAGGATGTCTTCGGCACTCGCGGTCTGAAGCCGCACGCCAGCAATGTCGACGATCTCTCGACGCGCAAACCGCGCGGTGTCGAACGGCGTATCCTGCCGAATAATTAAATCCACCTTCCACATAGTCGCGTAGTCAATGACTTGGAACTGCGACCTGCGCTCGAAGGCGTCAAACGCATCGTCGTTGTCCCTGGCAAAATGTGAGGACGGAAACTGTTCAAGAAAAACACACAACTGTTCAGCTGTCGGCGCTATGACGATGTCTATATCGTTGGTTGATCGCGGTATGCCATGCGCCGAACTTGCGAATGAACCGGTAACGAAATATACAATGCCGGCCTGCTCAAGCGCGGCACGAAGCTTTTCGAAAACATCTCGGACGCTCAAAACCGGCTTCCGTTACGGTAGAGAAGATTCAAGAACGCACTGCGGACTTGTGCCTCCGAAAATTCTGGATGCCGCCGCCGGATGCCAGCGAGTGCGGTTTCGCGAACGGCGTCACTAAGTTCAGCCGCGATCTGCGCGCGCCGTGCCGTTCCAGCTGCCCGATAGAGCTCCAGATGAAGCGCCTCAACCTTCGGAGAGGTATCACTAATCGCTGCCACGGCATCACGATAGCATGCAGCCAAGAATGACAAAACACTGCGCTTGTTTCGGACGTCCGGGTAGCCTACGGCGGGGACCTCTCGGTGCTGCACGCCCAGCCGCGGGCGTCACGCGCATGGCTCGTGTAAACGCGGGTTCTCTTGGATTCCGGTCGGGCTAACGGTCTAACGGTTCACTCGCAAGACGCAGTCAGGTGCACCGCGGGCAGAGCGGCGCGCCGCTTGACGCGACTAACGGTGCAACCGGCGGAAGACGTCTGCAAGCGGCGTGACGCCGGGCGTCTTGGCAGGATCGAGGCGGCTCGGCCGCCGGGCGCGGGATCCGGCGTCTTGTCGGGTGCTACCGTGAGTTGGGCCGCCCGCCACAACGGTCATTCTGCATCGTGCTGTCTTTGAAGCTGCCGCATGGCAGCGGCAGTAACTTGCCGAAGCGATGGCCCTTATCGGTTGAATTTCCGACAGCCTTGCTAGGCTTGCACATTCCGTGACGCGCTCCACCTGCACGGAGACGCTTTGCGCGCTTTCGCTTGTGATGCATGCGATCCTTTTAACTACCAGCGAGCTGTTGCAAAATTGCCTGCTCAATGTTCTGCGGAAGCTCGATTGAAAGGAACCACGCTTGCGGATATAGATAGTCCTCGCCCTCTTCATCGACGACGCGGACCATACCATGCGCCTCAGCGACGGGATCGCTCAGAACCTCGTAGATCTTCCGCAACTCAAGAGACGCCTCGTACTCGTCATTTTGAATACAGACCGCGAAATGTCTCGACGTGTCGTTCATGATTGTTTGAATAGAAGGCGCTTGATCTTCATCTTACGCTTGCCGATACCGTGAGCTTCAAACCAATGCAGTTCCGCTTCCACAATCGTACCATCCTCCAGACGAACGGTGGCCAGGCCCTTCATTTTGCGCCAGTTACCCCTGCCGTAGAGCCGTACCAGCCGACTCAAAATGTGGATCCCGTGGCCTGACGCGATCGTCTCCGTAGCCCGAATGGCATCAACGATCTCGAACTTCACAGCGATGAGCTTACCTCAGACAAGAACTGCATGAGACGCTCAACTTGGTGAAGACAAGTATGAGGTTCTTGACATTGCTATTCGTACTCGGCACGTGTCATCGCAGGACGGACGGTTACGTGCAACGGCGGCAGCCGAGCTCCCCGTTCGGGCGAGAGACGCGACGGACGCAACGCGCAAATCCTCTGTCGGCCCAACGGTTCAGTGGTTAAGCTGCACGGCCAGGGCCCACGTGCCGAAGCCAGTGCGGCGCGTGGCGCGCTGCATGTGAGGCGCGCGAATGCGCGCCGCGTGACGCCGGGAGGTTTTGACTTCCCGAGCCGGCTCAGCCGGCGGGCCGAAGCCGGGCCGTGCCAGCTTCTGCGGCGAGTTAGCCCGCACCCTTGTTCCGTTTAGCGACCGCAAGCAATTTTTCAAGATCCGCAAGGTCTTTCTGCCGCCCAGCTACTCGCTTGTTTCGTATTAGTTCATCCCAGCCGAGAAGAGCAACGGGCTGATCATCCATCAGCGTCTGTACACGCTGTTCCCAGGCAGAATCAAAGTCGACGCCGGAGATAGAGGTAAGAAGGTCGATGCGGTTTGGCGGATGGCCGAGTTGCAGGACTCGGCCCCGTTCGAGAAGATCCTGTTCGACGATACCCAAGTTTCCGAAGCCAAATACGTTAAGCACTGTGAGAACGCGACTCACATTGTCTGGCGTAGTGCGGATGAGAAAATCAATATCACCCGTAAAACGGGGATAACCATGGAACGCGACGGCATGTCCGCCGACGACGACATATTCAACGTTGTGAGAGTTCAACAACATGATGAACTCTCTCAAATCGGCCTGCAGCTTCGCCAAGAGCACTCCGTTGCCGCTCTATCAATTCCAAGAGCATCGCGAGTCGGTCTTCGGGTGCAAGCTCCGCATAGAACTGATCATCCGCCTGATCCGCATCTTCGAAACTCTGGAATATCTGAACAACGCGGTCCATGACCACACTTTAACATGCGTCGATGTTCGTTCACCATACGCACGCTTCTGACACGGGAGCAGAGACTCCGAACGGATACTTCGTCCGCGAGTGGCTCGTGGAGCGTCGATCAAGCACTCAACCAAGGCGCATGCTCTGCTTTCGAGGCTCCAGCGCGTCGTTCGCTGGCGGCGCCAGGTACTCGGCGATCACCTTGACCTTGACGGTTCGGCGTCCGTTGGAGTGCTAAGGCTCTTGCGCGGTGTCGGGCTAACGGTCGTTTGGGCCGTGCGCCCATCGGCGTGTATTCGATAGCAGCGCCTCCTTTACCGAAAATCGCTCGTTTGTGGTGCACGTGCGGGGCTGGGAGGGGGAAAGTGCGGCAGCGAGATTCGAGGTCGGGCTAACGGATCAGACGCTAAGCTGCACGGCCAGGGCCCTCGTGGCTACGGCAGTGCGGCACGCCGCGTGCCCGCATTTGAAGCGCGCGATGCACGGGGCGTGACGCCGTCCAAGTACCGCTGAACGAGCCGGCTCGGCCGGCGGGCCGAAGCCGGGCCGCGCCGGGTTCTACCTCGAGTTAGCCAGCGTCTTGAGGAATGCGATCTGCCCAATACGCGGGCCGTTTGCTTTGGTGAGCCACAGCAACAATATAGAGAGTATTCGCTTCTATGACATACATGATGCTGTAGGGAAACTTCACCAAGACCTTAGCACGTACACCAAGATCGATTACGGGCGCGATTTCGGGGTACTCTTCGATGTATCTTGTCGCCGTCTTCAGCTCACCAAGAAAGCGATCCCCAAGGCCCGGCGCTTTAGCGTCATAGTAGTCAACGGCTTCCGCGACCTCTGCCTCAGCTGCTTCGTGATAACGGGATTTCATCTATTTACGGTCACGCGCCTCAAGCCGAGCAAATAGCTCCTCAGAGGAAACAGAGCGAGCCTTCCCGCTTCTTAGCTGCTCGTACCGTCTCGCAGCTTCTTCAACCCAAAGACGCTCATTCTCTTCCGGAGTCAGGTGCTCGAGACTATCGAGGAGACTCTTTGCGAGTGCAGCGCGTGCTTCCAGGCTCATCTGGAGGGCTTCGGCGGTGATCCGTTCGAGATTGCGTTCCATGTCTTCAATTCTACCTCTTCACCCAAGGGCGTCGGATGCTCGTTCTACGTTCCGTAGAAGTCTTGCGTTCTCGGGCGTTCCGAGGGACGCTCATGCTGAGGTGAGACGATGAGCAGCAAGGCTCGCAGCATGGCACGTGAGATCGCACGCCGCGGCAGCATGGCCGATTTTGACGACTGCTTCTTTGAGGTGATCGTAGAACCACTTCGAGACGAACGCCGGCTGTGCCCGAAGTGCCGCGCCGCAGCCAACGCGACCACCGGGAACTCTGGCACCGTTGTTCACGAGGACCCTTGCAGAAGTTCCTGATCAATCAAGCAGCGATCCCCGTCGACAATCTCGCGAACGCACGACTTACAGGAAGTACCAACGCCCGCGTGTGGTCTGGCTAACGGTCCAGAGGTTAACCCGCGCGGCCAGGGCCCACGTGGCTACGGCAGCGCGGCGCACGGCCTGCCTGCATGTAAGTCGCGCGATGCAGGCCGTGCGCCGCCGTGCAGGTTTTGATTTTCCGAGCCGGCTCGGCCGGCGGGCCGAAGCCGGGCCGCGCTGGGTTCTACCTCGAGTTAGCCCGCCCGAAATTTTGCCGCGCGCCATTGTTCGTCAAGCTCGAGCTCTTTTATCCAGCGTTCGATGTACGCGTAGTCAAGCGTCTCAGCCTTCATCCGAATGATACTTGCGGCGTCTTCTAACTGGCGTTCCGATTGCCCCATCTTTGCCCATTCAAGCTTCGCCAAGAGAATATCCTCAGGCGTTGTGACGGTGAGCTTAAGACCGCCCAAGTCCTCTTCCCTCCGCCGTGAAAATTCCATCTGACTGAAGGGTCGCCCTTTGACAAATATGAAGTCGATTCTCCATCCGGAGGCGAAATCGATGATGTTGAACATCTGCCCATCAGCGAAGGCTTCGAGGGCATCTTCTTCCACTGCGTAATACTGATCGCTGGGGAACTGCTTGATAAACGCAATCAGTTTCTCGCGCGTGGCGGAGATGACGAAATCGATGTCTTTTGATGCCCGTGGCTCGCCGTGGATCGAGCTTGCGAAGGACCCTGTCACCATGTACGGGATATCTGCGGTCTCGAGCGCACTCTTAACCTTCCTAAAAACGCTGTCGACGCTCAACGATTTCTCCGTTTCTGGGGGAAAAGGCTTTCCGCCAGCAGCCGGTTAACGTTGGCATCGGTGCAATCTGGGCGGCGCATGCGTAGCCCTGCGACGGCGAGCTTATGCGTAAAATCGCTCATCTCGACAGCCGCCTGAAACCGCTGTGCAGGCGTGAACGAACGCAGGATCGCCATCTGAATGGCGTGTGCTTGGGCGGAGGTATCGCGAGGATGCATCTTCGCTAACTTATCATCCGCATGTCGTTGACACCAGATGCGAGCATCGGACAGCACGGCGCCTCAGGTGACGACCGAGAACGTCACGCTTGCCGATCGTCAACGGCGACGGAGCATCACGCGTTCTATTTCGGTGCTGGTCGGGCTAACGGATCAGACGCTAAGCTGCACGGCCAGGGCCCTCGTGCCGAAGCCAGTGCGGCACGCGGCGCGCCGCACTTGAGGCGCGCGAATGCGCGCCGCGTGACGCCGTGAAGTCCGTACCGCACGAGCCGGCTCGGCCGGCGGGCCGAAGCCGGGCCGTGCCAGCTTCTGCGGCGAGTTAGCCCGCCAGTACGCTGTTAGACGGCGACCTTTTCAACATATGAATGAGGTGACGGAACAGATTCCCCGTTTTCACGCAGGCTTTCGATATGCAATTCGATCGCCTCGCGAATGAGATCCAATGCCTCTTCGCGAGTCTCCCCTACCGCCACACAACCCGGGAGATTCGGGACATACGCTCCGAAGGACGTTTCACCTTGCTCAAGGATTACGACGTATTCCATGTGTGGTGGCACCTATGGCTATTTAAGACCAGCTCGTTTCCAGATACTGGCGAGAGTTCCTACTGGAACATCTACACCTGCTTTCCCAGCAACGGTCACGGTTCCTGGCTTATTGGGATGTCGAAACTGCCGATGACTACCTTTGTACGAACCAGACGCCAACCATCAGCTTCAAGCGTGGCGATCACGTCCCTCACCTTCACCGTCGAAGAAGAGGACCCGAGCGGCGTTGTGATGTCCACCCCCTAGCCAATCTCGGTATCCGCCGAGAGGGGCTCGCGAGGTTCCGACCACGCCCGCCACGACTGGCAGCCAGCACTACAACCGCTTTCTCGACTTTCGAGCGGTTTTGCGTGGTCCTTCCTGTGAGGCCCTAAACGGGAATTCATCACCGCCGTGCAGAAAAATCCGCCCGACGAGCGATTCGTCCTCGCGGTAGGCCCAGCCTCGACCAGCGACATCGGTGCCATCATCGTCCCCGAGCCATGACCACTCGATCAGTGGCCGATCATCCTCTGTCGAGACGCGGTAATCCATGTCTCCGGACAGGGCGCAAAACTGAAACCCTCCACCTTCTCTCGAATCAAATTCGATGAATGCCGGGACGACCAAGTCGAGATCCGACTGCTCCCAACCCTCCACCGAAATGATCCGCCATCGACCAACAAACACCGCTCTACCGCTGTTCATGGTCGGGCAGTTTATAGGCACACTCCTCGGTTTTGCGAATCCAGTGGGCTCTACGGAATCGCGCGGTGAGTGCGGGCGGGTGGGGGAGAGTGCGTTCTCGACATTTTCGAGTCGGGCTAACGGATCGGACGCTAAGCTGCACGGCCAGGGCCCGCGTGCCGAAGCCGCAGCGGCACGCGGCGCGCCTGCATTTGAGGCGCGCGAATGCGCGCCGCGTGACGCCGTGAGGTTTTGACTCTAACGAGGCACCTCGGCTGCCGGGCCGAAGCCGGGCCGTGCCAGCTTCTGCGGCGAGTTAGGCCGCGCCGCACTTCAGCGTACGAACTGACAGGAGGTCTTCGTCACTAACGGATCGAACATCTCCAGTGGCAAGCGTGACCAAAGCCTGCGTACGACCCGATGCCGTAACGAACTCTACTTCAACCGCGTCGGCGCCGTACAGTTGTACCACGGCGCCAAGATCTCCACGCCTAAGCCCCTGCTCCGGAAGATCGCGATTCAACACAACGGTGTCGAGTTCTTTGTAACCCACGGTTATTCTCCTGGATACGCAGTCACCAACTGCGGATACTTCTCACCATTAAGAACGATCCAAACGGTTATCATGCGCGCATGTCGCCCCGACGGCCCTATGAGGGTACCACGGACCTCGTATTTCTGGCCGTACGGGCTTCCCTGCCCCACAACAGCTTCACCTGACCGAGCGAGCTGCAACAGATCCTTCTGCAAGCGTTCCCAATTGTCTATCGTGTAGCCGAGTACCGAAAAGAATGTTGTTTTGAAGCGACCGATCGGGTGTGTTGCCGAAAGCAGGTAATCACAGATCTTGGTACGTGAAATCGTTGCGGACTCGCCACCCGGCAGCCGCAGAGGAAACTTTGATGGCGGTTCGTTAGCCATATTGATCCAGCTTCCGTGACGTGGTTGAACGCCCGGGCGCAGGCTGAGAGATATTAGCGGAAGGACCACCGTTCGCAAATGGAAGCGGAAAGGTTCCGATTGCCGTGCCCTCGTCGGACCGATGGTTGCGACGAGAGGTCAGCCCCGAAAAGCCGCAACTAGTTCGTCCGATTTACGCGATACTCGCTGTCGTTGCCAGCTCTTGCGTGGCCGAGGCCTTGTTAGGCTGGCGCGTCAGGTTGCCCTGAGGCCACCAGCGGTATGCACCTCCCCTGCTGGAGCGACTCGGTCATGGCGCACAAGGTCGGGCGGGGGAAACGTGCGGTCGCGGGATTCGTTGTCGGCCTAACGGTCTAACGGTTCACCCGCAAGACGCAGTCAGGTGCGCCGCGGGCAGAGCGGCGCGCCGCTTGACGCGACTAACGGTGCAACCGGCGGAAGACGTCTGCAAGCGGCGTGACGCCGTGCGTCTTGGCAGGATCGAGGCGGCTCTGCCGCCGGGCGCGTGATCCGGCGTCTTGTCGGGTGCTACCGTGAGTTAGGCCGCACGATCCGCGCGAAAACCGCTTTTACAATCTGACCTACGACGCTTACCTTCGACCGTTACAGTAGCTCCAAGCGTGACTGCGACGCCAATTGACCGATTGTCCTAGGGAAGCCGCCCGAGCTGAAGCATCTGCCGTCCATCGTCGACATGAGCGTTCCAGGCTTGTGCGGCCTCGTCGAAAGCCTGTGCGTACAAGTCTGTCCATGCTGGCCCATGTGAGAAATTGCCGTAGTCCGAACTGTTCTTATTTGGCACATTCCAACTCCAAATGTAGTATCCGAGAATCTTGCGGTCGCAACTTGAAGTTGTATCGAGACAGACCGGTACGGATATCGCTTCAATCGTATAGCTGTCCCATTCACTGCTGACGGGACTATCCCGTAAAACAGCCTCACTATTCGCGCTCCCGGGTGTCGCGCTATAAAGATCGGGCGTGCTCAGGCTTATCGGGAAGGTACCGTCGTCATTCATGCCGTAATACGGCTGAATCGCGCCTTCCAGCGTATCTATAGCCCAACCATCAGAAGACGGCAAGGAGCTGTGCACCATTCTATCTGTTTGCTCATCATGGGGCTGCTTGTAATTTCCCGGCGAAAGGCTGAAGCGGATAGCCTGGACAAACACAACTTTTCGACAGCCACATGAAACTGCACCACATTGCGCTGGTTTGAATGTAAACCGGAGCGTCACGCGGCCAGGACCAGGATATGGCTTTGACGGTGGCCAGTATGGATCTTGCGGTGTACTGAAGTAGAACACGCCGCACGTAGCGGGCTTTGGTGGGTCATCGCAAGGACCTGCGCCGAGAAGAAGAAACGCAACTGCGATACTTGAGGTGGTAGGCCTCATCGTCATGGGGGCCTCCTATCACCGAGGTGCATGAGGGTTTGTGCGTGACGTGCGTAACGTGATTATCAATCTTCCGAATTACGCGTGTCAAAGGTCGAAGACGTCGCCGAGCGTTCGTGCCAGTTTTCCTGAGATCTTTCGGGAGCGGCCGTTTCTGCATTGCGGCCTAACGGATCAGACGTTAAGCTGCGCGGCCAGGGCCCACGTGGCCACGGCAGAGCGGCGCGCCGCCTGCCTGCATTTGAAGTGCGAGATGCAGGCGGCGTGACGCCGTGCAAGTTGCGCGGAACGAGCCGGCTCGGCCGGCGGGCCTAAGCCGGGCCGTGCCAGCTTCTGCGGCGAGTTAGGCGGCGGCGGACGTTCGGACGAAGTTGTTGTCTACACCATGGCGTTCTTGCTTACAGACCGCCGTAGAGTGTCATTCATTCCTGAGCGGGGACATCGTAGTCGCTTTCGGCGGATGAACATCAATTCGCGCCGTCTTGCCGTGGATAGCGCTTTCGATTCCAGCCGTCACCAGGGCCGCGGCGCGATCCCACGTTTCCTTGGCGTTTTGGTGAAGCCCATTCCAAGGTGGAGGCAAAGGCAGCGTCCGCTTTCCAATATGACTCGTTTCCAGTGCCGGCAAGGACTGAGCAGCGAGACGAAACTCGTCAACTGTTTCGCGCAATTGCCAAACTATACCTTCATATTCCTTTGAGAAATCTTGCGTGCCCAGCAATACGATGCTTCTAGCACGTGTGCTGAGCCGATGCTCAAATAAACCTGCTATGCCTTTATCGGCGACATCGAGCCTTTCGACAGACTGTAGCCAAATCGCGCGGAACACGGCCGAAAGGGCTAAATTCAAAAGATCAGCCGTTTCGCCCACAAAGCGCAGAGTTTCGTCCCTAACTGCAATGCGCCGATCGCGAATCTTGAACAACCACGATAGTAGCCCAGCTCCGAGAAGTACGGGCACAACTGACGTTAGTAGCTTATTCTCGCCTAGCTGGGTTAGTGCATACGTGACGTCGTGGAGCATAGATCCTCCCCTGAAGTTCTGCAGCGCGTCCTCACCTAACAAAGAGTTCTAGAGTATGAGCTTAAAGTCGGCCGATTCGCTGCGAGACTGATTTCGCGCACCGAGTCTATTCCGGCGAGCAGCTGCCAGATACCCAGGCATGGTTAGCCATGGCGGCGAAGAGATTGAGACGGCGTGGCGGCGTGGCGGCGGGGCAGCGACAGTTGCGCGACGCACAGTTCTGTCCTGGGGCACCGCAGCGATGCTTTACTCGTCGCACTCATGGGAAAGCTAGCTTGCGCCGATCAATTGATGCCGCGAATGCGGCCACCTTGTCCTCGTCCGCCTAACGGATCAGACGTTAAGCTGCGCGGCCAGGGCCTACGTGGCTACGGCAGAGCGGCACGCCGCTTGCCCGCATTTGAAGCGCGCGATGCAGGCGGCGTGACGCCGCGCAAGTTACGCTGAACGAGGCGGCTCGGCCGCCGGACCGAAGCCGGGCCGTGCCAGCTTCTGCGCCGAGTTAGGCCGCCGGCGCCGGCTGAGAACTGCGGTTCACTCTCAGTGATGACGCTCATGGTGCATTCGTAGACGAAAGAATGTAGCTACAACGTTAAGAGCCATAAACAAACCGACGACCAATACTGCACGTGCATTCGTGATCACGAAGAGTTTCAATGAGAAATCATCTGATGCGAGCCAGCTCATATGCACGATGGTTGTCACCGGCCGATTGCGTCGCGCGATTGACGAATAACGCACACCGTTTAGCGCTTCCGCGAGCACACGGCGATCAACTTCCTTTGATTGATCTGAGCGCAAGACGATTGCCTTGCTAGCCTTACCCTCTGGCCCGATAAGTATCCACGCAGCAATTTCACTGCCGCCTTTAATCGGTGTCGTGTCTGCGTATCGTAAGTTGTACTGAAACATCTGCCAGCCTGACGGCAGTGTCGGTGCGCTTAGAATCGGGAGCGTGCCACCTGCTGCGTACTCGTACTTCTGGGCCAGTTGCCGCCTGAGAGCCGTCACCTCTGATTTCCATGAGGGTCCCATGCTTCTATAGGCAGTGATGGGATATTCCACCGGAAACTCGGGCTCGATGGAGTGCTGGTCTGCACATGATACGAAGACCGAGAAGAGTATTGCATTTGCCAGGATGCAGATCGATCCTGACGTGTTCCCGCAAATGGGCTGCGGCCGACGATGTGCCGAAAAAGGGATCATCTGCACGTGCTACGTGAGAATATCAGATCCTCCGATTGTAAGCCGTCCGTACGGTAATCCACTCTCTTCTTGCTGACACCAGGTGACCATCAGCACGAAAGATCATTTCCGTACCCTTCACGCACCAATCACACCCCGCATTACCACGGTACGATTCGGACACGAGCCTTAGAATTCGTATCGGCCTACCGGCTGGTGCGGCACCAAAGTACGCCACGCAGAGAAGTTGACGAACCCCTGCCTAACCGACGCCGATGTCGCAGCCGCAGCGGCTGGGTGGTGGAAGCGTGCGACCCGGGAATCGTTTGCCGGCCTAACGGATCAGACGCTAAGCTGCACGGCCAGGGCCCACGTGCCGAAGCCAGAGCGGCACGCGGCGCGCTGCATGTGAGGCGCGCGAATGCGCGCCGCGTGACGCCGCGAGGTTTTGACGTTTCGAGCCGGCTCGGCCGGCGGGCCGGAGCCGGGCCGTGCCAGCTTCTGCGGCGAGTTAGGCGCTACCAGGATCTTGGCTGTTTCACCCGGCCTGCTTCGATGTCGTCGTGTAACTGTAGCAACCTCTGTAACAACCTGTCGGCCAGTTCCGGTGATTTCAACAGTTCTTCCGAGGATGGGTCGGACCATAACCATTGACCCTCCGGAGTTAATCTGAATTTGTATTGGTCCTTCGTGTACTCCTTCGGACCATCTCCAAAGTAGCCCATGTTTCTCTCTTGCGGAAGAATCATTCCACCGAAGACCAGCCGAACGTTGAGATGGCTATTCTCGACGTCATACCCATCGACGTACTGATAACAATGGAGGCTCAATTCGTATACCTTCTCCCTCAGGGGCTTCAGCCGCACGACGCAATGATCGTCGCCCCAGCCGGATTCCATACAAATTTCAGGAACGCTGGTTGTGATCTCGTGTGCCTTCGTTTCAAGCGAGCGATAGATCGCTTCCGCTTCAGCGCGAACGGCGTTAACGCCTTCGTGCCGTAATTTGTCCTCACGCACCTTGCGCGCGCGTGAATCTCCAGCGAGACGCCGGGCGCGCTGAACGGCCGATTCCGGATGGACAGCCTTCGGCTCGACTCCGTTTAGACCTTGCGTTGGTGGGACGGAAGCGATGCGGCGCAGAGCCTCGGCTACAGCAGTCCAAGCCTTGGCGCGAGGTCGCCAGTTTGTGACCGGCTTGGCTGATGGCGGAAGCATCTGGATCGCGGCGAAGGATGCCGACGACCAGTCGCAGTCGCTCAGGAGAACAGGTACCACTCGCGCCGTTCCCTCACGATGTCGCTGCAACGCCCGTCGAAGCTCGACCTCCCAGCAATAGTCGGACTCTATGAAACCGACGCTCACGAGGAGAATGATGATGTCTGCGGCTTCAAGTTGCGCATGGATAACTGAACGCCAATCAGAGCCAACATCAATATCCCGGAAAGTCCAGGTGTCGATGATGCCCTCGCGCTTCAATAGAGAAAGGTGGCTGTCGAGCTCTTTCCGGAGCGACTCGTCGCGAGAGGAATAGCTGATGAACACGCGAACTGGGGCCATGAGACCCGTAATTTACACCGGTAAGCGGTATGCGCCTAACGGATCAGACGCTAAGCTGCACGGCCAGGGCCCTCGTGCCGAAGCCAGAGCGGCACGCGGCGCGCTGCATGTGAGGCGCGCGAATGCGCGCCGCGTGACGCCGAGCGGTTTTGACTCTCACGAGCCGGCTCGGCCGGCGGGCCGAAGCCGGGCCGTGCCAGCTTCTGCGCCGAGTTAGGCGGCCGATGGACCTGAAGAGGCCTCTCGATAGTTTAGAAAGATGACATTGAGCTCGCTCACCAAGCTCTCTACGTTTTCGTCAAGGCCGACAAGCCTAAACCGCTCGGGAAAGATCTGGGCAAAGACTTTTAGACCGCCTATCGCCGCCTCCGCTGCGGTTTTCACCGTGAAGAGAACTTGCAGTTGTGCAGGATAGAGAATTCCAACGGAATAAGTAATCTGATCGGCCGCGTCAAATGACATCATTGAACCCATTGCACCAAATTGGTTCGGGTGGGCACCGGCATCGATGGTTCTTTCATAGATGGTGTGTAGTTGCCCAGCAGTCACAGAATCACAATTTCTGTGCGTGGCAACGACCCGGCTAATCGTGAACTCTTGCTTGCAGCGCCTTTTGGCATCATCGGTTTCGTTTCGACGAAGCCAGCATTCGGCTCGTTGCGTAACTTTTGGATCACGCGCGATGTGTAGCGCGTACCAAGAGGTCTCGATCACAGAGCGAATCAGGCAGAAAGCCTCAGGCATTTGCCCGCTCATTCCTAACCGAAGTGCAGCCAGAAACGAGGATCGAACCCGGACCACTGAGATTCTGGGCAAAAGCCTCGCATCGTTGTTGTCGTTTTCTACCGCGACGCTGAGCGCTGCAAAAGCGCCATCCACTCTCCTCAGAAAGTCATAAACATCTGGGCACGCAAGACTGAATACACGTTCGTTGTGTTCGGCTTGCTCAAAATATAGGGATAGAGCATCAGATGACCATGGAGGTAGCACACCGCCTATTTTACGCGCTAATTGGGGGACAGCAGTACTGTAGTATTCCCAGCGCAGGCGTACTTTTTCCTACCGGGCGTAGAGTGCCGACCCCGCCTCGCGGCCACGATTCTTACAACCAGGGTTAGACGAAGATCGCTCGGGCGCCAAACAGAACGGAGTGCAAGCGAGGACGGACAGACGAACTAACCCACGATCGTGCGTAGGAAACGGCAGGAGAACCGCGCCACTATCGGGGGCGGGTGGGGGAAACGAGCAGTCGCCGCGGAGTTTGTCCGCCTAACGGATCAGACGCTAAGCTGCACGGCCAGGGCCCGCGTGCCGAAGCCACAGCGGCGCGCGGCGCGCTGCATGTGAGGCGCGCGAATGCGCGCCGCGTGACGCCGTGAGGTTTTGACTTCCCGAGCCGGCTCGGCCGGCGGGCCGAAGCCGGGCCGTGCCAGCTTCTGCGCCGAGTTAGGCGCCGGAAGTATCGCTAAGCGCAGTGCTGACATAACCAGCACTCACGAAGTGATCAAGCTGGATAAGCAGCAACATGATTTTAAATGCTTCCGCGAACACATCGTGGTCTGTTAATGGCGATACCGTAATGTTACCCTCGCGAAAGCCGTCACCCCACTCGAATGTCAGCGATGGTTTTTCGAAATCGTAAGTGAAAGCGACACCGGCATCTAGGTCATTGCCGTATTCATCGATAAGCATGAATGCGACATCAGAATATTTCGCGAGCAGCGTCGAGCGTTCCAGCATCGCCACGAAGGTGGTGACCAAATCAAGGTAAAGCTCAAGATCAGGCACATCTGGCGCGGCGTAGTCATGCTCTATCTTGTTGCGCGCTGTATTTAGCCTACGCAACGATCGCGCGGTGGCCACATCGACAGATTCGAGAAACGACAGCTTGTTTTCCAAGGTAAGGTTTCGTTTCTCAGATACTTTGTACAACCCGAACACACCCAGGAAGACGTCCACGGCACATTCCAAAGCCTGCTTCAGGTGACCGACGCACGCGTTCCGGCTGATGATTTGGCGCTTGCCGGACGCAGTTCTGCTGGCGGCAAAATCTTGTTCGGCGGCTGTTAAATAATCGCGCGGGAACAGATCAAATTCAGGAAGTCTGGGATAGTTGCCGCTGCCTTCGCCGAATCCCAGGTTCGACGCATGTGTGACAACATACCCGCGCAGCGCTCCCAGATCAGCCACCGACCTATCTTCTCACACCCAAGCGGACGTGGCCGCCACGCTTAGCGAGCCACTGGCCGTGTCACCTTGGGCTATTTCGGAGAGGTGTGCCGCAAGAAGGCGGCCTTGTTTCCGCGTGCGCCTAACGGATCAGACGCTAAGCTGCACGGCCAGGGCCCACGTGCCGAAGCCAGAGCGGCGCGCGGCGCGCCTGCATGTGAGGCGCGCGTTGCGCGCCGCGTGACGCCGTGCGATTTTGACTTCACGAGCCGGCTCGGCCGGCGGGCCGAAGCCGGGCCGTGCCAGCTTCTGCGCCGAGTTAGGCCGCTCAAAAACGGTCGTCACTTTCCCGAAACCTTCTCGAGCAGGCTGACCATAGGACTAATATTTATTTCCGAAGGCGATGCAGAAGTAACGTAACCGGTCACGGGATCGGAAAAGATGTACTTTGCAATTTCCAGCCGAAACTGGTTCTTGGCCGCTGTGTCGTCGCCGATTGCCGATTCGAAGATTTTATATTGGGCCAGAACGGATTCGCGATGCGCGTAAATGATCCTCAAATTGCGCTCTAGGTTAAACTTCGTCAGGGCTATTTTCAAAAACACGGCGGCGACCGACACGAGCAACCCGCGGCGAACTATCGCGAAGACCACCTCTGCCGTTGATGTCGACGTGTCGTGCCAAAACAACACCGCAATCAGAGCGCCCAACGTCGCGAGCGCGCTAGCCGCAAAGATCCAAAACCAAGTTTTCTCCTGCGCTTCATGCGCCTGCGTCAACGATTGAAATGAGCTCGCTGAGGCATCGACAGCAGCTTTCATCGTTTGCGCTTGGAGATTGGCGAGATTCTTCTTTGCTTCGTTCACGATCGTTTCGATACGTGCTAAGCCTTCGCGGGCCTCGAGTTCAGACTTCGCAACGCTGGCGGCGTCGATCATCTGCTCGAGGCGCTTCGTTCTGATGGCGGCCTCAAAAGGCTGCAGGTAGAGCTTGGCCGCGCCACCGCGCTCCTTAAGTGAGCGAATCAATTTATCCCGCGCATTTGGATACTGCGTTGTATGAACGCCTTCCACAACTAGACGGTCGATTTCGTCATCCACTTTTCCCAGCGTTCGCCTCTCATCGCGGATCCGACTCACGACAGTTTCACGAATGGCCGGATCGACTAGTTCTGCTACACCCGCCAGAAGAGTCAAGAGTTCGACAAAGTAATCGCCAATGCTGACACGTACCGCCTGTGCCTCTTGAAAACCGCTTACGCTGCCCAGCTCTGCGTGACTGACATCACGGTCACGATAGGCGTCAATTTCGGCTATCAGACGGTCGATTTCTGAAGCTGTTGCCTGCGATGGCGGCGGTATTATCGGGCTCATGAAGTTGATAGTAGCACTGCCGGAGCAGTGCGAGTTCTGTCAGCGATCGCAGAGGCTCATCGTTTTGCAGGGTACGGATGTGGGTAAGGCGTCGAGCGTCGACAACGGGACGATTTGCGACACCGGGCAGATGACGAAGCGCCGCCAAGGGTTTCGGCTCACGAACGCTGATCGCTCCAACGGCGTGGTGCGGGCCATGATGCATGAGGCTGGAGGGTCCGCCGGTCGGCCTACCGGAGAAACAGGGCATCAACGATGGAGACTGCCTTCGGCCAGCAATCAACGTTTAGTTGCGGGTTGGGTGGGGGAATTGTGCAGCCGTCAGGATTAGGCCGGCCTAACTCCTATTTCGACCCCACCCCCACCCGCCATTGGAGAGCGGCCATCTCGTCATAGTGACGCCGTTCGGCTCGGTCGTCATCCTCATCCGATGGCGGCGATATAGGGGTGATGCGGTTTGTGAGGCGGAGGGCGGAGACGGCGGCGTAGGCGACGAGCCAGGTGCGGGTTGGGCGGTCGTATCTACCACCGAGTAGTTTGATGGCGTCGCGGAGCTGGGATTCGTGGTCGTCGATTCGGATGTGAACGAGGTCCGTGGGGCGGTACCGGGCCGAGGGCGGCTTCCATGGCTTTTCGTCCACGATGAGCTCGACGGTCTTGTAGCGGATTCCGAGCTCGTCATCGTATCGGTAGCGGACACAGACCAGCTTCGATCCGTACTGCTCGACGAGATCGCGCGTGCCGGAACGGCCGGGCTTCAACGTGAGACGCGTGCGCAACATGATGTACCGAGGTTCCCTCGGGTCGGAGGCGGCGTCAAGGGCAATTTCGGATTCGGATTCAGATCACATCGAGGGGACTGCGTACTCCCTTCGCTCCAATGCGCAATACGTGCGTGTAGATCATCGTGGTCGTTACGTCGCGATGACCGAGGAGCTCCTGCACCGTCCGGATGTCCTGGCCACGCTCCAGCAGATGAGTGGCAAAGGAGTGGCGCAGAGTGTGGCAGGTCGCGCGCTTGGGAAGAGCGGAGGCGGTCACGGCTTCCTTCATTGCCCGCTGTACGGCCGACTCGTGCAGGTGATGACGGCGCTCCATGCCCGTCTCCTCATCGACCCAGCGGCTCGTCGCAGGAAACACCCATTGCCAGGGCCATTCCCGCTCTGCATTCGGCAGCTTGCGAGCGAGCGCACCGGGGAGGACGACCCGCCCGAACCCCTTGCCGAGGTCTCTGTCGTGAAGCTGCCTGACCTTCAGTAAGTGCTCGTGCAGATCGACGTCCGCGGCTCGCGGCAGGATGGTGACGCGATCGCGCTTTCCCTTGGTGTCGCGGACAAAAATTTCGTGACGAGCAAAGTTCAGGTCCTTGACGCGCAATTGCAGACACTCGAGCAACCGCAATCCGCCGCCGTAAAGCAGCAACGCCACGAGCCGGGAGACGCCTTCGAGTTTTCCGAGCAGCAGGCGGACTTCTTCCGGCGTCAGGACAATCGGGATTCGCAGCGGACGCCGGGCCCGCACAATGTCGTCGAGCCACGGCAGCGGATCATTGAGCACGTGGCGATAGAGAAACAACAACGCCGCGAGCGCCTGGTTCTGAGTCGCGGCACTGACGTGATCGTCGACGGCCAGACTGCTGAGAAATGCATTGACCTGCTCGCCGCCCATCGACGCCGGGTGCCGCTTGCCGTGGAAGAAGATGTAGCGCTTGATCCACATCACATACGCCTCTTCCGTGCGCACGCTGTAATGGCGCGCCCGGATCGCGTTTCGCGTGCGGTCGAGGAGTTTCGGTTGATCAGCCATCCGCATAATCATCACCGAAAGGTCCCGGCGGAAAGCAACTTCTACGTGACGTAGAGAAACAAAAACGGGCGGCCCGAAGGCCGCCCGTTCAGAACCATAAGACGCTGATGAATTACTGCTCGTCGTCGAAGTCGGCCATCGACAGCGCCTCTTCGTCCTCGCTCCGGAGCAGATCCTCGAGCGACGGCTGCACAGGCGCCGGCTCGTCCTTCTCGAGGAAGACTTCGCGGTACACGGGCATGCCGGTACCGGCGGGGATGAGACGTCCGACGATGACGTTCTCCTTGAGACCGCGCAGGTAGTCGACACGGCCGGCAATGGCCGCCTCGGTGAGCACGCGCGTGGTCTCCTGGAACGACGCCGCGGAGATGAACGAGTCGGTGGAGAGCGAAGCCTTGGTGATGCCAAGCAGGAGCGGCGTACCGTCCGCCGGCTCGCCGCCGCGGTTCATGACCTTCTCGTTCTCTTCCATGAAGCGGAAACGATCGACCTGCTCGTCGACGAGGAAGTCGGTGTCGCCGACGCGCGTCACGCGCACCGACCGCAACATCTGACGGCAGATGACCTCGATGTGCTTGTCGTTGATGGCAACGGACTGCGAACGGTAGACCTCCTGGATCTTGTCCACGAGGTAACGCTGCAGTTCCTTGATGCCGAGAACGGCGAGCACGTCGTGCGGATCGATCGGACCGTCGATGAGCGGATCGCCGGCGCGCACATGCTCCCCTTCCTGCACGTTGACGTGCACGGAACGGGGAACGCTGTACTCGTGGCGCGTCCCTTCTTCGGTCTCGACGATGACGCGGCGCATGCCCTTGACCACGGGGCCGTGATGCACCATGCCGTCGACCTCGGTGATGATGGCCTTGTCGCGCGGATGGCGAGCCTCGAAGAGCTCGACGACGCGGGGCAGACCACCGGTGATGTCCTTGGTCTTGGTGGTGGCGCGGGGAATCTTGGCGAGAATGTCGCCCGGGTAAACCTCCTGGCCGTTGGTGACCATGAGGTGAGCGCCGGTCGGCAGCAGGTACTTCTTCTCGTCGGTTTTCCTGGTCTTGACGATGACGGTCGGCGTCCGCTTCTCGGCGGTCGACGACTCGACGATGACGGACTGCGTGAGGCCGGTGACCTTGTCGGTCTCCTCGCGCACGTTCTCGCCCTCGACGATGTCCTTGAACGAGATCTTGCCGCCGACCTCGGTGAGAATGGCCGAAGTGAACGGATCCCATTCGACGAGAATCTGGCCGGCGTCGACATGCTGCCCGTCGTGCACGCGGAGAGTGGCGCCGTAGACGAGCGCGTAACGCTCCTTCTCGCGGCCGGTCCCCTCGGCGAGATCGACGTTGGACTTCTTCCCCTTCTTGACCGGGGTGTCGTCCATGATCAGCAGCTTGCCGTTACGGTTGATGACGACGAGATCGCCGTTCTTGTTCGTGACGGTGTTGACGTTGATGAGGTGAACCTTGCCGGGCGAGGACGCCTCGTGACGCGACTGCTCGGACACGCGCGACGCCGTACCACCGACGTGGAACGTGCGCATGGTGAGCTGCGTGCCGGGCTCGCCGATCGACTCGGCGGCGATGACGCCGACCGCTTCACCGATCTCCACGAGCTTGCCGCTGGCGAGGTTGCGGCCGTAGCAACGGCGGCAGACTCCGCGACGGGTCTCGCAGCTGAGCACCGAACGGATCTTGACCTGCTCGATGCCGGCTTCCTGGATGGCGTTGGCGAGATCTTCGGAGATCTCGTCGTTCTGCGCCACCAGGCGGTCGCCGGTGAGCGGATCGTAGATGTCTTCCTGCGAAACGCGGCCGACGATGCGGTCGCGCAGCGGCTCGAGGATGTCGCCGCCTTCCATGATCGGGGTGACGACGATGCCTTCGAACGTCTGGCAGTCCTGCTCGGTGACGATGACGTCCTGCGCCACGTCGACGAGACGGCGGGTGAGGTATCCGGAGTCGGCGGTCTTGAGCGCCGTGTCGGCCAGACCCTTACGCGCGCCGTGCGTGGAGATGAAGTACTGCAGCACGGAGAGGCCTTCGCGGAAGTTCGCGGTGATCGGCGTCTCGATGACTTCGCCCGACGGCTTGGACATCAGTCCGCGCATGCCAGCGAGCTGACGAACCTGTTCCTTCGATCCACGGGCGCCGGAGTCGGCCATCATGAAGATCGGATTGAACTCGCCGCTCTTCTGCTCGGCCTGCCGCATGTCGCTGAACATCTCGTCCGAGACGTTCTCCGTCGCGCGGTGCCAGATGTCGATGATCTTGTTGTGGCGCTCACCGGCGGTGATGGCGCCGTCGAGACGCTGGCGCTCGACTTCGAGCACCGACTTGCGCGCGCCATCGACGATCTCGGCCTTCTTCGCCGGGATGACCATGTCGTCGACGCCGATGGAGACGCCGGCCTTCGTCGCGTAGAGGAAGCCGAGCTCCTTCAGCGAGTCGAGCATGCGCACGGTCAGATCGTTGCCGAAGTTGATGAAGGCGAAGTTGACCAGTTCCTGCAGGGCCTTCTTCTTCATCAGACCGTTGATGTACGGGATCTCTTCGGGCAGCGAGGTGTTGAAGATGACGCGGCCGACGGTGGTGTCGACGAGCTTCTTGTCGAGCTCTTCGATCTCGGCGTGCGTGACGTCCTGATCGTTGAACTGCTTGGTCAGATCGATGAAGCGGCCGGACACGCGGACCTTGATCGGCGTGAGCAGTTCCACTTCGGCGGCCTGCAGCGCGATGATGACGTCATCGAAGTTGCCGAAGGTCTTGCCTTCGCCCTTCGCGCCGGCCTTCTGCTTGGTGAGGTAGTAGCAGCCGAGGACGAGATCCTGCGACGGAACGGCGAGCGGCTTGCCGTTCGCGGGCGAGAGGATGTTGTTCGACGCCAGCATCAGCACCTGCGACTCGACCTGAGCCTTCGGCGAGAGCGGAACGTGAACGGCCATCTGATCGCCGTCGAAGTCGGCGTTGAACGCCGTGCAGACGAGCGGATGGATCTTAATGGCCTTGCCTTCGACGAGCACCGGCTCGAAGGCCTGGATGCCGAGACGGTGAAGCGTCGGCGCGCGGTTGAGAAGGACCGGATGCTCCTTGATGACCTCCTCGAGCGCGTCCCACACTTCGATGGTCTGCAGCTCGACCATCTCCTTGGCAGCCTTGATCGTGCCGACCAGGCCCTTCTGCTCGAGACGGTTGTAGATGAACGGCTTGAAGAGCTCGAGGGCCATCTTCTTCGGCAGACCGCACTGATGGAGCTTGAGCTCGGGACCGACGACGATGACAGAACGGCCGGAGTAGTCGACGCGCTTGCCGAGCAGGTTCTGACGGAAGCGTCCCTGCTTGCCCTTGAGGGTGTCGGAGAGCGACTTGAGCGGGCGGTTGTTCGAGCCCTTGAGCACGCGGCCGCGGCGGCCGTTGTCGAAGAGGGCGTCAACCGCTTCCTGAAGCATGCGCTTCTCGTTGCGCACGATGACGTCGGGCGCGCGGAGCTCGAGCAGCTTCTTGAGACGGTTGTTGCGGTTGATGACGCGGCGATAGAGATCGTTCAGATCGGACGTGGCGAAGCGGCCGCCGTCGAGAGGCACGAGCGGACGAAGCTCGGGCGGAATGACGGGGATGACGTCGAGGATCATCCAGTCGGGACGATGGCCCGACTTGCGGAAGGCGTCGACGACCTTGAGCCGCTTGGCCGCCTTCAGCTTTTTGATCTGCGAGGTCTCGGTGCGCAT
>Ga0207703_10000173_pt1 | contig 75642 bp, 76 predicted proteins | sample KBSSwiS12_FD_184304 | JGI IMG/M metagenome (GOLD analysis project Ga0207703, IMG submission 184304) | Switchgrass rhizosphere microbial communities from Kellogg Biological Station, Michigan, USA - KBS Switchgrass S1-2 (SPAdes) (version 2) | ecosystem: Host-associated > Plants > Roots >...
GGCACCAGGTAACCCGCGAACGGCGACCCGTGCAGGTACGAGACCGGCGGGCTGAGAACAGTCGCGAGTGACGGCACGATCGCGCCGAGGGTGAGCGCGACGCCGCCCGCGACCGCGGTCAGGCCGACGAAGGCCAGCACGATCAGGAGCATGATGCGGGTGACGGGGTGAGGGGTCATGCCGATATGGTCGCGGCGAGCGGCGTTCGGCGCCCGGGTCGAAAGTCCCGCGCGCTAACCTGAGCCACCGATTGCCCACCAGGAGGCCCCGATGAGCGACAACGTCGAATCCACCGACCCGCTGACCCCCGATGATGCCCGGCGAGCCGCCCTGCTGGCGAACATCGACGCCGCGCCGACCCCACTGCGGAACCCCTACGCGCTCGCGCTCGGCTGGATCGCCGGCATCCTGTTGGCCGTCGGCGTGCTGATCCTGCTCATCGCTGCGAGCCAGGCGAGCGATCAGCCCGACGGAATCATCAATCTTGCCGCCGTCCTGACCGGCGTCGGCTTCGCGGCCTTCGGCCTGATCGCGCTCCTGCTGGTGCTCGCCATCCAGCAGGTCAGGTGGTCGCCGCCGACTCAGGGTTCGTCGTCGTCGGACTAGCTACTAGGTGGACGTGCTCCACGGCGTTCGTCCGCCCGCAACTCACTGCCCGCTCGGCACCGGGACCACTCGCTGATCGAGGTCGGCCGCCCGCGACTGCAGCTCGCGCAGCGCCTCGGTGGCGTGCGCCGCGAAGCTGCCCCCCTGCATCCATCGTTCGACACCGAGGCTGAAGGCGAGAAGCGCGAGTTCGGCCGTCAGCCGCGCGGTGACGGCCTCGACGCCTCGCTCGCTCAGTGCGGTGCGGATCGCGGCGGCCATGCGAGCGTGCTTGAGCAAACCGCGCTCGCGCACCTCCTCGTTCGCCGCGAGGATCAGGACCCGCTGCGCGGCCTTCTTCCGCTGCGCAGCCGTCATGACCGGGTCGGCGGCCGCGAACGCCGCCCGCAGGCACTCGAGGGGGGTCGCGCCGGCCGGGCACGCGCGAATCCCGTCGGCGAACAGGCCGGCAAGCGTGTCCTCCCCGCCGAACAGCACCTCCCGCTTGTCGGCGAAGTGCCGGAAGAACGTGGCGCGATTCAATCCGGCGCGCTCGGCGATCTCGGATGCGGTCGTGCGCTCGTACCCGTTCTGCGCGAACAACTCCAGTGCGGCCGCCTCCAGGCGTTCGCGCGCATCCGGCGCCCATCTGCTCATGGCTCGAGCTTAGCAGTGATGCGACGTGGTCGCATCACTGTGCTAGTTTGATGCGACGGGATCGCATCAGCGATCATCGCCCTCACCAACTCAGGAGAACCCTCATGCGCATCTTCGTCACCGGTCCGTCGGGCTGGATCGGCTCGTCCGTCGTTCCCGAACTCATCGCCGCCGGCCATCAGGTGGTCGGACTGGCGCGGTCCGACGCGTCCGCGTCCACGGTCGAGTCGATGGGAGCCGAGGTGGTGCGCGGCGAACTCACCGACCTCGATGTGCTGGGCGCCGCGGCGCTCGACAGCGACGGCGTCATCCATCTGGCGTTCCTGGTGCCCAGCACCAGCCCGGAAGCCACAGACGCCGATGCCCGCGCGATCGAGACCTTCGCCGATGCGCTCGCGGGCACGGGCAAGCCGATGATCGTCTCCGGCGGCACACTCGCCCGGCCCGGTGGGGTCTCGACCGAGTCCGACGAGATCGTGGCGGCCGGCCCGATCGCGGCGCGCATCACGAACATGAAGGCGGCGCTGGCGACGGCGGATCGCGGCATCCGCTCGACGCTTCTGATGCTGCCGCGCTCGGTGCACGGCGACGGCGAGCGGCACGGCTTCATCCCGCAACTGATCTCGGTCGCCCGCGCGAAGGGCTTCTCGGGCTACATCGGCGAGGGGCGAACCGGTGGCCGGCCGTGCACGTGAAGGATGCCGCGACCCTCTACCGTCTGGCTGTCGAGAAGGCGCCCGCCGGTTCGGTGCTCAACGCGGTCGGTGACGAGGGGGTACCGGTGCGCGAGATCGCCGAGGCGATCGCCCGTCACCTCCAGGTGCCGGCCAAGTCGGTGACGCCGGACGAGTACGAGGGGATGCTGGGGCGCCTCCTCAGCTCGGACATGCCCGCCTCGAGCGCCCTCACCCAGCAGCTCTTGGGCTGGGAGCCGACGCATCCTGGACTGATCGCGGACATCGAACAGGGTCACTACTTCAGCTGAGGGAGGCTCCCCCGACAACCGAAACGGGCCGCCATCCCGAAGGATGACGGTCCGTTCGCATGTCACGCAGGCGGACGGAGACCCTCGAGTTCGCGGACCACGTCATTCATCGACGCGACGTCGATGGGGTTGGCGCTCGGGTCCGACGAGAGTGGGTACCAGCCCCACAGCCAGCCGTCGAAATACAAGTCGACCACAGAGGGTTCGCCGCGAAGCGTAAGCGTGACTCTCAGATGGACGTTCCGAAACGCCCTGTTATCCGGAGCGTCGTCGGCGACCTTGATGGATCCGATCGCGGACCATGGGATGAACGCGCGCGCGATCAGATCCGAGTTGGAAAGAGTCCAGCCCTCGGGGGTGATGCGGATGAAGGACTCCCATTTCAAACGATTCGCCTGTTGCACCTCAAAGGCGCTGGCAACGCGGGCCCAGTCTGGCCAGCGTCTGGCCAGATAGACGATGTTCCCGCCGGCACGGAGCCGTTGAAGACGAATGGAGCGGCTGCTCTGAGGAATGGTGACCGCCATGCACACGGCGCCAAACGCGACGATGACGATCGCAACGACAATCCCGAGCGGATTCCCCGTGCTCATTGCGCGACGCCCTCCCTCGGATCAGCTCGCAATCTAGCAACCGAAACGGGCCGCCACCCCGAAGGATGACGGCCCGTTTGCAAGAGTTCGCGTTGTCAGCGGGACTCAGAGCATTGCAGCCCTGAAACCGACTACCGACGGAGCCCCAGGCGTTCGATCAAACTGCGGTAACGCTCGATATCGATGTCCTGGATCTGTTGGTGAGGCCTTTCATGCGGCCTGTGTGCATTGCGATCGAGGGCAATGGGCGTTGTCCCCCTCCCTGCATGCGCTCTCGCTATGATTTCAGCCACCCGCCGAGTAGCTGAGAGACCGGATGCAACCCGATTCATCATCTGCGCGACTGCGCGACAACCCTTACTACTCGCGGGTTCACAGCGCTCTGCCGCCCCGCGTGCTCTCCGGCAGCGTCTGGCACTACACGGACGCTGCCGCTCTCCTCGGAATAGTTAGGGGCGGCGTACTGTGGTCGTCCTCGGTCGTGACACTCAACGACACTGCCGAGATATCCCACGGGATCAGATGGATCCAAGATGAAGTCGACCGTCGCGCGTCACGGCAGCTCAGTCAGTGGGCCAGCGAGGCAAGCGATCGACTTCTCGACTCGCAGCGAGCGGACTTGTTCATCCTTTCGGCTTCTTTGGACGGGACAGCGCAGACCCCAGTTCGCTGTATACGGGCCGTATGCGGTCGGAATAGACGCCAGCGTCCCTCTAGCGAAGGTGCCCTCGGACCCCGCACGCAGCGCAAACGGAATACTCGACTTTGGTTGGCGACACGTCCTCTACGATCCGGAGGCGAAGCGTGCGCACGCGGCGCACGTGGTGGACATCCTTGAGGAACTTTCGGTGGAAACGTCCACTGGAAGTAATCCACTCCGGGCCAATGAAGCTGCCGTGGAGTGCATCATCCGTGCAGCCAGCTACATGAAGGGCGAACAGTTCTCACACGAGCGAGAGGTCCGGTTGATCGGGCGGGCTCGGGGCGGCCGGGCCGTGGTCCACTTTCGGACGAAGGCGGGTGTGATCGTCCCCTACATCGAGATAAAGCATCTCGCCGAGGGCGTGTATCGCTCGTTGCCAATAGTCGGCTTCAACCTTGGGTTCGGCATTGACTTCGAACTCGCGAAGGTAGGGCTCGAAATGGTGCTCCGCTATAGCGGGTACGAGGGAATCGCCCTCCCGATCTCCAACCAGGCCGGCACGCGCCGATAGTGCTGAATACATGGAAGGTCGACACGCGGAATACGAGCAGTGCGCGCTGGCCAAGAAACGAGGAAAGCCAATGAACGGGATCGAAGAAACACGACCGAAGAACTGGTTGGAACTTCAGCGCTTCGTCTTCGATGACCCTTGGCCGAGTCACGCGGGCAAGTTTCACTCGAATCTCATTCACAGGGGCATGGGAAACGCAGACTGGAAAATGGCTTCTTCGCTGGAACGACGCGGGCTGGTCAGCCGCGAGAAGGACCTCATTCGCAACTTTCAGAAGTACGCGCGTGACGTAGGGGTCGATTCGAGGAAGGAGTGGGAGTGGCTGACCATCGGCCAACATCACGGACTGCCGACCCGACTGCTCGACTGGACCTACTCCCCGCTTGTAGCGTTGCATTTCGCGACGAGCGATTGGCAAAGTTCTCACGACGCAGTGGTATGGAGCCTCGACTACGTCCGCGTCTTGGATCGACTGCCGAAGGCGGTCCGAAAAGCTCTAAAGGACGACGCTGCGGCCTTCACGACGCAAATGCTCGACGAAGCCAACCTTCATCCGACGGATCTTCCTCCGAAGAGCGGGTCAGATGAGGCCTACATGATCGTGCTTGAACCGCCATCCCTAGACGAGAGAGTCGTCAATCAATATGCGGGGCTCTCAGCCATGTCCAGACCCGGTGTCGACATCGAGGACTGGCTGCGCAGCTTCAAGGAGCCCGTTGCTCAAAAGCTCGTGATTCCCGCGAACCTGAAGGCCGAGGTTCGAGAAAAGTTGGACAAGTCCAATATCAACGAGCGCGTGATCTACCCAGGCTTGGACGGTCTGAGTACTTGGCTTGCCCGCTACTACGCCACGCCAGAGCGGAAGTGGATCAAGTAGTAACGCCGAAACGGGCCGCCATCCCAAAGGATGACGGCCCGTTCTCAAGAGTTCGCGTTGTCAGCGGGACTCAGAGCATTGCAGCCCTGAAATCGACTACCGACGGAGCCCCAGGCGTTCGATCAAACTGCGATAACGCTCGATATCGATGTCCTGGAGATATCCGAGCAGTCGACGACGCTGACCCACGAGCAGCAGCAGACCACGACGTGAGTGGTGGTCGTGCTTGTGCTCCTTGAGGTGCTCGGTGAGGTCCTTGATGCGGCGGGTCAGCATTGCGACCTGCACTTCAGGGGAACCCGTGTCACCGGGGTGGGTTGCGTACTCGTCGATGATCGCCTTCTTGACGTCTTGTTCGAGTGCCATAGATGGGATCCCCTCTCTGCTTGTTGCGCGGCGCCGGCTCCCGAATGGAGCGGCTCTCTTTCTCCGCGGCCGATAGAACGGCAACCTTGAGATGGTAGCAGGGATCACACGGTCAGATGGTCGGCAAAGAGGCCCACGAAAACTGTCGCGCCCGCCACAGCAAAATGAATCCGGTTGTGAGTGGGATGAAGCTTGACATGCCATTCGCACCGAATGGTCGACCCCTCGAATTCAGCATCCCGCTCTGCCATGGCCGAGCGGTTGCGGTGCGTTCGGGGACTCTCGGGCGAAATTGTAATTCCTGCGTAGGAGGCCAACTTTGCAATCCGGTTGTTGGACTGAGTTTCATCCGCGAACACTCGTGGAGCGAAGTCATTGAGGCCCGCGAGAGAAAGAAGCAACTGAGAACGCACGGCCCCGAGTCCACCAACGAATCGGTTGGTCTGACTCCAGATGTGATCAGCAAACCGAATCGCGGGGAACGCGATCGCGGCGAGGCCCGGCATATCGGCTTCGCCGCACTCTCTTAGCAACATCCTGGCCAGCCCAAGAACGTGATCCGGCAAGTTCACGAACTCAAGGTCAACCGGGCTGTCGCCGTCTTCAAGCACTACCGGGATGGATCCAGAACGGCCGGTTTGGATGCCGGTGACCAGACCAGGGGCGAAAATGTCCGGATTCGCAGCCACCGCCGCTATTCCAGGCGCATTCTCCAGGGAGGCGCCACCGCAGTCGTGGACTGCAAGGGTAGGAACCCAATCGTCCAGGGTCTGCATCTGATCCATAGTTTGGGAAAAGAACGTCGTGATGTCTCGATCCAGGTCGGGGTCTTCAAAGAGGCGGGACCACAGCGGTACTCCGGTCGCGGACTGGATCTCGAAGGCCCACGAGACCCTTGAGCAGTCAAATCCGCAGGCACGCGCCCGATCTACAGATTGCGCCAACGACGACAAAGTCTGTTCCACTGCCACAGCACCTTCGTCGACCAATGAAAGTCCGGTGTCATCCAGACCAATCCGAGTCATCGATCGGATTTCCGCTTGACCAGTTTCGCGAGATCTCGTCGCGACTGATCGAAGAATCCTTCGGGCCATCGTTCAATCCCGGAGTCTGCCGACATCTCAATCGTCGCCGGATCGTCAGGTCCGAAGAAGTGGAAAATCACGTCCTTGTGGGTGAGCGACGTGTCGAAGACCCCCAGTCGGACGCCGTTAAGCACGTGGTCGCTATGAGTCTCCACGACGACTTGGACTCCCGCTGAAGCAACAACACACAAGAATTGACCGAGCGCCGACTGGGCTGAAGGGTGAAGATGAGCCTCCGGACTGTCGACCACGAGAACTGAACCTTTGCCGCTCAGCAGCGCCGCAACAACCACAGGCAGCACGTAGCTGACACCAAAGCCCGTGTTTGTTGGGAGTAGCCACTCTTCGGTGTTCCCGTGCCTAACGAGGAGCGTTGCAACGTCCGTCCTCGGCACAAAAGATGCCTGAACTTGAACCGCGCCGAGGATCCAACTCATCCAGGCTTCAACCTGCGACGGCAACAGAGTGCTGGAGGCTCTGCTGTTCCTGAGCGCTGGATCTATTTCTCTGCGATCCGCCGAGGCGAGGACCGAGGCAACAAACCTTCCGTCAGTCCCAACCCAAGACGGCCTTTCGTCGGACGACGCGACCGGCGCGGTCAACCTCGGCCCGCTGCGCTCAGCACCTACATAGTTGAGCTCGCAAATGTCCTTCGGCACGGACTCTGGGCGCTGCTGAAGTTGCAGGAAGGTCGAGTCGGGAAACTCGCCTGCGTCAAAAACCCAGGTCAATGTCCTCCGGTCCACAAGCTCAATGACGATCGACTGCGTATCTGCATTGTGGTTGAGGACATCGGTGGCTGTTCCCAAAGTCAGCCCGTCTGCTTCGCGCGAGAGTGAGACCAGGGGGTCTTCCGAAAGCGCAGCCGCGCGAGCCAAGAGCATCGCTTGAATGACGCTGCTCTTGCCGCTCCCGTTCAGCCCTGTCAGGAGTGTGAGTCGGGCGAAACGAAGATCGAGGCTTTCGAACCTCTTGAAGTTATGGAGGCGCAGTCGAGTTATCAAGGGATGACCGCGCTCAAGATCGACTCCGGTACCTGGAATCGCTCTCGAACTCTCCTAGGATCCGACGTCGATGTACTGATGCTCTCGATGTACTCGGCGTCGTCCTTCATCGCTGTTCGGGCCGCGATCTGAATGGCGTCCTTGTGGCGGGCGACCTCATCGGCTGTCCGCCGGGACAGTGCGAGGCCCCAGGACTCGAAGAGTGCCCGATTGATGGGCATTAGCCGCTCGACCCCTACAGGCCATTTGCGAAACGCATGCGCACCGAACACTTGATATGCGTTCGACATGGCCCTAGAGAAGCTATCGGCGATCTCCTCCAGGGCACGATCAGAGACAGCGGCCGGATCATCAAGTTCGGAGTTAGCCCAGTTGAGAAGCTGCTCGAGAGACCCGTACTCGTCGTAACTCCTGATCGACGGAAGCAACGCGAACGCGGTAAAGCGCAAGACCGCCTCGCGATCGTTCATTCGGACGTGGTCCCTTAGGGCAAAGTCCGTTGCTCGATCGAAGTATTTGTCATGGGCCAAACGTTTCAAGAATGCACGGCTTCGCGGCTTGCTCATGCAATGTCGAATTTCCATGCTGTTGAGAGGATCTCCGCCGGTGTTGATTCGCTTGAAGATGTCGTACTTAACTTCCGGCGGCGTGGAGGGGTCGATTACGTGAGCAACAATTTGCGTGTTGAGAAGCCTCCGGCGAAGCGGCTGTTCCATTTCGTCCCAGGTGCCGCCCTCTGAACTCTTCAAGTACTCCAGGTCTCGAAGCTCGAACGACTCTTGATTCACAAAGTCATGGATTGTTGAGAGTCGTTGAAGACCGTCGACAACTCGAAGCAGACCATCTGAGTCCTCGGCAAAATAGAAGGCTGGCAGAGGAATCTGTAGGAGAAGACTTTCAACAAGTCGCGACTTCTGACCAATCTTCCACACTTTGTTGCGTTGAAAATCGGGCGCCAATTCAAGATCAGCATTGTCGATCATGTCGAGTACATTCCGAAGGGAAAAGCTCTTCGTGGATACTCGAATGGACTCGGGATCCCATGGCTTCTTAATGGCAGAATCTTGTTGTCCTTCGAGTTCAGCCTCGACGCCCGTTCCTTCACCAGCAAACTGTTCTTCGATGATCTGCTGATCTCCGTCCATGCAGTCATCGTATGGGTATGCCTGACATACCCTCCCGCGCAACCCGCGCCGCGATCGCATCCCCCGACGGATGCCCCGCCACCACCCGCTCGAGCACAGCGATCACGGTCGCAACCTCGGCATCCGTCCCAATGCCATCCAGCCCCGCATACATCGCCTCCTCGATCCCCCGCACCTGCGTCTCCAGCGAGCGACCCTTCGCGGTCAGCCGCAGGATGACCTGGCGGCGGTCGCCGGTGTCCGGGGTCGTGCGAGAGACCAGGCCGAGCTCGACCGTGCGGTCGACGAGGCGGCTCGGGTTGGTTCCGCTCTCGCAGACCAGCAGCTCGCCCAGGCCGGTGAGGGTCAGGGGCGCGTAGTCGCCGAGAAGGCGCAGCACCTCGGACTGCGCCGGCGTCAGGCCGAGGGGGCGCAGCGCGGCGGCGAGGCTGCGGTTGCCTTCGCGCTGGGCGGCCAGGGCGAGGTAGCGCAGCTTCTCGGCTCGTCTCATGAAGCCATCTTCGACCCGACGGCGGCGGCGAGCAGGCCGGACGCGGCGGGGTCGTGCGCGGCGAGCACGACGAGATCCGGATGCCGCTCCCGCAGCCCCAGCACGGCCCGCGTCGAGGCGAGCAACCCCTGGTGGTGGCCGACCCCGGGCACGTGCTCGCCGGCCAGCAACTCGACGTCGTAGGTCAGGTCGCCCACGAGCAGCAGGGGTGGCAGACCCTCGGCACGGACCAGCAGCGACATCGATCCGGGTGAGTGGCCGGGCGTGGGCACCAGCAGCAGGCTGCCGTCGCCGCGCAGGTCGAGGGCGTGGGTGAACGGGGCGATCGCGGCATCCATCGCCTGATCGGTCACCGCATCATCAGCCACAGGAGGGATGTCGACCGGCCGGTACCGCACCCCCGGCACCCGCACATGGTCGGCCATCACCCCGTCGAGCACCGCCCGCGGGCTGTCGATCGCGGACCAGTCGAGCGCGCTCACCACGATCTCGGCGTTGGGCAGTTCGGCGATGCCGCCGATGTGGTCTTGGTGCAGGTGCGAGAGCACGGCCATCGTCACGTCGGATGCCCGGTAGCCGAGCGCCTCGAGCTGCGCCGTGAGGGTGTCGCCGGCTCCGATCGCGAAGCGCGCCAGGCGGCGGTAGAAGAAGCCGACGATGCCGCGGGGAAAGTAGTGCGGGTCGGTGACCGAGGCGCGGTCCTGCCCGGTGTCGAAGAGCACCAGCCCGTCGCGGTGCTCGATCACGTACACGTTGATCGGGCGCGGGGCGGTCCAGCGGCGGCTGGTCAGCAGCCACCAGAGCATGGGGGTGCCGGTGCCGCGGGCGTGCTGCGGGCGGATCTGCACGTGGCCGGTGCTCAGCACCGAAACCCGGGTGATGGATGTCATGAGGCTAACTGTATGTCGTGTCATTTGATTACACAACATATGTCTTGCGGCCGGGCGGTCGCGGGGGGCGAGGCGGTCCCCCGAATGCCCTACTTCCGCTGGGCGGCAGGGTCGCGCATCCTGAAATCAGGTAGTTCTCACGCGTATCCCCCGAACGAACGGAGTGCCCCCATGTCTCTCACCGCTGCCGAGCAAGCCGAGGTCGACGCAGCCAACGCCTCGGGCAAGACGCCGGTCGTGTTCATCCACGGGCTGTGGCTGCTGTCGAGCAGCTGGCAGCCGTGGCGCGAGCTGTTCGAGGCGGAGGGCTACGCGACCCTCGCGCCCGGTTGGCCGGGCGACCCCGAGACGGTCGAGGCCGCCAAAGCCGACGAGGATGCCTTCGCCGGCAAGATGATCCAGCAGGTCACCGACCACTACGCCGAGGCCATCGACCAGCTGACAGGACCGCCGGTGCTCATCGGGCACAGCTTCGGCGGCATGATCGCCCAGAAGCTCGCCGGCGAGGGCAAGGCCGACGTGACGGTCGCCATCGACCCCGCGCAGTTCAAGGGTGTGACGGCGCTGCCGCTGTCGGCGTTGAAGTCAGGCGCCCCCGCTCTGTTGCATTTCAACCACACCGACCACGGCGTGACCCTCACCTACGAGCAGTTCGCGTACGGCTGGACCAATGCCCTGTCTGAGGAGGAAGGGAAGGCGCTGTACGCGAAGTACCACGTGCCGGCGTCCGAGATGCCGATCTTCCAGGCCGCGACCGCGAATTTCACGCGCCACTCGGAGGCCGAGGTGACGACCGACGGCGACGACCGCGGGCCGCTGCTGCTCATCGCGGGCGGCGACGACCACACGGTGCCGCCGGCGGTCGTCGAGAACGAGTACAAGATCCAGCAGAAGAACGTGAACGACACCGAGCTCGCGGTCATCCCGGGGCGCGGGCACTCGCTGATCATCGACTCCGGATGGCGCGAGGTGGCCGACACGGCGCTGGAGTTCGTGCAGCGGTACCTGCCGTAGGGGGGCGTTCGGCTCTTGGGATGTCGCGGGCCGCGGCATCCATGGGCCCTTCGACCCTGCCGCGGGCGGTCTGGGCTTGATTGGGTCGGGGTATGACCTTCTTCGATGCGATCAAGACCGTGTTCCGCAAGTACGCCGAGTTCGGCGGGCGAGCGACCCGCTCGGAGTTCTGGTGGTGGACGCTCTTCACCACCCTGGTGAGCGCCGCCCTCAACGCGCTGAGCGTGCCGATGTACGGGGTCATGTACTCGCGGATGCTAGACAGCGGCCCCGCATTCAGCGGCGGCTACAGCTCGTTCAGCTTCGCTGGCCTGTGGAGCATCGCCGTGCTGCTGCCCAGCCTCGCGGTCACCGTGCGCCGGCTTCGCGACGCCGGACGCAGCTGGGCCGAGTTGTTCTGGCTGCTGCTGCCGATCGCGGGGCTGATCATCCTGATCGTGCACCTGTGCGAGCCGAGCGTGGCGGGCGGCGCGGCGGACGCTGCGGCCGGCGGTGCGTCGACGACGGCGCCGCCGGTGCCGGCTCCGGCGCCGAAGGGGTAGGGGGCGGGGGGGGTCGCGGGCCGCGTCGTCTCTGTCTTCTCCTGTCTCCCGTCTTCTCCCGTCTTCCGTCTTCTCCCGTCTTCTCCTCCACAGGCGGGCGCTGATCGACTTATAAACCGATCCTGATCAGCATATTTACTGTTCGCGCGCCACCTGTCAGACTCGTCTCATGACCCCGATCGGCAGTGTTCTCGAGCAGGCCACGCGCCTGCTCGAGGGCGCGCCGCCGACCGAGTTTCGGGCGTTGGGCGACGATGACCTGCTCGGTCAGCTCTCCGATGTGGAGCGGCTCGGGCGCCTGGTCGACGCCTTGCGTGTGGCGGCAGCCGGCGAGGTGGATGCGCGTTCCGGCCGCGAACGCGGCGACGAGAGCCTGAGCGGCAAACACCAGTGCACGAGTGCTGCGCAGCTCGTCGAGCTGGTCACCCGCACCTCGGCGGCCGAGGCATCGCGGCGGGTGCGGGTCGGCCGTGCTGTCACTCCCTCGACGGGGTTGACCGGTGCTCCGCTGCCCGCGGCGTTCGAGCACGTCGCGGCCGCACTCTCCGCCGGTCGCCTGGGAGTGGATGCCGCGGCCGCCGTCATCCGCCACCTCACCGACGCCTCTCGGTCGGCCTCGCCGTCGGCTCTGCGCGACGCGGAGCAGACCCTGGTCGAGCAGGCCGAGACGCTTCCCGCAGAACTTGTCGCCCAGGTGGCGCGGCGGGTCTGCGCAACCCTCGATCCCGATGGCGTGGAGCCGCGCGAGAACGAGCTGCGGCGCCAGCGGCGCTTCCACCTGGGGCGTGAGGTCGACGGCATGACTCCCTTCAGCGGACTCGCCGATCCCGTCAACGCCGGCCTGCTGCGAGCGGCGCTCGCCGAGCGCACGGCGCCGTCGCGGCAGCCGCGGTTCGTCGATCCCGACGACCTGGCGGTGAGCGACGAATCGGACGCCCTCGACGGCCGCCCCCTCGACGGCCGCACGCGAGAACAGCGCGCCTTCGACATCGTGTTCGGTCTGCTCACCGCCGGCATCCGCACCGACCGAGATGCCGTCGGATCGCTGCACGGCACCGCGACGGTGAACGTGGTCGTGAGCGCGCGCGACCTCGTCGCGGGCACCGGGGCAGCCTGGATCGACGACGTCCTCTCCCCCATCTCGACCGCGACGACCCGCGAGATCATCTGCGACGGCGGCGTTCAGCTGCAGATCCACGATGACCGGGGCGAGATCCTCTGGGAGGGCCGCCGGGAACGCTACTTCACACCCGCGCAGCGGCGCGCCATGGCCGCGCGGGATGGGGGATGCGTCGGGCCGAACTGCACGGCACCGCCCTCCTGGTGCCACGCCCACCATGTGATCGAGTGGGAGCACGGTGGCCGCACCGACGTGGACAATGGCGCGCTGCTCTGCTCGTTCCACCACCATCAGCTGCATGCCGGCGGCTTCCGGCTGAGGATGAACCGTGGCATGCCCGAGATGCTGGCACCGCCGTGGCTCGACCGCGAACAGCAGTGGAGGCCGACCACCAAGTCGCGGCTCGCGCGCGCCGCCTGACTCTCGAGGGGGCTGATGCATGCCGCCTGACGCAGAGTCGCCCGACGGCAGGGTTCCCAGCGCCCGCTCGCCTGACGGCAGAGTCCCTGGCGCCCGCGCGCGCCCCGGAGCACGATGACAGCATGACCTCGACGTTGCCCCGTCCGCCCTACGACCCCGAGATCGCCGCCGTGCTGGCTCCGCTGGGCGAACCGACACCCAGCCTCACGACCGAGACGCTCGACGAGTTCCGCGCCAGCCGCAACGACACCGCGCAGGATCTCGTCGATGCCGCCGCCGCCATCGGCGCTGAGATCGCGCACAGCACCTACCCGATCCCCGGATATCAGGGCACCGAGATCGACCTCACCGTCATCACCCGCGCCGACCACGATCGCGCGACACCGGCCCCCGGATTCCTCTTCCTGCACGGCGGCGGCATGGTCATGGCCAACCGGTTCTCCAACGCGGTGTCGATGCTGCCCGCGATGCTCGACCACCACGGTGTGCTCGTGACGGTCGAATACCGGCTGGCCCCGGAGCATCCCGATCCCATCCCGGTCGAGGACTGCTACGCCGCCCTGGTCTGGACGGCGGACCATGCCGTCGAGCTCGGCATCGATGCGACCCGCATCATCGTGACCGGCCCGAGCGCCGGAGCCGGACTCGCGGCCGGCGTCGCGCTGCTCGCCCGCGACCGCCGCGGCCCGGACATTCTCGGCCAACTGCTGGTCTGCCCGATGCTCGACGACCGCATCGACACAGTGTCATCCCGGCAGTACGTGGGCGTCGGCATCTGGGACCGCACCAGCAACATCAGCGGCTGGACCGCCCTGCTCGGCGACCGCCGCGGCACCGACGAGGTGTCGATCTACGCGGCGCCGGCGCGGGCGACGGACCTCTCCGGCCTGCCGCCCGCCTTCATCGAAGTGGGTTCGGCCGAGGTGTTCCGGGATGAGGATGTCGCCTACGCCACCCGCATCTGGGCCGACGGCGGGGTCGCCGAACTGCACGTGTGGCCGGGCGGGACGCACGGTTTCTCGGTACTCGCGCCGCAGTCGCGCATCGCCCGCGCCGCCATCGCCACCCGCGCCGACTGGATCGCCGCGCTGCTGAGCCAAGTCCGCTGAGCCAGGTCCGCTGAGCCAGGTCAGCTGAGCCGGGGCCGCCCGCCTGCCGGCCATCGCTCGCCGGACGCCCGGTTCGGAGCGACTTCCTGGGTGGCATCCGTCAGACTGAGGGGATGCTGCCCGCCCGACTCCTCGACGTGCTCCTGGTGATCGTGCTCCTGGTCTATCTGGGCGAGGGATGGCGCAACGGCTTCATCCGCAGCCTGAGCGCGATCGTCGGCCTGGTCGCCGGTGCCGTCGCCGCGTTCTTCCTGATCCCGGTCGTCGGCACCCTCGTGCCCGACCCGTTCTGGCGGACCTTCTTCGTGGTGTCGACGGCGGTCGCCCTCATCATCCTGGGCAGCATGGCCGGGGCCGGCATCGGCCGCGTTCTGCGCGGCCGCGTCGAGAAGACCCCATTGCGTCCGCTGGACCGAATCGGCGGCGCGTTCGCGAATCTGGTGGTCGGGGCCCTGATCACGGCGCTCCTGGCGGGCAGCGTGGCGTCCCTCGGCATCCCGGTGCTCAGTGCCGCGGTCAGCAACTCGTGGGTGCTGCAGACCATCAACACGATCACGCCCGAACCGGTGACCGCCGCGCTCGCCCGCCTGCGATCCGCGGTCGCCGCGCAGGGGCTGCCGGTGATCTCGGGCGGATTCTCGGGCATCACCAAGTCGCCGGGCGTCCCCAAGGTCGACACCGGCACGTCCGCGCTGGCCGCAGCGGCGGCCTCCGTCGTGCGGATCAACGGCACCGCATACGCCTGCGGCCAGAACCAGTCCGGCTCGGGCTTCGTCATCGCGAGAGACCGCATCGTGACCAATGCGCACGTGGTCGCCGGGGTGCAGCAGCCGATCGTGCAGGCGCCGAACGGCCAGACCCTCGACGGGCGCATCGTCTACTTCGACCCGCAGAACGACCTGGCGGTGATCGCGGTCTCCGGCATGCGCGTGCCGACCCTCGGGCTCGGCAACCCGATGGGCGTGGGCGACGACGGAGTCGTCGACGGCTATCCATTCGGCGGCCCGTTCACCACCGGGGGTGCTCAGGTGCTGGCGCGCTCGACCGAAAGCGTCGAGAACATCTACGGCACGGCGCGCACCAATCGCGAGCTCTATACCCTCGCGGCCGACATCGAGCCGGGCAACTCGGGTGGACCCTTGCTCGAGACCAATGGCTCGATCGCCGGCATCGTGTTCGCCAAGAGCTCGACGGATGCCAACCTGGGCTACGCGATGACCGACACCGTGCTCGCGCCGGTCGTTCGGCAGGCGGCAGCGCTGAGTGCACCGATCAGCTCGGGATCGTGCATCAAGGGCTGACTCAGCCCTGCTGCAAGACTTTCAGTGCTGCGCGAGGAACATCAGGAAGGTAGCCGTCAGCGAGCCCGCGAGCACGATTCCGACCATTCCCGACACCACGATGCTCAGCACGGCCCAGTTGCGACGGCCGAGCCGACCGCCCCGGGTCTCGCGGATGCCGCGCACCCCGTACGAGATGGTCGCGGCCACTAGACCGCCGACCACCAAGAAGTGCAGGGTCTCGAGCGCGAGGGCGGCGTTCACCAGGTTCTTCGTGTCGGACGTCAACACCACGACACCGAGAGCGAAGGCGCCCACGACGATGTTGGCGACGATCACGAGGATGGCCAGCTGAAGACTGCGGGTCGCAGCGAGGTCGACGGGCCGACCTTTGCGATCTGTGGCAACCGCGTGAGCGGCGCCGCAGTGGGAGCAGTATGCACTGCTCGGGGCGATTCGCGCGCCGCACTGGGCGCACGAGAAACGGGTAGCGACAGCGGCCTGGGGGAAGACCGTGACGGCGTGGGGGGCGACCGACATGTCCCCCATCCTAGGGACAATTCCCGGGTCGCAGCGCACGAGTTCTTTCGACCGCTGCACCAGCCGCACGCCGGTGGATTCCGCCGGGATTCCGCGGGACTTCCTGGGTATCGGCTGAGGGAGCCGCCGCCGACTTGGCACGCGGGTGTCCCCCGAACTAGGGTCGTATAAGATGCGAGGGGGGCTCACATGACCAGCGGATACAACACCCGGCTCGAGCGACGCGATCTCGTCCTGGCGACCGTCACCGCGATCTTCGGGGTCGCGGCGCTCGTCATGGCGGCGGCCGGCATCCTGCTGCTGCTCGGCGTGCACTTCTAGACGGCCGGACTCTGGGCAGCGGGCCCTTGCGGCCGGACTCCGGGCTGCCGGCCCTGGCGGCCGGACCCTAGGCGACCGACTCTAGGCGGCCGGGCCCGCCGCCAGTGTCACCGTCACCTGCTGCGCGGCTCCGGCCACGTCGGTGTAGCTGATCGTGACCCGGTCGCCGATGGCGTGCGCCTTGATCAGCGAGCTCAACGAGTCGGCCGTGGTGGCCGCGCTGCCGTCGACGGCGGTGATGGTGTCCCCGGCCGCGAGACCGGTGCCCGCGGCGGCGCTTCCGGCGACGATGCCGCTGATCAGCACGCCCGATCCGGTCTGATCGGTTGCCAGCTCGACCCCGAGGAAAGCGGGGAGCCCGATCACGATGGTCGAACTCGCCTGGCCGTTGACGATCTGCTTCGCGATGCCCAGCGCGGTGTCGATCGGGATGGCGTAGCCGGTGACGGTTCGCGATCCGCTCGAGGCGGCGGTCACCACACCGGCGACCGCACCCTGCTTGTCGATCAGGGGGCCGCCGGAGTCTCCGGAGACCACGTCGGCATCCGTCTCGATCAGGCCGGAGAGGTGCTCATCGGCGCCCGTGATGTCGTTGGCGACGGTGATCGACTGCTCGAGCGCAGTGACCGTGCCGGTGGCGGCCACCAGGTTGCCGGTGCCCTCGGCATTGCCGACCGATGTCACGGCATCGCCGGCGCTCAGCGTGCCGGTGTCGATGGCGGCCTTGGTGAGTCCGGTCACCGGCGCGCCGCTGCTGTCGACGAGTTGGAGCACCGCGATGTCGTCGGTCTCATCGGTGCCGACCACCCGCGCGGTGTAGCTGGCGCCGGTGGATTCGACGGTGACCGTGATCGCCGTCGAGCCCTGCACCACGTGATTGTTGGTGAGGATCTCGCCGCGCGAGCTCAGGATGATCCCGGTTCCCGCCGCCTCGGCCCGCGAGTCGTAGTTCAACGTGGAGAGGATCGTGACCACGCCGACCTTCTGCGCGGAGGTCGCCGCGGTCGCGTTGACCGACGCCGTGCCGGGTCCGGTGAAGGTGCCGTGCCGGCCCGAGCCGTCGCCGGATCCGCCGCGCAAGCCGCCGCCGGATCCGTTGCCCGTTCCGCCGCCGGGCGTCAACGATCCCGGCACCGCGGCCTGGCTCGTCGAACTCGCCTGGACGCCCGCCAGCGCCACGCCGACGCCGACGCCGCAGGCGCCGATGCCGAGCGCAATCACGGTCGCTCCGCCGATGAGCAGTCCGCGGTAGCGGCGGAAAGAGTTGCCGGAGCGGGACGGGGTGGCGCCGGGCTCAGAGAGGGCGGGGCCGGACGCGTCATCCCTCGGAGCCGAGGGTGCGTGATGCTGCGGAGACTGGGGGTCGGTGTCGCTCATGCGCCCAGTTCAAGCCCGGATGCTCGGAGCACCCTATGAACGGGCTGCGCGTCAGCGCCCAGAATCCCCTATTTCGATCCGGGCCGCTTCATCCACCATTCGGTGAACGAGGTGGCGCGTCCGTCGCCGGCGAACCGGATCACCCACAGGTTGTCGAACAGCTGGCCGTCGGTGTAGTCGACCTTGCCCTGCACGAAGGCGAGGTCTCCGTCGATGCCGACCACGTTCCAACTGAAGGTGGTGTCGTCGGGGCCTTCGGCGCGCGAGAGCCAGGTCGCGACGATGGCGTCCACGCCGTGCACCGGCTCGTCGCTCGGGCCGAACAGGTAGTCGGCGTCGTCGGTGAACAGCGCACGGATGTCGGCGTCGGCATTGCTGCCCCAGGCCGTGCGGTAGGCAGTGACCCAGTTCGAAACGGTGGCGGTGTCGGTCATGGTTCAGGTGTAGCGCGATCCGCCGACACCCGCGTCGCTCACGGCGAGGTGATGACGACCTTGCCGCGCAGGTGGCCGGTCTCGAGCATCCGGAACGCGTCCGCCACCCGGTCGAACTCGAACGACGCGGCGATCGGCAGCTCGATGTCGCCGCTCACGACCAGGGCGGCGAGCGCATCCAGGGTCGGGATGCTGGTCGGCCCCCGTCCGACACGTCGGACACCGAACACACTCGGGTCCATGGCGTTGGTGTTGACGCGGTGCGGCGGGATACCCAGCTCGACGAACTGACGCACCGCGCTCTCGCCGTGCAGGTCGAACGCCGCCGTGATGCCCGCCGGGGCGAGCGCGCGCACCGCCTCGACCAGCCCGGGCCCGTACTCGACCGCCTCGACGCCGCGCGACCGCAACCAGTCGTGATTGCCGCGCGAGGCACTGCCGATCACCCGGATGCCGCGCAGCACGGCCAGCTGCGACAGCACGCCGCCCACTCCCCCGGCCGCCGCGCTGATCAGGATGGTGGGGGCCGGCGCGCCGGCCGCACGCTCGAGCGGCTGCGATGCCAGGGCGTCCCAGGCGGTCTGGCCGACCAGGGCGAGGCCTCCGGCCACCGGCCAGGGCAGCCCGGCGGGCTTGCGCGCGAAGAAGCTCGCACTGGCGATGAGGTGGGTCTGAAAGGCGCCATCCGGAACCGTGCCGAACACCTCGTCGCCGATCGAGAGGCCGTGCACCCCCGGCCCGACCGCCTCCACGACCCCGGCCAGTTCGCGCCCGATGCCGGTCGGGAGGGTGACCTCGTACTGCGGGCCGCCTTCCCGCCGCTTGTAGTCGGCCGGGTTGAGACCCGCCGCCCGCAGCGAGACCCGCACCTGGTCCGGCCCCGGCTCGGTGACCGGTTCGTCGACGAGTTCGAGCACTTCGGGGCCGCCGAAGCGGCCGAAACGCACCGCACGATTCATCCTTCGATCGTAGAAGGGTTGACCTTGCCCGACGACGGGTGCACCCTGGGGTCAGAACAACTCATCGCCCAGCAGAGCCGGAGTCAATGACCCGCCACTGGGCGATGAGTCTGTTTAGATTCCAGCATGGCGGTTCGCACGCTCGATTACTCGGCCTTGACCGACCCCGTCGCGCGCGCGGATGTCGCGGCCTGGCGGGCCCGCGCGCGGGCGGCCGGGTGGTCGTGGGCGTCGCGCGGACCTCAGTCGATCGGTTCGGTGGTCGCGATCGGCTTCTTCGCCCTGATCTTCGTATTCGTCTTCGGCGGCGTGTTCGCCTCGTTCGTGGCCGATGCCTTCGCCACCAGCAGGCCGGCCGACCTCGTGCTCCCGTCGATCATCGTCATCGTGGTCGCTGTCGTGGCCGTCGTCACCGTGCGATCGCAGGCGGGCCGCTTCGAACATTGGTACCGTCTCGACGGATTCGCCCGCGCCAACGGCCTGAGCTTCCGACCCATGGATGTCGCACCCTACTATCCGGGCGAGATCTTCCACATCGGGCGCAACCAGGTCGTCGTCGAGCACCTCGTCGCGACGGGCCGGTATCTCGACATCGGCAACTTCCGCTACATCACCGGCTCGGGCAAGAGCCAGACGACGCACAACTGGGGATTCGTGGCTCTGCAACTCGATCGCGCCATGCCCAACATCGTGCTCGACGCCAAGGCCAACAACTCGCTGTTCGGCAGCAACTTGCCAGTCACGCTCGACCGCAAGCAGATCCTGCACCTGGAGGGCGACTTCGATCAGCACTTCACGCTGTACTGCCCCGCCGAGTACGAGCAGGACGCGCTCTACATCTTCACCCCCGACCTGATGGCCCTGCTGATCGACGAGGCCTCCCCCTTCGACGTCGAACTGATCGACCAGTGGATGTTCGTCTACTCGTCACGCCCGTTCGATCTGATCGATCCGGCCGTGCTGCAGCGCCTGTTCACCATCGCAGACACCGTCGGAGCGAAGGCCCTCAACCAGACCGAGCACTATGCCGACGAACGCATCGGCGATCCGGCGGTGAACCTCGTGGCGCCGCAGGGCGCTCGCCTCAAGCGCGGCGTCTCTGCGGTCGGGGTCGTGATCGTCGTCGGATTCGTGGCCTTCTGGGGCTGGAACTTCTTCTCGGCGATGTTTCTGACGCCGTAGTTCTTGACGCCGTAGTTCTTCGCGCCGTAGTTCTTGACGACGCAGTTCTGGACGCCGCAGCCGTCCGGGGGCCCGGCGGGTCAGATCGCCGGAGCCGGCCCCGCGCCCGGCGCGCTCGGCACCGCGGCCAGCGCCGCCACGAGCGCGGTGCGCTCCGCGGTGATCTTGCCGAGCAGCGCCGCCTCGTCGGCCTGCGCCGCCACGTGGTCGCGCTGGATGACGATCCGGTTGCGCACGAAGGCCAGGCGGGTGACATCCCGGATGTAGGTCTTCATCTGCGCCCCCTGCCCGTGGCTCTTGGCCCAGCTGAGCGAGCGCCGACGGCCGACCGGCGTGGCCAGTGTCTGCACCTCCGCCGCGTTGAACCACCCGGCCGCGGCATACTCGCCGAGTCGCATCTGGGTCAGCCTGACTTCTCGCCGTCGCAGCAGCACCACCCCGACCAGCGCGAGGACGAACAGCGGCACCTGCACGAGCGCGTAGTAACCGTAGAAGTCGTAGACGATCTCGAGGGCGCCGTTCCACAGCGCGTGGAGCAGGATCGCCGGGATCAGCCCGACGAAGAACAGGCCGAGCCCGAGGATGCGACTGCCCTGCCGCGCGGCGAGGCCGATGAAGTAGCCGGTCATCGCCGTGAACATCACGTGGGCGAAGGGCGACAGCAGTCCGCGGATGAAGAAGATCTCGGCCACCGAGCCGTCGAATCCGCCCTCGGTCGAGATCTGCACGCCGAAGTACTGGATGTTCTCGCTGAATGCGAACCCGGCCGCGACGGTGGCGGCGTACACGATGCCGTCGACCGGCCCGTCGAAGTACTTGCGGGCCACCCAGAAGATGAGCAGCACGCCGAAGCCCTTGGCCGACTCCTCGACGATGGGCGCCTGCACGACCGACTGCAGCAGATCGGTGGTGCCGGTCGGTCCGCCGTGCACGCCGATCTCGAACTGGGCCGCGGTATCCACCGTGAGCGCGAGCACGATCGAGACGCCCGCACCCCAGAAGAACGCGAACAGCAGGATGCCGAATGGCTCCGGCTCCCAGCGGTCGATCCAGCGGATGCCCAGCAGCACGATCGTGAGCGGGACCAGCGCGAGGATCCCGCCGACGAAGGTGAGGCCCGGCCCGAGGAACGACAGGAAGTACACCACGACGATCAGCGCCGCGATGCCCACGATGATGAAGCCGATGATGCCCAGGATGAGCAGGGTCGCCCGGTGCGGGGCGGGCTGAGCGAGCTGGGCGTGGGCGGGTTCGGCGGTCGCGGCCTGCACCTCGGCCGGCGCCTCGGGAGTCGCGGTGCGGGCAGCCCGGGCTGCCGTCGGGTCATGGGGCGTGGCCGTCATGGCTCACACCCTACTTACTTCTGCCGCCCGTGCTCACTTCTGCTGCTCGCGCAGGATCGCCAGCGCACGGGCGACCCGGTTGCCCAGCCCCGGCACCCGGCCGCGCGCCGGGATGCGCGCGCGCTCGAGCAGCACGGCCACCTCGGCGCGCTGAGTGTCGAGCACGGCATCCAGGGCGGCATTCGCCACCACCCGGGCGCGCAGCGAGACGACGAAGGCGGCAGCACCGAGCACCGCTCCCGCGCCGAATCCGATGGCGACGGCCGGCGAGAACAGCAGCGCGGCCAGCACGGTCAGTCCGCCGAGCACCAGCACGCCGACCGCGCGCAGCACCGTCGCCGCCTGGGAGCGGCGGGTGCGGCTGCGGTCCGCCCGGTCGAGGCGCTCTTCGAACTCGAGCAACTCGGGGCGTTCCAGCGTGAACGACGAGCGGTCGCGCAGGTCGCGCCGGATGCGGGCGTAGGTGGGACGCTCCCGCCGCACCACCGCGACCACGGCGACGATGCCGATCAGGAAGCTGAGCAGCGTCAGCCCGAACAGGATCGCCGCGCCGACCAGTGGCCGGTCGTCGTTCCAGACCAGGCGGGCGGCGGAGTCGACCCCGAATGCGATGATGACGGCGAGCGCCGCGGTGACCACCACGGTCCAACTGAGTTCGCGGACGCGGACCCGGGTGAGGGTGTCGGGCTCGCTGTCGTCGTCGGCGTTGCGGGCGCGCCGGGCCTCGATGACGCCGCCGACGGCATCCGCGATCATCAGGCCGAGCACCACGCCGCCGATGAACAGGGCGCTGGTGAGCAATGCGGGGATGTCCACCCTGGAACCTTACGTGCAGCCCAGCCGACGAGTCAGTCGTTGCTCGGGATCTGGCCGACCACGGTCACCACGCAGACCGCGACCATGAGCCCGGCGAACGCCGTGAGCAGCAGGCGCAGCTTGGGCTGGAAGGTCCGCTCGACGGCATCGGCGAGCTCCGGCGGGACGGATGCCGCTCCCGCGCCGATCGCGCGACCCCAGTCGATCAGCAGCCGCTCGGCCTCGGTCACCTGCGGGTCGACCGGATCGTCGCCGCTCAGCTCCAGCTCTCGCCGGAAGAACGTGGTCGGATACGGCGCGGCGGAGCCGTCGCTGATCGCGAAGCAGAACAGAGTGACGGCGCGCTCGCCGAGGAACGGGATCAGCTCGTCCCGCAGCTCGAACCAGCTCGTGTACGCCGAGAACACCGACGACGATCCGAGCAGCACGCGGTCGAGGTTGGACAGCGGACCTGGATGCGCGGCGAGGAATCGCTGGGCGGCCTCGGCCGCGTCCGGGGTCAACTCGTCGTCGCTGTGCACCGCCAGGAAGGCCATGGGCCCAGCCTACGATGCCGCAGGAACCGGCAGGCTCAGGCGGCGATGCCGGGGGCTGCGCCGATGGCCTGACCGCTGATCGTGGGCACCGACTCGAACACACCGGCCCGGATCGCCTGGAACACCTCGACCGCGGCCTGGGCGAGCTTGCCGTGGCTGCCCAGCACGGTCTTGCGCACGCGCGGCTCGTCGTGGATCGAGATCCGGGCGGTCTGCGGCCCGTCGGTCGACGGGTCGACAACGCGGGCGCCGAGCGAACGGGCCCAGGCGGCGGTCATCTCGGCCACCACTCGGTCGGTCGACACGACCCGCACCTGGTCGCCGCGCGCGAACGGACGCGTGCGCACCAGGGCGCGGGCGATCAACCCGGGGCCGAGGTAGCTGACGGCCTGCTCGTCGGTGATCCACGACGGCACGCCGAGCACGTCGTCCTGGTCGAGCAGCAGCAGCTCGTCCAGCTGCTCGCCGTGATCGCCGGTGTCGCGCCATGCCACGCGGTCGCGCGGAGCGAAGCCGTTGGTGTCGGGGCCGGCGGCATCCACCGATCCGACGATGAAGCCGCGCCCGCGGCGGGCGGGGCGCAAGCGCAGCCGGCCGACCGTCGGACGGGGAACGGGCGTGCGAGTGAGAGCCGGGACACGAGTCAACGGAGCCCCGGGGGTGTGGGAAGCAGTCATCGAAGTCATCTGTGTAGTCACCTTGCCTGATGCAACCCATGCGCCCGCATGAGTATTCCGGGCAGGACGCTGAGAGAACGCCGTCAGAACACCTTGCCGGGATTGAGGATGCCGAGCGGGTCGAAAACCTGTTTGAGCTGCTTCTGCAGGGCGAAACTGTCGTCGCCGAGCTCGTCGCGCAGCCAGCGCTTCTTGAGGATCCCCACCCCGTGCTCGCCGGTCAGGGTGCCGCCCAGCCGCAGGCAGTCCAGGAACAGCTCATCGGCCGCGGCCCACACGTACTCGGGCACCTCGGCATGCCCGTCGATCAGCTCGGCCTGAGATCCGGGCTGGCCGAACACGAAGTTCGGGTGCAGGTTGCCGTCGCCGGCGTGCGCGACCGTCGGGATGCTGATGCCGTACTTGGCCTCGATCCGCTCGATCGCCGCGAACATCGACGGCAACGCGCTGCGCGGCACCGCGACATCCTCGATGAGCACCGTCCCGCGGGCCACCATCGCCGGGTGGAACGAACGCCGGATGGCGAACAGCTTCTCGCCCTCCTCCGGGTCGGTCGTCAGCTCGGCCTCGCCGCCGAGCGACCGGACGACGGCGAGCGCGTCGGCCGCCTCGGCATCCGCTCCCATGCCGTCGGTCTGGATCAGCAGCTGAGCGCCGCGGCCGCCCAGGTCGAGACCGAGGTAGGCGCCGATGCCCTCGAGGGCGGTGGCATCCAGAAGCTCCATGATGGCCGGCTTGATACCGCTCGAGACGATCACGGCGGCGGCGCGGGCGGCGAGCTCGACGCTGGCGAAGCTCGCGCTGATCGTCGCGACGCTACCGCGGGGCAGCGGCCGCAGCTTGAGCGTCGATTCGACCACCACGCCGAGCGTGCCCTCGGATCCGATCATCAGCGAGGTCAGGTCGTAGCCGGTGACGCCCTTCACGGTGCGATGACCCATGCTGATCAGCCGGCCGTCGCTGAGCACGACCTTGAGGCCGAGCACCGCTTCGCGGGTCACGCCGTACTTGGCGCAGAGCAGGCCACCGGCGTTTGTGGCGATGTTGCCGCCGATCGTCGAGATCGCCTTGCTGGCCGGATCGGGCGCCCACCAGAGTCCGCGATCGGCCAACTGGTCATTCAGATCGCCGTTCAGCACGCCGGGCTCGACCACGGCGAGCTCGTCGTCGGCCGAGACCTCGAGGATGCGGTTCATCCCCCGGGTCGACAGCACCAGTTCGCCGTCGCCCCCGATCGCCGCGCCCGCGAGTCCGGTGCCGGCCCCGCGCGGGACGACCGGGATCCGGTGCGCCGTGGCGAACCGCATCGTGGCCTGCACCTGCTCGACCGTCGTCGCGTCGATGACCGCCAGCGGCCGGGCCGCCGAGACCTGGCCCGAGCGGTCGGCCCGCGCCGCGTCGAGCGACGCGCCATCGGTGCGCACCGCGTCGCCCAGGTCGGCGCGCAGGTCGGCCAGACGGGGGTCGGGCGGCAGCTCCGGTGCGACCGCGCTGCCGAGGGCAGTGGACATCTCGTCAGGCTATCGGATGCGGTGATCCGGCCTCCTGCTGCGATGTCCGATTTCCGCTGACGACTGTCGCCCGCTCGTGCGAGGGTGGACCGGTGGATGACTTCGACCGCAAGTACGGCGCCCTGGCTTCGCGCGATGCGCGCTTCGATGGCCAGTTCATCGCGGGCGTGCACACCACCGGCATCTACTGCCGCCCGAGCTGCCCCGCGGTCACTCCCAAGCCCGGCAATGTCAGCTTCTACCGCACCGCGGCCGCCGCCCACGAGGCCGGGCTGCGCGCGTGCAAGCGCTGCCAGCCCGATGCCGTTCCCGGGTCGCCGGACTGGAATCTGCATGACGACCTGGCATCGCGCGCCATGCGCCTGGTGCACGACGGCGTCGTGGAGCGCGAGGGCGTCGAGGGCCTGTCGCGCCGACTCGGCTACACCTCCCGGCACGTCACCCGGGTGCTGCGCGCCGAGCTCGGCGCCGGGCCGCTCGCGCTGGCCCGCGCCCATCGCGCGCAGACCGCGCGCTCGCTGCTGGCGGCGACCGAGCTGCCGATCACCGACATCGCCTTCGCCGCCGGATTCGGCAGCCTGCGCCAGTTCAACGAGACCATCGCCGAGGTGTATCGGTCGACGCCGACCGAGCTCAGGCGGATCGCGCGATCGGGTGTCCGTGCGGGAGCGATCGTGCCCGAAGCCCGCGCTCACGATGCCGCGACGCCCTTGACTCTGCGGCTGCCGGCGCGGCCGCCCTTCGACGGCCCCGGGCTCATGCGCTTCTTCGCCGGCCACGCCATCCCGGGTCTGGAGATCGCGGACGAGACCGTGTTCTCCCGCCCGCTCGCGCTGCCGCACGGGCGCGCGGATGTGCAGATCCGGCTGGACCCCGAGCGCCCCGGCGTGCTGGTCACCGCCCGGCTGGCCAGCCTGGCCGACGTGCCCGCGCTGTCATCGCGGGTTCGGCGCCTGTTCGACCTGGATGCGGACTCGGTCGCGATCGACGAGGCACTGGCCCGCGACCCGGTGCTGGCGCCCCTGGTCGCGGCCGCCCCCGGCATCCGCATCGCGGGCAGCGCCGACGGCGTCGAGACGCTGTTCCGCACGCTGATCGGACAGCAGATCTCGGTGGCGGCGGCGCGGACCGTGATCGGTCGACTGGTCGCCGAGCTGGGCGATCCGGCCCGTGATGCATCCGGCGGGCCGATCGCCGGGGCTCCGCGGATGTTCCCGACGGCCGAGGCGATCGCTGAGCGGGGCGGCGCCGTGCTGCGCGGGCCGGCGAATCGGGTGGCCGGCATCATCCGGGTCGCGGATGCCGTGGTCACCGGCCGGCTCCGTCTCGATGTCGAGACCCCGGCCGCCGAGCTGCGCGAGCACCTGCTGGCACTGCCGGGCGTCGGACCGTGGACCGCCGGCTACCTCGCCATGCGCGTGCTCGGCAATCCCGACGTCTTCCTCGAGTCCGACCTGGTCATCCGCCAGAGCGCCGAGGCGCTCGGACTGCCCGGCGCACCGCGAGCGCTGGCCCAGCGCGCGGCGGCGTGGGCGCCGTGGCGCAGCTACGCGAGCCTGCAGTTGTGGCGGCACCGGCCCGCGACCCGAGGTCGCGCGTCGAGAGTAGGGTGAAAGCCGCCCAGCCGCTCCGGAGCGGGGCAAGTGGAGTGGATGCATGCTCGTCTCCGTGGTGATCCCGGCCAGGAATGACGCCGAGATGCTCGCGACCTGCCTGACCGCGCTCGCGCAGCAGACCGGCCTGCCCGATTCGGTCGAGGTCGAGATCGTGGTCGTCGACAACGGCAGCACGGATGCCACGGCACAGGTCGCGCACGGCAGCGGGGCACGGGTGATCACCGAGCCGGTCCCGGGCATCCCGCAGGCCGCATCGGCCGGCTACGACGCGGCGCGCGGCGAGCTGATCGCCCGGATCGACGCCGACTCGGTCTGCCCGCCCGGCTGGCTCGCCCGGGCGATCGCGGTGTTCGCCCACGACGACGAGCTGTCGGTGCTGACCGGAACCGGCGAGTTCTACGGCGCGAGCGAGCTGGTGCACCGGCTGGGGAAAGCGTGGTACCTGGGTGGGATGTACTGGTCGCTCACCCCCTACCTCGGGCATCCGCCGATCTTCGGCTCCAACTTCGTCATGCGCCGCGGGGTCTGGAGCGAACTGCGCGACGAGGTGCACAGGAGCCAGCGCACCATCCACGACGATCTCGATCTGAGCCTGCACATCAAGCCCTGGATGACGGTGCGCTACGACCCCGACTTCGTCGTGCAGATCTCGGCCCGCCCGTTCGCGAGCTTCAACAGCTTGCGCCGCCGGCTGTCGTGGGTGCTCCCCACCCTGCGCAACCACTGGCCGGACGACAGCCCGTGGGCCCGGCGTGCCGCTCGTCGGCGCTGGGAGAAGCGAGAGGGCGAGCGTCAGGAAGCGGCGGCGTAAAGCCGCAGCAGATCGCGCGCCAGCTGGTGCGGCGTCGTCTCGCACGGGCTGTGACCGGTGTCGTAGACCGCGAGTTCCGCTCCGATGCGCTCGGCCAGCTCGGCGTGCAGCCCGACCGGCCAGAGGTCGTGCGAGCCGACCGCCACGAGCTTCGGGATGGCGGCCTCCCGCAGCTGGGGCCGCAGTTCCGGCGCGCGCTTCATCAGGGTGATGATGTCGGCCATGCTGCGCATCGACGTCTTCTCGAACCGCAGCCGCACGAAATCGAGGCGGGTCTGCGGCACCTTGTTCTTGTTCGTGACGATGCCCCAGCGCATCAGCGAGGCGCCGACGCCGCCGGTCGCCATCCAGGTGAACGGCCCGAGGATCTTGACGCCGCGGAAGCCGTTCCCGGGCTGCGGCGGCGTGGCCAGCAGAGTCAGGCTGCGCACCAGCTCGGGCCGCTGCACCGTGACGATCTCGGCGATGGTGCCCGCGAAGGAGTAGCCGAGCAGGTGGGCGGGGCCGCCCGATTCGAGGAACGCGATCAGGTCGTCGGCGAACAACTCATAGGAGTACGGCGTGCCGGGCGGCGGGGCCGCGTCGCCGGACTCGTAGTTGCCCGCCAGGTCGTAGCTCTGCACGTGGTAACCGGCTGCCGCGAGCACCGGAAGCACGAGCGCGAAGTCCTCCTTCGACCCCGAGACGCCGGGCACGAGCACGACCCGCGGGCCGGCCGGGTCGCCCAGCGAGATCACCGCGAGTTCGCCGCTCGGCGCCGCGAACCGGGATGCCACCGATCCGGTGGGCGGGACGGTCCAGTCGAGGTCGTGCGGCACGGCGGCGTCGAGCCGGACGGCCTCGTCGCGGGGCTGCGGCTCGTGCACGGTCACCCGCAAGAGCCTAGAGCCGACGGCGTTCTTCCGCCTCTCGCCTCTCGTGTTCGCCTCGTGCCCCGGAGTGCTAGGCCGACTTCTTCTTCGCGGGAGCCTTCTTCGCCGCCGGCTGCTTGGCGGTCTTCGGCGCCGAGGCGGCCTTCTCGTCGCGCTGCTTCTCGACGCTCCTGCGCAGGGCCTCCATCAGGTCGAGCACCTCGCCGCCGCCCTGACCCTCTGCACGCCCGAAGGTGGCGTCGGTGTCGAGCGCGTCGCCCTGCTCGAGCTTGGCCTCCACGAGGGTGCGCAGTTGCGCCTGGTAGTCGTCGGTGAACTTCTCGGGGGTGAAGTCGCTGGCGAAGCTCTCGACCAGCTGCTTGCTCATCTTGAGTTCGGCATCCGTGATCTTGGGAGACTCGTCGAGCTCAGGGAAGCGCGCCTCGCGCACCTCGTCGTCCCAGAGCAGGGTCTGCAGCATCAGCACGTCGTCGTGCACGCGCAGCGCGGCCAATCGGGTCTTCTGCCGCAGCGCGAACTGCACGATGGCCGTGCGGTCGGTCGACTGCAGGGTCTCGCGCAGCAGCACGTATGCCTTGGTCGACTTCGAGTCGGGTGCGAGGAAGTAGCTCTTCTCGAACATGATCGGATCGACCTGGTCGCTGGGCACGAACTCGACCACGTCGATGTCTTTGCTGCGCTCGGCCGGCAGCGACGCCAGGTCCTCCGGTGTCAGGATCACGGTCTCGTCGCCATCCACGTAGGCCTTGGCGATGTGCTCGTAGTCGACGATCTCGCCGTCGATCTCGCAGCGGCGCTGGTAGCGGATGCGGCCCCCGTCTTTGTCGTGCACCTGGTGCAACGGCACGTCGTGGTCTTCGGTCGCGGCGTACAGCTTCACGGGCACGTTGACGAGGCCGAAGCTGAGGGAGCCCTTCCAGATGGAGCGCATGCTGTCATTTTCCTCTGCGGATGTGGACGATGTACACCCCGCTCATTACTTTGGCGGTATGGCCAAGTCGGGTGAGAACGGTGACACCTACGTCGACGTGGGCGGTCATCGCCTGCGCCTGACCAACCTCGACAAGGTGCTCTACCCCGAGACCGGCACCACCAAGGGCGAGGTGATCGACTACTACTCGCGCGTGGCCGACGCGCTGATCACGCACGCCCGTGACCGGCCCGCCACCCGCAAGCGGTGGGTTTCGGGCGTCGGCACCGCCGACAAACCCGGGCAGGTGTTCTTCGAGAAGAATCTGCCAGACTCGGCTCCGGACTGGATCACCCACCGGGCGATCCAGCACTCCGACCACGTGAACGAGTACCCGTTGGTGAACAACCTGGCCACCCTGGTCTGGATCGCGCAGCAGGCCGCGCTCGAGATCCACGTGCCGCAGTGGCGGTTCGGCCGCAACGGCGCGCGCAAGAACCCCGACCGCATGGTGCTCGACCTGGACCCCGGCGAGGGCGCCGGGCTGGCCGAGTGCGCCGAGCTGGCGCAGCTGGTCCGGAAGCTGCTGACTGGGATGGGGCTCGACCCGATGCCGGTGACCAGCGGGAGCAAGGGCATCCATCTCTATGCCGCGCTCGACGGCACCCAATCGAGCGACGAGGTCTCAGCGGTCGCGCACGAGTTGGCGCGCGCGCTGGAGGCCGATCATCCCGACCTCGTCGTGAGCGACATGAAGAAGGCGGTGCGCGGCGGCAAGGTGCTGCTGGACTGGAGCCAGAACAACGGCTCGAAGACGACCGTCGTGCCGTACTCGCTGCGCGGGCGGCTGCATCCGACCGTGGCAGCACCGCGCACCTGGCGCGAGATCGCCTCGCCCGGGCTCACGCAGCTCGAGTTCACCGAGGTGCTGAAACGGCTCGAGAGCAAAGGAGACCTGCTCGCCGACCTGTCGGCGGGCCACCTAGCGGCTCAGACCGGTGAGGACCTCGCCGAATACCGGCGGATGCGCAACAAGAACGTCACTCCCGAGCCGTTCGGCGACGTGCCCGGCAGCGACCCGAGTTGGACGCCGGACCCGTCCAACCCGCACTTCGTGATCCAGGAGCACCACGCCAGTTCTCTGCACTTCGACTTCCGGCTCGAGCGCGACGGCGTGCTGGTGAGCTGGGCGGTGCCCAAGGGCGTGCCGACCGACCCGAAGCAGAATCACCTGGCGGTGCACGTCGAAGACCACCCCTTCGAGTACGGCACCTTCGAGGGCGTGATCCCCAAGGGCGAGTACGGCGCGGGCGACGTGGCGATCTGGGACCGCGGCCGCTACGAGCTGGAGAAGTGGCGCGACCCTGCTGACGGAAAGGCTGACGGCAAGGAGGGCGGCGAGGTGATCCTGACCATCCACGGCGAGAAGCACGGCTCGCACCGCCTCGCGCTCATCCAGACCAAGCAGGGCGACAACCCCAAGAACTGGATGCTCCACCTGATGAAGAGCCAGAATCCGGTCGATTGGGATGCCGAGGGCGGTCCGGTCGACAAGGTGACCGGCGGCAAATGGCATGGGCACGCCGCGGTCTCGACCGGCCGCAAGGGCCTCGGCCCGCGGAAGAAGACGATCGTGGGGTCGAGGATCGCGAGCGATTCGATCCACCCGATGCTCGCGACGCTCGGGGCCATCACCGGGGTCGACCGGTTCCGCGGTGGCGAGGACTGGGCGTACGAGATGAAGTGGGACGGCATCCGCGCCATCGCGACCATCCGCGGCGACGAGCTGAGCCTGCGGTCGCGCAACGGGCTCGATCTGACGCCGAGCTATCCCGAGTTGAGCGCCCTGCTCGAGTGCATCACGGGCGACGCGGTGCTGGATGGCGAGATCGTCGCGCTCGACGCGAAGGGCCGCCCCAGCTTCGGCACCCTGCAGCAGCGCATGGGACTGACCAGCCCGCGGGATGTCGAGCGAGCGCGGCTGGCGACGCCGGTGCACTACTTCGTCTTCGACCTGTTGCGACGCGGAGCCGAGTCGACGGAGTCGCTGCCCTACGAGAAGCGTCGCGCGCTGCTGCTCAGGAACGTCGCGGAGCGTGGGCCGATCAGCGTCCCGCCCGACGCCGGCCGCGACCTGGATGCCGCCCTCGCCACCAGCAAGAAGCTCGGCCTGGAGGGCGTGATGGCCAAGCGCCTCGACAGCCCGTACCGCGAGGGCAAGCGCAGAGGCGACTGGATCAAGCTGAAGCACACGCTCACCCAGGAGGTGGTGATCGGCGGCTGGCGCCCCGGCACGGGGCATCGCGCCGACAGCGTCGGATCCCTGCTCGTCGGCATCCCGGATTCCGATGGCCTGCGCTACGTCGGCCGGGTCGGCACGGGATTCACCGATCGCCACCTGGCCGAGTTGCGCACCCGGCTCGACGGGCTGGCCCGCTCGACCAGTCCTCTGATCGATGTGCCCAGCGCCGATGCGCGCGACGCGCACTGGGTGACGCCGAGCCTGGTCGGCGAGGTCGAGTTCGCCGAGGTCACCAGCGACGGCCGCCTGCGAGCCCCCGCCTGGCGCGGGTGGCGACTCGACAAGACTCCGGATCAGGTGGTGCGCGAGATCCCTGGGTGAGTCGGGCCTGCGCGGATCAGGCCCGCGACGACAGGGCGCGCAGCGTGACGGCGGCCCAGGTGCGGAACGGCCGCCAAGCCTCAGCGATGGCGGCGAGTTCGTCGTCGCTCGGCGCGTGATCGAGGCCGTAGCGCTCGCGGACCAGCTCGCGGGTGTGATCCTCCTGCGTCGACAGCACGTCGGTGAGCCCCAGGGCGCGGATCACGATCAGGGCGCTGTAGAACGGGCCGATGCCGGGCAGCTGCTGCAGGTCGAGCATCGCCTCGTCCGGCGGCATCGCCCGCAGCCGATCGACGTCGAGCTGCCCCTCGTGTGCGGCGGTCGCGATGGCGTGCAGGCGCGGGATCCGGTCGGCAGGAAGACCGGGGAACTCGGAGATCGACAGCAGCTGCGCTGGTGTCGGCAGCGCGGACTCCGTGCCCCCGGCCAACTCGAAGCTGCGGCCGTGAGCTTCGGCGATCCGGCGGCGCAGGGCGATGCCCTGGGCACGAGCCCGGCGCGCCGAGATGACCGACCAGACCGCGGCCTCGTACGGCGAGTAGAAGTTCGAGGGACGGAATCCCGGAGCCACCGCGTGCACCCGGGCCAGCACCGGGTCGGCCTGGCAGATCGCATCCCAGGCGACGCCGTCGGCGTCGGCCGAGACCACGCGGGCCACCTGCGCCGCGATGGTGTCGAGCTCGCCCTCGCCGTGCACCACCAGCTCGAGCTCGTCGCCCGATTGACGCAGCTCGACCCCGACCTGCTGCTCCGCTGCGCCCCCGTGCGCGCCGTCCAGGCAGAACGCCAGCCGCATCACCCCATCGAACGAGGACTCATTGCGGTGGCCGAACCCCATCAGGGCGACCTCGCCCAGGTCGTAGGGGCCGCGCAGGGCGATGCGCGTGGTTCGTACCGGATCCGAGGTGGGCATGCGCCTATCCTGCCGCCGACCGCCGACGCCGCCGACGCGCGCGAAGCAGGACGAGGGTCACCGCCCCGCCGAGCCCGACCGTCGCGGCCGCGAGCCAGGGGCAGAGCGCAGCCCCGGCATCCGGCGTCGACGGCGCGCTCGTCGCGCCGAGCGGCAGGCTGCCGGCGACCGAGCGGATCGACGCCTCGATGTCGGGCTCCGCGGTGGCGCCGACCACATCCACCAGCCGAAGCTGCTCGTGATAGTCGCGCGCCAGGGATTGCGCGGGACGCATCCCGCGCTCGACGCAGACCAGCCGGGTGTGCGCTGTCACCAGTCTGTCGTCGCAGGAGTTGGTCGCGCGGAACGGGATGTCGCCGGTGTTGGTGACCACATAGCGCAGCGCGCTGGTCAGCGTCGCGGGCAGCGAGACGGTCTGCCGGCCGGCGACCGCGCTCCAGTGCCCGGCGGCGTCGAGCACCTGCCAGCCGGCGTCCCAGTCGAACTGGCCACCGGTGATCGTGCCGTCGGCTCGCGCATTCACCGCGCCGTGGTCCGCCGTGAACCGGAATTGGAGCCGGTTGACCCCGGACGCCGCCTGCACCGCGAAGGTGCAGCTCACCTGCTGAGGCGGGGCTTCCTCCTCTCCGCGGCAATCGGCGGGAGTGATGCCCTGAAAGGCGTCCGGCGCATCGAGGTGGGCGACCCACTGATGGATCGCGGTGCCGCCCAGCTCGACCGTGGCGGTCACCCGCGCAACGGCTCCGGTCGGCGCGAGGTGGGCCCAGGCCGGATGCGCCGGGTCGAGCAGCGACACGGCGTGCCCGTCGTTCTGGGTCGTCATGCTGACCGAGATCGCCGATCCGCCCGGCAGATCGGGCTGGGGCGGACCGTCCGGTGCCGCGTGCGCGGGCACCGGGAAGGCGCCGGCCACCGGCAGTCCGAGGCCGACCGCGAGCAGCAGCGCCGCGACCCGCGTCAGCACCGGCCCGCCCCGTTCATGCTCAGCTCTTGTCCGACTCGGCCTTCAACGCGGCGATCTTGGCGGCTTCGCTCGGCGGGAGCACGATCGCGCCCGTGGCCGGCGTGACCCCGCTGAGGCGCTCGGGCGAGAGCACGCGCGCCACCTCGTCCGCGGACATCAGCCCGGCATCGACCACCAGCTCGGCGATCGACGAGTTCGTGGTCAAGGCCGTGTGCGCGAGTGCCGCCGAGGCCGCATAGCCGATGTACGGCGTCAAGGCCGTCACGACGCCCACGCTGGTCTCGACCTGCTGGGTGAGCCGTGCGGTGTTCGCGGTGATGCCGTCGATGCAGTTCACCCGCAGCGTGAAGCAGGCGTTGGTCATCCAGGAGAGCGACTGCAGCAGGCTGTGGGCGATCACCGGCTCGAAGGCGTTCAGCTGCAGCTGACCGGCCTCCGCGGCGGCGGTGACCGTGGCATCCGCTCCGATCACGCTGAAGGCGACCTGGTTGACCACCTCGGGGATCACCGGATTCACCTTGCCCGGCATGATGCTCGACCCGGCCTGCCGGGGCGGCAGGTTGATCTCGCCCAGTCCGGCCTGCGGGCCGGACGAGATCAGCCGCAGGTCGTTGCAGATCTTCGACAGTTTGACGGCCGCCCGCTTCAGGGTGCCGCTCAGGGTCATGAAGATGCCCGCGTCGGCCGTGGCCTCGATCAGGTCGGGTGCGGTCTCCTGCGGAATGCCGGTGAGCTCCTCGAGGTGACGTCGCACCGCCTCGGCGTACCGCGGGTCGGCCGTGATGCCGGTGCCGATGGCGGTCGCGCCCATGTTGATCTCGTTGAGCCACGGGATCACCTCGCTGAGCCGATCGAAGTCCTCTTGCAGGGTGTGGGCGAAGCCGCTGAACTCCTGGCCGAGGGTCATCGGAACCGCATCCTGCAGCTGGGTGCGCCCCACCTTGAGCACGTGGGCGAACTCGACGCCCTTGGCCGCGAAGCTCTTGGTGAGCTTGGCGTGCTCCTCGAGCAGGCGCTGCACCCCGAACACCATCGCGAGCTTGATCGCGGTCGGGTACACGTCGTTGGTGGACTGGCTGCGGTTGACGTCGTCGATCGGATGCAGCTCCGAGTAGTCGCCGAACTCGCGGCCCATCGCCTGGAGGCCCGCATTCGCGATCACCTCGTTGGTGTTCATGTTGGTGGAGGTGCCGGCCCCGCCCTGGATGACTCCGACCACGAACTGATCGTGCAGCTCGCCGTCGACGATCCGCTGGCAGACCGCATCGATGAGGTCGGCCTTCGCGGCGTCGAGCACGCCGATCTCCTTGTTGGCGCGGGCGCTGGCCTGCTTCACCCGGGCGAGGGCGCGCACCAGATCGGGGTAGTTGCTGATCGCGCGGCGCGAGATCGGGAAGTTGATGAGGGCCCGGGCGGTGTGGATGCCCCAGTAGACGTCCGCGGGAATCTCCATCGACCCCAGCGAGTCGGTCTCGGTCCGGGTCGGACCGTCTCCCCCGAGCAGCTCGTGCGCCTCGTTCGGTCCGGTGGTGCCGACGTGCTCGTCGCCGTGGATGAACTGCTCGTGACTGCTGAGCGTTGCGGCGAGTCCGGTCGTGTCGGGCATCGCAATCCTCCTTGATCGTGATGGATGCTTCGCAGGGTGCTCCGAAGCTGGGTGCCTTGTGGGCACCCGAACGATGCTACGAGCCGAAACCGGGCTCGTGGGGGTTTCAGGGATGCAAGAAGGGCACGATCAGGTAAATACCGAACACCACGACGGCTGCGCACACCACGAACAGCGCGACCGAGACCGGGCGGCGCCAGGGCGCCGGTCCGTCGTTCAGGCGCAGGGCGACCGAGAACAGCGTCACCAGCAGGCACGCGGAGACCAGCGATCCCACCACCACGGTGAGGAAGGCCATCCAGTTGATCGTCATCCGGCGTTCGCCTCCCCGGTCGGGACGGCCGCGACGGACGCCGGCTTCTTCTTGCGCCGCTTGGGCCGCACGAACACTCCAGGAGCCGGCTGCGTGAAGTGGCGGGCGTCGATGCGCCGCTTGCGGGCGATCAGGTAAACCGTGAGGATCGCGCCCAGGGCCAGCACGACATCCAGGATCACGCCCCACAGCCCGAGCTGCGAGAGCATCGCCGCCAGGGCACCCACCACACCGGATGCCGGAATCGTGATGAGCCAGCCCAGCGCGATGCGCCCGGCCGTTCCCCACCGCACCGACGCGCCCTTGCGCCCGAGCCCGACGCCGATCACCGAGCCGGAGGCCACCTGCGTGGTCGACAGGGCGAATCCGAGGTGGCTCGAGGCGAGGATCGTCGCGGTCGTCGCGGACTCCGCCGCGAAGCCCTGGGCGGGCTCGATGTCGGTGATGTCGCGCCCCAGGGTCTTGATGATGCGCCAACCGCCGGTGTACGTGCCCGCCGCGATCGCGATGGCACAGGCGCCGATCACCCAGATCGCCGGGCCGCTGCCCGCGGGCTGCACGCCGGCCGCGATCAGGGCGAGCGTGATGACCCCCATGGTCTTCTGCGCGTCGTTCGTGCCGTGGGCGAGCGAGACCAACGACGAGGTGAAGATCTGCCCGATCTTGAACCGGTCGCGCTCGCGCTTGCGCGTGACGCCGTAGGCGATCTTCGTGGCGAGGAACGAGACGAGCCCGGCCGTCACCGGGGCCAGCACGGCGGGGATCAGCACCTTCGACACCAGCACGCCGCCGTCGATCGCGCCGAACCCGGCACCGACGACCGCCGCACCGATCAGGCCGCCGAACAGCGCATGACTCGATGACGAGGGCAGCCCGAGCAACCAGGTCACCAGATTCCACACGATGGCCCCGATCAACCCGGCCAGGATCAGCGCCGGCGTGATCTGCACCCCGCCGCTGCCCTCTTTAATCAGGCCGCCCGAGATCGTCTTGGCCACCTCGGTAGACAGGAACGCGCCAACCAGGTTGAGCACCGCGGCGATCGCCACGGCGACCTTCGGCTTGAGCGCACCGGTCGCGATGGGGGTCGCCATCGCGTTGGCCGTGTCATGAAAGCCATTGGTGAAATCGAAGATCAAGGCCAGCGCGATGACAAGCGCGACCAGCAGCGAGACGTCCACTGGCGAGAAGTCTAGGAGGTCTGCCCCCCGACCTGGGCATCGCGGTTTCTCGGACCGCGCCCATACGCTGGCGGGACACGGCCGGTTCTCCCGGCCTCGCTCCGGGGGGACATCGATATCGTGCAGTCGCGTCGCATTCTCGGTGCTGTGGCACTCGGTGCGATCGTGGTCGCCGCGGTGAGCTTCGGCATCGTCGACGTCTCGATCGCCGACGCCAACGACTGCGTCGGCGCTGCTGTGGCCTGCGCGGACAAGTCGGTGCCACCGATCGCCGTCAGCTTCGCCGCGCTCGGCGCCCTCGCGCTGCTGGTCAGCATCCTGCCGACCGTGCAGTGGATCGTCGAGGCGATCCAGACCAGCCGCACCAGCAACCGCGACGCCGACATCGAAGAAGCCGTGCTGGCCCGCCGCCGCACCCGAGCCCTCGCCGACGACCGCTTCTAGGCCGCACCATGCCGTACCGCACCGCACCCGCCCTCGCCCCGGTCCCTCCCCTGCACGGGACGCACTGCGCGGGCATCGGGTGCGAGCACGATGAGCTCGCGGGCACCGGCCTGGAGCCCGTGGCGCCCGGCGCGCGCACGACCGCCCGCCACCGCCGGGCATCGCGCGGACGGCGCGCACGGCTGCAGCTGACCCCGGTGCCGCTGACGCGTGCCGCGGCGCACAGCGCCTGACCGGTCAGTCCAGCCGGCCGACCCCGAGCACGCGCACGACCGCGACGCCCTGCTCGGCCGACTCCGCCAGGTCGACCTCGGCGGTGATCCCCCAATCGTGGTCGCCCGCCGGATCGTCAAGGATCTGCCGCACCGCCCAGACGCCGGCCGCGCCGTCCGGATGCTCGTCGATGATGACCCGGGCGGCGCTGCGAGCGTCCGGCCCGGTGCCGATCGAGTCGTGCTCGTCGAAGTAGGCGTCGAGCGCCTCGGGCCAGCCGGCATCCGGATCGAGGGCCACCAGCTCGTCATCCCGCTGCAGCGCCGCGAGGTGCACGCGCCGCCACAACTCGTTGCGCACCAGCACCAGGAATGCGCGGCGGTTGGTCAGGACGCTGGGCGGCGCAGGCGGCAGGACCGGCGCGTCTATCGCGCCCGTGATGTCGAGCTCGGGATGGGTCAGGCTCTCCCACTCGTCGAGCAGGCTCGAGTCGACCTGCCGCACCAGCTCACCGAGCCATTCGATCAGGTCGTGCAGTTCCTCGGTCTTGGCGTCATCCGGAATCGTCTGGCGCGCCGCGCGGAACGCATCGCTCAGGTATCTGAGCACCAGCCCCTCGCTGCGCCCGAGCTGATAGAACGCGACGAACTCGCCGAAACTCATCGCCCGCTCGTACAGATCGCGCACCACCGACTTGGGCGACAGCTCGAAGTCTCGCACCCAGGGCTGGCTCGACGCGAAGGTCTCGAAGGTCTGCTGCAGCAGCTCGTCGAGAGGCTTGGGCCAGGTCACCGCGTCGAGCAGCTCCATGCGCTCGTCATAGTCGATGCCCTCGGCCTTCATCGCGGCGACCGCCTCGCCGCGAGCCCTGAACTGCTGCTGCGAGAGGATGGCGCGCGGGTCGTCGAGGGTCGACTCCAGCACGCTGATCATGTCGAGCGCATAACTGGATGACTCACGGTCCAGCAGCTCGAAGGCCGCGAGCGCGAACGGCGACAGCGGCTGGTTGAGCGCGAAGTTGGGCTGCAGCTCGACCGTCAGCCGGATCGACGCGCTGCCGTCGAACCCTCCCCCGCGCTGCTCGACCACGCCGCCGGCGCGCAGCGTGCGGTAGATGCCGATCGCCCGCCTGGCCAGCTCGCGCTGCCGCGCGATGCTCTCGTGATTGTCGAAGACCAGCGCTCGCACGTTGGCGAAGGCCGAGCCCGGCTCCCGGGCCGGCACGTCGGATCCCGGCCGCCCGAGCACGTTGATCAGCATGGCCGCGGTGAGCTGCATCGAACTGGTCAGGGTCTCGGGAACGGCCCCGATCATCCGCTCGAAGCTCTGCGGCCCCCAACTGACGAAACCGTCGGGTGCCTTCTTCCTGGGCGTGGCCTTCGCCCGCTTTCCGGATGCGGCGGCCGCCTCGGCCTTCGCGCCGATCCGCGCGTTCTCGATCTCGTGCTCCGGCGCCTCGGCCACCACCTCGCCCGCGGTGTCGAACCCGGCGCGACCGGCCCGGCCGGCGATCTGGTGGAACTCGCGGGCCGTGAGCTGGCGCATCCTGGTCCCGTCGAACTTGGTGAGCCCGGTGAACAGCACGGTGCGGATCGGCACGTTGATGCCGACGCCGAGCGTGTCGGTCCCGCAGATCACGCGCAGCAAGCCGCGCTGCGCCAACTGCTCGACCAGCCGCCGGTACTTGGGCAGCATCCCGGCGTGGTGCACCCCGATGCCGGCCCGGATCAGCCGCGACAGGGTGGCGCCGAATCCCGCCGCGAACCGGAACCCGCCGAGTTCCTCGGCGATGGCGTCGCGCTGCTCGCGGCTGGCGACCTTGGCGCTGGACAGCGCCTGCGCGCGCTCGACGGCGGCCGCCTGGGAGAAGTGCACGATGTAGATCGGCGCGAGGCCATCGGCCAACAGCTGCTCGACCGTCTCGTGCACCGGCGTCATGACGTAGCGGTAGTCGAGCGGCACCGGCCGCGCGACCCCGGTGACCTGCGCCACCTCGCGGCCGGTGCGGCGCTCGAGATCCTCGGCGATCGCGCTGACGTCGCCGAGCGTGGCCGACATGAGCAGGAACTGTGCGCGTGGAAGAAGCAGCAACGGAACCTGCCAGGCCCAACCGCGCTCCGGGTCGGCGTAGTAGTGGAACTCGTCCATCACGACCAGGTCGGCGTCGGTCGCGCCGCCCTGCCGGAGCGCCAGATTCGCCAGGATCTCGGCGGTGCAGCACAGGATCGGGGCGTCCGGATTGACGCTGGAATCGCCGGTGATCAGGCCCACCTTCTCGGCCCCGAAGGCCTCGACCAACTGGAAGAACTTCTCGCTGACGAGCGCCTTGATCGGCGCGGTGTACCAGCTGCGCTGCCCCTGCGACAGGGCTGCCGCGTGGGCGGCGAGCGCCACCAGCGACTTGCCGGTGCCGGTGGGCGTCGACAACACCAGGTGCTTGCCGAGCACGAGCTCGAGCACCGCCTCCTCCTGAGCCGGGTAGAGCCGGATGCCCTGCTCGCGCACCCAGGCGTCGAACACGCCGATGAAGTCGTCGGCATCGAACTCCTGGCCGGCGGCGGACCCTGGCCTCGAAAGCTGGGCAAGGCGGTCGGCGAGCACGGAACCGAGTCTGCCGTACGGCTCGGAGGCCACGCCGCGCGGGTCCTCACAAACGCGGACCGGTGCCCCCCGACCCTGTCCCCTAGGGGGACAATCGTGTCCCCATGTTGGGGTGAGTGCGAGTAGTATCCCCCGTCCCCCGTTTCCCATACCATTCATAGGGGAATCAGCGGGACACAGCCCGGAGCGCGAAGGAGAGCAGCATGCCTGACGATGACGTGCGCGTCCCCGCCGGGTGGTACCCCGACCCGCTCGGACTGCCGCAGTTGCGCTGGTGGGACAACCACGCCTGGACCGAGCACATCTCCGATGCCCGTCAGCCGATGATGGCGACCGAGACGGTCACGTCGAAGCTCGCCTTCGCCGACGACGACCGCCCTTCGAGCGAGCGTCCGTTCGCCGACCCCGCGGATGATGCCGAACAAGACCTGAGCCGCCGCGAGCGCCGCGAGCGCGAGCGCCAGTTCGACGAGGAGCCGCTGAGCTTCGGTTCGGCCGACCGCGACCCGATCCCGCCGGCCGCCGCGGCATTCGCCGATCCGATCCGTTCGCTCGAGGCGCCGGAACGCGACCAGATGCTGATCGACGAGCCCGTCGCGGCGTTTTCGATGACGCCGGGCATGCTCGACGACGCGCCGACCAGCGCCCCGTTCGATCTCGATACCCGCTTCGACGACCTGCTCGGCGAGACCTCCGTGCCGCGCTCCGCGTTCGCGCACGTCAGCGAGTCGGCCACCTCATTCATCCCGAGCAACCCGGCCGACCAGCCGTGGCCGCAGCAGCAGCAGCAATGGCAGCCCGAGGCGACCGCCGGCCGACTGATCACCGAGGTACCGACCAGTACCGGTCCGGTGTGGATCATGACCCTGATCCCGCTGTACACGCTGGTGGTGGGCCTGCTCCTCCTGCTCTCGGGCGCCGCGCAGACCACCTCGGTGGCCGTGCTGGTCATGATGTTCGGCATCCCGTACCTCGCGGGAATCGTGCTGGCCTACCTCGACTACCGGACCCTGCGGCGCGCGGGGCTCGACCAGCCGGCGCCCTGGGCGTTCGCCATCCTCACGGTGGGCATCTACCTGATCGCCCGACTGACCCGGACCGTCCGCGAGTCGGGCACCGGCTTCGGCCCGCTCTTCACCTTCCTCACGCTCGGCTTGGCGCTGATCGTGGCGAACGTCGCCGTTCCCGGGCTGATCATCCAGCTCGCGCCCGCCAGCTTCGCCCACCAGGCCGAGATCGAGATCACGCAGAGCGGTGCCGCACTCGGCATCCCGCTGGTGGCGACCTGCCCGCCGACCCCGCCGCTGATCCCGCTGCAGTCGTTCGTCTGCCAGGCGCACAAGCCCGGCGGCGCCACCTACGACGTCACCGTGAGCCTTCAGCGCTCCAACGGATGGATCTCGTGGCGCGTCGACGACTGGGGCGTTTTCTCCGCCACCAGCTGAGCCGCGGCGTGACCTCATAAAAGGGGACTCAGAACATACCCCGAATGGGGTCCTGTTCCCGAGAAGCCCCGCTCATAGACTGACAGTGCCGTCAAACAAGGGAGGGGATGCGCGTGACTGATCAAGCAACGCGCGTCGTGTCGGCGGGCTGGTACCAAGACCCCGCGTCATCTGTTCAGGTGCGCTGGTGGAACGGTCTGGCCTGGACGGAACACGTGCGCGAGAAGCCGACCACCTCCCCCGGCATGGGTCAGACGACGGGCCAGACCATGGGTCACGCGGCGATCGGCCAAGGCGGCCTGAACGGCACGCACGAGTCGTCGCTGACCGAGACTTCCGAAGAGCGCATCGCCGCGGTTCGCGATCTGGAGCACCAGTTCGGAATCGGCGCGGTCGAGAACCCGCTCGCCGGCCGCACCTCGGCTCTGGCATCCGGAGCGGGTTCCGCAGCGGGCTCCGCAGCGGGGACGGGCTCCGCATCGCTGGCGGGCTCCGCCTCGATGTCGCGCTCCGCTTCGGCAGCCACCATGGCGTCGGCCGCCCACGCCTCCACCGCATCCGCGTGGATGATCGCGCTCAGCCCGCTGCTGGCCCTCGTGGTCGGCATTGCCGCCGCGTACGTCTACCTGTACCTCTTCTCGAACGTGATCGTCTTCGTGATCGCGGTCGCCATCCCGTACCTGCTGTGCCTGCTCTGGGCGTTCACCGACGCGCGCGCTCTGCGCAGCCGTGGCTACGAGCCACCGAGCCCGCTGGTCGCGCTGCTGACCGGTCTCGCCTACCTGATCGTGCGCCGCACGCGCGTCCCCGGCAGCGGCGCGGTCGCCATGCTGCTCGTGGTCGCCGCGCTCGCGTTCGGTACTCCGCTGGTCGCGTCGGCCCTGGGCCAGACGCAGGGACTCGCCAACGCCCTGAACGTGCAGCGCACCATCAGCGCGGACTACATCAGCCACGGCAAGGCCGTCTTCGTGAACTGCCCGCCCTTCGTCGACGCCACCACGATCGGCAGCCTGTACACCTGCGACGCGACCACGGCGACCGGTGTGCACCGTACGGTGTGGGTCAGCATCGACGGAGACAACGGCAAGTTCAGCTACTCCTTCGCTCTCTGAGCGGTTCCGGTCGCCCGAATCCTGAAGCCCCGTTCAGTCTTTCGTGAGCCCGCGCGAACTCCGGGTTAGCCTGGAGGGATGGGGAAACACGCCAACGCAGACGCAGCTGACGACCGCAATGAGGACGACGAGTTCGCTGAAGGCGCCGACGGAGAACGCGCGGACCACCACTCGGCCCGGCACGTGGCCGAGTCGGGGCATCCGCTCGAGCCGCAGGCGGTGATCTCGCCCGACACGCATGTGGGCGTCGACCTCTCGGGGCGGCCCGCGGGGGCTCAGGATGCGGCGGCATCCCCCGCCAACCCGGACGCGCTGATCGAGCGCGGCCTGGTCGGCGACGGCCACGAGTTGGAGTAGTCCTCACCCGCGAACAGGGGACTCACCCGCCCGCCATCCGCTGATTAGGCTGCCAAGTGGAGCGCGAGAAACCCGATTCGAGTGCCCGTCGAGGGGGGATCCTCCATGTCATACCCGAGTGACGCCCCCGCCGCCGCTTGGTATCCGGACCCCCAGATGGCCGGCCGGGTGCGCTGGTGGGATGGAACGAGTTGGACAGAGCACGTCTCGGTTCCGGCGAATCCGATGCAGGCCGACCAGGTCGCGATCGAGGCGACCGTCCCGCAGATCGCCGAGGCCGATGCGGCCCTTGCCGCCGCCGATGCCGAGCACGCCGCCGCCGATCAAGGAGCCCGGCCGGGCTTCATCGGACGGCACGCCGCCGGGGAGAATCCGGCGCCGCGCCAAGCGCCCCGGGTTCCGCCGATCCGCCCGCGCCAGCGCGCGACGGCCGTGGGCGAGCAACTGCTCTCGGCCTGACCGGTCCGCACACCACCGGGTCCCCGAACGGGGGACTCGGTTCGCTGACGCGCGCCCCCTACTGTGGGGCCAGGAAACGTTGATGGGGGGAAACGTGTCCACTGCTTCGTCGACGCCGGCTGGAGGCTGGTACGCCGATCCGTTGGACGCATCGCTGCTGCGCTGGTGGGATGGCGCCACCTGGACCAAGCAGACGATGCCGGCGGAGCCTGCCCTCGGCGCGAGCGCAGACGTCAAGCCGTCGCTGGCGGCCGTGCCCCCGTTGCTCACCGCCGTTCCCCAGCCGGGCACCCCGCGCGTCGACGAGCCGTATGTTCCGCCGAACTCGGTGTTCCGGATGGCCGAGACAGCGGGCGCCGAAGACTACGTTCCCGAGTGGTCGGGTCTCGCCGACATCTCTCCCGAGGTCGCGCTGAGCGGAGTCCCGGTGCAGCTCGCGCTGACCTCGACACCTGCCGAGCCCCCGATCCCGGTGTCGGTCGACGCCTTCCCGTCCCTCCGTGGCGAGGAGCCGACCGCCAAGCCGAAGGAGCCGGCCTGGAAGGTGGAGGCGCCGCTCGCCACACCCGTCGACCAGCTGTTCCCGGTGGCCGGCGCGCCGAGCGTTTCCGCCGCCGTCTTCCCGGAGGTGCCGGCAGCGTTCGCCACGCCGACCGCCGCTGCCCCGCCCGCTTCGTCGCCTCCCGCCGCGCCCGTGGTGGCGCTCGGCGCGCCGATCTCGCCGCACCCGCCGAGCGTGGCGCTCTCGCCCGACGTTTTCCCGGTCTCGGCGCCCGCCGCTCCGGCGGCTCAGGCGGCTCCGGCTCCCGTGGCCCAGGCGCCGATCGCTCCGGCTCCGGTGCCGCTGCCCGCTGGCGACTCCTTCCCGGGAATCGTGCCGACGGCGCCCGCCGCATTCGCGCAGCCACTGCCGGTCCCGCCCGCAGCCGCACCCACCATCTACGCCGAACCCCCGGCGCCCGCGCCGCAGGCCCCCGCGCCCGCTGTGTACGCCCAGCCCGCCGTGTACGCCGGGCCGCCGCCGGTCGAGGTCGGAACCAATCCGGTCGCGCCACCCGAGTTCCAACCCTTTGCCGCGAGCACTCCCGGTGCGACCTACGTCCCGCTCGCCCCGCGGCCGATCCCTCAGCCGCTGCAGCTCGGGGCGCCGACCGCGCCGGCAACGCCCTCCGAGCTGGTCCCCGCCATGCCGTACGCCGCAGCACCCGCCGCTCCGCCGACTCCGGCCGCACCCGCCGAGTACTGGCCCACCCAGGGGGCACCGACTCCGGGCGTGCAGTACCAGCCGGATCCCGGAAACTACGTCCCGTTCGATCCGAACTCCGTGCACCTGGAGCCGGTGCCGATGATCCCGTTCAGCTCGCGGGATCCCTACAACTCGGCCAGCACCGCGCGGCCCGGCATGCGCGCGTACGGTGCAGCTCCGGTGGGGCCGACCGGCTCCACCTGGACCGGCGGCCTGGCGTTCATGCTCCTGGCTCCGCTGATCTCGACCGCCGCCTTCTTCGTCTGGACCCAGCTGACTCCGCTCACCCAGCTCTCGGCCGATTCCGCGGGCTGGCTGCCGTTCGCGCTCTTCGGGATCAGCCTGCTCGGCCTCGCATCGGCGCAGATCGACAGGAGCGCGCTGGCACGCCGCGGATACTTCGATCTGGCCTCGCCCTTCTGGGTGCTGCTGATCCCGCCGCTGATCTACTTGATCGTGCGCGCGTTGCGCCTGCGCGGTCAGGGCAAGGGTGCGGGCGCGGCGATCGGTCTGTGGGTGCTGTCGTACGTCGCGGGCTATGCCCTGGCGATCCTGGTTGCGTTCGGGTGGTTGTCCACTCCGACTCCCCAGCGGGTGGCGTACGTCGAGTCCACGCTGCAGCAGGAGTTGGCGACGCAGCAGCACATCACCGCGACGGTCTCCTGCCCGGCGGTCACCAGCTTCGCGCCCGAATCGACCTTCAATTGCACCGTGACGACCCAGCAGGGCGCGTCGCTGCTGTTCCGCGTCACGATGAAGGACTGGTCGGGCGGCTTCACGGCTCAGCCGGTGGTCTCCAGCAGCTCCTGACGCGGGCGGGGTGTCGCCGGCATCCATAGGCTTGATGGTGATGCGACTCCTTCTGATCCGGCACGGGCAGACGCCCGCCAACGTCCGCGGCGAGCTCGACACCGCGGCGCCCGGTCCCGCGTTGACCGACCTGGGCAGGGCGCAGGCGGCCGCCGTTCCGGATGCCCTGGCCGACGAGCGGATCGACGGCATCTACGCGTCGCGGCTGGTCCGCACGCAGCAGACGGCCGCACCGCTGGCGCGCGTCCGAGGCGAGATGCACCGCGTGGTGCTGCCCGGCGTCCATGAGATCGAGGCCGGCGACCTCGAGGGGCGCACCGACGAGACGGCCGTACGCGCCTACCTCGACGCCATCTGGGCCTGGGCCGCCGGCGAACTGGATGTGCGCATGCCGGGCGGCGGCGACGGCCACGAGTTCTACGGGCGCTTCGACGCCGACCTGGCGCGGGTCGCCGCCGAGCACGACCCGGATGCCACGGTCGCTGTGTTCAGCCACGGAGCGGCGATCCGCGTGTGGACCGCCGCGCGCGCGACCAACATCCCGCGCAACCTGCCCGGACGCCGGCACCTCGACAACACCGGGGTCGTCGCCCTGACCGGCACACCGCGGGACGGCTGGCTCCTCACGCACTGGGCGGGCGAGCCGATCGGGGGCGCCGCACTGAACGACCCGACGGCCGACGATGTGACGGGCGCGGTGGAGCTATAAGCGGAGGCCATTTCTGGCCTCCGCCGCGACCCCAGCGCCGACGCCCGTCTCGGGCGTCGGGTCACGTGAGCCACTACTTGCCCTTCAGGTCCTTCCGCAGGATCTTGCCCGCCGATGACTTCGGCACCGCGTCGATGAACGAGACCGCGCGCACCTTCTTGTGCGGGGCGACCTGCGAGCCGATGAACTGCATCACGGCCTCCGCGTCGAGTTCCGACCCGTCTTTCAGCACGACGAACGCCTTCGGGATCTCGCCGGCCTCCTCGTCGAGCGCGGCGACCACGGCGGCATCCGCGATCTCGGGATGCGTCAGCAGCAGCGCCTCGAGCTCGGCCGGCGCCACCTGGTAGCCCTTGTACTTGATCAGCTCTTTCAGCCGGTCCACGATCTGGAACGACCCGTCGTGGTTCACCAGCGCGATGTCTCCGGTGTGCAGGAAGCCGTCGTCGTCGATGGTCTCGTGCGTGGCGGCATCCTGACCCAGATAGCCGAGCATGACGTTCGGACCGCGCACCCAGAGCTCGCCGGCCTCGCTGGCGCCCTCGGCGGGCATCTCGATCTCGGCGCCGGTCTCGGTGTTGATCAGCTTGCACTCGATGTTGGCGATCGGGAATCCGATCGTGCCGCGCGACAGATCGTCGCGGTCCGGCGGGATCACGTGCGAGACCGGGCTCAGCTCGCTCATGCCGTAGCCCTGCTGCATGTGCACCCCGAGCCGCTCGGTGACCGCGACGGCCAGCGCTTCGGACAGCGGCGCCGCGCCGCTCATCATGCCGCGGATCGTGGACAGGTCGTACTGGTCGACGATCGGGTGCTTGGCCAGTGCCACCGCGACCGGCGGGGCGATGAAGGCGAAGGTGCTCTTCTGGTCCTGGATCACCTGCAAGAACTGGGGCAGATCGAAGCGCGGCAGCGTGATCAGCGAGGCCCGGCGGTAGAACGCGAGGTTCAGCAGCACGGTCATGCCGTAGATGTGGAAGAACGGCAGGAACGCCATGATCCGGTCATCGGCGGTGGCATCGAGCACCGGCTTGCACTGCACCACGTTGGCCACCAGGTTGGTGTGGCTGAGCTGCACCCCCTTGGCGAATCCGGTGGTGCCCGAGCTGTACGGAATGACCGCCACGTGCGTCGCCGGGTCGAAGCTCACCTCGGGCGGGGTCGCGCCCTCGCCGAGCAGGTCGCGCAGGCCGGTGTAGCCCTCGAAGCCGTCGAGCACGACGATCTTGTCATCGGGGATGCCGGCGGCCGCCGCGGCGGCGCTGGCGACCGGCAGCAGCACGCTCACCGTGAACAGGAACTTCGCCTTCGAATCCTGGAGCTGGCGCCCCATCTCCTCGGCGGTGTACAGCGCGTTGACGGTGGTTGCCGTCGCCCCCGAGCGCAGGATGCCGTGGAACACCGTCGCGAAGGCCGGCACGTTGGGCGAGTGCAGGGCCACCACGTCGCCCATGCCGAGCCCGCGGGCCGCGAGCGCACCGGCCAGCAGATCGATCTGCGCCTTGAGGGCGCCATACGTGGTCTGGGCGCCGCTCGGCCCGTCGATCAGGGCGACCCGTGCCGCGTCCTCGGCGCCGAGATCCTTGAACAGGAAGTCGTAGACGCTGACCTTCGGAATGACCTCGTCGGGATACGGGCTCGAGAACATGCGATCTCCTTTGATCGGTTCCCTGAATCCTATGCACCCTTGGTGGTCGAGTAGCGGCCGAGCCGCGTATCGAGACCGCGTCTATTCGGGGGCTGCGTCGGTGAGGAACACGCGCTTGTACGAGCGCCCATCGGGCAGCGTGACCGTCTCGGCGCGCAGCTGGCCGCGTGAGACCCGGAGGTAGATCGCCTGAGCCGTCACCCCGAGCTGCTTGGCCGCGTCGGCGACCGACAGACCGGGCAGATCGGTGGGCTTGCTGCTCGGGCGCTCGTTCCGCCTGCGGCCGGCCGCGTGGCGCGCTGCGATCTCGGCGTCATCCCCCTGCCACCGCCACCGGGATGCCCCGGGGCTGAGCTGTGCGGCCTGCGCCACGTCGCTCCAACTCGCGCCGGCCTCGAGGGCGGCCCGCACGGCGCGGAGCGCGGCGGGATCGGCGTCGAGCGCGGCCGACGCGGTGCGGAGTGCGGCGAGGCGTTCGAGGGGATTCGCGGCGTCATCCGCATCGAGAGCGAGAAGCTGCTCGAGGGCAGCACGGGTCCGTGGCGTGAGGCGCGTCACTGAGCCGTGTACCCGCCGTCGACCAGGTGGTAGCTGCCGGTGATGAAGCTCGCGGCGTCGCTGGCCAAGAACGCGACCAGCGCCGCGACCTCGTCCGCGGTCCCGAGCCGGCCCAGGGCGTGCTTGCCGGCCAGGAAGGCCTGCGTGTCGGCGTCGAGTGCGCTGTCCACCAGCGGAGTGTGGATGAAGCCGGGCCCGACCGCGGTGACCCGCACCCCGTGCGCGGCGTACTCGAGCGCGGCGTTCTGGGTGAGCCCGAGCAGGCCGTGCTTGGCGGTCACGTAGGCGCTCGACATCGCAAACCCGACCGAGCCGAGGATCGACGCCATGTTGATGATCGATCCGCCGCCGTTCTCGGCCATCGCGGGCAGCTGGGCCTTCAGTCCGTACATGACCGAGTTGAGGTTGACCTCGATGACGTGCCGCCATCCCTCGAGCGTGTAGTCGCCGATGGCCGCGATCTCGCCGCCGATGCCGGCGTTGTTCACGGCGATCCTGAGCGGGGCGAGCGCGTTGGCCTCGGCGACCGCCGCGACCGCGAGCTGCGGGTCGGTCACGTCGCCGACCAGGCCGATCGCGGTTCCGCCGGCCGCGGTGATCTCGGCGACCACGGCATCCACGGGTTCCTTCTTCAGGTCGACGACGACGACCTCGGCGCCGTTCGCCGCCAGCAGCAAGGCGGTGGCCTTGCCGATTCCGGATGCCGCTCCCGTCACGATCGCGGAACGTCCCGCCACGTCGTAGCTCGCCATGATGCCCGTGCCCTCTCCACCGCCGTGTGGTCGGAGTCGGCGAGGCGGTGGCGCCGACGGCTCGGATCGACGGTAGGCCGGGGAGGGCCCGGGCGGATGAGCCTTTGGTCCCGCGGAGTTCAGTCCGCCTGGAACCACGGCGGGTAGACCGCCACCTTGGGAGCCGCTCCCCCGACGTCGGCGAGCAGCTGCCGCACCTGGTCGCGCACCGGCTCGTTGGCGACGCCCACGAGGGTGATGGCCGAGAAGGGGACGGGAGCGGCGGCCAGCAGCTCGGCGTCCAGAAGTTCGGGGTCGAGCGCGAACGTCGCGCGCAACAGGGCCGTGCCGTCATCGCCGGCGGCGAAGCGCGTGGCGGGGGCTGCGGCATCCCCGTTGGCGAAGATCACGTCGGGGCCGACCGCTCCGGCGGAGGTGACCAGGATCACAAACTCGAGCGGGTTCGCTGCGCGCGCCGCGTCGCTCCAGTGCACCCCGGCCCCGCCGCTGCGCAGCTCGTTCCAGCGGCTGGCGTTCGGGCTCAGCTGAAACGGAACCCGGTCGGCGACGGTGCCACCGGTGGCGAGCTCGACGCTGCGGCGCAGCTCGCGCGTCGTGGACGAGCTGACGTCGACCTCGGGCGCGGCATCCGCGCGGATCGCCTCATCGATCACGATCGCCTCGAGGTTGCGCAGGTGCGTCACGTGGTAGACCCGCTGCGTGTTGAGCAGCATCGTCGGCCGGGCGCTGGTGCGCTTGGGCTGCGGGCGCGGGGTGGTTGCGACGCCCGCTGCGCTTCGGGATGCCGCGGGGCGACGAGCCGTCGTGGTCGCCGCGCGCCGCACCGGCTCAGGCGCCTGTCGCGGGAAGCAGATGTCGCACAGCCCGTCTTCGAAGCCGTGGATGCACTCTGCCAAAGGGTCTTCCCATCGTTGCCGGAAGATTCCAGGTTACGCCAGTGGGGTGGTGGTGGCAGGAAGCGACTCTCGAGGGCCGCTCTCTGCTACAAAGAGCCATGGCACTCAGCCCGTTCGAGCAGGATCGTCTCCGCTTGGCAGCGTTTGCAGGGCTGGAACGGCTCATGGACTCGACCGGCGGATTCGCAACGCGCGACGAACTCTTTGACTTCGTGGTTGAGGGGCGTCGATTTCCGCTGATCGACTACAGCCGGGGGATTCGAAACCCAGCAGAGTTCGACGAGACATTTTCGGTCGTCAGCTCGGAAGAAGGACCATACGCCGACCACGTTGGAGACGACGGCATCCTTCGCTACTCGTTCCGAGATGGGGACCCATTCGGCGGAGATAACAAGAAGCTCCGCGCCGCAATGGTTTCGCAGAAGCCCATCGTGTTGTTTCGGAAACTCATGCCGAATGTCTACATCTCGTACGTTCCGTGTTACGTAGTCGATGAAGATCTCCCAAGCAGGTTCTTCTTGATCGCGACTGGTGAAGAATCGTGGCGATCATTCACGGCGGGGGCTGCGGATCCAGCAATCGACCGCCAGTATGTGCTGCAAATGGTTCGCCGACGGGTCCACCAGCCGGAGTTCAGGGCTCGGGTGATCCTCGCATACGACCGAACCTGCACCATCTGCCGGCTCAATCATCCCGAACTCCTGGATGCGGCCCACATCATCCCGGACCGTGACGAGCAGGGAGTTGCACACGTCACTAACGGACTCGCGCTCTGCAAGATTCATCATGCTGCGTTCGATAACGGCATCTTGGGCATATCGCCGGACTACGTCGTGCACGTCGACCAACAGGTCCTCAAGGAGGTCGATGGCCCAATGCTCAAACACGGCATCCAAGACATGCAAGGCACCGCGCTCACACTTCCTCGTCGGGAAGCAGATTGGCCATCGAGAGACGCACTCGCTCGTCGTTTCGAGGAATTCGCTGCCTAGCACTAACCACGTTCGCTCACCGTCGACAGGTCGCTGCCGAACTGAAACGTTGCTACGACGGGAACGCCGTTAAGGAGATCGGGCACCCAATACTTCGCGTCGTCCCACATCTCGTCAAGGGGCAGCGAGCCGACCGATATCCATAGTGCGTCGAGCTCGTGGCTTGGCATGGGATCCCCGAAGTCTCCATGCGCCGTGAAGGCCCACGAGACCTGATTCCACGCCGGCTTGGTTGGGAAGATGTAGGTCAACTCGCCCAGCAGCCGCAGACCCGCTACATCGAGGGTGAGCCCAACCTCCTCCCGGACCTCCCGAACTGCCGCATCGATCGGTGTCTCGCCGGACTCCAACTTTCCGCCTGGCGCCACGACTTTGCCTGCACCGAGTCCGGTGAGCTTCCGACCGAGGAGGACCTCACGGCCCACCGTGGCATTCCGAACGAGATAGACGACGCACACCTCGGGCAGCCCGGCTGGGTTCGCCACGCGAAGTCACTCCCGCTTCCCGTACACGTAGAACCCTTCCCCGGTCGCCACCCCGAGCCTGCCCTTGTCGATGTACTCCTCCTTGAGCAGCTTCGCGAATGCCTGCGACTTCGGGCGAGGGTCGGCCATCGCCACGTTGTAGGGCGTCATCAGCCCGATCACGTCGTAGATCTGGAACGGCCCAGAGGGCGATCCGGTCGCGATGCGCCAGGTCTTGTCGATGGTCTCGGGGTCGGCGATTCCGTCGACGAGCAGCTCGCCTGCGGCGTTCAAGAAGGGCACCAGGAGCGAGTTGAGTACGTAGCCGGCCTTCTCCTTCTTGATCTCGATCGGCACCATTCCCATGTCACGGGCGAACTCGACGACGGTGTCGTAGGCGGCGGGCGAGGTCGACTCCGTTCCCATCACCTCGCCGACGTTGAACTTCCAGATCTCGTTGGCGAAGTGCAGGGCGAGAAAGCGGTCGGGGCGACCGGTGGCATCCATGAGCTTGCTGGGCAGCAGCGTCGACGAGTTGGTCGCGAAGATCGTCTTCGACGGGGCCACCGCACCGAGGCGCGCGTAGATGTCGCGCTTCAGCTCGAGCTGCTCGGGCACAGCCTCGATCACCAGATCGGCATCCTTCGCCGCGTCGGCCAAATCGGTCGTGTAGCGCAGTCGCCCGAGGGCGGCCTCGGCCTTGCCGCCCGCCGAGCCCTGGAAGTCTTCGCGGATGTAGCGGTCGGCCAGCCTGCGGAATCGCACCTGGGCGGCCTCCAGGGCCGCGTCATCGACATCCCAGGCCACCACCTCGAACCCGCTGAACGCGGTCTGGAAGGCGATCTGCGATCCCAGCACACCGGCGCCCAGCACGGTGATGTTGCTCAGACGGGTCATGCCAATGCCTCCATGTTCGGGCCTCCTAGTACCAGACGCTCAACCACGGAGCGCGGTCGACGCGCAGCAACGCATCGGCGGCCGACGCCGAGCCCGGGCGCAGCTCGACGATACGTCCGGCCGCCGCCAGCGTCGCCACCGAGACGCCGCCGAGATAGATCGCGGCGAGCTCGTTGGCGGTCATCGAGAGGGCAGGCGAGTCATTCGGCACCGAGTCGAGCTTTGTCACGGTTGCACGCTGGGTGCTTTCGACGGGCTCGACCACCACGTTCCAGATGCCCGCGGCGAAACCGAGCGGGTCGGTCACCTCGAACACGATCGAACCCGGGGCCGAGTACCCTCGCGCCTCGTAGACGGCGGGCACGTCGAGCACGCGCAGGTACTGGTGCTCCCAGACGTCGACGTGCGCCGCGCGGAAGTCGCCCAGCAGCCAGCGCATCGGCTCCTCGGGGCGTCGCAGGTGCGCCTTCAGCTCGATGGTGAGGTCGAGTTCGAGCAGGAAGCGCCAGAGGGCGATGTCGGCATCCACCGTCTCAGCGTCGAGCCGTGCGACCGTGACCGAGTGCTGGGTGAAGTCGTCGTCGCCGCCGGTCAGCCGGAACAGCGCCAACCCGCGCGTGACCCCACCGGCGTCGACGTAGCGTGCCGCGCGCAGACTCTTGCTGCGCTCGGAGTCGGGTTGGTCCGCGCCGGTCAACTGATCCCAGCGCAGCGGCCAGACGTCGATCTCGCCCGGGCTGGCCAGGCGCACGCGGTCGAACAGTGCCGGCACCTGCTCCCGGTACTCGGCGACGCTCAGGTACTCGACGCGAGCGCCGTCAGCCGAGCCGGATGCTGCGGAGCCCGACCAGCGCACCCGGCGGGTGTCGATCGTCCAGTCCGATGCGTAGGCCGCGGCGGCGAACCCGAACCGCCCGTAGATGGTGGACTCCGACACCGTCAGCATCGCCATCGGCACCCCGAGCGCGGCGGCAGTGCGCAGCTCGCCCTCGAGCAGGTTGCGCGCGATGCCCCGGCGCCGGTGCGTGGCGGCGACCGTGACCGAGCTGATCGCCCACGACGGCAGGGTTCGGGGATGCTCGGCCGTGCTCCCCGGCAGCGTCAGCTGCCCCGGCCACGAGTTGACGGTCGCGATCGGCCAGCCGGCCACCTCGGACGCGGAGCCGGGGGCCGCGCCGGCAGCACCGGCGGCAGCGAGTCGGTCGTCGTACACGCCGATCGTGCGCCGGTATCCAATGCCCGCCGCCGTGCGCTTCACCTGCTCGTCGCTGCGGCTGGCCTGCAGAAAGCCGCGGTCATCCGCGTGCAGCCAGGCGCCGAACTCGGCTTCGTCTGCGGTGTCGACCACGGCGTAGCGCAGGCCCTGCTCGGCCAGCTTGGCCACCGAGGTGGTGTCGGCCGGAGCGGTCTGGAATCCGGATGCGGCGCTGTCGGCGGCGATGTCGGTCACTCCCCCAGCGTATGGGCAGCGACCGGCAGGCGGGTGGGCGGCCGAGCGGGTGGGCGGCCGAGCGGGTGGGCGGCCGAGCGGGTGCGCGGCCCAGCGGGTGCGCGGCCGATCGGTGCGCGGTCGATCCCCCGCTCAGCGCGAGTTGCGGCTGCGCGCCGCCGCCCACAACGCGCCCTGCACCTGCAGGGCGAGGTCGCGCAGCAACGACGCCTCGGCGGTGCTGAAGCGCCGTGGCTTGGTGTCGACGACGCACAGGGCGCCGACTCGCACGCCCCCCGGCGCTTCCAGCGGATAGCCCGCGTAGAACCTCACGTGCTCGTCGCCGACCACCCACGGATGCGAGGCGAACCGCGCATCCTTGCTCGCGTCCTCGACGACGAAAAGCCGCGACTTGGCGATCGTGGTGTTGCAGAACGCGTCGACCCGCGGCATGTCGTCGGAGCTCACCGACACGGCCGACTTGATCCACTGCCGGTCGTGATCGAGGAAGGTCACCGATGCCCCGGACGCGCCGAGCAGATCGCGCGCCATCTGGGTGATGCGGTCGACATCCGGATCGCCGGCGGTGCCGATCACCCCGAGCGCGTCGAGCGCGTCCTGGCGCTCCTGCTCGGTATGCGCGTTGGCAGGATTCGCCGCGTGCAACTCGGGATCGAGACTCCGCGCGATGATCGGGGCGATCGCGTCGGCGAACAGCTCGTACACCTCGATCGACCCGGGCCGGACGAAATGCCCCGGATCCGCCGCGTTGACCGGCACGAACTCGGCTCCGGGGACGTTCGCGACGAGGCGGCGCGATTCGTCGTTCAACTGAGCGGCATGCCTGAGGATGATGCGCTTGAGCACCGGTCGGAGGTCGGTGTACCGGGTGAAGTCGGGGACGGCTACGACGAAGACCTGGGGCACACGGGACGCCGCCTGGATCAGACGTCGCATGTCGCGCCGCCAGTCCCGCGGGCTGGTCAGGCCGACCGCATCGCGGATTCCCAGCACGAGGATGATCGCGTCGAATCGGCTCATGTCATAGTCGTCGATCAGCTCGGCAGCCTGACGGACGGTCAGGGTGGTGGCGCCGCCCAGTTCGAGGTCGACACCGCGCCCGGTCAGCGGCGACAGCCGCCGGGCGAGCTGACCGCCGAGTCCGAGTTCGTTGGACGTGACCCCCAGCCCCCGCACCGTGCCCGAACCGATCAGCAGCAGACGGTCGGCGTCAGGCCCGACGGCGTGGACCACCGGCGCGTCGTGCGGGATCGGCAGCTCACCGAATCGCGACAGCGCGCTGTTGAACGCGGCCTCGAGGGCGCGACCGAACACGAAGGCTACGGGGCCCCTCATGACCGCCTCGCCCGGGGACGGTGCGTCGTCTGGATGCGCATGGCGACCTGATTTCGCCGCCGACCTGGTGGTTGAAAGTGGCCGGGTGTCCCCCATAGTACCGACACGCGACCGACTGCGCGCCCCCGAATCCGAGGGGAATTGCCGGAGGGTCAGACGAATCGGGCGGCTGCTTGTACCCGGGTGCGCACCTCGAACAGGTCGGTGCCGCCCACCGAGACCCCCGGAACCCCGATGCGCACCAGATTCGCCAGCCGGGAGCGCTGAACCAGCAAGGTCTGCGCTCCGCGGATCGAACCGAGCGCGATCACGCCATCCGGACTCGCGTCATCGGGCACCACGATCGCCAGAGCCGAGAACTTGACCTTGGCCTGGCGAGCGAAGTTGCGCGCCCGCTCGGCCAACTCGTGCATCGGGCGCTCGTCGGCATGGATGCCGGGGCCGACCAGCTCACCGCGGCGGATCGCGACGGTGCCGCCCCAGTCCTCGCTGAGCATCCCCCACAACCCGCTCGGACCGAGCACGATGTGGTCGATCTTGCCCGCCGCACCTTGCGGCCCGGCGGTGAGCCCGTTCTCGGGTCGCGGCGTGCGGCGCACCGGGTCGGTGCGCACGTCGTTCCACACGGTGAAGCCGATGCCGAGGCCGGCCAGCACGACGGCGGTGTCCTCCTCGGCGACGGCCGAGGCGAGCAGGCGCTGGATCTCTCGGGGAGCCGAGCGCACCAGGGTCAGGTCGTAGGGGTCCGGGATCTCGACGCCACGCCCCACCCACTCGTGCAGCAGTTCGAGGTACTGCTCGCGGTACCAGCCGCCCGGATGCCCGAAGGTGCGAGCCTGCGGGCGCGAGGTGCTCGCCCGCGCGGTCGGTGCCGGCGGAGCCCAGGTGCGCGGCGAGTCATCGATCTCCCACACCTTCTGCGTGCCGTTGTCGTAGGCAGCGCGAGCCTCCGGCGTGCCGATCTGCTCCCAGGCGCGCTGCACCGCGTCGAACTTCTCGGGCGAGCCGCCGGTGTCCGGATGCGTCTCGCGCAGCCTCCTGCGGTAGGCCCGGCGCAGTTCCGTGGTCGACGAGGTGGCCTCAACGCCGAGGACCGCGTAGGGCCCCGACGTCAGCGGACTCTCTGGCACCCCCACATTCTGCCGTATTACCAGCCGCCGCCTCCGCCGCCCCCGCCGCCGCCTCCGGAGAAGCCGCCGCCGAACGAACCGCCCGAGAAGCTCGACCAGCTGCTGCCGCTGCCGCTCGTGGTCGAGGTGGGAACCGGCAGGGTCGACGTGCCGATCCCGCTGAGCAGCGAGTTGAAGGCGACCGCGGTGAAGAGCGACTGACCGGTGTAGAAGTCCGGCGTCACATTGGCCCTCTGCAGCTCGATCTCGAGCACTCGCGACCACTGGTCCTCGACGCCCCAGATGATCGCCCACGGCAGCATCTTCTCGTAGAGCTTCACGAGCACCTTGCCGTCGCCGACGTCGATGCGGTCGGCGCCGGTGGGGCTCTGCAGCACGCGCAGGCGGTCCTGCTCGGCCAGCTGGAGGTACATCTTCATGCCGAGCAGGTAGTCGTTCCAGCGGGCGCCCTTGTCGCTGAGCTTCTTAGTCCCGCTCAGGCCGGCGAGGGCCGAGAGCACGCCGACGCCGCCGGCGATGAGGCTCACGAAGCCGAATGCGATGCCGGTGGCACCGCCCATGATCGCGCCGATCAGTGCCGCGAGGAACAGCGCGCCGGTGATCACCAGCACCACGATCGATCCCGGGGTGCGCCGTTTGCCGTCGTAGGCGCCATTGGTCTCGAGCCAGCTCGGCACCGCGTCGAGCACCGGCTGCAGCCGGTCGGCGAGCTGGGTGTCGCCGTACTTCTTCAGGTCGCGGGTGGCGCCGACCTTCTTGTCGTCGAAGAAGGCGTCGATCACCTGCGGCTCGAAGCCGGTCAGTCCGCCGGTGTCCAGCAGCTGGATCGAGTAATCGGCCGCGCGCGCGCTCTTCACGGGGTAGCCGAGCAGCTTGATCTTGCCCTTGACCGCCAGGCTCACGATCTGCGCCTGCACCTCGGTGGACGGTTTGCCGATCAGCTCGGCCGCGGCCATGATATCGAGGTCGTCGGGCGGACTGTACTGCGGGATGATGACGCCGCGGGCCGGCTGGGCCTTCTTGCGACGAGCGACGAAGCCACCGATCGTGCCGACCAGCACCGCGGGGAACCCGAGCAGCGACAGCAGGTAGCCGTTGGCCTCGGCGTCGGTGACTCCGCCGCTTCCGTTGTCGATGGGCGCATTGCTCGACTCGTCGATGAAGGTACCCGAGGCGAAGCCGATCGCGATCGTCAGGTTGCCACCGGCATCCAGATTGTGAGCCTGGGCGGTGAAGGTGATGGGTGCGGCAGTCGCCGGTTCGGAGGGCGCGTCGGTCGCTGCAGCTGTCGGCGCATCGGTCGCTGCAGCTGTCGGCGCGCTCGTCGCCGACGAGCTCACGCCGCTGTCGCAGCTGGTGGACGAGTTCGCGGGACCCTGGTAGCACGCCGTGTGACCGTTGAGCGCGCTCGCGAGCTCTGCGGCCACGGTGACCCGCGCGCTGACCTCCTGGAACGGCTGGCCCCACCCGGTGCCGTTGACGTCCCAGTAGAACTCGTCGTCGCCGGTGTCGCTGAAATGGCGGATCGTGTCGCGCTGTGTGTAGCTGATCACGTACGTCGTGGCGCCGTGCACGAAGATGCTGCCCGAGCCGATCTGCAGCTGCACGTAGCCGCCCTGGTCGCTCTGCTGGTACGGGATGTCGGCGCCGTGCTGGTCGGTCACCGACACCACCTGGGTCTGCAGGTCGGCGCTGCCATAGGAGTCGGGGATGTCGCGGATGATCCCGTGGTTCTGGTCGCTCTGCGGGAACAGCGCGACCAGCTTCTCGACGACGACGAGCGTGGCGTGCCGGGTGTCATCCCGACCGAGCGCGTAGGCGGCGTCGAAGCTGCGGAAGCTGAAGTCGGTGGCGTCACCGGGCAGGGCGGCGACCGCGGGCCGTGCCGCCGCCGGGGCGGGTGAGTCGGCCAGAGCGCTGGCGGGCGCTGCGACGATCCCGAGCGCGATCGCCGACACGGCCAGGAGGCGAACGAGTCTCGTCACGGGTCGAGCGTATCGGCCAGCGGGGCCGGGCGTAGGCTCGATTCCATGACCGCGAACGCCGACGTGCTGCGCCGCGCGAGCCTCGAGGGACTGCGCGCCGAGGCGCAGGACGAGCTCGGCTCGGTGGTCACCGAGCGACTCTGGAGCGGCGAGGACCCGTGGGCCTTCATGGAGGAGCTGCCGACGATCGACGAGCTTGTCGTGCTGCTGCTGCGCGCCGACCTGTTCGACGCGGAAGGCGGACGCAAGCCCGGCAGCGACTATGCCCGCGATCGGCGGATGCTCGGCCAGATCCGTGAAGCGTACCCGGCGCTCGAACCCACCATCGACGGCATGCTGGAGCGCCTCGATCGGCTGCGGTGGCACGCCGGGCAGGGCGCCGCCGCGCGAGATGCGAGCCCGCGATCGAGCGCCGCGCAGGACGCCGGCGAGTGAGCGGCACCGCCGGCCCCGTCGGCCCCTTCCTCGTGCGACTCGCCTTCCACGACGACGGCACCGCCGCCGGACACTACCCGGCCGACGTCGCCGCGCCCCAGCTGAGCGTGCTCGACCTCGGCGCCACCCGCGGCGACGGCATCTTCGAGACGATCAGCCTCGGCAACGGTCACCTGCAGGCGCTGGAGCCGCATCTGGCTCGCTTCGCGCACTCGGCGGCGATGCTCGATCTGCCGGTCCCCGACGCGGCCCAGTGGCGCGCCGCGATCATCGAGGTCGCGTCGCACCTGGTCTCGGCTTCCGGCGACCCGGTGGACGAGGGGTTCGTCAAGATCGTGATGACGCGTGGGGTGGAGGGCGGCTCGGGCTCGCTGCTGCCCGGCGCCACGTCCCCGACCGGATGGGCGCTGGCCGCGGTCGCGCCCGATCACACGCCGGCGCGGCGCGACGGCATCCGGGTGGTGCTGCTCGATCGCGGATACCGCCACGACATCGCGCAGACCGCGCCCTGGCTGCTGGCCGGTGCCAAGACGTTGAGCTATGCAGTCAACCGAGGCGTCTTCCGCGAAGCCGCGCGCCGCGGCGCCGACGACGCCCTGTTCGTCAGCTCGGATGGCTACCTGCTCGAGGCGGCCGTGTCGAACCTGGTGCTCAAGCGCGGAAAGACGCTGACCACCCCGCGCACCGACCTGGGCATCCTGGCCGGAACAACCCAGGCCGACGTGTTCACCTGGGCGACCGGTCGGGGCTTCGCGACCGAGTTCGCACTGCTGACCGTCGACGACCTCCAGGCCGCGGATGCCGCCTGGCTGGTCTCGAGCGGACGCCACGCCGCGCCGATCCGAGCCGTCGACGGGGTGGAGCGTTCGATCGACGCGGCGCTCACCGCCGAGATCAACGCCTTCCTGCACGCCCGGACGAGCTAGACCGCACCGCGCTTCTCGCGCTTGACCCTAGCCGCCTCGGCTCGCACCGCTTTCTGGCGCTCACGCTCGATCTCGAGCCAGCCCGGCGCCGCATCGAGAAGGGCGCCGATCTCGGAGGTGGTCAGCGGTTCGGTGACGCCCGCACGGGCCAGCCCCGAGTTGGACACCCCGAGTCGCGCCGCCACCACGGAACGCGGGTGCGGTCCCTCGCGCCGCAGCGTCACCAGCCACTCCGGCGGCTGCGCCTGCAGTGCGGCGAGCTCCTCACGGGTGATGTCGTGATCGCGGAACGACTCCGGCGTGGCCGCCAGCAGCACCTCGAGCTTCTTCGCCGCGGTCTCGGGTTTCATCGTCTGCGTCTTCGCGGCCATGCGACCAGGCTACCGGCCCCCCGTCGCGAGGCGGGCGAGCATGGTTAGCCTGAGAGCATGGCTCCCGCCCCGCAGGCTTCTCGGCTCCCGCAGCTGACGGTGCTGTTCGTGCCGGGGGTGACGCCCACCAAGTGGTCGCGCATCTGGAACGACCGGATGCGGCATCAGCGGCTCGACCTGCGGCTCACCTCCCCTGAGGAGGCGCTCACCGCGCTGCGCGACGGCACAGCGGACGCGGCGTTCCTGCGCGACGTCGCCGCCGATGAGGAGTTCAGCGCGATCCGCCTGTACGACGAGCAGCCGGTGGTCGTGGCATCCCGCGATCACCTGTTCTCGGCGCTCGGCGCGAACGAGACGATCGGCTCTGACGACCTGGCGGTCGAGACGATCCTCGACGGTCAGGACGCCGGCACCGTCGAGCTGGTCGCAGCCGGAGTCGGGATCGCGATCATGCCGCAGTCGGTGGCCAGGCTGCTCAGCCGCCGCGACGTGGTCGCCAGGGGGCTCCGGGATGCCGCTCCCACCACCATCAGCCTGGTCTGGCCCCTCGCGCGCACCACCGCCGCCGTGGAGGCGCTGATCGGCATCGTGCGCGGTCGGACCGAGAACAGCAGCCGCGGCGCTTAACCCACGAAGTGCCCCGGTTCTAGACCCGGGGCACTTCTGTGACAGATCCGACGCGCCACGACCCGCGAGCTCTCAGGTCAGGGCAGCTCCGCAGCGGCTGAGGGACGAGCCCTCAGCGGTGCCGAAGCCCGCGGCCGGTGCGAGTCGGCTCGTCTTGCGACGGACCACCTCAACCCCGGCTGCGGCCCGTAGCTCGCGTTCTGCACCATTTCTGGTACGTCTCGCTCGTTTCGGGTTGCGCCTTATCGGTTGACTAGAGATTACTCAGCGGTGAACGGCTCGCAAGACGTCAAGTTTCGCTAGATGGTTGAGACTCTGAGCGGATGACGCACGAGAGCCGGCCGGTTGGGAACGCCGACCCTCGGCCCGACCGGGGCGCACGCGCCCGCACAGCCGGATTGGGGGTCCGGAGATTTCGATTGCGCCCGGAAAATACTGGCGGCGGCGGTCCGTCCGCGGGTTCCGATCTACCCCCGTATCTCGGAATCGCGTGGTGACAGGACCACCGCCGCCGCTAGTCCCCCAACTAGTGCACTGTCGAAGATACGCAGGGGGGTACGCGCGGCGCTGTCCCCAGTGAGGGTGTCCGCCCTTCGGGGGACACCGGGCACAACGAAAGGCCCCCGGTTCCGCGTTCCACCCGAAGCCGATACCCGAAAGCATCAGCACGAGCGGTTCGTCGAGACCCGAGGGCCTTTCTGTTACCTTCCGACTTCGTCTTGCGACTCGATCTTCCAGTGATGAAGACATTACTCAGACTGGAGGGCCGGACAACCCGTCAAGTCTCGCTAGATAGTTGAGAGTTTGGGCACTGTTCACCACGCGGTCTCATCACAGAGTCACGCGTGCACGGGTCACAGCTCGGCGACCGCGTCGCGGAGCACCGCGACCAGCGCCTCGAGCTGCACCGAGCCCTCAGCGGCATCCAGGGCGGCTTCGCCGTCCAGGGCGCGCGCCGCGAGTCCGGCCTTGGCGTCGATGAGCTGCGAGATCCGGCCGTCGAGCGTGCCGGCCGCGATGATGCGCCAGGCCGTCACCGGAAGCTCCTGCCCGATCCGGTGGACCCGGTCGATGGCCTGCGTCTGCTCGGCGTTGGTCCAGCTCAGCTCCGCCAGCACCACGTTCGACGCGGCCTGCAGGTTGACCCCGACACCGGCGGCGGTCAGCGAGCAGACCGCGACCGCGACATCCGGATCGTTGGCGAACGCGTCGATGGCCAGCTGCCGTGCCTTCGAGGTCTGGTCGCCGCGCAGCGACACGGTCTTGAGTCCGGCGGCGGCGAAGTGCTTCTCGGCCTGATCCATCACGTCGATGTGCTTGGCGAAGAAGACGACCTTGCCCACGTTGCGGGCCAGATTGACGGTGTAGTCGGCGGCCGGGGTCGCCTTGGCCTGGCCGATCTTGCGGACCATCGTGAAGACGTTGTCGCCGCTGCCATCGCCTCCGGCCTGGCGGGTCTCTTCGAGCTCGGCGGCGGCCACCAGCCGGATGAGGTCGTCCGGATCGGATTCGGGTCGCGTCGCGAGCACGCGGCGGTAGCGCTCCACCAGCCTGGCGACCAGCGCGGCCTCGGCCTCGCGGATCGAGCGGCCGGCCTCGCCGTCGAGCTCGACCGGGATGTCGGCGACGCGACGGGCGGGGATGTCGGCGGCGACATCCACCTTCTTGCGGCGCACGATGCCCATGTCGACGACCGCGTCGCGGGCTGCGCGGAAGAATCCGGGATCGCCCGGGTCGAGCTCGGTCTCTTCGAGCCGCGTCATCAGCTCGGGCAGCGGCTTCTTGTCGTCGATCCAGCCGAGGAACTGCCAGATCATGCGGAAGTCCTCGATCTGGTTGATCAGCGGCGTTCCGGTGAGCGCGATCATCAGCGCCTTGGGCGTCACGGCGCGAATGCTCTTGGAGAGCGCCTGCACGTTCTTGGAGCGCTGCGACTCCTTGTTCTTGATGAAGTGCGCCTCGTCGACGACCATGCCCTTGAAGCCGCGCCGGCTCAGCCAGGCGACGTGCCGGTCGAGCACCTCGTAGTTGACGATCACGACGTCGGCGAAGGCGTCGATGTCGTCGCCGTCGCCGTGCACGACCGTCGACGCGCGCTGCGGAGTCCACTTCTCGACCTCGCGCGCCCAGTTGACCTTCACGACGTTGGGCACGACCACCAGCAGCGGATACGACCCCGTCACATTGGCCGCCAGGAGCGCCTGGGCGGTCTTGCCGAGTCCGGGCTCATCGGCCAGCAGGTAGCTGCGGTGCCCGGCACGCGCGCTCTCGACGAAGCGGGCCTGGTGGCGCATCAACTCGATGCCGCCGGGGGTCGCGAGCGAGCGGGCCTCGGGCAGATCCATGCTGGCGGCGCCGCCGACGCCGACCTCGAAGGAGCGGAACAGCGGCTCGATCAGCTCCCAGTTGGCCAGGCGATTGGCGCGCGGGGCCGGGGCGGCCACCGAACTGAAATCGGGCGCCAGGAACGGGTTGGACATCTGGAACTGCTTCACCGACTGGGGAACGACCTGACGCTCCTCGACGACCGGCTTGGCAGGGGCTTCGGTCACGACGATGAGGTCGTCGGGAGTGAGCTCTCCGCCGGCCTCCATCAACATGGCGCGGCGCATCTCCTGCGCGGCGGGCGTGAGCGGTGCGCTGTCGGTGAGCAGTTGGATGAGCGTGGTGTCGCGGGCGGCGGTCTTGGCCATGATGGTGGCGATGCCGTCGAGGCGGGTGAGTTCTTTGGTCCGCTCGGCATCGCTGAGACCCTTGTCGGCCTTGATACGGGCGCGCTCCTCGCGCACCAGCACGGCGACCACCCGGAAGCGCGTCCGGTTGGAGGGGTTGACCTTGCCGCGCTCCGCCGAGTTCTCGATGGCGCGCACGGTGCGGGCGAGCACCGGGATGACGCCGGCCTCGTCCTGGTGCTGACGGCGGCGCTGCTGCGGGGCGCCTCGGCGGGCGCCCTGGCGGGTGCCGGCCTTGCCCGACTTGGTGCTGCCGGTCTGGTTGCTGGAATTGCGGCCGGTTGTGGCCATGCTGCTCCTCGAGTGGACGACGAGTCGACCACCGGCTGTGATGAGCTCCGGCCCTCGGTGGCGGTGAGCCCCGAGTCCCAGAGAGGTGTGACTGAGAGAGGTGGTGCTGCCTCAGGTTGCAAGAACCCTGATCCCAGAACCCGGCTTTTGCCGGTGGGAGAGGCGCAGACCCCACTTTAGCCCAATTGCGGCGGAAACTGAGCGATCAGCGGGCGCGGCCCGGCTTCTGGTCCTCGGTCAGAGGCACCTTGATGAAGATCGCGGTCAGGATGACGACGACGATCGCGAGGTACTGCGCTCCGTACCAGGCGATGCCCGCGAACGGGAACGGGAACACCGGATTCCAGATGATGGCGATCGCCAGCAGCAGCGGCATCCACCACCACTGCTTGGCCTGGAACGCGAAGTACCCGATGATCAGAGCCAGGATCGCCACGGCATACCGGATGAAGATGAAGCCGGGGCCTTCGATCAGCGCGAATCCGGCGACCAGCACGATCGCCGCCAGGAGCCCGGGCGCCAGAGCCAGGCGCCGGAAAGCCGGGGCGCCGTACCGGTCGCGGTTCTGCGTCCCGTTGCGCGCGGCGCCTCGATTGCTCATTGCCCCCAGCTTATCGACGGCAATACTCTTGCGCCGTCCGCGGAGTTGGCCGCGGCATCCAGAGACGGCATTCACCGGAAGGGCGCACCACCATGGGATTCTTCGGCGATCTGATCGGCTCACCGGACAGCGCGATCATGAACAGCCCGCTGATCGGGCGCGGCGAGGTGCTCGGCGTGCAGATGTCGGGCATGACCCTGCAGGTCGGCAACGGGCTGACCGAGCGCAAGTGCACGATCTCGTTGAAGGTGTACCTCGACGGCCAGCAGCCCTACGAGGCGCAGGCGGTGCAGCGCATCCAGGAGATCTACCTGCCGCAGCTGTCGTCGGGCTCGGCGATCGTCGCGGTGCGCGTCGAGGAGGCCGACCACTCCAAGGTCGCGATCGACTTCAACACCCCCGTGCCGACCATCACCATGCCGCGCAGCGAGGGGCACAACAGTGCGGCCTGGGTGCTGGCGAACGGCAAGCCGATCACCGTCGTGCTGGTCGCGAACGAGCCGATCGGGGTGAAGAACGCGGACGGCATCGACGTGCAGGCGCTGACCCTGACCGTGGCGACCGGCGTGCCGACGCCGTACCAGATCCAGGTCGGCAACCCGGTGCCGGCCAGCGCGCTGCCGCTGCTGTTCCCGGGATCGAAGCTGCACGCCATGCTCGGCGACGGGCCGAACGACGTGGTCGTCGACTGGAGCAAGGGCGCGGTCAAGGAGTAGGCACCTCGACCCGACCCGGCGACATACATTGTCCTCATGGATGATGCGCTCGCCGTCGAGCGCCTGCGTGCGCTGATCCGCATTCCGACGGTGTCGCGCGCCGACGAGTCGCAGGTCGACGCCGAGGTGTTCGCGCGATTCCGCGCCGAGCTGGCGCGGCTGTATCCGCGGGTGCACGCGCTCGGGCCCGAGCTGGTCGCGGGTGGGAGCCTGCTCTTCCGCTGGCCGGGCCGGGATCCGCAGGGCGGCGAGCCGGCGGTGCTCATGGCGCACTACGACGTCGTGCCGGCCGACGACGGGCCGGCCGGCGGCGTGGGGTGGACGCATCCGGCGTTCGCCTCCGAGCTGGTCGGCGACGGCGCGGAGCAGCGCATCTGGGGCCGCGGGGCGATCGACGACAAGGGGATGCTGTGCGCCATCCTGGAGGCGGTGGAGGACGCCCTGGCCGCCGGCGTGCGGCCGGCGCGCGACGTCTACCTGAGCCTCGGACACAACGAGGAGACCCAGGGAGCGGGCGCCGCGGCGATCGTCGACCTGCTCGACTCGCGCGGCGTGCGCGCCGGCCTGGTGATCGACGAGGGCGGCGCGATCGTCGAAGGCCTGCTGCCGGGCGTCGTCGGACCGATCGCCATGATCGGTCTCAGCGAGAAAGGCGTTGCGGGCGTCGAGCTGATCGTCGAGAAGCGCGGCGGACACGCCGCGACCCCTGCGCCGAACGGCGCGACCGCGGTGCTCGCTCGGGCGATCCTGCGGCTCGAGGCGCATCCCTCGCGGGTGTCGTTGCCCGAGCCGAGCATCGCGATGCTCCAGGCGGTGTCCGCGCGGGCATCGGGGCCGCGCGGCTGGCTGTACCGGCACGCCCGGGCGCTGCGCGGGCCGCTGGCGCGCGCGATGGCCCGCTCGGGCCCCGAACAGGCGGCCGTCGTGCGCACGACGCGCGCCGTGACGCGCCTGAGCGGCAGCGCGGGCGACAACGTGCTGGCCGAGCGCGCCACCGCGATGGTGAATGTGCGGATCGCCACCGGTTCGACCGTCGAGCAGGCGGTCGCCGACATCCGCGCCGTGGTGGGAGACAAGGTGCGGGTGCGGCTGGTCTACGGCAGCGATCCTCCCCCGGTGTCGCGCCGCGAGGGACCGGCCTGGGAGGCGCTGACCCGTGCGATCGCGGACGTCTTCCCCCACACGATCCCGAGCCCGTTCATCATGATCCAGGCCAGCGATGCGCGCTACTTCAGTCGGATCAGCGACGCCGTCTACCGCTTCCTGCCCTTCGACCTCACCGCCGGCGAGCGTGAGGCGCTGCACGCGATCGACGAGAGCATCCGGGTGTCGACCTACCTCGGCGGAATCCGGTTCTTCCGCCGCTTGATCGACGAGCTCTGAGCTCTGCGGGTCGACTCAGATCAGGGCCTTCGTGTGCCAGACGGTCTTGGTCTCGGTGAAAGCCAGGATGCGGTCGAGCGAGCGCGCCGGGACGCCCGGCTCGGGCTCCACCACGCGCTTCAGCGTGTCGGCGGCCGAGATCTGCAGGTCGATCCAGTCGAGATCGCCGGCTCCGGTCAGGTCGAGCGCGTTGACGTCGGCGTGCGAGGCGAGCCACGGCGCGATCTCGGCAGGCGATCCGGTCAGGATGTTCACCACGCCTCCCGGCACGTCGCTGGTCGCGAGCACCTCGGCCAGGCTGATGGCGCTGAGCGGGTGCGCCTGATCGGCGATGACCACGACCGAGTTTCCGGAAACCAAGGCAGGCGCCAGCACGCCGACCAGCCCGAGCAGGCTGCTGGGTTTGTCAGAACCGCCGCCCTGCGGCGCCACGATCGCGACCACGCCGGTCGGCTCGGGCACCGAGAGATTGAAGTACGGGCCGGCGACCGGGTTGCCCGATCCGGCGACCTGGATGTACTTGTCGGCCCAGCCGGCGTACCAGACCCAGGTGTCGATGGCGCCATCCACTTGAGCAGCAGCGGCCGCGGCCGAGATCCCCTCCGAAGCCCTCAGCTCGTCGACGAACTGGGCGTGCCGACCCTCGAGAAGCTCGGCGATCCGGTACAGCACCTGGCCGCGGTTGTAGGCCGTGGCGGTCGCCCAGCCGGCCTGCGCAGCGCGGGCGGCGAGCACGGCATCCCGGGCGTCCTTGCGGCTGGCCAGGGCCGCGTTGGCCAGGAAGGCGCCCTTCGCCGTCGTGATCTCGTAGGTGCGGCCGCTCTCGCTGCGCGGGAAGGCGCCGCCGATGTAGAGCTTGTAGGTCTTGGGGACCGCGAGGCGGCTCATGACGCGTCTCCCGCCGAGAGTACGTTTCTGGGGGCCTTTCGCGGCTGAGAGTACGCAGAAGTCCGTACTTTCGCGGATTCGGAGGACAGGTACGCCGCCAGGCCCTGGCGGCCGCCCTCGCGGCCGTAGCCCGACTCCTTGTAGCCGCCGAATGGGGATGCCGGGTCGAAGCGGTTGAAGGTGTTCGCCCAGATGACGCCGGCGCGCAGCTTGTCGGCCACCGCGAGGATCTTCGAACCCTTGTCGCTCCAGATGCCGGCCGACAGCCCGTACGGCGTGTTGTTCGCCTTGGCGATCGCCTCGGCCGGCGTGCGGAAGGTCAGCACCGAGAGCACCGGCCCGAAGATCTCCTCGCGGGCGATGCGCGACGAAGTCGACACGTTGTCGAAGATCGTCGGGGCGAACCAGAAGCCGTTCTCGGGGATGACGCACGGCGCCGTCCAGCGCTCGGCACCCTCCGCTTCGCCGATGTCGCTGAGTTCGCGGATGCGGTCGAGCTGCTCGCGCGAGTTGATCGCCCCGATGTCGGTGTTCTTGTCCAGCGGGTCGCCGAGCCGCAGTGTCGTGAGCCGGGTCTTGAGCCGGTCGACGACTTCGTCGTGCACGCTCTCTTGAACCAGCAGGCGCGAGCCTGCGCAGCAGACGTGGCCCTGGTTGAAGAAGATCCCGTTGACGATCCCCTCGACCGCCTGGTCGATCGGCGCGTCGTCGAACACGATGTTCGCGGCCTTGCCGCCGAGTTCGAGGGTGACCTTCTTGCCGGTCCCGGCGACCGCCTTGGCGATCTCGCGGCCGACAGCGGTCGAGCCGGTGAAGGCGACCTTGTTGACATCCGGATGCCGCACCAGCGCCGCGCCCGTCTCACCGGCGCCGGTGACGATGTTCACGACCCCGTTCGGCAGCTCGGCCTGCTGCACGATCTCGGCGAACAGCAGGGCGGTCAGCGAGGTGGTCTCGGCGGGCTTGAGCACGACGGTGTTGCCGGCGGCGAGCGCGGGCGCGATCTTCCAGGCGAGCATGAGCAGCGGGAAGTTCCACGGGATCACCTGCGCGGCCACGCCCAGAGCCTGCGGGTTGGCGCCGAGGCCGGCGTGATCCAGCTTGTCGGCCCAGCCCGCGTAGTAGAAGAACCAGGCCGCCACCAGCGGCACGTCGACGTCGCGGCTCTCTTTGATCGGCTTGCCATTGTCGAGGCTCTCGGCTACGGCCAGCTCGCGGGCCCGCTCCTGCACCAATCGCGCGATGCGGAACAGGTACTTGCCGCGGTCGGCTCCGCTCAGCTTCGACCAGGTCTTGTCGTATGCGCGCCGGGCGGCGGCGACGGCGGTGTCGACATCTTTCGGCGTGGCCGTGGCGATCTCGGCGATGTGTTTTTCGGTAGCCGGCGAGATGCTCGCGAACGGCTTTCCGTGGCCGTTCACGAATGCGCCGTCGATGAACAACCCGTAGCTCTTCTGCAGGTGCAGGATGCTGGTCGACTCGGGCGCCGGCGCGTAGTCGAGGAACGAGCCGGCGCCGGCGGTGATCAGGTCTTTGGCCATGGTCTCAGTCCAATGTCACGTAGTCGGGGCCGCTGTAGCGACCGGTGGTGAGCTTCTGGCGCTGCAGCAGCACGTCGTTGAGCAGGCTCGAGGCGCCGAAGCGGAACAGGTGCGGCTGCAGCCACTGCTCCCCCACCGTCTCGGCGACCGTCACCAGGTACTTGATGGCGTCTTTGCTCGTGCGGATGCCGCCGGCCGGCTTCACGCCGACCCGTTCGCCGGTCAGGCGGTGCCAGTCGCGCACCACCTCGAGCATCAGCAAGGTCACGGGCAGCGTCGCCGCCGGAGCCACCTTGCCCGTCGAGGTCTTGATGAAGTCGCCGCCGGCCAGGATCGCCAGCCAGGATGCCCGGCGGACGTTGTCGTAGGTGTTCAGCTCGCCGGTCTCGAGGATCACCTTGAGGCTCGCATAGCTGCCGTCGTCGCGGCGGCAGGCCTCTTTGACCGCGACGATCTGCTCGAACACCTCGCCGTAGCGGCCGGAGAGGAACGCGCCGCGGTCGATCACCATGTCGATCTCGTCTGCCCCGTTCGAGACCGCATCCGCGGTGTCGGCGAGCTTCACGCGGAGGCTCGCGCGTCCACTGGGGAACGCGGTGGCGACCGCGGCCACCGACACGAGGCCGGCGTCGGGGTCGCCGTGGGCGGCGCCGAGGGCGGCCACGGCATCCGGGACCATGTCGCCGTACACGCAGACCGCGGCGACGCGCGGCGCCGTCAGATCGGAGGGGTCGGGGGTCAGCGCCTTGGCGACCAGCGACCGGACCTTGCCGGGGGTATCGGCCCCCTCGAGCGTTGTCAGGTCGATCAGCTCGATGATCTTGTCGAGGGCCCAGGACTTCGAGGTGGTCTTGATCGATCGGGTGCCGAGGCCCGCTGCCCGCTGCTCGAGGCCGACGGCGTCGACGCCGCTCAGGCCCTCGAGATGCAGGCGAAGGCTGCGCTCGGTGAGATCGCCGCCGAGGATGCGCACGGCCCGCTCGGCCGGCGCCAGCGCGACGGCGGCCGGGGTCGCCGGAGCGGCGGCTGACGGGGTGCCTGGTGACGCGGTGCCGGGCGACGGGGCGGGCGACGAGGCGGGCGATTGCATCAGACGAGTCTAGTTCGCGCGGCGCGTGCGGGCTGAGGCATCCTGTTCGGCGGGCCATTGGGTCGGATGCCCGCGCAGCAGGTTCTCGAGCTGGTCGAGCCGGGTCTGCCAGGTCTGCAGCAGTGCCCCGCGGAATCGCGGATCGGGCACCGCGACCTCGAGGGTGACCCGGGTCGAGCTGCCCCGGGTTCCGCCCGGCACCTCCTCGGTGCTCAGCCGCACTTCCGCGAAGTCGGCGAGGCTCCGCACCGGGTCGAGCCAGCCCTCCACCAGCACCGGGTCGACGAAGGCGTCCGCGACGATGGCGCGCGGCAGGTCGATGACCCGCTCGATCCGCATCGCTGCCTCCACGGCTCCAGCCTACGGTTCACCCCCGCGCTCGGTACTGTGGCCGCTATGACGTCCGCGCTCGCACTCGCCATCGACCTGGGCGGCACCAAGGTGGAGGCCGCCCTGGTGGATCCCCGCGGCGCGATCCTGCCCGGCACCCGCTTCCGGCAGCCCACCGGGCCGACCCGGTCGTCGACCGAGCTCGCGACATCCGTCGACGGCGTTGTGGCTCAGGCGCTGGCGTCGCTCCCCGCCGGCGCCGAGTTGATCGGGGTCGGGATCGGCGCCGCCGGACCGATCGCCGTGCGCGACGGCGCCGTGTCGCCCTTGAATCTGGCGGCATGGCGGCGCTATCCCCTGCGCGACCAGGTGCACGCGCTGGTGCAGAAGACCGCCCCCGGGGTTCCGATCACGCTGCGCATGGACGGGCTCTGCATCACGCTGGCCGAGCACTGGATCGGAGCCGCGCAGGGGGTCGACAACGTGATGGGCATGGTGGTCTCGACCGGCGTCGGCGGCGGCCTCATCCTGGGCGGGCAGACCGTGGCGGGCCCGAGCGGCAACGCCGGCCATATCGGCCACATCGAGGTCGCCGGGTTCGACGACCCGTGCCCGTGCGGCGGTCACGGCTGCCTCGAAGCGGTCGCGTCCGGTCCGCACACCGTGGCGTGGGCGCGGACTCAGGGGTTCACCGGACGCACCGGGGAGGACCTCGGCGCGGCCTATGCGGCGGGCGACGAGGTCGCGGTGCGCGCGGTGCGGCGTTCGGGCACGGCCATCGGCCGCGCCATCGCCTCGGCCACCGCCCTGCTCGACCTCGAACTGGTCGCGATCGGCGGCGGGTTCTCACACGTCACACCCGATCTGTTCCGCTTCATCGCCGAGCCGATCGCGCAGCGGACCGAGTTCGACTACATCCGGGATGTGCGCGTCGTGCCGTCCGCGCTCTCGAGCGACGGGCCCCTGGTCGGCGCTGCGGCGCTCATCCACCGCGCGGAACTGGTGCCGGCCGCCTGACTCGGGCGCCGGGCAGCTCGGCTCAGGCCGGCGCGGGCTCGGTCGCCAGGATCCGCCGGATCTCCGCGTCGTCCGCGCGAAGCTGCTCGATCAACGCGTCGACCGACGCGAACTTGCTCATCGGCCGCAAGTAGTCCACGAATTGCAGCTCGATCGGCCGGTCGTAGAGATCGAGCTTCTGATCGAAGAGGTGGGTCTCCACCTGGTGCTGCGGGATGCCCTCGAAGGTCGGATTGTTCCCGATCGAGGTCGCGGCGCCGTAGCTCACCCCATCGACGATGGCCCAGGTGGCGTAGACGCCATCGGCCGGCAGGTACCCCTCGATGGCAGGATCGAGGTTCGCGGTCGGGTAGCCGAGCTCGCGCCCGCGCTGCTCGCCGTGGACGACCGTGGACTGGATGCTCGGCAGCCGTCCGAGCAGCGCGGCGGCTTCGCGCACCCGCCCCTCGGCGAGAAGCTCCCGCACCCAGGTCGCGGATGCGCGACGCGATCCGGAGGCGGCATCGACCTGCACGTCGTCGAGGGTCACCACGTCGAATCCGTTCGCGATCCCGGCCTGGCGCAGCAGCTCGACGTTGCCGGCACCCCGGGCGCCGAACCGGAAGTCCGCGCCGCAGAGCACGACCTGGGCGTGCAGCGCGCCGACCAGGACCGTGTCGATGAAGCTCTCGGCCGTCTGGTCGGCCAGCGCCCGGTCGAAGCGGAGCATGAGCGTCGCATCGACCCCGGCGCCGGCGAGAAGGGTGCGCTTCTTCGCGTTGCCGACCAGGGCATCCGGGCACTTCTCGGGGGCGAGCAGCTGCAGCGGGTTGCGGTCGAAGGTCACCACCGTGGCGGTCAGCCCGCGCCCATCCGCGAGCTCCCGCAGTTGCCGGAGCACGCTGCGGTGGCCGATGTGCAGGCCGTCGAACTTGCCGATGGTGACCGCAGACGGCCCGAATCCGGCCGGCACCTCGCCGAGCCCGTCGAAGAACTGCACGGTCAGCCCGTCACGCGTCGCGACGAGCGGCTGCGCAGGTACAGCAGGCCGAGCACGGGCAGCACCAGCGGAACGAGCAGGTACCCGGCACCGAAGGCGCTCCACACCGTGGAGTCCCGGCCGAAGGGATCGAGCGAGTGCAGGCCGAGCACCGCGGGCGCCAGCAGGCTGAGGGTGCCGACCACCAGCACGCCGATCAGCTCGATGCTGATCGTGACCAACGCCACCCGGCGCAGCCGGGCCCCGAGCGCGATGGTCGCCACGACATAGATCACCCCGGCGACGGCCGATAGCACGAAGGCCACCGGCGCCTCGTGGAAGCGGTCGATGATCTGGAACACCGATCGACCGGTCGCGGCGATCGCCAGCACGGCGTAGACGGCGACCAGGACGCGCCCGACGCCACCGCCGGCGCGTCGCGCGGGCGCCGGAGCCCCGGAGGCCTCGGTGTTCTGCGAAACGGACATCGTCGTCCAGACTATCCGCTGGCTCAGGCCGACTGCTGGGTCCAGATCTGAGCCATCCTGACCACCATGACCGCGATCGCGAAGGCCGCGACCCCGAGCACGACAGTGCTCCACCGGGTGCGCTCGATCAGCGCCCAGAACACCGCGAGGGGCGGGATCAGCAGCCCGCTGATCAGGTACACGTAGAACAGCGGCACGCTGCCGAGCGGATGGTTGTCCAACCCCGGCGCGATCAGCGCGATCACCAGTTGCGCGATCAGCAGCAGCTCGACGAGCACGACGGAGCCCAGGGTCAGATCGTTCGGGCGACGGCCCGCCAGGCCGACCACCAGGCAGAGCAGCCCGGCCGCGCAGGCCACCACCACCTGCACGATCGTGAATCCTGCGATCATGCCAGCACCTCCGCAGTCGGGAAATTGACCAGCACACGGGCGACTCCGGCACTGACCGAGACCAGGCCGACCAGCCGACCGGATGCCGCGAGCGCGGCCACGACGCCGGCATCCGCCGCCTCGACCCGCACCTTCTTGCCCTGCGTGAGCTCCGCAACCTGCTCGTCCGTCAGCCGGACCGCGGGGAACAGCTGCTCGGCGACCCCCGCCGCGTCGCGCACCGCCTCTGGAGCGATCGCATCGGCCGGCACGGCATCCGCGACCGAGAACGGACCCACATCAGTGCGCCGCAGCGCCGTCAGGTGGCCACCCACTCCGAGCGCCGCGCCGAGATCGCGGGCCAGGGCGCGGATGTAGGTGCCCGACGAGCACTCGACCACCACGTCGAGGTCGAGGAACGGCGCGTCGCGGCGTTCGGCGAGCAGCTCGAAGCGCGAGACGGTGACGGTGCGCGGCGCGAGCGCGACCTCCTCACCGGAACGGGCGCGGTCGTACGAGCGCCTGCCATCCACCTTGATGGCGCTGAACGTCGACGGCACCTGCGCGATCTCGCCGGTCAGGGCGGCCATGCCGCTGTCGAGTTGTGCGCGGGTCAGGCCGGTGGCATCCACCGGTGCGGAGAGTTCGCCCTCGGCATCGTCGGTCGTCGAACTCTGCCCCAGCCGGATCGTGGCCGTGTACCGCTTGCCCAGGCCCACCAGGTAGGTCAGGAGGCGCGTCGAGCTGTCGACCCCGAGCAGCAGCAGCCCGGTGGCCATCGGGTCGAGGGTGCCGGCGTGCCCGACCTTGCGGGTGCCAAGCGCGCGACGGGCACGGGACACCACGTCGTGGCTGGTGACGCCGCTGGGCTTGTCGACCAGCAGGATGCCGGTGGTCACGCCGGCTTGCTCTTCGCGGAGGCGTCGAGCAGCACGTCCAACTTGCTCGGCATCGCCGTCTCGAGCAGGTCGATGGCGCAGGGGTCGCCGTTGGCGTACTCGTCCGCCATGCGCAGTCCGACCATCGTGTTCATCATCATGCCGTGCGCGAGGAAGATATCCGCCTCGGCGGGCGAGAACCCGGCCTCGAAGCGCAGGAACTTGTAGACCTCGAGGAATCCCCGGCGCGCGGCCCGTCCGATCTCGGGGTCCGAGCCCAGGATGAACGCGTGCATCAGGCTCAGCAGGAGCCCGCGGTCGGTCAGCAGGTCGGCGTACGCCATGCCGATCCGGTGGCCGACCGCCTCGCCGACCTCCCCGGCGGCGATGCCGTCCGCCAGGGCGCCGCGGAAGGCCGTGAGGAGTTTGTCGAGCGCGCGCTGGAGCACCTCGAGGAAGAGGACCTCCTTGGTTCCGAACATGCGGACCACATACGGCTGACTGACGCCCGCCGCCCTGGCGACCGCATCCGTGGTGGCGCCGAAGTACCCGCGCTCGCCGAACACGGCCGTGGCCGCCTCGAGGATCAGCTCGCGCCGGTCGCCGGCCCGCATGCGGGTCGCCGTCTCGCCGAGAGCCTTATCGGATACCTGGATACTCACGCTTGACATGGTATCAACTGATTACTAATCTGCACATGTAATCATCCGATAACTTCTTAGGGAGCCCTCATATGACTGCCACCGCCCCCGCCGCGCGCCGGATCCCGTTCGCGCTGGCCCTGCTCGCCACGGGCATCCCGATGTTCATGGCCACGCTCGACAACCTCGTCATGACCACCGCACTGCCGGTGCTGCACACCCAGTTGCACGCCTCGGTCGAAGAACTCCAGTGGTTCGTCAACGCCTACACTCTGGTGTTCGCGAGCCTGATCCTGTTCGCGGTCGCGCTGGGCGACCGGTTCGGGCGCCGCACGGTCTTCGTCGCGGGCATCGCGATCTTCACCCTCGCCTCGGCGGCCGCGGCCTTCGCCACCGATCCCACGCAGTTGATCATCGCGCGGGCGGTGCAGGGCCTGGGCGGCGCGGGCATCATGCCGCTGTCGCTGTCGCTGCTGGCCGGTTCGGTCGAGCCGAAGCGTCGACCGCTCGCCATCGGGATCTGGGGCGGGATCGCCGGTCTCGGCGTCGCGGCCGGCCCGCTGATCGGTGGAGCGGTCATCAACGGCTGGAACTGGCAGGGCATCTTCTGGATCAACGTGCCGGTCGGGCTGATCGCGATTCCGATCATCCTCGCCGTGCTGCCCAATGCGTTCGGCGCCCGGGTCCGCGCCGACGTGGTCGGCGTCCTGCTCGCCGGGCTCGGCGTACTCGGCCTGGTCTTCGGCATCGTCCGCGGCAACCCGGCAGGCTGGGACAGCGCCGAGGTCGTCGGCTCGCTGATCGCCGGCGCCGTGCTGCTGGCCGCGTTCATCGTCTGGGAGCTGCGGCACGATGCGCCCCTGCTGCCGCTGCGCCTGTTCCGCGACCGCAGCTTCTCGATCGCCAACCTGGTCGGGTTCGGCTTCAGCTTCGGGATGTTCGGTGCGGAAGCCGAACCCGACCAGGTTGGCGAT
>Ga0207703_10000174_pt1 | contig 74941 bp, 64 predicted proteins | sample KBSSwiS12_FD_184304 | JGI IMG/M metagenome (GOLD analysis project Ga0207703, IMG submission 184304) | Switchgrass rhizosphere microbial communities from Kellogg Biological Station, Michigan, USA - KBS Switchgrass S1-2 (SPAdes) (version 2) | ecosystem: Host-associated > Plants > Roots >...
CGCCTAACAATAAGCGATCGTGCACTGCACTGAAGGGAGAGCAGGGATGCAAACAAGACCAACCCCACTTCAAGGCTTCCTCGCAGTCATTGTCTGTGCGGGGCTTCTGGCCTTACCCATCACAACCCTGGCTCAGGTTGTCACCGCCCCGCCAACACCCCAGATCGGCTCGAGCAACACCATCAGCGCCGATCCTGCGGTGAAGCGGCCGCATGGAAAACCCTGCAAGGTGCAACTGTTCACCAACCAGCCGTTCGCCGACTTCAACACAAAGACCTTCGTCTATACTCCTCCGGCGGACTGTCCCGGTCCATGGACCAAAGTGATCTTTACGGCGGATTTCACGGTCACGGCCGGGAGGCAATTTGATCGAACCGCGCAGTTCTTCCTCGGAGGGGTGAACCTTTATTTCGGCACAACGGCGGAACCGCGTGCCGCCTTGAGCCCATCGTGGCACGTCGAGCGCGATGTCACGGACCTGACCACTCTATTCAGGTCCTCACAGCCCGGGACCGCGATCCTGGGTAACTTCGTAGGGGTTTCCGGGGGCGTCACCTACGATGGCATCATCTATGCCAACGCCCAGCTCGAGTTCTACCCGGCGGACTTCCTGGAACAGGGGCCGCGCACTGCCGATATGGTGATCGGCATGCCCGGAAACAGTGGTGCGGCAACTCTGAGCGCGCCGAATGACCAACTGAGTCAGAACCTCACGCTGCCCATGAATGTCGAAGCCGTCTACCTCGATGTTATTGCGCAAAGTCAGTCGAACGACGAGTTCTGGTACTTGTGCGTGCCCAGTGACCTCGCGAGTGCCTTGCAAAGTTGTGGCGGCACCAGCTTCCGCGAAACAGAGATCACCGTCGATGGCCGGCCCGCCGGCGTCGCTCCGGTGTATCCCTGGATTTACACCGGGGGTATCGATCCTTTCCTGTGGGAACCCATCCCTGGCGTTCAGACGCTCAACTTCAAGCCCTATCGCGTGGACCTGACGCCTTTTGCAGGCGTGCTCTCGGACGGCAAGGTCCATACCCTCGCCATCAGCGTATTCAATGCGAACGGCTATTTCTCCGTCACGGGTAATCTGCTGCTCTATCTCGATCATGCGGCTACGAAGGTCTCAGGATCCGTGCTGAGCGATAACCTGAGCGCGCAGCCCTTACCTGAAGTGGTTGAAAACGTCATCGTCGATTCCGCAGGCAATGCAAGTGGCCCGGTGACGGTCACTTCCACGCGTAACTATTCCATCAGTGGTTATGTCGACACCTCACACGGGCGTGTGGAAACAACAGTGTCGCAGAGGATCAGGTTCAGTAACACACAGACTTTCAGCATCAATACGACCACTTATGTTCAGGACCTCGAGCAATCCACGACAATCGACTCCCAGACGACGACGCGAAGGGGCGCTCTGGTCACAGAAGAGCGGAAGACGCTTTCCTATCCCTTGGAAGTCAAATACAACCAGATGACCAACGCGGATGGCAGTTTGTCCGCACAGACCGTAGTGGACCAGAAGTACTTGGAGAACGAATTCAACCGCGTTGCCGGACTGGAGGTGCTCAGCGTCAGGACCGCCAACCACGTCTCCTCCCAGGATACATTGAGTTTTTCAGCTGCGGGCGTACGCACTGGACACACCGGCAACAGTTCTCAGATCTATGTCACTCGCGACTCGCGCGGCTCCTGCTACAGCCGCGCACTGACTTCTGTCGATAGTGTATTGACGGCGTACAAGGACGGCGCGGCTTGTCATCCTGACTGGCAGTGACGGAGGTTTGCGACACGCCCATCGGTACGGCAACGTGCCCCATGGAGAATCTGCGCCGAAAACATCGCGGCTTCCCCGACGACAACTACGCGCCCACGACCGTATTCCAGAGCCACGCTCTGCGCTCGGCCTGCAACCGCGCGAGCGCCGGGATTGCCGTTGGACGCATCCTGGCCCGCAACGGACGCGCGCGCTAAAGTCCACACCGAAGATACGTCTTGCCGCAATCCTTCCCGATGTTGGTCTCGTGATGCTCTCGGATCCTGGTCGCATCTGAATGCACTTCAAGTTTGTATCGTTCTCGATTCGGTCTCCGAAATTGGCCGCCGTCGTACGCTGCGCAGGGCGTTAGACCACCGCACGACCTGCGCGAGCATGCCGACCACTGACGCTTCCAGTCCCTCGACCGGCACGAAGGTGCCTGTCGCAAAGTTGGCATGTGTAGAAATAGCGGGCTGTAGACGCACTGTGGCTACCTGCAGTTCTGCCAACACTAGACGGAGAGCCTCAGCGGCGCGAACCCCGGACGCCCATCCTCCATAGGAAACAATTCCCGCTGCCTTGTCGTTCCATTCACGGTACACATAGTCCAGTGCGTTTTTGAGCGCACCGGGGAAAGAATGGTTGTACTCCGGCACGACAAAGACGTAGCCATCGAAGGAGTTGATCAATGCACTCCATGCTTGGGTGTGCGCATGCTCGTACTTTTGATGATTGGGATTGCCCGCCTCGTCGAGGTTGTCCCGTCATGTCCAAGGTCAAGGAATTGCCGCCGGAAAAATGGGCCATTTGGCACACGTGGATGCAGGCGCACCGGTTGCTCACGCAAGAACTGGAGCGCCGCCTGCAAGCTGAGTTAGGCATCTCGAAGGCTGAATTCAGCATTCTCGTGACGCTTCGGCAGGCGCCAACACCCCAGATGCGGGTACTGGATCTGGCGACCTCACTCGGCTGGGACAAAAGCCGGGTCGCCCACCTATTAACTCGAATGGAGGCACGGTCGCTCGTGCATCGGATGGAGAGCGGGGCCAGCGGCCGTCGGACCGGTATCAGGTTGACAGCGGAGGGTCGACGGACCAGCAAGAGAGCGATCGCTGCTCATGGCAACAACGTTCGGATGCTCTTCTTCGATGCTCTCTCCCCGGAGGAGGCGTCTGCCATTCGCGCCTGGAGCGAGCGCACAATTGAGGCGCTGACGTCGTAGCAAACAGCCGGTGCTGCCTTTTAGCTACTTTGATTACCGGTAGCATTTGCGCGAGAAGGCCGGGCGCCAATGCGCGCTCGGGTCGCGGTCGGCGGAAGGGGGCAGGCACGAGCTCCGGCCGGCCATTTGTGACGTGCGAGCTGAGCGTACCCTGTAGAATGGGCCGGACGCTACCAAGGACCCCCCGAATGAAAACCTCGATGTATCTGACTTCCATTCCCACCTTCACCCGTGTGCTGAACAATTTGGTTGCGATACTCGAGAAGGGTGCTGCCCATGCGGAGGCGCGGAAGATCGATCCCACGGTTCTGCTCAACGCACGCTTGTTCCCCGACATGTTTCCGTTCACGAGGCAGATACAACTCGCGGCGGACACCGCAATTAGCGGTGCGGCTCGTATTGCAGGCACAGACATTCCGGTGCACGAGAATAACGAAGGTTCGTTTGCGGAACTCGGCGCACGCCTGCGCAGGACCCTCGTTCAGCTCGAGGCTTTCAAGCCGGAGCAACTCGATGGGACCGAAGACAAAACCATCACTTGGCAGACGCGCAGCAGCACCAAAAGCATGCAAGGCCAGCCGTATCTCATGAATCACCTGCTGCCGAATCTCTTCTTCCACGCCACGACTGCGTACAACATCCTGCGGCACAATGGCGTCGAGCTCGGCAAGATGGACTTCCTTGGCAGAAGCTGAAGTGCAGCTGTGGAATGCTGCATGTGCACATCGAGTCGTACATCGCTTTCGCACCGAGCTTCTATTTCGAATACAAAAGCGGCCCAACAATGGCTCCCCCATCCGCGGCAGGACTCAGCCGGACAACATACGCAATTCCGTCCTTGTCAGAGTCGAGCAACCACACTTCATCACCGTCTTTCATGAGCTTTACACGGGACACCCGCGGCGCTCCCCTGCCCACCGTGGCCTCCTTGGCGGCTATTTTGTTCAGGATGTCGTCTTTCAGTTCGGGGGTGGCGCGACTGTCGCCGTCCTGGAGTTCGGGAGCCAGCACCGCCCTCAACATTGAGTTACCGCCTCCGAGATTCTCAACTTCCCATCGAAGCGGTGATCCCTGCTGCTCGAGTTTCCTATTGGCTTGTTCCGCCGCTGTAGATAACGAAGAGGAGGCGCATCCAACGGTCAGCAACCCGAGGGATGCCACGAACGCAATCAACCATTTGTTCATCGGACCCCATCCAGTGGATAACTGAGGCTTTGCCTGCACAGTGTAGTCCACTCGGTCAACTCAACATAGGGGCGCAACGTGACCGCCTGGCCATCCCATTGACCACGGGAGAATCTGGCCGGCAACGGCGCTTGTGTCTCTTCTGGTTGGGCAATCGTGGTGCGGCATTGGGCGCTGCTCAAAGCGAAGTTCCAAGCGTTCGCATAATCATCTGCGACGAGATCCTCGAGTGGCAGCAAATTCAACTCGAGTTCCAACGCAACGATGGTTAGGATGACTTGCGAGAAACCGAGTCGTGCGCGAAGCGAATTGGAGTTGTGGCGGACCGAAGCGTTGAGCCGCCGCATCGGGGCTGGGCACTGTTGTTCGCGACTTAGGAAACCGAATTACTTGCGCAGTGCATTGCAAGAGATGTGCGGAGGTCAGGTCTGAGAGGACCCGCCCGATGCGACCGATTCACCGATCGAGTCAGCGGCATGTTCCACGGCTGCTGCGCGTTCATATGTTGAGATATAGTGCAGGAGACGCCCCCGTCTAAGAGGTATTGACGATTGAGCACCGATGGCCGGCCGAGGTAACTGCAGGTGAGCAGCGAGACTGGCCCGAGGGGAGCATGGCTCGAAGACGAAGTTGCGCGCATCTTTAGACTACTGGGGGGCCGCACCCGGAAGAGACTTCTGGTCGAGCACTACGAAGTCGACGTTTGGGCGGTATTGAGGAAGGGGCCCTTCGAGCTGACATACGTCGTCGAATGCAAAGAATACGATGCCACCAGGCTCGTCACCGACCCGGAGATGAGCCACTTTGCCGCCAAAGTGGCCGCAGCCCGAAGAGCGGGTAAGGCCGACCGAGGGATCTTTGTCACCACCTCCGGCTTCACCAAGCATGCTCGCGCGAGCGCAGCCGACCACGGCACCCAATGCCTGACATTGCGGGAGCTCGTCAACCACCTCGTCGACTTCGACGAATACTTGACCGACGTGGGCGAGGCTTTCGAGTCGAGCAACCTGGCTCGCTGGTATGTCGATCAGACCGTCAGCGAATTCGAGGACTACGAAGGTCTTGCACTCGTCGACCGCCACCAGGCACTGCACTTTCCCGCACTAACGTATGTTGCGACACTGTTGGAAGATTTGGGCGAGGAGCCACTGGCCATCCTGGGAAATTTTGGCACCGGGAAATCCACTTTCTGCGAGGTATACCGTGCGGCCCTGGCCCGCAAAGCCCTCAGCTCATCCGATGCCCGGATTCCGGTGCTGATTGATCTGCGGGAGTTCCGCGCGGGTCTCGACATCCAACAAGTGATAGTCAGAGCTTTGCAGCGGCTGCCGGGCGTCGACATCAACCCGAAGGTTTGCCTGGAGCTGCAAAAAATTGGCCGGTTCCAGTTTCTGCTGGATGGACTGGACGAGATGGTTTCCCGAGTCGATCGAAGCGTCATCAATGAAAGCCTGCGCGAGATTGATAGTTTGCGGACTGCGGGAAATAACCGATACATGCTCACGTGCCGGACCCATTTCTTCCAGGAACGTATAGCCGACGAGTTTTTGACTAACTATCGTGTTCTGTACCTGACGGAATGGCGGCCGCCCGAGATCCGGCTGTATTTTCGCAAACGTTTTGGTCACAGCGGAGACTCCCGGTGTAACCAGGTACTGATGAACCCCAGAATCGCAGATCTGGCCCGTACGCCTTTGCTGCTGGACATTCTGCTCGAGACGGATAACCCTGACGACGCCAGTGTGAACCTCTTCAGGCTGCTTGCGCGCTACACCGACCAGTTGATCATAAAACAATCCAGTCGGCGTGGGACAATCATGCCGGCGGCCCAACGGCGCAGTTTCATGCTCGCCCTTGCGAGACACATGCGCCTCGAGGGTGCGAGTCAGCTTCACTTCTCCGAGCTGTACGACGTGGCCAGGGAGTTCTGCGGCCATAGCGACGCGAGTCGGTTAGACCAGTTTGATGCTGATGCGCGCACATGCACCTTCATCACCCGAGACAGTCAAGGCAATTACTCGTTCCGCTCCGAAACGTTCTTCGACTTCTTCTCCGCGGACGCTCTCTCGGACGAAGTCGAGCGGGGGAATCGTCAACTGCTCGAGGCTGTTGATATCACCCCGGAAATCATCGACCTCATAGTTGGCCGATCACTCTCACCCAGCGGGATTCAGCACCTCCACGAGTGGTCAACGCTATCTGATGCCGGGCGGCTGTCTCAAAATGCCGTGAGTCTCCTATGTGCACTCGGCGAGACACCGCAGGCAGCGGCAATGGACCACTACAAACTGTCTGATCTGCCAGTATCAACCCCGGAAATCACTGCGGCAACGGACCTGGACACAAAACTGACCGAGCTGGCTCATGGGCTCTCTGTCTATGCACGGCGGCACCTGCGCGATGTGGGTCTTCCGGATACCGATATGGACGATGCAATCAACGAGGTCCTGGCAAGATACTGGGTGAGGCGACAAAGGGATCCAGCCACACTCGAGTCCATTCCCGCCGCGCAGATTTATCTGACGAGAGCATTGCGCAACCTGATTCTAGACCGTGCAAGCGCCGAGCACCGCGGTGTTCCGGTCCGTTCTATCGACAGCCTGGACGTGAAGAGGGAGCTCGAAAAGATCTACGGTGAGCTCGACGCGGATATGGAGGTCAAAACAGAGGAGGTCGGTCACCTCGTCGATCAGCTTCCCGATAAGCAACGTCAGCTCGTTATTTGTGTCGCACAGGGCTCGTCGATTGGCGAGGCAAGCAAACAGGCCGGCGTATCCGTGCGGACTGCGAAAGTGCTGTTGTCTTCGGCACTTCGGCACCTGCGGGCCTCGATGGAGGGATGAGACTATGAGGCAAGTGCAAGCAGCCGGGACGATGTTACCACTTCAGATTGATGGATAGCGCAACTCTACGGCCGGTAAGATCGCCGTTCTCCTGATCATATCCAAGGCTGGCGACCCGGTTCACGGCAAAGGGAGAGGCCCGGTTGAACAGGTTTTTACAACTGAGTGCAATTTCTGTGGTGCGGGATGTGCGGATAGCCGCGGTGTCGAAGTTATACGCAAGCCGAAGATCAGCCGTCGTCCACGAAGCGACTCGAGTCGCAGGCTGCGACTGCAGGTTGCGATACCCGTTCGCGTACCGGATGTTCAATGCGATATCCGCGTTCCTGAGCCTCCAGCTCGTGGTGGCAATGGCGTGTAGCGCAAGAGGGTTGCTCAATGTATTCAACACAGAAACCACCGGCGCAACCGGCGTGTCCGCTTCTTGGTAGTGAAGGACATAGGTGCTGGCGAAACCCAAGCGCCATAACCCCGTCCGCGTCTCAAAGTGGGAATCCAACGCGACGTCGATGCCGTCCGTCCAGAGCGTGGCGGTGTTGCGTTCGCGTAAATCGACTATGGCCTCGACCGGTGCTAGCGGACAGGGACCTGCGCCGATGAACTGACTTCGATTGCATAGGTTTTCCACCCCACCAGCGCTCGGACTGTGGGTCACCAAGTCGGCGTAGGCGGGATTGGTGAGGATGTCTCCTGGTAGACGACCCGGCTGGATGCGATCACGGAAGCGAATATCAAAGTACCCGATATCTGCCGTGAAGCGCGCGTCCTCGTGCGACTCGAGTCTCAGGCCGATCGTGCGGGTCTCAGCGTGCTCGGCGATTAAGCCGGCGTTGCCGCCAGTCCAGATCAATGTGGGCACATACCCAATATAACTTACGTAGCTTATGTTGCCGGTCTCGATCAAATCTCCGAGATTCGGGGCGCGTATGGATTTGCCCCACGCGGCACGCACAGACAGATGCCTGCTCGGTTCCCAGCTAATTCCCACACGGGGCGTCGTGGCTGCTCCAAAGTCGGAATACTTCTCGATGCGCTGTGCCAGCGAAAGTGTGAGTTGGCGCCAGGGCGCAGGGTAATCCGTGGAGTTCAGCACGGGTACTGCCAGCTCGGCGAAGCCCGCGTAGACCTGACGCTGCAAGTCGCTACCGGGAAGATATTGCGAGTCCGCGATAAAGAGCCTTTGGTTGCGATACTCCATCCCCAAGGCCGCGCGCAAAGGTCCGGCTGGCAAGGAAAGGAGGGGACCATCGGCGGTTGCCGTGAAGTCCCAAAGCTGGGATCGGGACTGAAACCACTGCCGTGACTGCAACAGCTGGAGGGTCGACGGCGACGTACTACCCGAGCTGAACGGGTCAAAGGCTGAGGTGGGATCGGGATTTGAGACCGCAGCCTGAAGGGCGGCTGGGTCCACCTGGCCACTGACGACCTGGTGTTCGCCCTCCTGCGAACGCGATCCGGTCAGATTCAGGGCCCACTGGTTGGGAAGATTCATCTGCACACCGACGGTTGCATTGAGTGTTTGTACATTGACCGCGGTTCGTTGAGGTCCGAAATCGTCGAGCAAGTTGTAGTACTCAAAAACCGGCCTCTGCGGTGCATTTAACAAGAAGGGGCTGTTCGTGACATTCAGCTCGATCTGCTGCCCACCCTGCCGCTCGACGGCGCGACGCTGTGTCCAGAGAAAATCGCTGAACACGGTGCCAACGGAACCCAGGCCCTGGTGGAACGATGCAAAAAGACTCGACCGCGTCTGATCGGGAGTGATGTCGCTGCCACTGTATAGTTCTTGCCGGTTCGGTGGCCCTGGCAGCAGATTCGCGAAATCAAGTGGCTCTGCCCTCCGGAGCGCGGGTACCGGAATCGTTGTCCCCATCCACTGCAGATTTCCCGGATTCGAATAGAGCCCTTGGCCCTCCGCGGCGAGCCCCTTCAACAGGCTGCTGCTCTGCCAGCGTTCGTTGGCGGCCAGCGCTCCGTCATGCATCAACTCGCCCACTAAAATGAGATTTCCTCCGTCCCACCGGACACCTGACTCCTGGCTGAAGCGATGTTGCTCCTGGTGGCCGTTCGTGACAGATCCAACCTCGGCGAAGGTTTCCGGCCCAAGATATTCATCCTTCGTGATGATGTTCAAGACGCCACCGACTGCGTCGGAACCGTATATCGCAGACGCACCGTCCAACATGATCTCGATTCGCTTCACGGCACTCGACGGGATGTTGAGCACGTCGACGAAAGCAGCGGCGCTGCCAGAAGGGGCGATGCGGCGCCCATTGAGCAGTACCAATGTCGCTCTCGCACCGAGGCCGCGCAGGTTGACACCCGTTCCCAGGCCGGTATTGGTGAAGGTTTCGGCCTGACCGAAGTGAGTATGTTGATTCGGACCGCCACCGAAGTTTTGCGTGATAGACGCGAGCAGATCCGGCATGTTCTGCGCGCCCGAACGCAGTATCCGCTGCTCGTCCCATACGAGGACCGTCGATCCGATCAGCGGCAGATTGTGTATATGTGTGCCCAGGATGGAGATCAATGGCAGAATGTTTTCTGATGCCGTTGGCCCGGGTTCGCTCAATGCGCGGGGGCCTGAATCCGGATCCGGATCCGGATTCAGACAGTGATTCTCGAGGCGACGGTCGTTGCTTCGAAACTGCCGAACAATGATTTGTTGTCCAACGCGGACGCACGTGAGCCCCGTACCCCACAGCATGCGTGTGAGTGCCTCCTCGGCCGTATAGCGGCCGTGTACGGCCCATCCCCTTATTGCCCCGAGATTATCTTCATATAAGAAGCGCGCACCGGTCACCGCGTAAAAGCGCTGCAACTCGTTCGCGACGGTGTCTTGGTCAATACTGAATTGGAAGTGCGTTGTAGCCGTGGGCGGCGCCGCGCCGACCCACCCGGCTGCCGCATTGGCGACAATGGCTAGAGCCGCTCTGAGAAGGAGTCTGGCGGCTTTCCAGTCAGGGTTTCGCAAGTCCACTGCGCTTGCCGGGACCATGCCGCGCGCGCCCATGAGGGCTTGCGGCACTCAAGTAGACGGTCTCCACTCCACTGAGATCATCTCGGGTGTCGGAGTGCTCTATCCCCAACTCCAGCAAGCCGTTCGCAAATGCGTCAGGGTCGTTCAGTGGAACCAGTCCTCCGAGCCGCTTCTCGGCGATATCCGCAGAGACCAGGATTTTTCGGCGGTTATAGCGGTTGAATTGCTTTGCCGCTTCGCCAAGAGTCATTCCGTCCAGGCGCAGCACTCTGTCTGTTGAGGAGAGCTTCTCATCGTCTGGTGTGCGCTGCAAGCGCACCTCAACTCCGCTCGCGGTGACATGGGCGATGTGTCCGGCGGACACGATCGACGGGAGTCCGTCCTTCACGCCGACTCTGACCATGCCTTCCTTGACCACGGTCTCAATGTCGTTTTCGCCCTTTCTTTCCACCGAGAAAACTGTGCCAAGCACCGTCACGATGGCATTGCCAACACGCACCTCGAAGACTGCCCGGGGGTCCTTATGGACTTTGAATAGTGCGGTGCCGCGAACGAGCGAGATGTCCCGGTGCTCATCGCTCAGGTCCAATGTGACCTGACTGTTGGCAGCGAGCACGATCTCACTCCCGTCAACGAGATCGAGCGTCCGATTGTCGACATAGTCGGTGGAGAAGCTACCGAGAGAAAGTCTACAGCGCGTCTGTCGCTGCTCGAGAAGGGTTCGGCAGAGCGTTTCCCGAACAGCTATTTGATGATGGAATCGTAAAGAAATGCCGACGACGACAATAGCCAGTAGGGAAGCAAAGGCGATGACCGATCGATTCCCGACCCGAGTGCCCATCCTACTGTCGAATGAAGGCATGGCGGCGACCGTTGGGCATTCGGAGGCCTCGTGCGAGGCCGGGCCGTAGCGCCGCATCACTGTTTGCCAGATCCCAGCCAGGCGCGAGTATTCGAGTCGATTCTCCGGCTTGGCGCTCAGCCACTGCCTAAATTTCGGCACGAGCGGCGCAACTTCTTTCGAGGTATGCAGTTCGACTAGCCAATCCGCGGCGTCAGCGGCAGTTTCCGGAGGTCCAGTGTTACCCGCCTTGCTCGACCCTGCGGACGACGACCCGGGACCAACACCAATGATTCCCCGCTGATTCTCCAATACCGCGCCCTCACGGCGTCTACTTCCACTGCCTGAGTCCTACAGTATCAGGCAAATGGGCGTAACGGCAGGAAATCGCGCTTACAGTCGTCCGCATAGAACTCCTAACATTAGGACATGAAACGATCTGGCGACGAGGTTCAATGCGGAAATACCAACACAGGGTCGCTGACGAGCGTGCTATCGCGGGCCGGCAGGCACCTTCGTGAGTCCCGCGCCGGGCATGACCCGTGCGCCGGGTGATTGGGGAAGGGGCACTCGGGAAGGCCGCCTGCGCCGTTGCGCGAAATTCCGTGCGAGTTGGCCAACAGGGAGGATCCGGGAAGCACCGCCATAGGCTTCCCGGACCCGCGGGCTCAATGGGAGGCCACTTTACGATCCAGGAAGGAGCGAATCAAAGGTGCCATCTCATCGAGCTTGTCCTCGAGCGCGAAGTGACCGGTATCCAAAATGTGCATTTCGGCGGCCGGCAGGTCCCGCAGATAGGGATGTGCGCCCACCTCCGGGAAAATCTTATCGTTCTTGCCCCATACGATAATCGTCGGTGGCTTGCGCTCGCGGAAGAAGGCCTGGAACTTCGGGTAGAGCGGCACATTCGTTCCATAGTCGCGGAACAGGTCGAGTTGGATGTCCTCGTTGCCGGGTCGATCCAACCCCGCCTGATCAATCACCCAGTTATCGGGACTGATGCGCGAGAGGTCCTTGACGCCGTCTGTGTACTGAAACTTCGTGGTATCGAGTGTCACCAGGCCCGCCAGTGCCTCCCGGTTCTTCGCCGAGCCGTCGGCCCAATAGGCCTTGATGGGATTCCAAAAATCGGTCAGGCCCTCTACATAGGCATTGCCGTTCTGAATGATGAGCCCGGTGACGCGTTCCGGATGTTTGAGAGCCAGCCGATAACCTACGGGTGCACCGTAATCCATCAGGTACATAACATAGTTTTTTGCGCCGAGCTGACCCATGAGGCTGTCGACGATGTCGGCGTAGTGGCCAAACGTGTAGGCAAATTTGGTGTGGTCGGGCGCATCGCTCTGACCAAATCCCGGGTAGTCAGGGGCGATGACGCGGTAGCGATCTGCAAGTGTGGGAATCAGGTTGCGAAACATGTGGGACGAGGTGGGAAAGCCATGCAACAGGAGGATCACCGGACCGGTGGCCGGACCTGCCTCCCGGTAGAAGACCTTCACGCCATCAATCGTAGCGCTGCGATAATGCACCGTAATCGGTGCGGCGACTGCGGAGGTTGAGTGCGCAGTCGCGGCCGATGTGGGTGTTACGTGGCGTGCGGCAAGACCGACGACGCCTGCGAATATCAGCGTGAAAACGAGTCTCTTCATGTTGGATTGTTCCCTTTGAGCCGTGGTACGAAAGAGGAATTGAGCACGCAGGCCACGGAATCCGGCAGTGAATGGGGCCATCGGTCAGAAGGGAAGCGGAGTGCGCGGTCCGTTGAAACCGACAGCGAGCCACTTCAGCCGCGTGCGAGCCGTTGGGGCCCTCGGCCCCGCAGTTTCAGCTCATGTACTCCAGTATGGCCTCGGCCGAGCCTCAGTTTCTTGAACTCTCATGTACCATTTGAACGGACGTACGTTCAGCAGGGCCTCGGCCCTGGTCGCTGAGACCCACGGGTGGAACTGTGTATCTAATCCTGGCGCGCAGTGCGCGAGCTGAGCCGGAGGCTGTTCATGTACGAGTCCATGAGTGCATGTTCTTGGGCATCAGGAAGAGGGCCCACGTGGGGTGTCTGGCCGAGATACATTGTTGTTGTGGCGCCGTCGGTAAACGGGGGCCAAAGTACCGAGTTGGTGCCGTTCGGGTCGCCACTCCTGGCAAAGTTGGTCCAATAGGTCGAAATGATCTGAGACTCGTTGTGTGCGTCAGCTTCTCGTGCAAACACAAGCGGAAGTTCGGCGCCGTGGAAACTCGGCGGACCAACGAAATGATAGAAAAAGACCTTACTATGCGAGGTGTGTGCATGAACACGCGCCCAGGACCAGACTTGCCAGTTAATCCAGTCTTCGCTGGCCAGGCGCATCTGTGAACGTGCTGCCACGGTTTCAGAAGTCGCCGGATACAGTTGCAGAAATTTGTCGGCCCATGGTCCGTACTGATTGTGGGCGTTCCGCGCGTATTCGGGAGCCGACACGGGATGCACCATGTTGACCGCTTCGTCATCGTTGTAGCCCAGGAGCAGCGGAATGTTGGCCTGTTTCCCATTCGCATAAAGTGAATAGGTGTCTGCAGGTATCACATATCCGTCCTGGATTGGCTGGGAGCCATCATAGTGTGCAATTTCCGGTAAACCTGCGAACGTTGCAGCTGTAACTCTGCTCGCCGACATCGCGCGAAGGTCTGTCACTGATTCCGCACCCAAAGCGGTTGCGAAGGCAACTCCGCTCCGCTGCGCCTTCTCAATCGAAGCAATTCCTTCGGCCGTGTCTGTTGGGCCCATGTCCCCGCCGCTCTCGGCGATGGCCTTGGCAAACAATCCTGCCGCGAGCGGCGAGATCATCAGCTTGTTGATGGCCCATGCGCCGGCTGACTGGCCGAATAGGGTCACATTCGCCGGATCGCCACCGAATGCCGCGATATTGCGTTGAACCCATTCCAGTCCCGCGATCATATCCAAGAGACCATAGTTACCGGAGACGCGATGAGGCGATTCCGCTGTTAGTTCAGGATGGACTAGAAATCCGAGCGGGCCGAGGCGATAGGCCAGATTGACGACGATAACGCCGTGCTTCGTCGCCAGTTTGTCTCCCCAATACAGCGGTGTGGACGCAGACCCCCGGCGGAACCCGCCGCCAGAAAGGAATACCATCACCGGCCGACGTGATTTCTCCTGCGACGCAGGCACCCAAATATTTAGATAAAGACAGTCTTCGCTACTCGACTCCGCGGGCATGGTCGGCAGCGGTGGTCCCAATTGCATGCATTGCGGCTTGTAGACGTCGGCCTCGAGAATTCCTGTCCAGCGCTTCACCCTCTGCGGGGGCTTCCATCGCAGATTACCCACAGGCGCTTCCGCAAACGGGATGCCTCGGTACGCGACGACGTCGCCGTCTGATACGCCGGAGACTCGGCCGCTGTCGATGCTCACCGTTACGTGACGTGCACACCCAACTATGCAGGCGAGGGTTAGTGCAACGATGACTGGATATTCCTTCGGTCTCACGGCTCCTGTTCCGTCCAAGCCCCTGTGGATACGATTCGTGGGAGCGGTAGGGTCGGGATTGTCATTGAAAATCGGGTTTGGTACAAAACCCACGGCGCATGCGCTTTCCGCGAAAGATGCTTTCCCGTTGTTGAACGAATCACCCGCCCTGCAGAGAGCAAACGCTGTCGAGAATGGGCGTCAGATGATTGTCCCGCGAGATCAGCGGTCTATGAACGTGATCGAATACGATGAAATCGCCTGAAAAATCACGCACTGCCATCATCGTCGGCGGTGGCATCGCCGGACTCGCTGCTGGCAACGCGCTGTGTCGTGCGGGATTCAACATAGCCATCTACGAACAAGCGCCGACGCTCGAACCAAGAGGGGCTGCCTTGAGCCTCTGGCCAAACGCGAAGCAGGCACTGAAAATCCTTGGGCTGGCGGAGCTGGGGTCGCTCACCAACTGTAACGCACACTCCCGATGATGTTGCGCCGATCGCCATACGAGCACCCGGTCGAGCTGTAGCATCCGGCAACGTAGATGCGGTCAAACAGATTGGCCGCGTTGAGCGCGAAACGTACCTGCCGCCAGTCGTAATGAACCGCGACGTCCACGAGCGTAAAGCTTGCTGAGTAAAATGGCACGACCTGCCCGGGCGCCAGCGGATCGGGCGCGTAGGTCCCCCCATAGCTGTTGCCGACATATCGCACCCCAGCGCCCATCCCGATTCCTGACCACGCGCCCTGCGGCATCAGGTAGCTTGCCCACAGCGAGCCCATATGCTCCGGTGTCACTGTCGGCCGCTGCCCAATGGCCCGCGGCGTGGCGCTCTCTGTAGTCCGCACCGGATCCGCGGTGTAAGCAAACCGAACATTCAATCCATTGATTACCTCGACCGAACCTTCGACCTCGACACCGCGGGAGCGGATCTCGCCCGTCTGGATCGAGAAGCCTGGATGATTCGGATCAGTCTCAGCCACGTTGCGCTCGCGAATGTCATACGCCGACACGCTGATATAACTGCTGGAACCCTTCGGCTGGTAGCGCACTCCGGCTTCGTGCTGTGTACCCGTGATAGGTTTGAGAGCCGCACCGCTGAAGTCCGTCCCGCTCGAGGGCAGAAAGGACTGTGAGTAACTGACGTACGGCGCCAGCCCGACGTCAGTCAGATAAACGAGGCCAGCCCGCCCACTGAACTTGTGATCATCCTGCGTCGTAGACCGCCCCGATAGCCGGTTGTGCGTAGTCGTACCCGCCCAATCCTGCCGTCCACCCAGCAACACAACCCAACGCTGATCGATCTTGATCTGATCCTGCAAGTACACGCCCAACTGGTGCGACTTCTGTCCTGAATCCACCGTCGGCGCCAGTGCCGGCACCGGCTGATCATATACAGGATTGAAGACGTCGATCGGCACCCTCTGCGCAAGACTGGTGATGGATACCTGCCGCTGGCTGAGGGTTTGCGACTCGTAGTCCACCCCGAGCAATGCAGTCTGCTCGAGTAGGCCGGTGACCCAGTGTCCTTGCGCCTGGTTGTCGACCGCATAACTGTCAACATTCCCGCGAGAAGCGAATGGAACGCGCCGCAGCGTCCTCAGATCGGGCTCGAGCAGCGCCCCATACATCTGCTCCCAGTTGCCGAGCTGAAACCGGTTGTAGCGGAAGTTTTGCCGCAACGTCCACACGTCCCCGACGTGCGTTGCAAACGCGTAGCCCAGCGCATACTGCGTACGCGAGTAGGTATTGAAATCCGTATCCCCGGAAAAGAGCCCGGTATTGATCGTCCCGTTGGGATTGGGCAGCACAGTGCCCTGCGCGGGCAGAAACGGATAGAAACTGCCCAGGGTGTCGTGTTGATAGCTGCCGAGCAATGCCAGCTCCGTGCCCGGAACCGGTCGCCATGTGACCGCAGGCGCGATGAACACCCGCTTGTCGCTGGTAAAATCCACTTGCGTGAGATTGTCGTGCGCCAGTGCTGTCACCCGGTACAGCCATTGATCCTCGGAGCCTGGGGAACTCGGGAAAGGGCCGCTCAGATCGGCTTTGATCTGGCGATGGTCGAAGCTCCCATACTCGAGCTGCACCTCGTGGAGTTCCGTCTCGGTGGGCTTCTTGCTTTCCATGTCGATCAGACCGCCCGGCGTACCCTGCCCATACAGCACCGAGGCGGGCCCTTTCAACACATCGATGCTCTCCAGCCCGTAGGGATCGAACTTTCCCGACAGCTGATTCGGCATCCAACGCAGCCCATCCAGGTACATCCCATACGTCGTGGCGCTGAAACCCCGGATCAACGGCCAGTCATATCGAGTGTCCGTCCCGGTGCCATTGACACTGACGCCGGCGGTATAGACCAGCGCCTGACTCAAGGATTGCACATTCTGCTCATCGAGTTGCTCGCGTGAAATCACCGAGATGGACTGCGGGATCTCAATCAACGGCGTGTCCGATTTGCTGCCTACCACAGTCCGGTTACGCTCCGCATTGATAGTGACCGTTTCGGACGCGCTGGCGCTGTCGCCGTCATCTGGCCAAGCCGCGCGAGGATAACCGACGAGGCTGACCAACATGGGAAGCATTCCGTAAACCAGCCTCATGTTTTCCTCTTCGCTGCCGCGAACAATGCCCGCAACACCCCGGGGCCTAGAACGAACAAAGGAGCCGCCACCGCACAACTCCACAACACATCGATCGGCCCTTCGGTGAGCAGTGCCAGCACGAGCCCGCAACCGCTGATCGTCGCAATCAACACGGGGAACCGGAATATCCCCCAGGTCGAGCGCCTCACCAAAGGCTCCGTGCCGCTCATGGCGTGTTCGCCGGCTCGCCGCCGTTGATCAACTCCGCGAGGCGGCGCTCATGTGGCGCGCGCCGCCGACCCAGCCACAAATAGATCCCGCTTCCCAGAACCGCAATCGCCGTCAGATCCAGGCACGCCCACACGATTTTCAACACGATGCCGCCGTAGTCGCCGAAGTGCAGCGGCTCCGACAGAAACAGGATGCGCACATACAGCGGCATCTGCCGGATATCCGTCAACTTGCCGGTTGCGGCATCGATCAGCGCCGGTTTGAGCAACCGTGAGCTCACCGGCTCGTTGCCACGAACAAACACCGCATAGTGATGCGAGCTGCTGAACCGCGTGCCCGGGAATGCGATGAATGAAACCTTCATCCCGGCAGTGGCCGCCAGAGTGGCCGCGACCGCGCCATCCACGGAGCTCAACGCCTTCAACGCAGGCGCGTTGCGGTACGGGGCTGTCATCTGCGCGAGTTGCCCGGCCCGCCAAATTCCGACAATCACCGGGTTCAACGTATTGATGATCCCTGTCACGCCCACCACGCTCAGCCAGGCGACAGTCCCGATCCCCGCCAGATTATGGATATCGAGCCATCCGAGCCGCCGGCTGCGACCCAGGCGTAACGTCCCGAAATCCAGGCGCCGCATGAATGGCGCATAGACCACCACCCCGGACACGATTGCCAGAACCAACAGGATTCCCATCAACCCCAAAAACAACTGGCCGGGCAGGTCGAGGAACAGATCCTCGTGCAGCCTCAACATGACGTAGAGAAAGCCCCTGCGCAGCGGCGGCGGCGCGAGAGCCTGTCCGCTCCTGAGATCAAAGGGCTGGACAAACGCGCGCTCCGGCGGCGAGTCGATGGTCGGCGCGGTAGTTGCGAAGACCACCGGCCGGTCATCCGAAAAACTCAGAAACTGCATGACTTCGCCGGGCCGGGCGGCGAGCGCTCGACTTACCAGCTCATCCAACCGGGCCGGCACGGCATCCGCCGCGACGGCCGGAAGGGGCGCCTCATCGCCCAACATATCCTGCAGCTCATCTCGAAAGATCAGAGGCAGGCCGGTGGCGCACAGCACGATGAGGAAAACTGTGGGAATGAGGCTCGACCACTTGTGAACGACATACCATCTGCGGATGGCGACGGGTGTCATAAGAGATCCCTTCCGCTGGAAGCTCGCTCGAATCGGTCGTGGCATCAATAAAACGCGAATGCGAACGATTCGTATTACGATAATCGAGCGGCAAGCGGAATGCAATCGATGCCCGCGCACCTCTTGCCTGCACGCTTCGCCGGCAGTACGGTGAGATCGCCCCGCGCATTTCGAGATGTATTACTGATGCTGACCCGCCGCAGTTTTCTCGGCGCTGCTGCCGCCGGAATGATTTCGAGTCCTATATGGGCGAAGGCGACCAAGGTGCGTGTTTCGGAGTCCCAGTTGCTCACCGATATTGAGCGCCGCACTTTCAACTTCTACTGGCAGCGTGTTAACCATCGCAACGGCCTGATGGCAGATCGTTTGTCCACGCCGTCCGCTTGCAGTATCACGGGGACAGGCTTCGCTCTAACTGCCTGGCCGATCGGAGTTGAGCGCGGTTGGATCACCCGCAATCAGGCACGAGACATCACGCTGCGGACGCTGCGGTTCCTCGAGCAATTACCACAGGGCGAACAGAGGTCTGGCACCGCGGGCTATCGTGGCTTCTACTACCACATCGTCGATATAGAGACCGGGCTACGGTCGGGCAATTGGGAACTTTCAACAGTTGATACCACCTGGCTGCAGATGGGCACGGCGTTTGTGCAAGGCTGGTTCGATCAGGAGGAGGAGAGGGAAAACGAAATCCGCGCACTTGCCCAGCGTCTGTTGGATCGTACCGAATGGGATTGGATGCAGGCCAACAGCAAGGGCGGTAAGGGCATCTCGATGGGCTGGTCGCCGGAGAGCGGCTTTATTGAGCGAAATTGGGATGGGTATAACGAGGGCATGGCGCTCTATTTCCTCGCCCTCGGCTCACGGTCTCACCCGGCTACGGATGGCGCGTACGAGGCATGGACTGCGCCCTTCGCAAAATATTGGCGCGGAGAAGGCGCGAACCGCTACCTCTCCTTTGGGCCCCACTTTGCCCATCAATATGGGGCCGTGTGGATTGACTATCGTGGCATCCATGACGCGACCATGCGCGCGGCCGGGTTTGATTATTTCGAGAATAGCCGCCGCGCCACCTATGCCCAACGCAACTATGCCATTGCCAACCCAATGGGTTGGGATGGTTATTCCAAGGACATCTGGGGCCTGAGCGCCTGCGATGGACCCGGTGACCTGGTCATCAATTTCAAAGGCACGCCGACGCGATTTTATGGTTATGCGGCCTATGGGCCGAAGGGCATGCCCGATGAAGAAGACCATGGCACCCTTGCCCCCACCGCCGCGGTGGCCTCGATTCCCTTTGCACCCGAGATTTGCATCCCGGCGGCCCGAGCCTTACGCAATTTCCAAGGTGGGCGGCTTTACGGCACGTACGGCTTTTTCGATTCGTTCAACCCGAGCTTCCGTGATACCCATGTCAGTGTTAGGGCAGGCAGTGTCGATGGGCGCTCGGGCTGGGTTGATGATGACTATCTCAGCGATAATCAAGGGCCGATCCTGGGCATGATCGCCAATTACAAAACGGGGATCCTCTGGAACACTACCCGCAAAGTACCCAATCTGGTGCGCGGGTTGAGGCGAGCGGGCTTTACCGGCGGTTGGTTGAATAGGGCAGAAGACTCTACCGGGCAGAACCGTCTGCGTTGATATTCGATCCGTTGGCTGCGCACTTACCAGGGCCACGGCAAGGACGTACCTATACTCTCTCGTGCGGCGCGCATGAATAAGCTGTTGGCGACGGTCAAGTCCTGGAGCGCAATGCCGGTCATGTCGAACAGCGTTATGTCGTCGCGATGGCGTTCAAAAGGGGGGATCGCCAGCAGCGCCTCGCCCAGCTCAGTGCAGGGGGTGTCAGGGGAAACCCATTGGAGCTCGCCGATCTGGCGGGCTTGTTCGCGGTCGTCGACAAACATTCGGGCTCGTGCAAGCAGCTCGCTGGGTACTTCGCGCTTTCCTATGGTGTCCGATCCGACGCAATTCAGATGTGTCCCTGGCCGCACGGCGCGAGTGTCGAACAGCGGTCCGCGGCCCGGTGTGGCGGTAATGACGACATCACTGGCTGTTACCGCTGCGTTCGGATCCCTCGAATGTTCGATGTGGCATCGGTCCGCAAATGCAGCTTCGAAAGCGGCGTCCGCACGTTGGTTTGAAGTCAGGTACGTTACATGTTGGAGCAGCGGCCTCAGCCACAATGCGAACATCAGTTGAGCTCGGGCCTGCACGCCCGCCCCGAAAACGCATACGCGCGAACTGTCAGGCCGCGCCAGGAGGTCCAGGCCCAATCCACCGGCTGCACCCGTGCGCTGCGCGGTGACGGCATTTCCATCGAGAATGCACGTTGGACGGCCATTGGTGGGATCCACGAGCACGATCGTTGCCTGGTGCGGCTCGCTACCCCGTTGGCGATTGGATGGCCAGAAGCCGGCTGCTTTGAAACCCAGCAGCGAATGAGCGGGCACGTCGCCAGCCTTGATGCCGAACACAGCGCCGCCGGGAAGCTTTTCCCGGATAAAAGGGAACACCCGACCTGCGCGCCGACCGTGCAGAACGAAGGCTTCCCGAACGGCCGACAAGACCTCTTGTGGGGCCAGCAACTGCTCGACCTGGTGTTTGTCGAGCAGGAGAAGGTTGTGCCTGGCTGGCATCGATGTAATGTGTTGAGAGGGCGTGTTCGGCTGTTCACCAACTCCGCTCATTGCGCCTCGCATTCGTGGCGCAACACGCGACCGGGATTCACGGACGTGCGTCTGCCGTTGTCGATCGCTACCTTGCCATTGACGATCACGTAATCGATACCCTCCGGCGAGGCGGTAGGCTTTTCCCAGGTTGAGGCATCCTTGATCCGCTCGAGATCGAAGATGGTCAGGTCTGCCCATAATCCCACGCGAATGACGCCGCGATCGGCCAGGCCCATGCGTGTTGCCGGCCAGGATGTCATCTTCCGGATCGCATCTTCGAGGCTCAACACGGAGCGCTTCTTCACGTACTCGGCAATGATTCTGGGAAAGGTCCCGTAGGAACGTGGATGCGGCAAGCCCAGCGTGTCCACGCTGCCAAATTTCTCGGCTGCTCCCGCATCGCTGCCGATGCTGGTCCACCGCTGTTTGAGCGCCGTTTCGATATCCGCTTCGCTCATCATGAAAAACAGTGCCGTGGCGCGGTTGGGAAAGGCTCCGGCAGCAAGATCCCACGCCACGTCCACAGGATCGCGGTTGAGCTCGTGCGCAATATCGGCAATGTTTCGGTTCTCGAAGCGCGCCGACTTCGGATCGGCCGCATTGACCAGAACAATGTGGTCCCAGCCGCCGGATGCTCGAACGAGATTGGACCACCCGGGCTGCGAGCCGGCAGCCAGGTCGCGCTTGGCACGGGCTCGCAGCTCGGGATCCTTCAGGCGCTCAAATCCTTTAGCGTAGCCTTGCGCGAAGATCCAATTCGGAATGGTGACGCTGAGCCCAGTGCCCCCGGCAGTATAAGGATACAGGTCGGCCGCTATGTCGACGCCACGCGCCCGCGCGGCCTCGATCTCGGCAACTGCATCGGGCATCAACTTGCCCCAGCCCGGGGCGAATGCCGCCTTGAGATGAAAAATCTCGACCTTGGTACCGCTTTCGGCGCCAATCCGGATCGCCTCGCGCAGTGCCTCGATGAGATCTGCGCTCTCGTCGCGCATATGCGTGGCATAAAAGCCGTTGCATCGGCCAGCCACCTTCGCAAGTTCAATCAACTCTGGCGTCAGTTGGAAGCTCGATGGCGCATAGATCAAGGCGGTGGAAATGCCAAAGACGCCGGCGCGCATCGCCTTGGCAACTTCGGCGCGCATGATGTCGAGCTGCGTGGAGGTTGGAACCCCATCGCCATCGCCCATCGCAACCGAGCGCGCCTGGTCGGCCTGGTAGTAGGTACCAAAGTTGACACCGATGCCACGGCTCTCGAGTCGCACGAAGTATGCAGGGATGTCTGCTGCGGCGACCGGCGTGCCGCCTTCGCCCGCGATCACCGTAGTCACTCCCATCTTCAGTTTGTTCTCCGCCGAGCCGCTCTTCAGCAGGATCGCCCCTGACTGATCCATCATGTCGATAAACCCGGGCGAAACGTACCGTTCCATCGCGTCGATCTCGCGCGCGCCGCGCTCTCGCACCCAACCGATCTTGGCAATGCGCCCCTCCTTGATGGCGATGTCCGCCCGAACCCAGGGGTTGCCTGCCCCATCGAGAACCCGGCCGTTGCGAATGACCAGATCGTAGCCGAGGGACGCGGCCGACGCTCCGCTGCCCACGCAAATCAGGATCGTGAGTGCGGCAAAGGTCCAATGGTGATGTCGGATCATGAGGTCTGCTCCTGCCTGGACGGGTCCCCAGTACGTTGCCAATAAAGTAATGTACGGTATACTAAAATTGATATTGACGTCGATATCAATAAAAGCGCACCGATAACTCAAATAGATGCGGAAGCGGGGAGTGGGGCGGAATGACGAGGCAGCAGAGATTCGCACGCGGCAGGCAAATGTTGTGTGGTACCGGCGCTCTCATCACTTTTCTGGCGTGTGTGCCGTCCGCTCGAGCGGCGGACGAACACGACGCACAGGCGGGGACGCAAGACGCAGTGTTGAGTGAGATTGTTGTAACCGCCTCCCGCGCGGCGCGCAACGGGGTCACCGCGCCGACCCCAACCACGACTATCGGAGCGGCCGATCTGAAAAGCAGCGGGCTCACCAACGTCGCGGATCTGTTGAACACGCAGATTCCGTCTTTCCGGTCCACGACCAGCCCGACTGCGAGCACGCTCAAGGGGTTTGGGGGTGGGAATTACCTGGACCTGCGCGGACTGGGTTCGGCACGGACGCTCGTGCTCGTCGATGGCCGCCGCCATGTCTCTACCGGCGCCACCGGCAGCGTCAACATCGATGTCGTTCCTCAGTCGCTGCTCGAGCGTGTTGAAGTCGTGACCGGCGGCGCATCGGCGGCTTGGGGCTCGGACGCCGTGTCAGGCGTCGTGAATCTCATCTTCCGTAAAAAACTCGACGGCCTGGAAGGACAAGTTCGCTTTGGGCGCTCCGGGCATGGGGATGGCACCGAGCGCATTGGCTCATTGGCCTATGGCACCGGCTTTGCGGCAGATCGTGGCCAATTGATGATCGCGGTGGAGAGTGTCAACAACCTCGGAGTGTCGGACCAGGGTTCACGGTCATGGGGTCGTGCGGATTGGCAGTTGATGACGAATCCCGCATATGCAGTTGGAAACGGCCAACCCCTGCGGCTGATCGTTCCGAACGTGCACCCTTCGAACGCCTCGTACGGCAGCTTGATCACTTCGCCGGATACTCTGGCGCACATTCAATTTACGCCCGATGGGCAGCCCGTAGCCTTCGCGCCGGGGTCTCTCGTCGGTTCGGTGGCTCAGGTCGGCGGGAGTGGAGTCAATCCCGGCCGCTTCAATCAGCTCTCAATTCCTGATAAACGAAACACCGTCTTCGCGCGTTCGTCCTTCGAGCTGAATGATTCTGTCACGACGTTTGCGGAACTGTCCTATGCCGATTCCCACAACGTGTTCGACGTTCTACCGACGTTTGATTTCGGGTCGATCATCATCCAGCGGGACAACGCGTACTTGCCCGCGTCGATTGCGGCGCAGATGGTGCCCGGCTCTCAGCTGCGACTCGGTCGAATCAATGCGGATTTCGGCTATATCGTCGCGGACAATGAGGACCGGACCGCGCGCGCTGTGGCTGGACTCCGAGGCAAGTTCGGCGCGTCTTGGGATTGGAATGTCTACTACGAGCATGGCCGTGATCGCAACATCGGCCTGCGACGGAACAATCGCGTCGAAGCGCGCTTCAAATTGGCCGCGGACGCAGTGTTCGACCCGATCACTGGAAAGGCGATCTGCCGGTCGTCACTGACCGCGCCGAACAATGGATGTGTGCCGCTCGATCTCTTCGGCGAAGGCTCTCCGTCTGCCGACGCACTCGGGTACTTCATGGCAACGTCGAACACGACGACGACGATTACCCAGAATGTGGTCGCGGCAGACCTGCGGGGTGAGCCCTTTTCTACTTGGGCCTCACCGATTTCGGTCGGACTCGGCGGTGAGTATCGGAGTGAGGCGGTGGCTGTGCAGGTCGATGACATTTCGGCAAGCGGCGGATTTTTCACCAACAATAGCTTGCCCTACAACGGCAGGATTGAAGTCGAGGAGGCCTTCGCGGAAACCATCGTGCCGCTGTTGCGTAATTGGCCCGGCGCGAAGTCGCTCGACCTCAATGGCGCAATACGACGGACCCACTACAACACCAGCGGTGGTGTCGATACCTGGAAGCTGGGTGGCGTTTACGAACCGGTTGCAGGATTGATCCTGCGCGCAACCTTGTCGCGCGATATCCGTGCTCCGAATGCCACGGAGCTGTTCAGCGCCGGCACCAGCGGCCTGGCGACACTCATCGAACCGCGCGACGGAACTCAAAAGCTGGTCTCGGTCCTGAGTGGCGGCAATCGGGCGCTGCATGAGGAGACCGCCCGGACGAAGACTCTGGGATTTTCTGTGGCGCCGGCATTCGTGCCCGGCGTTGAGGCCTCCGTCGACTACTATGACATCAGCATAGATGGGGCTATCGGAGCGCTGGCGGCACAGTCGATTGTCGATCGATGTTCTGCGGGCGCGAATTCTTTATGTGCCTTTGTTCAGCGCGATCCGGTGAGCCAGGCGCTGACCACCGTGTCGGCTTCCGTCGTGAATGTCAATCGTATCGAGACGCGCGGCGAAGATTTCGAGCTCGGATACAGATTCCGCCTCGCGTCTCTCGTGGACCGATGGCGCGGCGGTCTGGCGGTGCGCGCACTGTTGACGCATGTGAATGAGCTTCTGACCGACGATGGCGTGACGCGCAAGGATGTGGCGGGGAGTCTGAACCCAAAGCTGGGTGGTGTGCCGAGTTGGCGCTCGACGCTCAGTGTGTCCTACGACTCAGGTCCACTCGATCTGTATACGGCAGCTCGCTATGTGGGCAGCGGGAAATATGACAAGGACTTCGGCCCGCTCGACATCAACGACAATGACGTCCCCAGTGCCGTGTACGTTGACTTGTCCGCGCAATACCGGTTGACAGCTACGGAGCACAGCCAGCTCACGCTGATCGGCGCGGTTCGCAATGCATTCGATCGTGCGCCGCCCGTCGACCCTACGCCCGACTTTGTGGCAACACCGACCAACACCAGTTTTTATGACGTGATCGGCCGGTATTTCTCCCTGGGTGTGAAGTTCGAGTATTGACCGGCAATGACACTGACAGAGGATCGCCGAGCCATGATGAATCGGTTTGTGGTTGTGTTGATGTGCGTCCTGGCGCTGACGAGCATCGCGCGGGCAGAAGGTTCGGGTGGCTCGTCGACTGGCGCGTCGCTCGAAGTGAAGGATGCGGAAGTGTTTTTCGATGGCTTGATTCCCTACGCGCTGGATCAAGCAGGGATGGTCGGTGCTGCGGTCAGCGTGGTGAAGGATGGACGGATTCTGTTTGCGAAAGGCTATGGCTATGCCGATCTGGCCGCGGGCCGCCCTGTCGATGCGGACAAGACGCTGTTTCGCCAGGGCTCGGTGTCCAAGCTGTTCGCGTGGACGGCTGTCATGCAACTCGTCGAACAGGGCAAGCTGGATCTCGATGTCGATGTGAACCGGTATCTCGACTTCCAGATTCCGCGGAAATTCAATAGTCCAATCACACTGCGGAACCTGCTGACGCATACGGCCGGCTTCGAGGATATTTCGCGAGGGATATACGCAAATGGCGCTGCGGACCTGCGGCCTCTCGCGGAGGGCTTGAAGAGAATGCCCGTACCTGCACGGATCTTTGCACCGGGTACGCGCACAGCCTATTCGAACTATGGCGCTGCACTCGCTGGCTATATCGTCGAACGGGTCTCCGGGGAGTCGTTCGAGCGCTATGTCGAGCAGCATATTCTTGCGCCGCTGGACATGCGTAGCAGCACCTTTCGCCAGCCAGTTCCCAACGCAATGCGCGGTGAGCTGGCAGAGGGCTATCGTGCGCTTTCGAACCCCACACCCGAGCCCTTTACGTTCGTGCAGGCGATTCCGGCTGGCGCGCTTTCGGCAACGGTTACGGACATGGCGCGCTTCCTGATCGCACACATCCAACTCGGCGGGGTTGGCGAGCACCGCATTCTTTCGCCGCAGACGGCGCAGCTGATGCACGCCCCCCAATTTCGTCCGGCGCCCGATCGCAATGCCGCCTGCTTTGGCTTCTTTGAAGCCAATCGCAATGGCTGGCGCATCATCGGCCACATCGGCGACGTCGGGACTTTCCATGCGGGCCTGTTCTTCGTGCCTGACACCGGGTATGGCATTGTCGTCGCTCTCAATTCATCCGGCGAGCGCGAGCGCAAGTTGGGCTCGGATGTCGTGCGTAACGCGATCTTCGAGCGCTTCTTCGATCGCTATCTGCCGAGCCGCCTGTCACCGGAGCCGATCGTCGCGAGCGCGCGGGCTGACTCCGAGCGCGTTGCCGGCTACTACGGCACCACCCGCCGCAACGATTCTTCGTGGCGCCTCATGGCGGCATTCGACGACGCCGACGAAGTTCGCGCACTGCCGGACGGAACCCTGGAAGTGTCGTCCCGACTCCTGCCGAGCGGTGTCCCCAAGCGCTGGCGTGAGGTCGGACCGCTCGTCTATCGCGAAGTGGGTGGACAGGCGCACCTGTCGTTCGTGCCGAATTCCGATGGCAGCATCGCCTACTTCATCAGCGACGACTATCCCCCAGTCATATTGTTCGAGCGGCTGGGTGGATTGCGGGGGTTGGGATTGCTGCAACCACTGTTATACACGGCGTTTGGTTCGTGCCTGGTTGCATCGTTGGCTTGGTGTTTGACGATGATCCGCCGACGGCGTCTCGCGCCAAACGAGATCGCTGCAGGCGTCCGTCGCTGGTGGATCATTTCGCGTATCGCCTACAGCGTTCAATGTTTGGTGTTGGTGGGCTGGCTCATCTTCTTGGTCTCAGGCCTGGCCGCCCTGAGTCGGGGTGGTTCTCTGATGCCCCTGATGCTGCTCAGAGGCTTCAGTATTCTCGCAGTGGCAGGTGCGCTGCCGGCGGCTGCCAACGTGATCGCGATCTCCCTGAGTCTCGCTGCGAGCGTGAAGACACGCTCTATCGAAGCTGTGTTCGCCGTGGCAGCGACGTTCCTGGCCTGGTTCGCGCTCGCGTACGCGATGGTGTCTTTCAGTACCAGTATGTAGAAAGACGCGCCTGCCGACCGATCTCGTGCGCCAGGGTGCGGGCTGCGGCCATGTAGTGCCAGACTCCCCAGAAGCCTGTAAATGCGCCGCCGACGAGCACCCAACGCAGCGAGTCCTTCGGTTGAGCGATGAGCGGGCCAATCACATCTGACATTGAACCGAGCAACTGCGGTGCAATCACGAGATTGGCAACATTCGCCGTGAACAGGAATATGGCCACGGCCTGGCCGCGCATGGCTGCGGGCACCAGCGACTGAAACAGCGCCAGCGTTGGACCGATGTAAATAAAGGTTGCCGGTGCGAACACCCAAAGTGCGCCTAGCACGACCGGGCGAGAAGGTGACCAGAAGGCGACGATGCCCGCGAGCGCCATGATGCACGAAGCGCCGGATACGAACCAGAGTTGCCACCGCAGGTCGCGCGGTGCGAGCCGCGCCATGGCCCAACCGGTGCCGATCATGACGAAGGGACCGGCGATGCCCATCATCGCGCCGACGAGGCCGCCGGCCTCGCCAACCGAAAAGCCGTGCGAGCGGGCCAGGAATGCAGGCGCCCACCAGAGCAGGCCGCCGCCGGCAAATGTAAGTACTGTGCCGCCGATCAACAGGTGGAATATCGACCTGTGTGAGTACATATACGCAAGGGTTTCTACGATTCCGTAGCGTGGTGTGTTTGAGGCGGAACTCTTCCCGTCCAACGCGCCGCGTATCGGCTCGCGTAAGGTGATCCTGACGAGTAAGGCGAGGGGAATGCCGATGGCGCCAAAGACGATGAGGGTGTGGCGCCAGCCATATTGTTCGGCGAGCAATCCACCGCCTGCAATAGCTGCGGCTGCGCCGATCACGGAGCCGATCGAAAAGATCGACATGGCCGCACCGCGATCGACACTGCGAAACTCGTCCGCGAGCAGCGACTGCGAAGGCGGTGTGCCACCCGCCTCGCCGATTCCAACACCGATTCGTCCGATCAGCAGTTGCCAGTAAGTGGTGGCGAAGCCGCACACAACGGTGAGTAGCGACCAGACCGCAAGCGCGAGGCCGATCATGTTGCGTCGGTTGGTGCGATCGGCGAGGGCACCGAGTGGAATGCCGGCGGCGACGTAGAAGATGGCGAGTGAAGAGCCGGTCAGAAATGCGACTCCGCCGTCGGAGAGCTCGAATTCCGCCTTGATGGGTTCGATCAGTGTTGCGAATATGAAGCGATCGGCAATGTTGAGCGCATAGACGAGCGTCAGAATGAGGAGCGTATAAGCACTGCGACTGAGCCAGACGGATCGATTGCCACCAGGTGCGTTCACGTCTATCGCTCCGAAAGACCCTGGACGGCGCGGCGAATCGCGCGCCGGCCACTCAACAACGCCGCCATTCGCCACGCATCGTCGCGCGGTGCCAGGCACGCATGCATCTCATCATCGATGTTGGCGACGACATCTGCGGGCGCTGCTCCCACGTTGCTCAGCCAAAAGCGATTTCGCAGGGCTGTGAATACTCGCTCGGGAGGCTCAGTCCCGATCTCGAGTGCAGCAGCGGTCACTTCCTGTTGCGGGTTGAGATGCCAGACTGATCCGATGAAAGTTCCGCGCGGTGCAAACGGGAATGCAGTGGACGGGACGACGAGCGTGTCGGGCCACCAGGATTGAGCTCGCGCCGCGGCTGCCTCATCCGGCGGTTCTATGCACAGCATGGCACTGGCGCCGCGGTCGCCAAGACCCGTGTGTACGTCGATGACACCGATGTGCGTGGCAGAGTGCGTGAACCGATTCAACAGGCTGCGAAGCGCCAGGTTTGACCAGGCCGGCCCCACGCCGCCAAAATTGAAGCGTCCCGGTCGATGATACTGCCCGTCGCAGACCGCACGCACCAGGCGTTCGAGCCCGTATTTGTCAATGTAGGAAGCCATCCGCGCATCCGCTGCATCGCGCAGGGGTCCGACGAGCTCAGGGCAGCAGACGAAATCATCGACTTCATTGTAGAGAACGTTTTCCTCGAGCGGTTCCTGGAAACTGACGAAGTTTCGATTCAGGTCGACATTGTCCTCGTTGTTGCTGCTGCTCCAGGCGACCCCGAACGGATTGACTAAATGCACGAGCAACAGCGCCACGTCCGCCGCTGGCCAAGTTGCATTCAGCGCGTCGAGTTGAATCGCCGCTCCCGCGTAGCCTTCCACGCCGTGGACACCGGATGTCACGACCAACAGTTTGCGTGCGTCCGCGGGGCCGACGTAGGCCGCGTCGATTGTCAGCGCCTCGCCGCGGGGCCCGGGCGCGGGACATGTGAGACTCTCGAGCCGTGCCTGCGCCGCGACCGCGGCTTGCATGAAGGCTGCCCTGGCTGCGGCGTATGTGTGATGAAAGCAGTGCCGAACGGCATCCGCGAGGCGTGGCTCATCCGCCGGTTCTGAGGTCAATTCGGACACTGGCATTACATCGGCTCCAGGCTCAGGGAGGGTCTTTCGGGCGGTGCAGGCAGGTTAGCAGAATTGACATTGACGTCAATATTAGTCAGATTCCCCGTCCAGCGCGCAAAACGTAGTAGAAAAAAAGGTGGAGGGTTATGAACGGGATCTCGCAAGTGGGGCGGCTCGGGGTCGTAGTCGCGCTTGGCCTGCTGCCGATCGAATCGACCAGTGCCGGGTTGCCGAGCCCGGTGGCGCCGGATTCCAGCGGCGCCCTCGAAGAGGTCGTCGTCACTGCCGAGAGGCGGGAAGAGCGCATCCAGGATGTGCCCATGAGCATCACGGCACTCGGGGCAGCGCAGATCGAAGCCGACGGGATCCGCAACTTCCAGGACTACGCAGTGCTGATCCCCAACCTGTCGTTCGCGTACACGTCCTCGGCAGCGCCGCTCGGACAATCGATCTCGCTCCGAGGTATTTTCGGCGGCAACACCACTGGGGTCTATCTCGATGAGACGCCCGTGCCCGGTAGCATCGATCCGCAGGTCGTCGATCTCGAGCGCATCGAAGTGCTGCGCGGCCCGCAGGGCACTCTTTACGGTGCCCGTTCGATGGGTGGAACTGTCCGACTGATCACTTCCCAACCGGATCCACACAACTTCAGCGGCGGCCTGCATTCCATCGGATCGTACACCCAACACGGGGGTGCGAACGGCACCGTCGACGGCGTCATCAACTTGCCTGTCATTGCGGATAAGCTCGCGATCCGGGCGTTTGGTTTCTGGGATGATCAATCGGGTCTGTTCGAGCGGGCGGCCTCGCCCGATACACCGGCACCGTTCGCCAGTCACAATGGAATCGGTTCATCGCGTCGCTACGGCGGTGCGCTCTCGGCACGCATGCTGCTGCTCGACGATGCTCTCATTCTCACCCCACGCGTAGTCCTGCAGCGCACCCAGTCGGATGGCCGCCCCTACGCCGACGTCGCACCGGACAATTTCGTGCAAAGCCGGCTCTTTGACCTCAATGAGCGCGGCAGCGATCACTGGAACCTCTATAGCTTCACCGCGCACTACACCGCCCCGCTGGGCAAGCTCACTTCGGTCACTTCGGAGTTTGACCGGAACTACGGCGATAGCGAAGACGCCTCTGAGCCGATTTCGCAGCTCGTCGGTTTCACTGTCCCCTCATTATTCCAGGTGAACGGCAGTTCGCGTTCGTTCGTGCAGGAATTTCGTTTCACATCCGATTTCTCCGGTCCGTTTCAGGTGACGCTCGGCGCGATATATCAGGACGTCAAAGACGAGCTGAATGTTCCGCCGAATGTCATTGCGGACCTCGGTGACATCTACAGCACCCGGATCGAGACCGACTCACTCGAGAAAGCGCTCTACGGTGAGGCGACCTTCGCTGCAACCTCCAAGCTCCAACTGACCACCGGTCTGCGCTACTTTCGCAGCAATGTGGATTTCCAGACGACTCAGGCCGGGTTCGCGGTCCTGCCCGGGACTTTCGGTGGCGTTCAGCATGAAAATAGTCTCAATCCCAAATTCAACGCCAAGTACAGCTTCAATGACGACGTGAATGTGTTTGCGACAGCGGCGAAAGGCTTTCGTACCGGTGGCGTGAACGCCTATTCCACGTCCTTCTGCGCCGCCGACCGGGATGCGTTGGGCATCAGCGAAGCGGCTGCGGCCTCCTATAAATCCGACTCACTCTGGAGTTACGAGGTCGGGGTGAAGTCGGGTTTGTTCGAGAAGCGTCTGATCGCGAACGCCACTGTGTTTTACATCGACTGGTCCGATATCCAACAGAGTGTGCCCCTGGCCTGTGGCTTTTCGATTACGCAGAATGGCGGCAAGGCCCGAAGTCAGGGTTTCGAGTTGGAGCTTCAGGCAACGCCGCTGCACAATCTGACCGTCGGAGCCGGTGTGGGCCGGACCGATGCGAAGATCACGGACGGGGGTGCACTCAAAACGCTGCCGGCTGGCCAGCCCATCCAGCAGGTGCCCGACTGGACGTTCGCCACTTCGACTGACTACGGGTTCATGATCGGCACATTGCCGCTGAGTGTGCATGCCGGCTACTCGTATGTGGGTAGCAGCATCAGCAGGCTCAACGCCATCGATGGTCGGCGCAGGCCGTCCTATTCACTGGTGAATGGGCGTGTGGCGGCGGATGTCGACCAAATTGCCATCGGCCTGTTCGTCGACAACGTCTTCAACCAGGTCGCCAACCTATCCGATGTGCCGCCGCTGTCCATCGAAGATCCAAATCGCCCGAGGATTGCGATCAGCCGTCCGCGCACGGTCGGAATCGACGTCCGTATGAAATTTTGAGCTGCCGTCAAAGTATCGAGCAGAGGAAACGGAAGTGACGAAAGAATCTCGAATGACCGCCGCGGTCTCGTTGCCAGGGGTATGCGCGGCCATAGTGAGCGCGTGTCTGCTGCCCGGCGCTCTTTCGGCTGCGAGCGCCCCGGCTGCGACGCAAGACGCGCGTCTGAACGCCGCAAAGCCCTTCCTGAGCACGGCACTCGCGGCAAAAGTTCTCAACGGTTCGATTACGGTGAAGTGGATCGGCACATCCGATCGCTTTTGGTTCAGGCGACAAACCGGCTCGGGACGGGAGTACGTGATCGTCGATGCAGCGCAGGGAAAGGCGGTGCCCGCATTCGACCATACAGCGATGGCGGATGCTTTGGGCAAAGCACTCGGCAGGCGGGTCGAAGCGGTGAAACTGCCGATCGCGGATCTCGATCTGTCGGATCTGAAGAAACCCGTTGTGACTGTCGACGATGCGCTCTTTGCATGCGATCTCTCGAAGCGACTTTGTGAGTCGCGCACGGCGCCTGCGTCGGACGACCAGATCGTTTCCCCCAACAGGGACAGCGTCGTCTTTCGTCGTGACAATAATCTTTGGTTGCGCGATTTGCGGACGGGCGCTGAGCGGCAGCTGACGAGCGAAGGTGTCGAGAACTTCGGATTTGGCGACATCGACGCCTATGTTGATGAGACGAAAGTGCTGCGTCGGCGTGCCGGCGCGCCGGATCCTTTGCTCGGCGTACATTGGTCACCCGATGGTCGCTATGTCCTCGCTCTTCGCCAGGATTTACGCAAGGTTCCCGCGCGTCTGGCAGTAGCCGAATTCCTGCCTCCCGAAGGCGGCCCGCCGGTTCTTCATGTTCGCCACGAGAGTGTGCCCGCCGACCCGAGGCGCGCCGATAGCTATCTCGACCTCATCGAAGTGGCCTCCGGCACCCGTCGCTCGATCGCCATCGATCCCCAATTTCTCAACGATTGGGCGTTGCCTTATTTCATGACCGGCACAGCCCTGCGCTGGAACATGCGCGGCAACGAACTGTTTGTCATTGGCGCGAATCGAGGGGGCACGCGCTATACCTTGAATCGTGTTGACCTCGTTACGGGCCAGGTGCGGGAAGTCATTACCGAGACATCACGCTTCAGTGTCCGGCTGAATCCCTATGACTACGCGCGCCCGGACGTACGTGTGTCAACGGATGGACGCGAAGCGATCTGGTACTCGGAGCGCGACGGGTGGGGACATTTATATCTCTACGATCTGACCAACGGAAAGCTCGAGCACCAGGTCACGCACGGTGAGTGGGTCGTCGCTGATCTCGTGCGTGTCGACGAAAGCGCCCGAATGGTTTACTTCACTGCAGTCGGCCGCGAGAAAGGACGAAATCCGTACTTTCGTCATTTATATCGGGCGAGTCTGGATGGTGGGGAACCGCAACTGCTGACTCCCGAGGACGCGGATCACGACTTCAGCGATGGCTATGAATTCTGGGAGGGCAACGAGCCGCGACCGGGTTCGAGTTTCGCGCCGAGCGGCCGCTACTTCGTCGACAGCTTTTCCACATCAAACCAACCAGCCCAGATGGTCGTGCGCGGGCGGTCGGGCAAACTAGTGAAGAATCTGCTGCAGGCGGACGATTCGCAATTGCGGCAGACGGGTTGGCAGCCACCCGAACAGTTCATTGTGAAGGCCGCCGATGGCGCTACCGACCTCTACGGCGTGTTGTATAAGCCGACCGATTTCAATCCAAAGCTCAAATATCCGGTCATAGAACAGACTTATCCGGGACCCCAGGCGCGGTCGACGCCCCTTGGCCTGCGCGAACATTTCAACTACCTGAACTCCCAGGCGTTCGCCCAGCTCGGATTCATCGTTGTGTTTCTCGATGGTCGAGGCACAGCGTATCGATCCCTGGCGTTTCGCGACACGTTTCTGGGCACGGACGACCCGTTTGGCTCAGCCGATCACGTGGCCGCACTGCGTAACCTGGCGAAGACGCGAAACTACATGGACATGGACCGGATCGGAGTAACAGGTCACTCCTACGGCGGTTATGGTTCGCTGCGGGCAACGCTGTTGCATCCGGATTTCTACAAGGTCACCGTCTCGGGCGTGGGACCGGGGGATTGGATGCAGTTCGCCGGCGACACCAGCGTTGAGCGATTCTTCGGCGTGCCGGGGAGTTCCGCGACCGCGCGTGCGTACTATGACCTGATCGACAACCGGCGATTGGCCGAGCGGTTGAGCGGCAAATTGCTGCTCATCTACGGAGGGATCGACGAAGTGGTGTCACTGCAGTCTTCCTATCGGTTGTTCGCGGCATTCATTGACGCCGACAAGCCCTTCGACATGCTGATCGTTCCGGATTCGCCACACCATGCGCCTGCCGAGCCGTATAGCATCGAGATGTCGATGCGCTATTTCATGGAGCATCTGGGCGGGCCGGTATCTCAGTAGGGTTTTCGCCCAGACCTGCGGTAGGTTCGTCTCGAAGCATCCGGGCTCGTTCCTGGAGTTGTTTCTTGTCGATCTTTCCGATGGGAAGCAGTGGCACAGCAGGGTCGATGACAATACGCTTCGGCACCTTGTAGTTTGCGAGGCGCTCGCGGCACCACACGCGAATCTGTTCCGGCGTAACCTGCGCGCCAGCTACAACGAATGCGACACCCACTTCCTGCCACACAGGATCGGGAACACTCACGACCGCAGCGATAGCAACCGCAGGGTGGGCTTCGAGCACCGCTTCGATTTCGCGTGGATACACATTGTAGCCTCCGGATTTGAACATCTCCTTCAGGCGCCCAACGATGCGATAGCTGCCATCGGCGCGCTGTTGGGCCAAGTCACCGGTCCGAAAGAAGCCGTCCGCCGTCATCGCTGCGGCGGTGGCGTCGGGTTGGCGCCAATAGCCCAGGAGTGTGAAGCCCGACTGGACTTGCACCTCGCCAACTTCGCCGGTCTCGACGCAATGCCCATCAGCGTCGACGAGCCGGATGTCGACACCGGCAAACGGCACGCCCGCGGAGCCGATCAAACATTCAGACTCATGCGTCATCGGCGTAGCGGTGATCTGCAAGGTTTCTGTCATGCCATAGGCCGTCGCAAGAGGTGGGCCAACTCGTAGCAGCCGCTCGATCATGGCATCGGGCATCGTTGCGCCTTCCCAGACAATGAGCCGCACTGCCGAAAGGTCATAGGATTCGAAGTCCGGCAATGCCATCTGTAGTTCAAAGACAGTCGGAACGGAGCACCAGAGCGTGATCTTTTCACGCGCCATGATGTTGAGAGAGCCCGCGGGAGTGAATTGCTCCAGGAACACCATGCATCCACCGGCAGCGAGGCACGGGATCGTCAGATCGACCACGCAGCCAATGTGGTTGATTGGAAAATAATTGAGAATTCGCAGCGGCTCGACGGGCCACAGGCGGTTCTGTTCGACCGCGAAGGATGCGACCGCTTCGTGATGGAGTAATGCCCCCTTCGGTTTGCCGGTAGACCCTGAGGTGTAGACAATCAGGCAGGCATCCTTTCCACCACAGGCTTCGCGACGCGCCCGCAGTTCGTCCGGTGTTACTGTCTGGCCGCCCTCGAGAAAGCGGGACATGCTCGTGCACCCGGCCAGGAGCGGATCGCCCTCGAAGACGATGACCTGCCGCAAAGACTCCACTGTGCTGCTGAGTTGTTTGAGCTCGTCAGCATAGTTCCGACCAGCGACGGACGTTCGCGTTACCAGCAGCTTCGGTTCGGCGTCGCTGACAACATGTTGCAACTCTTCCAGCCGGTAGCGGGGATTGAGGCCTACCCAGATGGCCCCGATCGAGGTTGCAGCTAACAGGGCGACAACGTAGTCAGGATGCGGCGTCTGCAGCGTGGCAATCCGATCGCCTTTGACAACACCTGCGGCAAGCATTGCTCGGGCAAGGTGATCCACCGAGATACGCAGATCGCGGTAGCTCATTCGACAGTCGCCGGCCACCAGCGCCTCGGCTAGCGGAGTGCGCTCAGCCCACAGTTCCAGAAAATCGCTGATGCGCGCGCTGGGGAGCGAAAGGGCGGAAGTCGTCATAATCACCCAGGGCTCAGGCCCGCGGTACCGGCGCCGCATACGATGCTGACAACCTTGCTACCTGGCGCGAGAGCGACCCGACCGGACAATAGAGCCGCTGTCGCCGCTGAACCTCCCAACTCCGCCGGGACAGCGAGCACGTCCCATAGCCAGCGCGCGGCGCGCTGCATCTCATCGTCACTGACGTGCACCATTTGATCGACATAGCGCTGCGCGAGCTCGAGGTTGATCTGGCCGGTAAAGGGCGGGGCCAGGGTTGCGGCCGCAGTGTCGATCCTTTCGAGCGCTATCAGGCGGCCTGCGTCGAGGCTGCGCGTCAGTGCATCTGCGCCAGAGGGCTCGACACCGATGACACGGACGGATGGGCGCTGCTCTTTGATAGTCATTGCAACTCCGCCCAACAGCCCCCCGCCGCCGACCGCGACGATAACTGCATCGACGTTCGGGAGATCCTCCAAGATTTCGAGGCCGACGGTCCCCTGTCCTGCAACAACAGACTCATCCGCAAACGGATGGATGTACAGGTAACCGCGATCTGCCGCGATTCTGAGTGCCTGCTCATTGGAAACCTGGAATGTCGGCCCGACGACCTCGGCCTCCGCACCCAGAGCTCGCATGCGCGCCAGCTTTTCCTGGCTCACAGACGCCGGCAGGGGGATGACGGCGGGAACTCCCAAGGTGCGTCCCACATGTGCGACCGCGATGCCGTGGTTTCCGCCTGAGGATGTTACGAGGCCGGTCAGTTTCTCTGTCAGCGCGCGATTGAACGCGCCTCGGGGCTTGAACGATCCCGTCACCTGAAGCAGCTCGAGTTTGAGATAGAGATCGACGGCGAGAAGCCCATCAATCGTGCCACCTGGCACTCGCATGAGAGGAGTGTGCCGTACGAGGCCGGCGATTCGCTTCGCAGCGGTTCGTGCGTCAGTAAGTGAAATCATTGACTATCCTCATGCGCCGCGTGAGAGCGTCGGTGTCCGTAGAACGCGTAAACGATCATTCCAGCGATTACCCACAACCCATACATATGCCACACGCGAGCCTGCAGGCCGGTCAGGATGTAAGCGCAGACGAGCGCCCCTAGCACCGGAACCACTGGAACCCATGGCGTGCGAAAGCTTCGGGGCCGAGAGGGTTGGGTCCGACGCAAGACGAGCACTCCGACGCACACTACGATGAATACGCACAATGTGCCCACCGAGACGAGTTGCACCAGCAAACCGATCGGGAAGCATCCGGCGAGCACTGCCACCACTACTGCGGAAATAACTGTGCCCCAGTGTGGTGTGCGAAACCGCGCGTGCACTCGGCCGAAGAGGGGAGGTAGAAGTCCATCGCGGCCCATGGCAAGGAGGATCCTGGGTTGAGCCAGCATAACCACCAGGATCACAGACGCAAGGCCGACAATTGCGGCGAGATCGACTATTACGACGAGCCAAGAGAGTGAGGGGCCGAGTGCGGCTAGGGCGACCGACAGCGGGTTCGGCACATTCAGCCGGGCGTACGGCACCAGACCGGTGAGAACGAGTGACACAATGACATAGAGGATCGTCGCGATTGCCAGAGACCCCAGAATCGCCCTGGGCAGAGCGCGTTGCGGATTGCGTGTTTCCTGGCCTGCGGTTGCGATTGCGTCGAATCCGAGATACGAGACGAAGACAACCGCCGAACCTCGCAGCACGCCGCTCCAACCGAAGCTGCCTGACTCAGACGCCTGTGGCACAAACGGTGCCCACAAATGCGTATCAACATGGGCTATCCCAAAGGCAATAACGAGCACCAGGACGCCGATCTTGAGGATGACGATCGCAGCATTCACGGCAGTTGATATCCGGATACCCTTGAATGCGAGCGCGGCCATGGAGAGCGCAATGCCGATGGCCGGAAGATTGGCCGTGGCTCCGGTCCACTGCAAGTGACTTGCAGTAACAGCCACCGGCGCCGCCAATAGGCGTTCTGGCAATGCAATGCCCACGCGCCGCAGAATCGAGTCGAAATATCCGGACCATCCGACCGCAACATAGGACGCGGCAAACACGTATTCCAGCACGAGGTTCCAGCCGATGACCCATGCAACGCCTTCACCCAATGTGACGTATGCATAGGTGTATGCGCTACCGGCTACCGGCATCATTGCCGCCAACTCCGCATAACACATGGCGCAGAGCGCGCATGCGAGCCCTGCGAGCACAAAGGAGAGGGTGATGGCAGGTCCCGCGTAGAGGGCGGCGGCGGTTCCCGTAACAACAAAAATGCCCGCCCCGACGATTACACCCACTCCCATCAACGTGAGCTCGGTGATTCCGAGCACGCGGCGCAACTGAGGTACTACGGCGTGTTGCTCGGTCGCTCGGAGGATGTGCTCGATCGGTTGGCGGCGCCACAACCCCCGCAACCTCGGCGGCATCAGTCAGACACCTGTATTTCATTCATAATTGACATTGACGTCAATATTTGCAGTACACTGATACCTTGTCAAGACGCGCGGGCGGCGTGCGTGCATTGTCGTATGTGTCGGAAATCGAGCGAGGCGGGCGCATGAAATTTCGCACCTTTGAGCAACTAGCGGCTCACGTGGATAAAGAGATCGCCGTTTCCGACTGGCTGCTGATCACGCAGACGCGTGTAAGTGAGTTCGCCCGCGTTACAGACGATCCGGACTGGATGCACGTGGATGAGGAGCGCGCGAGGAACGGCCCGGTGGGTCAGACGATCGCGCAAGGGTTTCTTACGCTGGCGCTGCTACTGCCGTTCACGCACCAGTGCGGCTACTTGCCGGAGCCAGTCGAGTACGCGTTCAACTACGGACTGAATCGCGTGCGTTGGCTCACGCCAGTGAAGGTGGGGTCCCGGATTCGTAATCGCACAGTGTTGAAGTCGGTCTCATCACGAGCGGGGGGCGAGTATCTGGTGACTACCCTCAATACCGTGGAAATCGAAAAGGAGGCACGTCCTGCAATGGTGGCCGAGTGGATCGGGTTGGTGAAACTCTCGAAGGCATCCGAGCAAAACTGAATCCGCAGGTGCGGGGCAGACCGGCTCCCGGCTGTGCGCTATTTGCGGGCCTTGCCTGTTTTCCCGGGATCCGGCAAGTGGCGTGCGGCACTCAACTGCGCCTCGGTCGGATCCCGTCCGTACGCGGCTCTGAACCAGATGATCGTGATGACTTCAGCCAGGTGTCGCGTATCCGTCACCAGCTTTTTCAAGTGCGGGCTCTGTTGCATGTAGAGCTGTTGGCACAGTTGGTCGATCATGCCACCGAGCGCATAAGCAAACAGACTGGCGGAGCCGACGACCAGATCATTCTTATCCAGGTGGATTACGAGGGACTTCGCGATCCGCGTGTGCCAGCGGTGCATCGTATCGTTCCAGAAATTTCGAAAGGAAGGCAGTTCGTCGGAAAGTGGCAGCATCGCGCGCATGACTCCGGCGTTACGGCGGGACACTTCCAGGTAGTAGAGATTGGAGCGGTAGATAGCGTCGTAGGCGTCGCTCGTGTGATGAATGTTGAGATAACGATGCTCGCATTCCGCGAGAAATTCCGTCACCACCGCAAGCGTAATCTGCTGCTTGTCATTGAAGTAGTGATAAAAGAGTCCGTGCGAGGCGCCTGCATTTTTGACGATGTCCGCGACTCGCAGCGTCTGATAGGGGATCTGCTCGAGTGCCTTGGCGCATCCGGCTTTGAGGCGCAGCAGTGTTCGCGTTCCCTTGGGGATGTCCTTTGCCGCCGCGGCCTGCGTCAGGATCGCCGTCCAATCAAACGGTTCCTGGCGGGAAGGCTCGAGTCCGGAGCTCACCTCCGCCTCCCCCTGCACGGTCGGTCCGGTGTCGGGCACCTTCTGGACTGGCTTTCTCACGCTTCGCGAATCTCTGGAGACGATATTTTTTGTCATTGCGCCGCGCTATTGGGAGACGACGTCACGGGTCACGCTCGAAATACAGCAGGTCGCCCGGCTGGCAGTCGAGATAGTCACACATCTTCATCAGAGTATCAAAACGAACCCCTTTCACGTGCCCTTGCTTGAGCAAGGAGAGATTCGCCTCGGTGATGCCGACATGCGCGGCAAGGTCTTTGCTCTTGACCTTCCGTCGCGCCAACATGACGTCGAGTGTCACTACGATTCGCATGCTTCCTGGGCCCCGGCATCAAACGAATTGCGCGTTTTCGCTTGCGAGCTTGCCGTTCTCTTCCATCAGGGCCTTGTTTTGTTTTTCCATGATGATGGCGAGAGCCAGGACATGGGCAAATATCCACACGACTCCGGACACCAACAGAATCGTCAGACTCCCGGTGCCGATTGTCACCGCCAGCTCCATTCCGCTTTTCACACCATAGGTCACCACCAGAGCGATGACCGGGACGGTGAACAATGCAGTCAATGCGGCCACCGTCGAGGCAGCGGCAAACTCGCGCAACGTCGTGATCGCCTGCGGCGTGAACAACTCTCCAGTGGCGAAGCCCGCGAAAGAGCGCCGCAGCCGCATCAGCCCCCATGCATTGATCACAGTTGGAATCAGGGCAAGCAGCAGACATGCGACGCGGCGCGCAGGGGTGAGCAGCACCTGCTGAACGTCGAGCCACAGCCGCAAATGCAGCTCATCCATGGTGATCCATTGATGTGCCGTGCCAACAATAAACACGGCCGCCACCAAGGCGCAGCCGTAGCTCATCACTCTGCTCCATCGTTGCAGGCTGTGAAGTGAGCGCAACGTGATCAATGGCTTCTCCCGCAAAAAAGCTCCTGGGCAAAGGCTTCTAGCACTCCCCGACATCGACTGTCTCGAAAACTTGAAGAGTTTCTGTAAAACAATAATATATTTCTGATATACAGTTATTTCTATTCGATGCGCGGCATAGTGCCGTTATCCTTTCTGGAGTGTCCTGAATGAAGTTTTCCGTTGCCCTCCTCACGCTCGGCTTGGTTCCCATGGTCCATGTTGCCCATGCGCAGAGCGCCGGCGAGCACCCGTTGTCGGGTGCACTCGCCTTCGCGGGACCTAAAGTCGGCGTCGCTGGGGACTATCAGCTAAACCAGGTGCGGCGCTCGGTACCCGGACTTGCCTCCGGGGTCGATAAGCGGCAGAGCGGGGTCGGGTATCTGGGCTACGCAGGCTACGATGTGGCGCTCGGATCCCAATTTCTGGCCGGGGTCGAGGTCCGCGTTGGCGGGGGCGGCAAGACTTTGAGGCAGGATCTCGGCGGAGGGACCTTCACTTCGCAATCAGGTCTCGGCGTTGATATTGCGGGCCGCGCAGGTGTTGTAGTGGCAGACAATATCCTGCTTTACGGCCGCGCCGGCTACGCGCGCCAACGAGTCACGGACACCACCCACTTCACTTCCCCCGGCCAGCCGCCGATCGCGGACAAACGTACCGACGGGGGAGTTGTCTATGGTGTTGGAGCCGAGCTCGCCGTGAACCAGCGGATAGCGGTCCGAGCTGAGTTCGACCAGGCCTACTTCAGCAAGCGATTCATCTGCGATCGGCTGCTTCTGGGTTTCGTGGTCCGCCTATAACCCTCTCATGACCCGGACGCCAGGTCCGGGTCATCCAACTAAACTAACTTCGAGGCAAGGAGAAGATGAATGGCGCGACGTCATGGGCACTTCGGAAGAACCGGACTCAGGCTTGGGAGCTGCCTTGCGGCGACAATGATCGCCGCCGTCGTGAGCGCGTGCGCTGGCGGTGGGGTCAGGCGATCTGACGACTTCGGCAGGAAGGAGTTGTCGGGCCAATTGGTCGTGAACGGGCACTTCAATCAGAACCTGATCGGGACGTGGCGGGCGTTGGGTCATGGGACTCTTCTGGAGATTTCCAAGGATTCGATCGCTCAGTTCGAGGAAGCGAAGACTTTGTGCTATCCGGACCCAGGAAAACCTGAGGGAGTGCGATCGGCGCAGATTGCGGATGAAGCCTTTCACGGGATCTTTGAGCCGGGGCGTGCTCGAGTCGAGGTGTTCGAGGTTGCAGGCGCACCGGTGGTTGAGCTGACGCTGGAGAGGATTGATGGCATTCCGGCGAATTGCCGAGCCGAAGTGGCGCCGACCCCGCAGAACACGTTCGAGGCCATGTGGGAGATGATGGACTTGGACTACGCATTCTTCTCCGAGCGCCACATCGATGATTGGGGTGCGCGATTTACTACGCTGGCCCCCAAAGCGGCGCTCGCCAGGGATGATTCCGCCTTGCAGGCGGTGTTGATTGAAGCCGTGCATGACTTCAATGATGATCACGTACAGCTACGGCGATTGCAGGACGGGGATCTGCGTCCTGTGTTCAATGCTCGGAATACTCCGACGGTGCACATGTTGAAGCGGGCCTTCGAGAACCAGACCCGCTTCGATGAAACGAGGAAGTTTGAGAAGGCGTGGAAGGAGTCAATAACCAACCAGATAGCCCGGCGCCTGAGCGAGAGCAGTGGGCTGGTTCTAAACGGTGCCGTGCTTTGGGGCAAACTCCCCGGCAATGTTGGGTACATCGGAATCTCGCGCATGGTTGCCTATGGGAAAGGCGTCACCAGCATTGACGAGTCCCGAGCCGCGCAGGATCTGGCGCTCATTCGCGCAGAGATGGACCGAGCGATCAAAGCTCTGGCCGGCACCAAGGCGATGATTGTCGATGTCACATTGAACGGCGGGGGACGGGATCTGGTCAGCGCCGAGATCGCAGGGCGATTCGCGGACACCTCGCGACTGGCGTTCACTAAACGCCTGCACCGCGCTCAGGGCACGGGTACTCAGTCCTGGTACATCTCGCCCAAGGGATCTGCGCAGTATCTCGGGCCGGTGTATCTGCTCACCAGCGACCGTACGGTGAGTGCTGGGGAGACCTTTACCTTGATGATGCGGGAGCTCCCACATGTGAAACACGTCGGACAAACTACTGCCGGGTCGCTTTCTGACATTCTGGAGAAACCACTGCCCGGAAACTTCCTCATCACCATCCCAAACGAAATCTACCTGGATCCCAGGGGTGCCCTTTTCGAGGGCATCGGTATTCCCCCGCAGCAGACACTGGCGATCTTTGACCCTGCGAATCCTGAGTCACTGTTCAGTGGTCACGGTGCGGCTATCACAGCGCTGTTGGATAACATCAACCACTAACAGGTTGCCAGAGCGCCGATCACTTCCGTACGCCGCACCACAGTCATTCGCCCGCGGCAGACTCAGCATTGGCGCGCACCAGTGCGTCCCGCAGTCGTTGCACCTCCTGCGTTAACGCAATCAACTCTTTTGGTTGCATGCCCGACTTGGCGAGAAGCGCTTCGCCGAGGCAGCCGCTCTTTTCCCTGAGCTCACGCCCAGACGGGGTCAGCGACACTGTCACGCGGCGTTCGTCGTCTTGGCCCCGCGTCCGCTTCACGAGCGAAGCGGCCTCCAGCCGCTTTACGAGCGGCGTCACGGTACTCGACTCGAGCGCCAGCCGGTCCGCGATCGAACCCACAGTTTTCCCGTCTTCCTCCCACAGCACATTGAGCACCAGGTACTGCGGGTACGTGATCCCAAGTTGGTCGAGCAACGGTTTGTACGTTCGGCTGATGGCCATGGAGGCCGAGTAAACCGAAAAACACAGCAACTGATCGAGGGTCGGAATGTAGGTCATGGCCAGGTCATTATCGCGAAATTACCTATCACGATAAAGAAAATGCTCGACAAGTCCAATGGGCCTCCCTAATATAGATATTGCGATAAATAATATCGCGATATGCATAGGAAACATGATGTCTGTCAAAGCCTTATACCGCACCAGCGCCACTGCTACCGGCGGTCGCGACGGGTCGGCCCGCTCGGACGATGGCCGCCTGGAAGTCCGCCTCGCGACCCCGAAGGAACTCGGTGGTGCCGGCGGGGACGGCACGAATCCGGAGCAACTGTTCGCAGCCGGCTACGCCGCCTGCTTCATCGGCGCCCTCAAGGTCGCCGGCCAGCAGCTGAAGCTGACTGTGCCCGCCAGCACCTCCGTCACAGCGAAGGTGGGAATCGGTCCTCGAGCCGAGGGCGGCTTCGGCATCACAGCGGATCTGACCATCAGCCTGCCGGGGATCGAGCGTGAAAGTGCGCAGAAGCTGGTCGAGGCGGCGCACCAGATCTGCCCTTACTCGAACGCGACCCGCAACAACGTGGAGGTCGGACTGACCGTCGCCTGAGCGCTACGTGTCAGTGTCGGCAAATCTCCTTGCAACGTGGCGCACCCCACCCATGAGCGTGGCGCGCCACTCCCACATATCGATCAGGACTCTCAGCATGAACGATCAAACCTTCGACATTCCCACAGTCCAGAGCTCCTCCGGATGGCTCAAGCGCTACTACATCGCCCGATTCTTTTTCTCGACCGCGTGGGTGGCCCTCGCGTTCACGGTTGCCAAAGACTCGCCCGCCATTGCTGCCGTAATGTTGGTCATCTATCCGGCTTGGGACGCACTCGCCAACCTCGTCGATGGGCAGCGCTCCGGCGGGCTCGCCCGGAACAAGACCCAGTTGTTGAACTTCATTGTCAGCGGGCTGACGGCGCTCGCAGTTGGCGCCACTTTGGGCCGAGGCATGGGCGCCATCGTCGTGGTCTTTGGCGTCTGGGCGGCATTGTCAGGCCTATTGCAGCTCGCGACGGCCGTCAGGCGCTGGAAATCCTTCGGAGCCCAATGGGCGATGATCCTGAGTGGAGCACAGTCCGCCTTGGCAGGTGTCCTCTTCGTGCACAGTGCGGGCGCGCCCCACATCTCCGCTCTCAACACGGTGGCACCTTACGCGGCGGTTGGCGCGTTTTATTTCCTGGTTTCCGGTATCTGGCTGATAGTGAGCGACCTGCGCCGGAGGTCCGCCGCAGCCTGACAAGCGGCTGTCGGCGCTCGACCAACTCGGACGCTGCCGGCAGATCGAGTCATGGAGTCCCTTCATGCAGCGCGAAGTGCCTCTTGAATAGACCCGGTGTCCGATCCATCACCCGCTTGAATGCTCGAGCGAATGAAATCTCCGAGGCGTAGCCGACCCGGTGGGCGGCTTCGGCGATCGACAGGCCGCTCTTCATCAGCTCGCCGGCCTCGTGCATCCGATGTTGAGTCAGGAACTCCAGCGGGGACTGGCCCACGACGGTCTTGAACCGCGCGGCAAACGCCGATCGTGAGAGGTTGGCGGTGTTGGCAAGATCCGCCAGCGTCCAATTGCGGGCAGGGTTGCTGTACATGCTGCTCAGTGCCATGCCGAGCCGCTGATCCGCCATCGCCGCGAGCACGCCCTGCTCTGATGAGTGCTGCGCGTTTTGAACATGTGCGCGCACGGCCGAGATGAAGAGGACCTCACTCAGCCGCTGCACGATTGCGGCCGAGCCGATACCTGCGGAGCAGACCTCCAGTCTCATGAGATCAATCAGGTTCTGCAGGGCATGACTTCGCGTCTGATCGATCCGCAGATGAATGAAGCTGGGTAAGTGCGCCGGTCGGCCATCGAGTGTTTCGATCTCCATTGCAACACTGACCAGCGTGCAGGGCACGCCGCCGCCACCATATTCGATCAGGAAGCCGTTGCGACGCTTCTCCAGCTGGCGACAATCGATGGTCTTCGACTTCGGGCGGTCGGATAAGCGATAGGGTTCGCCGTTCAAAACCAGAAATAGATCGCCACTCGTGAGCCGCGTCGGCTGGGGAAGCGCCCGCGTTCTCAACCAGCACGAGCCATTCGCGACCAGTACGAACTTGACCTGGCTGAAGTTGACTATCTCGTGACCCCAGGGAGCCGTCGCCTCGAAGCGTGTGCAGAGCACCTGCTTGATCTGAAAAGTGGCCAGGTACCGGCTCAGTACATCCATGGTTCCGACTGTCCAGGCAATCTGGACGTTCTGTTTAGAGATTCGTCCTTTTAAGCATTATTCGTCCGCATATCAACCCCTAAAGTCCTGGCATTCCGAAACGGATCCTATTGACCGGAGAACTCATGGCTCTTGACTCGATTTTCCGACGCAATCATCGCGTTGTACTTTCAGCCGCACTCTCGACTGTCCTCCTTGCGACAGCCACGCCCGCATGGACGCAGACACCGGCGGTCACGCCTGCTGCTGCACCGGCTCAGTTACCCGGCGTATATCGCTTTCGTCTTGGCGACTTTCAGGTCAGCAGCCTTTCAGATGGAACCGTTCCGCAGGATCTGCATAAGTTGCTGACAGGCACGACCGCCGCTGAGGTGGACGGTCTGCTCGACCGCTCGTTCCTGAAGAATCCGGTGGAGGCATCGATCAATGCCTTCCTCATCGACACCGGATCGCGCGTGGTGCTGGTAGACACCGGGGCGGGGCGGTTCTTCGGTCCGGGCTTTGGCGGCAAGTTGTTGGTCAGCTTGGCCGCAGCGGGCTACCAGCCGCAGCAGATCAACGACATCCTGATAACTCACATCCACACCGACCATAGCGGCGGCCTGGTAGACGGCGATCGCCTCGTCTTTCCGAACGCCACGATTCACGTCGGCAAACCCGACCTCGACTTCTTCCTCAATCCGGCCAACGCGGCTTCCAGCGGCTATGACAAGAAGTACTTCGAAGAAGCGGCCAAGACCTTAGGTCCCTACCTGCGCGCCGGGAAGGTCAAAGCGTTCTCGGGACGAACGCAGTTGTTGCCTGGTGTAACCGCGGTGCCCACACCGGGCCATACGCCCGGACACAGCTTCTATTTGATTGAAAGCCAGGGCCAACAGTTGGAGCTGATGGGCGACATCGTGCATGTTGCCTCGGTGCAATTCACCGAGCCGCGGATCACGATTGTCTATGACGTGGACTCTGCCGCAGCGGCCTCGCAACGAAAGAGTCAATTCGCGACGCTGGCATCGGAACGCCGGCTGGTTGCTGCTGCTCATCTGCCTTTTCCCGGCGTCGGCCACATTGGCATCGAAGGCAGCGGCTACACATGGGTTCCGGTAGATTATATTAATCGAGACATCCGCTGAGCGTTGCGAACGAGGAATGTATGAACGCCATTGAAATCAATCCAGAGGACCTGTTGTCCGCGGAACGGAAAATTCCATCGGGCGTGCAGATCGTCATGCTGAACCTGGTGACCTACCGTGAGTCCGTGGAGTATCCAGGCATGGAGCGCTGCACGGGTCGTGAAGCCTATCTCACGCGTTATGCGCCTGCGTTCAACAAGGCGGCCGCGGCGGCGGGAGTCAATGGCATTGAAGTGGTTTACCTGGGCGCGGTCGCCGCTTGCATCGTGCCCAGCCAAAAGTGCCAATGGGACGAGGTTGTATTGGTTCGATACCCCAGCTTTTCAGGGCTCAGGAAAGTGATCGAGAGCCCGCTGTACGAGTCTGATGCCGAGCCGCTCCGGAAGGCCGCTCTGAAGGACTGGCAGTTCATTGTGACGCTTCCCTCCACGCGAACCTCTTAGTCCGCCCCGGCACGGCTTTGTGGCCCTGTTAAATCCACTGGTCGTTCGCAACAGTACGTTCGCTCGTCGCACCGTCGCCGGTGTTTACAACTCCGCGCGGCTCGATTAACAGTAGCTTCACTTCACCGTGCGCGTGCGGCTTGTGCTGGACGCCTTTCGGCACTACTGCCATCTGGCCGGCGCGCAGCACGATCGAGCCGTCGCCCGAGGCCCCGCCACGAAAATGGATATGCAATTCGCCATCCAGCACAATGAAGGTCTCATCAGTATCAGCATGCTCATGCCAGACGAATTCGCCTTCGAGCCTGGCTACCTTGAACTGATAGTCGTTCATTTCCGCGACCACGCGCGGCTGCCAGTAGCCCTCGATCAGCGCGATCTTGCCGGCGAAGTCGATAGTTTGGCATTGCCCACGCGCAGCCGGCGCGTTGCGGGTATTAAAGGATACAGACACCGTTCTCTCCGTTCGATGCTTGGATGTTTCGAGAATAGGCGGCCACCACGAAGCCGTATTGAATGATCGTGACCAGGCTCGTAAACGATTCCGAGGCCGGCCACCGCGGCGCGCATCAGTAGCTGCCGTTGTTGCCGCGGCCAGGCAAACGGCATCAGTTAGCGCTACCATAGCGGCGCACTGGAAACAGCAGCTCTCCGGGGCGGCTGAGTTTCCATTTTCGACATGTCACGTGCCTGATATTTCAATGGAGGCCCGCAGTGGGCAACCCTGACAATGTTTCTCCGCAATCAAGTGGGCAGTTGGAACAGCAAATGACTCATACCTCCCGGCGGGAACTGCGCCGAACACTCAAATTCGTGACTGTCAGTACCTTGCTCGCGAGCTCGTACTCGCTGGCGCAAACTGCCTCGCGGCCCTGGATGGACCGGACTATGCCCGCTGAGGAGCGTGCCGCACGGGTTCTCGCGGAAATGACCTTGAATGAAAAGCTCGCGCTGCTCCATGGCAACGGCATGGGTCACGTGCCGAGGTGGCAAATGCCGCTCACGTACCTGGGAAATGGTGGCGCCGGATACGTCACAGGCATCCCCCGGCTCGGCATTCCACCGATTGTCATGTCCGACGCGGCATATGGTGTTCGGGATAGTGGCGCCAACGGACGTTATTCGACCGCGATGCCGTCGAGTCTGGCGGCGGCCTCGAGTTGGAGCTCCGAGTTGGCCTGCGAGTACGGCGCCCTGATTGGCCGTGAGCTGCGCGCTCAGGGATTTAACATGACGCTCGGGGGCGGAGTGAACCTGACGCGCGAGCCTAGAAACGGGAGGACTTTCGAGTACGCGGGAGAAGACCCGTTGCTGGCCGGCACGGTGGTAGGCAACTTGATGAAATGCGAGCAGGCCCAGCATGTTATTGGTGATATCAAGCACTTCGCGGTGAACGATCAGGAGACCGGACGTAATATCGTAAGCACCAACATCTCGAAGCGCGCACTGGAGGAAAGCGACTTGCTCGCTTTCCGCATCGCCCTCAGGATCGCTGATCCGGGCGCCGTAATGTGCTCCTACAACCGCATCAACGGGGTTTATGCCTGTGAGAATCCCATGCTTCTGCGCAGCACGCTGAAGACGGCGTGGGGCTTCAAAGGTTTCGTTCTGTCGGATTGGGGCGGTACTCACAGCACCGAAGAAGCGATCTCGGCGGGCCTCGATCAAGAGCAGCCCATGGCGGATTATTTCGGACCGAAGCTCGAGGATGCCATCCAGCAGGGCAGGGTTTCGCTCGGGCAGGTCGATGACAGTGCGCGGCGGGTGCTCTATGCCGAGTTCGCCTCGGGCGTCGTTGACGATCCGATTGAAAAGAGCGTGGTGGATGTGCAAGCGGGTCTCGATCTGGCACGGAAGATCGAAGAGCGCAGCATCGTCCTGCTGAAAAACGATAAAGGGATCCTGCCGCTCGACGGACGCAATCTGCGCAGAATCGCTGTCATCGGTGGTCACGCGGACGTTGGTATGATTTCCGGGGGAGGCTCCGCACAGGTTGATCCTCCTGGCGGAAATGCAATCATGCCGCCCGGTCGGCGCGCCACCCATTGGCAGGATCATGTGTGGTTTCCAACATCTCCGCTACGAGCTCTGCGCGAGAAAATGCCCGGCACCACCGTAGAGTTCGATTCCGGGCAAGATATTTCCCTGGCGGCGAAGCTTGCGCAAAGCGCGGATGTGGCGATCGTGTTTGCTTATCAGTGGCAGGCGGAAGGAATGGATCTCCCCAACCTCTCGCTGCCGGACGGGCAGGATGAGTTGATTGAGCGGGTGGCGAACGCGAATCCGCGAACCATCGTGGTCCTCGAAACCGGAACGGCCGTCACGATGCCCTGGATCGACAAAGTGGCCGGCGTCATGGAGGCTTGGTACGCGGGAAGCAGCGGTCACGAGGCTGTTGCGAATGTGCTGGTCGGGGCCGTAACTCCTACGGCAAAACTTCCCATGACTTTCCCGAAAAGCGAAGCTGATCTCCCCCATCCAGTGATCCCTCCTCTCGCGCCAGAGGACATTGGACAGGGAACTGGAGCCGCGAATGGGGAAACTCGTGTCTCATCCAAGTACTCGATCAACTATGACGAAGGAGCCAAGGTCGGCTACAAATGGTACGAGGCCGAGCACAAGCCGGTCCTCTTCCCTTTCGGCTTTGGTCTGTCCTACACGAGCTATGAGTACTCCGGGCTGAAGATCCAGGAGGTGAACAGCCAGCGCGTAGTGAGTTTCGATGTCAAGAATACAGGCGCGAGGTCGGGCACCGAGATCGCACAGGTGTATGTCAAGTTGCCAAGCTCAGGCGGCGAGCCGTTTCGGCGTCTGGTCGGCTGGGAGCGCGTCGCTCTGGAACCGGGAGAATCGAAGAGAGTCAGCGTCAAAGTCGATCCGGAAATGCTCTCAATCTACGACGAGCGTAAGTCCGGATGGACGCTCCTCCACGGAACTTACGGGGTATCGGCAGGGCCGTCATCTGCCGAGAGTCCGCTCAGGGGAATCCTTCGCATTCATTGATGCGTCGGCAACAACGAGTGCCCTCCAAAATTGAACAATGTCGCGGTTTAGACCGAACTGTTGCAGTGCCGTGACAATAGGCGCATGCTGGGTGCATCGTGGCCGGGGGGTTTGCGAGCGGTGCCTCAGTTTTGCCCTGACATCCTGCTGAGATTATTTGCCGAGGATCGGGCGGCGTTGCTGCGGTATGTGCGCAGGTTCCTGCCGAGTCGGGAGGATTCCGAGGACATCGTGCAGGAGGCGTTTCTGCGCACCTGCGAACACGCGAAAGAGGTTGTGGAGCCGCGGGCGTTCGCATTTACGGTCGCGCGCAATCTGGCGACGGATTCCCGTCGGCATACCCGGTTGGCCAAGACGGATACATTGGGGGATTTGAGCCAGTCGCCCGTCGTAGCGTCAGGCCGCTCGCTCGAAGGCGAAGTGCTGGCCGATGAAGAGGGCCGGCTGCTGCGGGAGGCGGTGGATCAGCTCAGTCCGCAATGTCGGGCTGTGTTTCAACTGCGGGTGTTTCAGGGTTGTTCCTACAGGGAGATCGCGGAGCGGTTGGGACTCGCGCCCAAGACCGTTGAGAACCACATCGGACGCGCTATACGTGAAACGCACGAGCATTTGCGCAGACGTTATCAACTGACGAAAACCGATCATGGCCGACATTCATCAACTGCCGACTCTTAGGAGTGTAGAGCAGGAAGCAAGCGAGTGGATCGCACGCCTCGAGGCAGAGGATGTGACGCCGGAGGATCGCGCCCGTTTTGCAGCCTGGCTGCGGGCGAATCCCCAGAACTCGCAAGCTTTTGAGGATGTATCGGCGACCTGGCGCCGGTTCGTGGTTGCCGGGCCGTTGGCGGACATGAAGACGGGCGCGGGAGTGCCGGCGGATTCCGACGCCGGGGCGGATGTCAACGCCGGGGCGAGTGCCACCGCGGGGTCGGACGGCAGCCCTGAGGTGGGTGTTGGCGGAGGGGCGCACACCGCTGTTGTTTTGCAACATCGGAAGCGCAACTGGGGCCTGGCGATCGCGGCCGCGACGGTGGTTGCAGCCTTGTTGACTAGTGTCTACATGCAGAAGGCGCCCCACCTGACAGCCATCACGACGGCTGTCGGCGAACAAGTTACTGTGCCGCTGGCGGATGGCTCATTCATGGAGCTGAACAGCAACAGTGTGGCCCGAATCGACTACACATCGCGGCAGAGAACCATCCACCTGGATCGGGGCGAGGCGTTCTTTCGAGTAGCTCACGATACACGGCGGCCTTTCTGGGTCACCGCCGGTGGCGGCTGGGTGCGTGCGGTTGGCACGGAATTCAACGTGTATCTTCGGCCGCAGAGCCTGCAGGTCACGGTGCGGGAAGGTACTGTGAGAGCGGGTGAGAGCCGAGGTTCATTGTCGGCGGTGCAGCCGGATGAGCAGAAGTTGGCGGCCTGGGTCACCCTCTCAGGAGGGCAGCAGGCGGATCTCGACTCCACAGCCGCTCGCAAGCGGGCACTTTCCGCGGATGAGTTGGCCGATACCGTAGCGTGGCGCAGCGGTACGGTCTATTTCGAGAACCGACCGCTGACCGAAGTGGTGGACGAGTTGAATCGCTATTCCGCTGCGCCGCTGATTCTCGAAGACCCCGCGTTGCGTGCGCTGCCGGTGGGCGGGGCGTTCCAGGCGAGCCCGAAGGGCGCTGCCGCGCTGGTGCGCATGTTGGAACAGAACTTTGATGTCCAGGTGCGCCAGGATGGGTCCGGCGTTCACCTGCACAGTCCCCCGCAGCAGCCAACCCGCTAACCAATCGGTTTGGGGGTTTTCGTTTCCCCGATCGTCGTCCTGCGTAGCACTCTCGACTGGAGTGCGCCATAACGATTTTTCCGGGGGACTCGTATGAACTTCAGCCGCGGTAGTCGCTCATGGGCGGCCTGTGCATGTTTCCTAGGCGCCTCCGCATTAGCGGCCGCTGATTCGCAGACGTTTGATATTCCGGCGCAGCCTTTGCCGTCGGCACTGAAGGCGTTCGCGGAGCAATCGCATGTGCAGCTTTTGTATGTGTACAGTGCGGTCGCCAATGGGAGCGGGAATGCGGTCCATGGAGATCTGGATACCCACCAGGCGCTGAATGAGCTGCTGCGCAATACCGGTTTCGAAGCGGCTTACACATCCGACCGGGAAGTCACGATTCGCCGAACTGAGGCTGCCGGCACGGCCACAACGGGCGTCGACGCCGCGGACAAGAGCGATCAGTCCAAAGCGCAGCGTACGGGAAGGCGGGATTCCCGTGCCGCGGGTGATCCAAACAGCGTCGCGCAGCTCGAGGAAGTTATTGTCACCTCGCAGAAGCGCGAGGAGCGGCTGCAGGATGTGCCGATACCCGTCACGGCCATTACCGCCACAGCACTGGCGGACGAAAGCCGTCACAGCCTCCAGGATTACTACTCGCAGGTGCCCGGGCTGTCACTGACACCCAACGAGTTCAGCGGCACGCCGACGATTGCCATCCGCGGAATCACTTCCGGTGACTTCACGAATCCAACAGTGGGTATTACGGTCGATGACGTGCCGTTCGGGTCTTCCACGGTCAATGGCGGTGGCTCTTTTGCCCCGGATCTCGACCCGAGTGACCTGGCGCGGATCGAGGTTCTGCGGGGACCGCAAGGCACTCTCTACGGTGCCAGCAGTATCGGCGGCCTCGTCAAATATGTGACTGCCGATCCCTCAACGGACAAGTTCTCCGGACGCGTGCAGGCGGGCCTATCGACAGTTCACGATGGTCCCGGTGTCGGTTACAACCTCACGGCAGCAGCGAACGTGCCGATCGGGGACACGTTTGCCGTGCGTGCCAGTGGGTTCGTCCGGGAGGAACCCGGGTACATTGAGAATATCCAGACCGGGCAGCGCGGGATCAACAAATCGGAAATTGCGGGGACTCACCTGTCGGCTTTATGGAAGCCGTCGGAGCTGTTTTCCCTCGAGGTGAGCGCGCTGTTTCAGGATAACAAGCTGTTCGGTGCGCCCTATATCTCGATTGAGCCGCAGACTCATGATCTGCAGCAGGACTTCCTGCCGCAAACGGGTCGGGTTGATCGCAAGTTCTCGGCCTACAGTGCCACGGCGGTCGCGCACCTGGGCACTTTCACTCTGACATCGGTGACGGGATACAGTGTCAGCAGCCTGTACGACAAGCTCGACTACACGCAGATTCTGGGTGGCGTGACGGACCAGCTGCTGGGGACACCCAACACCATCAACACGGACAACACTCATACCAACAAGGTCACGCAGGAGATCCGGCTGGCGACGCCGATCGGGACGCATCTGGATTGGCTGGTCGGTGGTTTCTACACCCATGAATATTCGCCATGGGGACTGGAGCTGTATCCGGTCACTGACAGCAGCGGGCGCCTGGGATCACTCGTACAAACGCAGTTTGACAGCGTGTACGCCGAATGGGCGGCCTTCACGGATCTCACCTGGCACGTGACCGATCAACTGGATGTTCAATTCGGTGGGCGTGAGAGCCAGATCCACCAGACGTTCGAGGAAACTGACGTTGGCGATGTCTACGTGCCGTTCGCCGAGGGGATGGCCTCACCGGCAGTGACGCCGGAATCGGTCGCACATGAGAACGCGTTCACCTATCTGGTGACCCCGAGCTGGAAAATAACCCCCGATCTGATGGTTTACACGCGCTTCGCCTCGGGGTTCCGGCCTGGCGGAATCAACAATTTGATTGCGGTCGGCAATCTGCCGTTGACCTTCAAACCCGACCGGACCTCCAACTATGAGGTGGGCGTGAAGGGGAGCGCCTTCGAGCGGCGGCTGTCGTTTGAAGGTTCGCTTTACTACATCAAATGGACTGACATCCAGTTGTCGCTGACGAATCCGGACAACGGACAGAACTACTTTTACAACGGCAGCGAGGCAAGGAGCCGCGGCGTGGAGTTGTCAGCGCAGTTGCGGCCGGTGACCGGCTTGCATCTGGGCGGGTGGGTGTCCTGGAATGACGCGGTTCTCACGCAGGACTTTCCGGCCAACAGCGCCGCCTACGGAATGTCGGGCGACCGGCTGCCCTACAGCAGTCGCTTTTCCGCCAGTGGGACGTTTGATTACGACATGCCGCTGGGCCCTCTCACGGCAGGATTCGGTGGGGCCGTGAGCTATGTGGGTACTCGCATCGGTGCCTTTCAGGTATTGCCTGAACGGCAGGTGTTGCCCGCTTACACACAGACCGATCTGCATTCGAGCCTTCATTCGGATCAGTGGACATTCGAGCTGTATGTCAACAACGTAACGGATCGTCGCGGGATCGTGGGTGGCGGCATCGGGACGGCCGTTCCGAGCTCTTTCGGGCTGATTCAACCCCGCACGGCCGGCGTGTCGGTTGCGCGGACTTTTTGAGGAGACGATACACATGATTCGAAGCCACATCCGTCAGCCCGCCATTGCGCTGGCGCTGGGGCTCGCGCTGCAGGTACCTGCAGCGGGCTGGGCACATCACTCCTTCGCCATGTTCGACAAGAACAAGGTGGTGTCGGTGCAGGGTAATGTCAGTAAGGTGGAATGGGCCAATCCACACGTCTTCCTGTTTGTCCAGGGCAAGGATGCGTCGGGGAAGTCCGCCGAATATGCCATCGAATGCGCGAGCGTGAATGATCTGACGCATCACGGCTGGAAGATGGGGATGGTGAAAGTGGGAGACCGCGTGACGGTTGAGATCTATCCCTTGCGCGATGGCAAACCCGGTGGACTGCTCGATGCGGTGACCCTTGCGAATGGTACGAAGATCAAACAGTGAGCGATGGACCTGTTTGGGGGGCGGGATGATGTTCGGCCGCGACGGCTGCCGGCTGTTGATCTGTGGATTCATTCTGAATGCCCCTGTCACGGTGCTGGCGGGGCCCCAGGAGTTCGATATACCGGCGCAGCCGTTACCGTCCGCGCTCAAGGCTTTTGCTTCGCAGGCTCACGTTCAGCTCCTGTATGTCTACAACGTAGTGGCGGATGGACGCGGGAATGCGGTGCGTGGGGAATTGGACGCACGACAGGCACTCGATGAGTTGTTGCGTGGAACCGGGTTTGTGGCTGCCTATACCTCGGAAACGGAGATTACGATTCGGCGCGCGCCCCGGCCGGCTGTGAGTGATTCGAGGCACGCCGAGCGCGGCCGGTTCGACAAAAGAAGGGGTAAGTGGTGAACGATCTGGTGGGATCTGTATGGAAGTGGCTGGTCATTGCGCTGTGTCCGGTCTCAATGGCCCTGGCGGGTACGCCTGATTTCAATGGAGTGTGGGCCAGATACCCGGATCCTTACGCCGCGGGACCGATCCCGGAGGATCCACCGGCACCGGCCGGCGATCCGCACCTTCGCGAGCCGTATGCCACGGCGTACAAGAACTACAAGATCCGCAAGAAGGCCGCGGACGATGCAGGCAGGCCCCTGGTGGATGCGAGCAGTCAATGTCTGCCGGAGGGCATGCCGACCATCATGGGCGCCGTCTATAACATCCAACTGTTGCAGACCCCGAAAGAGCTCATTGTGCTCGCGGAGTTTCTCACCCAGACGCGGCGGGTCTTTCTCAACGAGAAAATGCCGTCACTCAGTGCAATCACGCCGAGCTACAACGGCTATTCAGTTGGACATTGGGAAGGGGACACGCTGGTCGTGCAGACGGTGGGGGTTCGGGAAGATACGAAGTTTTATGCCTTTCCCCATTCCCGGAACATGGTCATTACGGAGCGAATGCGGTTGACCGCACCGGACCTGATCGAGAATCGGGTGAAGATCGAGGATCCGGCCGTCTTGGCTCAGCCGTATGAATTCATTTACGGGTACAAGAAGGATCCGACCTACAGGATCATGGAATACATCTGTGATGACAACCGCAGCGTCGTGGGTGAGGACGGAACCTATGGCCTGAAGATCACCAAGTGAGGTCGATTCATGGATATGCACGGCTTCAGTGAATGGCTGTATGGGACCGCGGTGAGCTCTGCGATACGGGATAACTTCTGGGTCGTACCGGTGGTGCAATCGATTCATATCATCGCCATCGCGGTCGTCATCGGCAGTGCGTTGGTGACGGAACTGCGAATCGCGGGTGTCATCGCGCCGGAGGAGAACATCTGTGTGGTGGCACAACGTTATCTGCCGTGGATGTGGCGCGCGCTTGCCGTCCTCCTTGCAACAGGGCTCGTCATGATTATCGGCGAGCCTGAGAGAACACTGACCAACGTGCCCTTCTGGATCAAGATGGCACTGGTGGTGACGGGAGTGCTGGCCAGCATCGGGTTACGCAAACCGCTGCTGACACCACTCGACAGGTCGAGCACGGGCCCTGCCAGGTCATTGGCGTGGATCATGTTGTCACTGTGGGTGGCCGTGATCTTCTGCGGCCGCTGGATTGCGTACAGCAATTGAGTCGCCCACGGGGAGAGATCTGAATGAACCTGGATGCAACTCTGGAATACCTGGCCAACACGCCGTTGGCCATGGCGATCTCGCAGGGAGCCGCTGCGTTTCCGATGCTCGAGTGTATCCACGTCGTGGCGATTGCCGCCGTGGTGGGCACGATTACGATCGTGGACCTGCGATTGCTGGGTTACCGGTCGCACCGGCGGGGTGTACGGCAACTCATCCAGGACATTCTGCCCTATACCTGGGGCGCCTTTGCACTGGCGCTCACCGCAGGCTCGCTGTTGTTTATATCGAATGCACCTAAATACGCGCACAACGCGCAATTCCAACTGAAGCTGCTGGTGATAGTGGCCGCCGCCATCAACATGGCCATTTTTCACCTGACAGCGTACCGGCGGGTGAAGGAGTGGGACGACAGATTGCCGCCTCCGGCCGCGGCGCGCGTGGCGGGTGCAACTTCGCTGGCTCTTTGGCTGACGGTCATATTCCTGGGGCGCTGGGTGGGGTTTACGTTGTGATGATTTTTGTAAACCGTTGGGTCCGCAAGGTTCTGTTGGCGCTGCTGTCATCGCTGACACTCGTGGCCTGTTCGAGCGGGGCCAGAGGGCAACCGGCGGCGTCCGCCGCGAAACCTGACGCGGCACCAACGTCTGCGATGGAGGCAGGGCCGGTGCCCGTGGCAACGCTGAAGGAGCTCATGGATTCGACGGTGGATCCCGCGGCCGACGGGATCTGGGAGTCGGTTGCCGTCAGGGAAACGAAAGAAGGGACTGAGCATCATCAGCCGCGTACGCCGGAGGAATGGGCAGCGGTGCGACGTCATGCCGTCACGCTCATCGAGTCGATGAACCTCGTGGTACTGGCGGGGCGGCATGCCGCTCCTGCCGGGACCCAACCGGGCCTGGGTGAGCTGGACCCCGCCGGGATCGAGAGGGGGATCGAGCAGAAGCGCGCGGTATTTGTGAGTTTTGCAAAGGCGCTGCAGGGCACGGCGGTGCAGGCTCTGGAGGCCATTGATCACCAGGACCTGGAAGGGATCGTGAAGACCGGGGGCGATATTGATGCGGCCTGTGAGGCCTGTCATGTCACATTCTGGTATCCCAATCAAAAGTAGATGGGAGGATCGTGATGCGCAGAGCCGGGTCAATGTTGGGATGGAGCGTCGCTGTGACGCTTCTCGGTGTATCAGTCAACACGTTTGCGGATGACTCGGCGTCGCAGATCAGTGGGGTCTGGAGCCGAGTCGGAGCGGATGCGGCACAACCGAAAGGGGATCCGCCGCTGAAACCGAAGTACCTGAAGGCTTACGAGGCATCGCAGCAGCAGGTGTCACAGACGGGGAGCAAAGTGTCGGGCGCGCTCGAGAAGTGTTGGGTCGAAGGAATGCCCGGCATCATGGCTGCGCGTGCCCCGCTGGAAATCGTGCAGACACCGGGGCAGGTGACCGTGTTGGCGGAGTATATGGGGCAGACGCGACGTATCTTCCTGGATGAGAAAATGCCCGCTCCGGGTGACATCACGCCAGGGTATATGGGGATGTCGGTCGGAAAGTGGAATGGTGACAGCCTGGAGGTTCAGACTGTCGGGGTGCGTGAAGATGTGCGATATCAGGGAATGCCACATAGTGGGAAAATGAAGATTGTCGAGAAGCTGCGGCTGACGGGGCCTGATCAGTTGCAGGATGAGGTGGTGATTCACGACCCGGATACCCTGATCCAGCCGTTGCGGCTGACTTTTCACTACAAGAGGGAGCTTCAGCACCGGATCCTGGAATATCCCTGCCAGCGATGACAATGCGATCCAACAGCCAGTGGGCGCGACAACGTTCGTCTGATACGTCCACCATCCGCGCTTTGTTTCTCGCCCCGCTGGTGCGTGAGCTGGCCGGTCACGGTGTACCAGTCGACTCGTTCCTGAGCCATTACGGCCTATCGGTAGCTCAGCTCACGCATCTGTATGAGCGCATTCCGCTGCGGCAGTTTGTGGCGCTCGCTGAAGGGGCCGCCGCGCGTCTGGGCAGGCCTTTCCTGGGACTCGAGCTGGGAGGGAATTTCGTGCTGTCCGATCTCGGACCTTTTTACGCTCTGTTTATTCTGGCGGGTGACCTGCAGACGGCCCTTACGCAGTTGACGAGGTTTCAAGCCGCGTGGCAGACGAAGACCCTGTTCGAGCTGATGAGCGGGCATTCGACTTCGGCCTGCCGATATTGCATCGAGGATCCCTCCATCTGGCCGCGTGTGCAGGATGCGGAGTTTGCCATCGCCTCGTTGACGACCTTCATCCGGGAGCTCACTCACAAACGCTGGCGGCCCATAGCCGTGGAGTTTGAACACAATGTGTCGGACCGTTTGGAAGCGCTCGGCCGGTTTTTCAATGCTCCGGTGCGCGGCAACTGTGATGCCAACCGGCTGGTCATGGATAACAGTGACCTGAGGAATCCCGTTCGCTGGCGTCTGGAGTCAGAGGAGCACGACGTGGCGCCGATCCTGGAGCGCCACCTGATGGAGCTGCTTCGGCCCGAGGAGGAGGAGATGTCTGGGTCGGTTACGGCGCAGGTGGATGCGCTGATTGCCCGCCGGCTCGGCCGCTCGGACGTTGGGATCGAGACACTCGCCACCGAGATGAAAATGTCGGTGCGCAGCCTGCGCAGGCATCTGGCGGAGGAAGGCACTACGTTCAGGCAGATATTGCAGGCACACAGGCGCACGGCCATCGAAGCGATGTTGGATTCCAATGGGGGGCGTTTGTCGGACCTGGCCAGCCGGATGAGCTATTCCGATTCGGCGGTTTTGTCGCGCGCGTTCAAGAATTGGACGGGGATGTCACCCAGCGCGTTTACGCGATCGAAGAAGCGCTGAGCGCTCGAGACGCGGCAGGTGCAGGCTCGGGTTTGCCTCTCACGCGGGGTCCGTCAGGCAGAGGATTGCTGATTTCAGGTGTGTGTGATGGCGGATAGCTTCCTCACCCAACTCGTGACCTACTCCGGATTGCTTGAGGCCACCGAACGGAACGGCCAGATCGAGCACTGAGTGTGTGTTGACCCAGACGGTTCCGGCGCGGAAGTGCCTGATGAACCAGTGTGCCTCGTTGAGATCGCGCGTCCAGACGCTGGCGCCCAGTCCGAACTCGGTGTCGTTGGCCCGCTTCAGGACGTCGTTCAGATCGTCGAATCGTGCGACGGTGAGTACGGGGCCGAAAATCTCTTCCTTCACGATGCGCATGGCGGGATTGACGTTGGCGAAGACTGTGGGCCGAACGTAGGAACCGGGACCTTCGAGCGCGCTGCCGCCGGCCACGACTTCAGCTCCCTGCTCGCGCCCGGACTCGATGTAGCCCATCACACGCTTCTGTTGGCTCGAGGAGATGAGGGGGCCCATCTGACTGTCAGCGGACAGGGCGGGCCCCAGTTTGATTTCATCGGCGATCTTCGCGATGCCCGTGACCACCTCGTCGTACACGGCTTCGTGAACGAACAGCCGGGAACCGGCGCAACAATTCTGCCCATGGTTGGCGAAAATGCCCATGGCCGCGCCCGGGATGGTGACCTCGAGATCGGCATCTTCGAGCACCACCATGGGTGACTTGCCGCCGAGCTCGAGAGTGAAGTGCTTCATGTCACGAGCCGCCGCGGCCCCGATGAGGCGGCCCACTTGCGTCGAGCCCGTGAAGCTGATTTTGTCGATCCCGGGATGCGCGACCAACGCCGCTCCGGCCACTTCGCCGAGGCCCGTGACGATGTTGATGACTCCTTCCGGAATGCCGGCTTCAGCGATCAAAGAGGCGAAGCGCAGGGCGGTGAGGGGCGTCTGCTCGGCGGGTTTGAGGACCAGAGTACAACCCGTTGCCAAGGCCGGAGCGATCTTCCAGATGGCCTGGCCGAGGGGCACGTTCCAGGGAGTGATCGCTCCGACGACGCCGATGGGCTCACGGAGCGTCATTGCGAAGAAGTTGCCTTTCGCGTACGGCACGGACGGCTCGATGGTTTGGCCTCGGATCTTCGTCGCCCACCCAGCCATGTAGCGGAGGTAGCTGACTGACAGATCGACGTCGAAGGCTCTGGTGGCGGGGAGTATTCGGCCACTGTTGACGCTTTCGATCTCGGCGAATTCCGTAGCGTTTGCCTCCAGAAGATCGGCGAGCCGCAACATCAGGCGCTCACGGTCGGTACCTCGCATTTTGCGCCAGGGGCCGGACTCGAATGAATTGCGTGCGGCTTTGACGGCACGATCGATGTCGCTCGCAGTTCCGGCCGGTACGTGACTGACAGCGGCGCCGCTGGTGGGATCTACCACGGCGATGCGCTCATCGGTGGTTGCCGAGACGAACCTGCCGTTGATGAAATGCCGGTGCACCAGGTTCAAATAGGCGCGGCTGGAGCGGCTCAGAGTGGACAGGTCATTGGCGAGTGCGTTCATGGCTGAAGGCCTGATGGTTGCGATGGAGGTAGCGCGAAGACTGCGATCAGTACTTTCCCGAGAGCAGGGTGCCGCCGCGCGGAACGTGAGTGTCGAGGTTCAGTCGTTTCAACATCTGATGCGTGGTGGATACCGCGGCAGAGATGACGGGCCGGTCGTATTTTCTTTCCGCGGCATCGATAATCGGCCAGGAGGGCATTTGCACACAGGCCGAAATCACGAGCGCATCGATGCCGCTACGGTCGACGCGCGCCGAGACCTCCAACAGGTTGTCGGGATCCAGGCGTCCGACAGCCAGGTTATCGGGTACTTCGAGGGCCAGGTAATCCTTGACCGTGATGCCTTCGTTCTCGAGATAATCCACCACGCGCCGGGCCAGGGGCTTCATGTATGGACAGACGACACTGACGGTTTTGGCGCTCAGGGCCTGAATACCCGCAATCAATGCGCCGGCGCTGGTGACTACTGGTGCGGCTGCGTTGTTCCGGACAGTTTGTTCGTGCAGTCGCGTCTCCGACACGCGGTGATAACCGGGACCCATGCTCATGATTGCAACGAGACATGCATAACCCAGGACATCCACCTGCGCATCCGATAGCTCCAGCGCGCAGCGATCGCTATCGCGGTCCATCGCTGCAAGCTCCTCCGGCGTTACATGCTTCATGCGCATGCGGCTGGAATGAAACGTGAAGCGCTCTGAAGCCACGCTCTCACGCATCCGGAACATGGCCGGGATCTCGGTCTCCATGGTCGTATTCGAGGAGGGCACGATCTGGCCAATGCGGAAACTGCTCATCGCCGGTGGGTCTCCTGCGTATCGCGGCCAGTGGTGCCCTCAGGTTCATTCTCCAGCGGGCCATCGGATGGAGAAGTGAACTGCACCTCGGCGTCGGCGTCATGCCACTGGACTGGCTGTTGGGGACGGCGGTTGACCTGCAGGTTGAAGATGTCGAAGCGGTTGTAGTGTCCGATGATGTCGTGCATTTGCTTGGGCTGGATGCAGCGGTTGAGGTCGATTTCGGCGTAGACAATGCCTTCCTCATCGATGAGGGTGTCACCGACCTCACGGCCGTCGGGACCGATGACGCCGGAGAAAGCGCTCGAAGAGCGAGACAACAGGGCGCGTGCATCGGGGCGGATCCGGGTCATGGCGATGATGATTTCCTCCGAGACCGTCGAACAGGAGACGATTGTGAACAGCTTGCCTTCGAACGAGTGCGCGGCGGCCCGCAACCGGATGGCCTCGGCCATGTTGTAATCGGCAGGAGCGACCGGCAGGGCGATGTAGCTTGCGACATGGAGCAACTCGCCCTGCGCCAACAGCGCGAATCGGGCCAGGGTGTTGGTGTTCTCGCCGCAGGCGAGCCCACCCAGGCGACCCAGGTCGGTCTCGTAGACCCGCAGACTGGCTCCGTCGCCGCCGGTCCAGGTGAGCTTTTCAGCCCAGGTCGGCACGAGCTTGCGGTGTTTGCCTAGAATCCGGCCGTCCGGCCCGATGAACACGAGCGTGTTGTACAGGACGCCCAGGGAGAGCGGACTGCGCTCGTTGACACCCATGACGACATGGGTGCCGGTCTCGCGCGCGGCGTTGCAGACGATTGCGATTTCGGGGCCCGGCACGAGGACTGCGGCGTGTACGAGCTTTTCGAACCACGCGCTACCGGTGATGGGATCCGTAATCCAGTTCCAGTAGGGATAGCCGGGGATGAAAACTTCTGGAAAGGCAACCAGACGCGCGCCGTGCTCGGCCGCTTCCCGGATGAGGGAGGCGGCCTTGTGTGCCGTCTGCCGTGCGTCGAGAAAGACAGGTGCTGCCTGCACCGCTGCGGCTTTGAAGGAGTTCAGACTGCTCATGCATGGCCGCGCGCCGGGGACTGTTAGCGAATCTCACCGCTTCCGACGACGCAGATGGCGCGCACGATGGCCACGTTGGAGCCGAATGTCAACTACCGATTCGGCCACAGAGTGTTATGTTAGTTCCGAAACTGCCGACTCAGACTGCCATTTGCACCTGGGGTGTCCTCGTATCAAACCAGTCTCTGAAGCGCAACAACGGGGGCGAGCGGTTCTCCCGGAGATAGGCCATCGACAGCTCCAGTGTCACCCCGATTCCTTCGATCGGTACCAGGTTGACTCCCTGCGGCAGGCGCCAGCGATGACAGGAGTTGACGATGGCGACGCCTGCTCCGGTGGTTACCAGCGTCAGCATGGCCGCCTCATTGGCAGCCTCGTGAACGATTCGGGGGCGGACGTTGTGTTTTCTGAATTCTGCCACCAATGCATCGTAGAACGTCGGGCTTCCCAGACGTTGGAACAGGATCAGCGGTTCTCCCGACAGATCCGATAGTTGCAGGGATTTGCGATCAGCAAAAGCGCTGTTGAGAGGCACCGCCAGGCAGACTGCGTGTTCCTCGAGACATCGGACCACCAGATCGGAATCGTCCTTGGGCGCGTTGTACAGGAAACCCGCATCCAACTTCCGCTCGCGGATGGCGCCGATCTGCTCCAGGGAGGGCATGGCCGCCAATTCCACCCGTACATCGTGGGAGCTCGCATTGAACTCACGGATGCTCTCCGGGATGATTCCCTGCCATCCAGCGACTTCGATATAGCCGAGTCGCAAAACACCCACTTTCCCGCGCCCAACGAGTTGGACGTGGCGTGTCACCTGCGCGACATCTGCCAGCACGCGGCGAGCGTCCTCCTGAAGAGCGCGGCCCGCTGCGGACACGCGGATACCGCGTGGCAGGCGATCGAAGAGTCCAACCTGCAATTCCTCCTCGAGCTTGTGCATCTGCCGCGTCAGCGCGGGTTGGGCAACGCGCAGGCGTTGCGCGGCGCGCCCGAAATGTTCTTCTTCGGCGATGGCCAGGAAATAGCGTAGCTGTTTGAGTTCCAACGGATTACTCCTGCGCAGGCAGCGGGTGCGAGAGACCCCTTCCAGGTGCACTGATATCAAAACGCGATTGATTTGGCCAATTGCTGTATTGGACGGCTTCGCCGCGACAGAAGGATAGTCAGGAAAATTCGGGGGCACTGGAGCTAGGGTGAATGGCCGAGCGTTCGTTCGCGAAAGAAGTCCAACAACTGCGGCTGGCGGCGGGCCACGAGTTTCGCGGCGAAGGCATTCTCGCGATCACCAAGGCGTTGCTTCAGTGTGGGGTTGGTTATGTAGCGGGCTATCAGGGGGCGCCGATCTCGCACCTGATGGATGTGTTGGCGGACGCGCATGAAGTGCTGGCGGAGCTCGGGGTGCGCTTCGAGTCGAGCGCAAGCGAAGCGACCGCGGCGGCGAGTCTGTCCGCCTCGGTGATGTATCCCATTCGCGGCGCTGTAGCCTGGAAAGCACCGGTCGGCACCAATGTGGCCTCCGATGCATTGGCCAACCTGACATCGAGCGGGGTTCGGGGTGGGGCGCTGATCATCATCGGCGAGGATTATGGCGAGGGTTCCTCGATCATGCAGGAGCGCAGCCATGCGTTCGCCATGAAGTCGCAGATCTGGCTGCTGGACCCCCGTCCCAACCTGGAATCGATTGTGCGGGCGGTGGAGTGCGGGTTCGAGCTCTCCGAAGCCTCCAACACGCCCGTCATGCTGGAGATGCGCATCCGAAGCTGCCATCTGCATGGCTCGTTTGTGACCAAGGATAACCGTCCCCCGGCATTCACATTGAAGCAGGCTCTCGATCACCCGGTGCGTGATACGAATCGCATCGTGTTACCGCCGGCCTCGTTCATGCACGAGAAGGAAAAGATTGAGCTTCGTTGGCCGGCGGCCGTTGAATACATCCGGCGCCAGGGGCTGAATGAGCGGTTTGGTCCGGTCAGCGCCGACTGCGGCATCATCCTGCAGGGAGGGCTCTACAACGGTGTCATCCGCGCCCTGCAGACGCTCGGTCTCGCCGACGCGTACGGCGAAACCGAGATTCCCTTGTATGTTCTGAATGTGACCTACCCACTGGTCGATGAGGAGCTGCTGGCCTTCTGTCAGGGCAAAAGATCGGTACTGGTGGTGGAGGAGGGACAGCCGGATTTCCTGGAACAGGCGATCACAACAGCGTTGCAACGCGGGGGTTGCACCACGAAGGTGGCCGGCAAGGGAACGCTGCCTGTGTATGGTGAGTATACGACTGCCGTGATGATCGAGGGGTTTCGCAAGTATCTCGGTGAATGGGCACCTGGGAGGGTCCTTGATGGGCCTGTGTCGAAGCCGGCGGGCGAGATGATGGCGCTCTCCGACAGCGTGCCCGCGCGGCCGGCGGGGTTTTGTACGGGATGTCCGGAGCGGCCCATCTTCTCCGCGCTCAAACTGGCGGAGAAGGAACTCGGACCGCATCACGTGGCGGCCGACATAGGGTGTCATCTGTTTTCGATTCTCCCTCCCTTTCACATCGGGCATACGACGATGGGATATGGCATGGGGGCCGCTTCAGCCGCGGCGTTCAATGTGCCAGACGCGCGACGCTCCATCAGCGTAATGGGAGACGGAGGCTTCTGGCACAACGGACTGTCTTCCGGCGTGGCGAATGCAGTCTACAACAAGTCAAACAATATCATTTTGATTGTCGACAACTATTACTCGGCGGCAACGGGAGGGCAGGACGTTCTCTCCTCGCGTGCCATCAACCCCCAGCGACGGACCAACAGCCCGATTGCGGACGCCGTCCGGGGAGTCGGGGTCGAGTGGATTCGTAAGATCAGCAACACCTACGATGTCTCCCGCATGAAGAGCGTGTTCCGGGAGGCACTGACGAGCAAGGAACCGGGGCCGAAAGTCATTGTCGCCTCGTCGGAATGTATGCTCAATCGTCAACGACGTGAGAACCCCGCGCGGCGCAAGGCAGTCCAGCGAGGCGAGCGAGTGAGCCAGATGAGGTTCGGTGTCGATGAGGATGTCTGCACGGGAGATCATGCTTGCATCAGGCTGTCAGGATGTCCGTCACTCACGGTGAAACAGTCGCCCGATCCGCTGAAAGAAGACCCGGTCGCCTCGATTGACTCCTCCTGTGTCGGTTGTGGCAACTGTGGCGAGGTGGCGGACGCAGCGGTGTTGTGCCCGTCCTTCTATCGGGCGGAGATCATCTATAATCCAACCTGGGGCGAGAGACTGCTGTCGGGATTGCGTGCACGCTTGATTGGCTTCATGCAGCGGCGGCGCGAGCAGGGTCGCGTGATTGCGGCAGAGATCACCGGATGAGTGAGCCTGTATCGAGCCTGGACCGTCCGATCTGCATCGCGATTCTGGCTATTGGCGGGCAGGGCGGCGGCGTGCTCGCTGACTGGATCGTCTCCACGGCCGAGTTGAATGGTTGGTTTGCTCAGGGAACCTCGGTACCCGGGGTTGCGCAACGGACCGGGGCAACCGTCTACTACGTGGAAGTCTTTCCCGACCGGGGGCGTCGGCCGGTGTTGGCGTTGATGCCGACGCCGGGGCAGGTTGATGTGGTGCTGGCCGCGGAGTTTCTGGAGAGTGGCCGCGCCATTCTGCGCGGATTCTGCACGGCGGATCGCACGACTTTGATCTGCTCCACTCATCGCTCGTATGCCATCAGCGAAAAGTCGGCACCGGGCAACGGGGTGATTGATTCGTCGCGCATCGTCGAGGCGGTTCGGCGGAACACGCGGCGGGTGATTGCACTCGATATGGCGGCTATCGCTGAAGATCATGGGAGTGTGATATCGGCAGTGATGTTGGGGGCGCTGGCGGCATCCCTGGCACTGCCGTTTCCGCGCAGTAGCTTCGAAAAGTCCATCACCGCGGGCGGTGTCGGCGTGAAGGCAAGCCTCGAGGCCTTTGCGCGAGCCTGTGCCGATGTCGAGGCTGGTGTCGATTCGCTTGCCACAGTTGGCTCGACTCATGAAGTGAGCGCGCCGGCCGGCATGGTGGGTAGCACCTCTGCATTGAGCGAAGGTTTGCCGATCGTGCGTCATCCGGAATTCGCGCAGATTGTCACCGCGGCGCTTCGGGAGTTTCCGGAGCCTGCTCGGCCGATGCTCGCGGCCGGGATGCGCCGGGTCGCCGACTATCAGGATATTGCGTACGTCCAGGAATATCTCAAAAAGATGCGGCAGGTGCTCACGTCGGACCACGGAGCGGGCGGTATCTCGCACGGATTTGCGCTGACCGCCGAGGCCGCGAGGCAGATAGCCGTTGGAATGGCGTATGACGATGTCATTCGGGTGGCGGATCTGAAGATCCGCTCCAGCCGGTTTGCCCGCATTCAAAAGGAAGTCGGTCTGGGGAAGTCTCAGCTACTGTACACGACCGAGTTCATGCACCCCGGAGTCGGTGAGGTGTTAGGCACCTTGCCGCGGTCGTTGGGCGCCTGGATCGAAAAGCGCGCCGGTCTGTGTGCCGCCTTGGATCGCCTCGTCAACAAGGGCAGGCGTGTGCACACGAACAAGTTGAGCGGCTTCCTTGCGTTGAGCCTGGTGGCCGGGATGAGAAGTTTCCGCAGACGGACATTGCGTCATCATCGGGAGACTGAGCGTCTCAACTCGTGGCTCGGACAAATCCATCGGACTGCTGCAAGGGACTATGGACTCGCGCTGGAGATGGTAAAGAACCGTCGTCTCGTGAAGGGTTACAGCGAAACCCACGAGCGCGGAGATCGTAAATTCGAGCGAGTCATGGAGGCCGCGGGCAAACTGACAGGGCGGAGCGACGCTGCGCAATGGGTTCGCAAGTTGCGCGAAGCTGCCCTCGCCGACGAGCAGGGAACCGCGCTCGACCAGGTGCTGCAGGCGTCGCCGGTGGCACATGAGTAGTTCGATCTGGCACTCCGGACGCCCGGAGAGCGTCTATGAAGCTCTCGTTCAGGCCGAACGGTACTACGGCGATCGGCCATTTCTGTGTGTGCTGCCTGAAGTCGCATCTGTATATGGGTTGCGGGCCGGAGAGTTGACGTACTACGTCGTGAAGACACTGGTCGACGAGTTGGCTGAGCGGTTTGGGTCAGCCGGCTACGGGCCCGGCCATCGGGTGGGACTGCTGCTGGGGAATCGACCGCTGTATTTCCTGAGCTGGTTTGCCTTGAACTCGCTCGGGGTGTCGGTTGTTCCCATCAATCCGGATCTGCGCGCTTCGGAGCTGCAGTACCTGGTTGCGAATTCTGACATCGCGGCGGCCGTGGTGCTGCCGGAGCGTGCCGTCGATATCGAGGCGGCAGCAGGGGCTGCGGGTCGAGCGGTTGCGGTCATTACGCCCGACGACGACACGATGGCCGCACCGCTGGTGCGGGCTTCCAGAAGCTCGGGCCGAAGGCGCGACGAAGAGTGTGCTGTCTTGTACACCTCAGGGACCACTGGCTACCCGAAGGGTTGCGTCCTGACCAACGATTACTTTCTGATCTCAGCGGAATGGTATGCCGGTGTGGGTGGCTCGTGCACCATGCGCCGCGGCAGCGAACGTATGTTGACGCCACTGCCGACGTTCCACATGAACGCAATGGCCACATCAACGATGGCGATGTTGGCATTGGGTGGTTGTTTGATCCCCCTGGATCGTTTCCATCCGAAGACCTGGTGGCACTGTGTGCGGCAGTCGCGGGCTACGGTCGTTCATTATCTGGGTGTGATGCCTGCGATTCTCATGGCCGCGCCGGAATCCGAACAGGACTGCGATCATGCGGTGCGCTTTGGATTCGGGGCGGGCGTGCCTCGGGATCTGCACCTGCCGTTTGAGAAGCGCTTCGGATTTCCGTTGATTGAAGCCTGGGCCATGACGGAGACCGGCTCGGGAGCGGTGATCGCCGCAACCCACGAGCCCCGGCATCCAGGGACGAGTTGTGTCGGTCGGCCATCCGATGACCTGCAGGTCAAGCTGGCGAGCGAGGATGGCTCCGAGGCACCTCCCGGAGAGACCGGCGAGCTGTTGGTGCGGCGCCGGGGCGTTGAGCCGCGGCGCGGTTTCTTCCATCGGTACCTCAAAGATCCGGATGCAACGGAGGCAGCCTGGGCGGGGGGGTGGTTTCATACCGGGGACCTGGTCAGGCAGGATGCCCAGGGGCGAATCTACTTTGTTGATCGCAACAAAAACATCATCCGCCGGTCCGGGGAGAACATCTCTGCGGTAGAGGTGGAACGAGTGCTCTGTGAGCACCCGTCCGTCGCTGCCGCCGCGGTGGCCGCAGTCCCTGACGTGATTCGCGGCGATGAGGTGTTCGCATGTATCCAACTCTCGGGTACGAGCGATCCTGAGGCTGCCGCGAATGCCCTCGTGCGCTGGTGTATTGGCCGGCTGGCCTATTTCAAGGCTCCGGGCTATGTGGCATTTGTTGACAGTTTGCCTGTGACTTCCACGCAGAAGATTCATCGTCGGGGTTTGAAGGACCTCGTGTCCGAGCTGTTTGCTGGAGGGTGCTATATCGATACCCGGCCGCTGAAGAAGCGGGATGTGGCGGCTGCTTTGTAGCCTGGGAGCTGCGTCCGTTATGAAGCGTGTGGGGCGACAGGGCTATGACGATGTGGCGATCGCGGTACCCGTAACGATTCCGTACGTGAGGCATTCGTCACGCGGTGCCCACTGGTTTGCAGCACGTGCACTCGCGGAGTTGCTCGAGAGAAGTGGCCTGGAGAAACGGGCCGTGGATGGCCTGTGTTTCTCCAGTTTTACGGCCGGGGCCGACAACGCCGTGGCAATGACCCAACACCTGGGCGTGACGGTCCGTTGGTTGGATCATATACCCATGGGGGGCGTGTCCGGGATTGTGGCCCTGCGGCGAGCACTTCGCGCCGTGCAATGCGGGGACGCGGCGGTGGTGGCCTGCATTGCTGCCGATACCCACACGCTGGGCTCATTCCGCTCGATTGTGGAGGATTTCAGTCAGTTCTCGCGCGATGCGGTCTATCCGTACGGAGCGGGAGGGGCGAATGCCAGCTTCGCGCTTCTGACAGATCATTACATGCGGACCTTCGGTGCGCGCGCGGAGGACTTCGGGAAAATGTGTGTCGAGCAGCGGGAGAATGCACGGCACTGCCCGTTTGCCCTGCTCAGGAAACCTCTGACGCTCGATGAATATATGGGCGCGCGGCCTATCGCCGAGCCGCTGCGACTGTTTGATTGCGTGATGCCCTGCGCGGGCGCGGAAGCGTTTCTGGTCATGACACGCCAGCGGGCGACCGAGTTGGGCATACCTTACGCCGTCGTACTCGGTGCTACTGAGTGTCACAACCCTTTTCCCGAGGATGCTATCCAGACGCGCGGCGGATGGGCACTCGACCGGGATGAGTTGTTCGCGCAGGCAGGGATCACCCGCCATCAACTCGATCTGGTTCAAACCTACGATGACTATCCGGTGATGTCGGTGATTCAGCTGGAGGACCTCGGGTTCTGTGCGAAGGGGGAAGGTGCACAGTTCATTCGCAGTCACAGCTTCGATACCGAGGGGACGTTTCCGATGAACACCTGCGGCGGGCAGTTGTCGGCGGGCCAGGCGGGCACGGCCGGCGGCTTTATTGGCATAACGGAATCTCTGCGTCAGGTAACCGGTTCGGCATCAGGGGCGCAGGTGAAGGGGGCTCGGTTCGCACTGGTCAGTGGCTTCGGAATGATGGTCTACGACCGTGGCTTGTGCAGCGGGGCTACGATCATGGAAGGCATTCGCTGATGAATCTGCCCACTTCGCTCAATGTTGACTCTGCAACCCCAAGCGGACGGCGTAGCCGAGTTGCGCAGGGCCTGACTCTGGCTGCGGCGGCGGGGCGATTCGAGCTCCAGGAATGTGATGCGTGCGGGGCTGTTCAATATCCGCCGCGCGAGGCGTGCTGTCGATGTTTGTCTGAAAGGCTCACCTGGAAAATGCAGAGCGGGGCGGGGGAGCTGCTGGCCAGGACGGTGTTGCATCACAGTCACGACCCGTATTTTGCTGCTCGGCTTCCGTGGTACGTGGGACTGGTGAGGTTGGACTGTGGCGTGTCTGTTGTTGTGCATTTGCCAGCCGATGCGCTGAAGCCGCCAACGCGCGTATGGGTGGAGGCACATCTGGACAGAGGAGGAGCAGGGGTGCTGGTTGTGACGGGGCCGAGCAGTGAGGTGAACACATGAGTGAACGAGCCGCGTCGGAGTTTCGCGAACAGGTGCTCGGAACGGCGGACATTGTCTTCATGGTCATGGCGGCCGCGGCGCCGCTGTCAGTGGTTGTTGGATTGATGCCGATCGCGTTTTCTTTTGGTAATGGCGGTGGTTTGCCGGGAACGTACCTCTGCGCGGTGGCAGCCATGCTGCTGTTCGCTGTTGGGTATGTACGGATCATCCCGTTCGTTCAAAACGCCGGTGCGTTCTACGCCTACATCACTGCGAGCGTAGGTCGCGAATGTGGCCTGGCTGCCGCTTATGTGGCGGTCTTTTCGTATATCGCATTGTCCTGCTCCACGCTGGCCGTGCTGGCCTTCTTCAGTGCTCAATTCGTGAAGACGCTCGGTGGGGTCGAGACTCATTGGATCGTGTGGGCGGGAATCAGTCTCGTTGCTCTCACAGTGCTGTCTTATCGCCACATCACACTGGCCGCCAAGGTGCTCGGAGTGGCCCTGACGGCCGAAGTGCTGCTGATTCTTCTGCTCGATGCCTCGATCATTCGTCAGGCCGCGCCTGCCAGCCTGACCTTGCAGAGCTTTACGCCTCGGATGGTCTTCGCGCCGGGCTTCGGGATTGCGGCCATATACGGCTTCAACAGTATGCTCGGCGTCGAAGGAACGGCGATCTACCAGGAGGAAGCCCGAAACGGCGCAGTGACGGTTCCCAGGGCGACGTATATCTGCGTGTTGGTGGTGGGGCTCTTCTATGTGTTGACCGCCTGGTGTCTGGCCTCGGCCGTCGGTCCTGAGCAGGTTGCCAGGCTCGCCCGGGCGAATCTTGGCACTTTCGTGGCAGATCGAGGTGTAGCGCACCTGGGAGCGTGGGCAGGCCTCGCTTTCAGCGTTCTGATGTTGACGAGCTCGTTCGCCGCGGCGCTTGCGTTGTTCAACAACGCGGCGCGATATCTTTTTGCGTTGTCCCGCGATGGAGTGTTGCCGGCATCCCTGGCCAGGATTCATCCGCGGCATCAATCGCCGTATGTCGCCACTTTCGTGTTGGCCGTGGTGCTGGCGCTCATTGTAGCCGCTAGTGCCCTGGCGCGGCTCGACCCGCTGGTTAACGTCACCACCGCGCTGGTTGGGCTCGGGTCGGTAGGCCTCATGGCTTTGTTGACGGTCACCGCTTTGGCGATCCCACTGTACTTCCTCAGGCGCGGGCTGATCGGTTGGCGCAGCAGCATCGCTCCAGCGATCGGCGGATTGGTTATGGGGGTCGCGGTGTACCTGGCGTTTGTGAACTACTCCGCTATCACTGGAGTTGATTCGGCCGTGGTGAACCATTTGCCTTATCTGCTTGCGGCCGTTGCCGTCATCGGCGCCGTTCAGGCTCATTGGCTTCGAAATCGCAATCCCAGCATCTACTCGCGGATCGGCGCCACCCGGGTGGAGAGCGCGGCGAGCTGATGCGGCAGCGGTGGCCGATATTGCACGGATTGTGGCTTCGTTTGCCATGCGTGCCGGGCCCCGGTTCGTGTGAGCATAGCAGACAGATGAGGGAGCCTGATGGAACGTTTCGTCGCTGAGAGATTGTTGAGATTCAGTGATTGTGACCCCTCCGGAATTGCCTATTTCCCCGCCTATCTCAACCTGTTGAACGGCGTGGTGGAGGATTTCTGGCGTTATCTCGGATTCTCCCTGCCGGAGTTGATCAAGCGTCGGGGCATTGGCACGCCCACGGTGCAACTCGACTGTCAGTTTGAGCGTCCGGCCATGTTTGGAGAGCAGCTCACCTTTCTGCTGTCTGTCGTTAAGCTCGGGAAGTCGTCGTTGCACCTGGCACACGAGGTCATGGGCGCTGATGGAACCAAATGGTCCGCGCGTCAGGTGCTGGTCGCGACGTCATTGACCGGACATCGGCCCACACCGTGGCCAGAGGATGTGCGGGGCTCGCTGTGCAAGCACTTTCCGGCGCTCTGCGCCGAAAGGGAAGCATCGTGATGGCAACACAACGAGAGAACTATCGTGAAGACATCGCCGGCCGCGCGAACGTCGAAGATACGCCGGAGCTGTTGGCTTACTACAGTGAGCTGGAACGGCTGAAGACTGGGGCGCTGTGGACGGTCGCCAACAAGATCGAGCCATGGTTTCCGAAGTCCACCTCGGTGCCCGTGCTCTGGCGTTACCGGGATTTGCGCCCTCATGTGTTGAAGTCAGTGGATCTGGTGAAGCCGGAGAAGGCCGGCCGGCGCGTTGTGTATCTCGACAACCCGGGACGGCGCGAGGTCGTTGCCGCGGTCGGATGGTTATATTCCGGCCTGCAGGTGATGCATCCGGGTGAGGCCGCGTCCGCCCATGCGCACAGTGCGTCGGCATTGCGGTTCATCATGGAAGGCAGGGGTGCCTACACGATTGTGGACGGCCACAAGATGACGCTCGGGGTGAATGACTTCGTGCTGACGCCTAATGGGACCTGGCACGAGCACGGTGTCGAGTCCGACGGCGCACCGTGCATCTGGCAGGACGGGCTGGATATTCCTTTCGTGAATGCAATGGAGGCCAACTTCTATTGCGTGCATCCACAGATGAATCAAGCAGTCGGTTTCCCGGTGAATGACATGCGCAACGCCTGGGGAAGTCCGGGCCTGCTGCCGGCCACTGGCAGTTGGTCGAAGTCCTACTCTCCCTTGTTCAAGTACGAATGGGGTCCAACCTATGAGGCGCTGACCCGCTGCAGCCGCGCAGTGGGCGGATCTGTGCATGATGGGATTCTGATGGAGTATGTGAACCCGGCGACGGGCGGTCCGATCATGCCGACGCTGGGAGCCGCGATGCAGATGCTGCGCGCAGGCGAGCACACTCAGGCGCATCGACATACCGGATGCGCGATCTATCAGGTAGCCCGGGGCAAGGGCTTCTCGATCGTCGACGGACAGCGCTTTGACTGGCAGGAGCGCGACATCTTCTGCGTGCCTTCCTGGGCGTGGCACGAGCATGCGAACGGGTCTGCTTCGGAGGATGCCTGTTTGTTCAATTTCAACGACCTGCCCGTGATCCGCTCTCTCGGTCTGTATCGGGAGGAAAGCTACGCCGATCATGGTGGGCATCAGACTACAGTTCAACGGAGCGATGCATGAAGTTGGTGAGTTACCGCAGCTCTCCTGAGGCCGCGGCGCGCCTTGGTGTCCTCGAGGGCCGGTTTGTCGTTGACGTCGAGAAACTGGGGATGCGGGAGAACGTGCCCTTACCCGGATCGATGTTCGATCTCATCCAGGCAGGACCGCACGCCCTGACCGCGCTCGAGGATATTTTGCAGCGCTCCGAGCGGCGGCCGGTAGATGGTAGGGTGCCCGTTGACAATGTGACGCTGCTGGCGCCGATTCCACGTCCGCGCAAGAACATCTTCGGCATAGGGCTCAATTACGTGGAGCACGTCGAAGAGTCGAGTCGTTCGCTCGATACCTCGAA